>CAFBNE010000001.1_pt1 | contig 65694 bp, 65 predicted proteins | sample 7269181 | NCBI WGS metagenome assembly CAFBNE01 (sample SAMEA6814085, study PRJEB35770) | uncultured Actinomycetes bacterium | biome: Freshwater; feature: Freshwater reservoir; material: water | place: Czech Republic | collected 2017-05-23 | depth 30m m
AGACCACGGCCACCAGTCGACCGGATTGTCCCTGTGCTGCAACAGGTATGGCGAGGTCTCCTGGTCGAGTCGGTTCGTCACTGTGCTCCTGCTGCCTGGTCGGGGCCGGCGGTCCGCGCGGCGCGATGGACCAATGATGCACGGTCGCGATGCGCGGCGCCGATGCATGGCCAAGGAGTAGAGCGGCCATGGGGCAGCGAAGCCTGAGCGAGGGACAGACTCAAGCCTTCAGGTTGCCCATTTCGGTTTTGGCCCCAAGAAGTCCGGGTCGGAGTTGATGCGGGCCCGCTCAAGTTCGAACACCGGTTTATACACACCTTGCGCTTCAGTTTGCGTCGACTGACTCTCACCGCGCGAACTTCCGCTCTTACCGCTAGCGTCAGCACCCCGGGGACCTCCCCTGCATCACTGATCTAGGAGTTTTTCGTGCGCGTAGGTCGAATCATCGCCATCGCAAGTGCCCTCGTCGCAATGACCGCCATCGCCCAGGGAGCCCCCGCGATCGCTGCAGAGATCCCCGCCGGGGCCACCACCCTCGTGCTGTTGAACGACATTCCCATGAGCACGACAATCCCCGGCCTCGGCGGTGCACCCGTCGGCACCGTGTCGATCCATGAAGCCATCCTGCGATCAAGCAAGGGCAAAGCTGTCGGTACATTCAACGTCGTCGTGACAACCGTCGACATGTCGGCCGGCGACGTCACCGAAGCCCGCATGCGAAACGTGGTGTTTCGCTTGAAGGACGGCCAAATAATCGCCAGCGGCATCGGGCTCTACCTGAACACGGAGAAGTACCTTGCGGTGCAGGTTCCTCATCGCATCGCCATTGTCGGTGGCACCGACAAGTACCTCGGTGCCCGAGGCGAGGTCACCACGACACGCAGCGCCGACGGCACTTACCGTCACGTCCTGACCCTTCTGAAGTAGGGGGTCTGACACGTCAACATTGTGCCGACGTTGAGGTTGATGGGTTCAGAGCATCCATCGCCGGGTTACCATGGGCGAAGTCGATGGACCTTCGCCAAGCAAGGCCCGGATATTCATCGAGCGGAAACACAACTTCAGATTGGATCCTCATGGTCTTCAGGATGCTCACCGTCAGCAGCGCCATCGCCATCATGTGCGTCGGAAGCCTCGCGCTCCCCGTCGCTGCGAGTGCCGCGCCGGCGCTACCCAAGGTGAGCAACTGCGGCGAGATCTCCGCGAAGCCGACCGGGCTCGTCCTCTCCTGCGCCGACGCAAACACCGCGCTCGAGATGCTCAAGTGGACCGCCTGGGGCCAGTCGACTGCCCGGGCAACCGGGACCTTCTCTGAGAACGACTGCTCGCCGACCTGCGTGGAGGGCATGTACCACCGATACAAGGCAACTGTCACGCTGTCAGCCCCGAAGACCATCAACGGCAAGAAGGTCTTCACGAAGGCCCGGGTCGTCTTTCCCGGGATCACAGACCAGTCGAATCGCACGTTCACACTGAACTGAGTCTTTCCAACTTGGGAGGCCCGCCACACCCCATACTGCCGTTTGGTGGTGGGTTCCCATGTGGTGTTCCGTCAGACGGGCCCTACGAACGCCGCAAACTCCGCCATGATGAATGCGGTGTGCTCACCTGGCTCTGGGGCTCGACCGACAGCATGGCCTGTTTCGCGTGTCGGAAGCCTGAAGCCCCCGTCCCCGAAGCCGGCGAGCGCCAATTGGGCAACCGCACGATCGTCCGCCTGCGCATGCGCGGTCGTAATGGGGAGGTCGTGCACCTGCGCCAGCGAAAGGATCTCACTCAACTGCAACTGGGCTATGCGCGCGCTGACACGTCCGTGAAGCTCCTCCGCGCGAATGACCCGGCCCGAGTAGTCGGCGAGGGCCGGATCCTGCCCAAGATCACCCAACTCAAGGGCGGTGCACAAGCGCGACCAGAAATGATCCTCCAGTACCGCAATAACAACTTCGTGATCATCGCACGTGCGGAAGACCCCGTAAGTCGGCTCCATCCCGGAGCGAGGCGGCTTCACCCGGGACCAGCTGAGCGCGAGTTCGAGCATTGACACATCCAACTTGGCCCCGACTCCGAAATCCCTTGCGCGAACCCAAGCCGCCACGATGCTCAACGCGGCTGTCGTCCCCGTGCCTAGGTCCACCCAGGGAACTCCGATATGACCCGATGTGCGATGTGCCCCCGAAGGATCACCCCAGGCCATGAGATTGAGATCGTGAACCGGAACATGCGCGTATGGTCCGTCCGCGCCGAAGCCAGAAATCGAGCAATAGACCAAGCGCGAGTTCACTGCCTGGCATGCCGTCCAGTCGACACCTAGCCGGGCCATCACGCCCGGGCGAAAGCTCTCCACCACGACGTCCGAACCTTGGACAAGTCCCAGCGCCGCGGTGCGTCCGGACTCCGACTTCAGGTCAAGGGTCACCGACTCCTTTCCCGCGTTCACCCGGTCAAACATTTCCGGATCGAGGGTCCGACTCGGATCGCCCTGCGGCGGCTCGATTTTGATCACGCGGGCGCCAAGGCTCTTGAGCAGTGCTGTCGCGAATGGTCCTGGCAGTTGTTGAGTGAAGTCGAGGACGGTCAGGTCACGGAGCACGCCGGCACCATGGTCGGGGACCATACAACGCGTATTCGACGAGTCCGTGCACTAGAAGACCGCCATCGCGTTCGCCGGAGAACCAACTCCGCCAGGGAGCCGAAAGGGCTTGGCAACGAAAAGGAACTCATATCTTGCCCTGCTCTTGCATTCGCGACTCAGATCGACGAGGTCGAAGAGCTCTCCCATGGTCAGGCCAAACAGACCCAGCAAAGCTGGGTGCAGACGGGTGTCCGGCCCTCTCGGAGGCGTCACCTCCACCCCAATATTGTCGGCGCAGATCGCGGCCACGTGCTTGTCCCACAGCCATTCGAGCGTGGTCTCGTCTTGCATCAGGCCCGGCGCCTCGTAGCGCATCTCAATACTGCCGGGCTTATCGATCAGCCGACGCAAGAAGGTATCGACCCCGAATCGGACGAGCAGTATGTCTCCCGTTTTGATCGTGACCCCTTGGCTCTCCGCCACGTCATCGAGGATTGCCGTCGAGATCTCACGGCGAGAGTTGGGCTCAATCGGATCACCGATCGACGCCATGTACTCGCAGACGTCAAGCAGGACGCCCCGGCCGATGATGCCTGATTCCGCGACCTTGTCTATGCCAAGGAGCGATCGTGGGTTGAGGGAGTCCGCATCATTCACGAGATCGTTGTAAAAGCCATCCGGGGATCTCACATGCCGAAGACTGTCCCATTGACTCGAAAGTTGGGGTGCGAAATCGTCCAGCGTCTCATCAAGGTACCCCGGCATGATCTCGAAGACGTTGTGCTTGAACTTCGGGCGAAAATCGAAGATCTCCAGGGGAATGTCGAGCGGATGATCAAGGTTGATCGTCACTCCCTCTTCGACTAGTGCGGCAGCCGCACGCCTGCGCTCCGGGGTCAGCAATTCAAGGGTCCCGAGTTCAGAGTCCTTGCCAAACACCCCCCAGCCCGTGCGCCAAGGCGCTCCATTCTTTGAGAGGGGCAACTCGTTGTAACTCGGCAACTCGCCATTCATGCTCGTGTCCCTCCTACGTTCGCCCGCTTCATTTAGGCGCTCGTGCCGCCGTCGACAGGAAGGTTCACTCCTGTGACGAATGCGGACAGATCGGAGGCGAAGAACAGGGCCGCCCGCGCGACGTCCTCCGCAGTGGCCAGGCGCCCCATGGGGATGCCAGCGGCCAACTCATCGCGGGACATGAGGCCACCTGACTCGTCCAGGAACTGGGGCAGCATCGGGGTGTCCGCCGCCACCGGGCACAGCGAGTTGACGCGCACTCCGAACGGGGCGAACTCTTTGGCCAGTGACCGTGTGAGCATCACAGCACCACCCTTGGCTGCCTGATACCCGGAGTGGTTTGCCCGGCCCTTGAGACCAGAAAGCGACGCTGTGATGATCAGTGAGCCGCGCGAATCCTTGAGAGCTGGGGCTGCGTGCTTCGCCAGTAGCCATGGCCCCTTGATGTTCACGGCCATAAGGCGGTCGAAGAGGTCCTCGTCGTACGCCTCCACCGTGGCGAACGGTGCGGGCATGCCAGCATTTGCCCACGCGACATCGAGTTTCCCGAACTCCGCAATGGTGCCGGCAACAAGTCGCTCAGTGTCCGCCGAACTCGTGGCGTCGTAGCGGAAGGCCTTGCAAATACCACCGGCTGCCACCACCTCTCGCTCAGTTTCGAGGGCTTGCTCTTCATTGAGGTCGGCCACGACGACCCGTGCACCCTCCTCCGCGAATATCCGAGCGCCGGCTCGGCCCATGCCGGATGCGCCACCTGTGATGATGATGACCTTGTCCTGTAAGAGATTCACTTCTCGTTCTCCCATGCCTCGACGGATCTAGCTCTGGCCGACACTGATGATCGTGGTACGAACTTGCGTGTAGTGCTGTAGGGCCTCAAGGCCCTTTTCCCTCCCCATGCCGCTGTCCTTCCAGCCACCGAACGGAGTCTCGACACCGCCGCCGAACCAGTTGTTGATGAAGACCTGACCAGCCTCGAGCCCAGCCGAGAAGCGCAGCGCCCTATCGATGTCGCGCGTCCACACACCGGCAACAAGCCCGTAATTCGACTCGTTGGCCATCTTCAGCGCCTGCTCATCCGTGGTAAATCGAGCTGTGACGAGCACCGGTCCAAAGATCTCCTCGCGAACCAAGCGAGAGTCCTGAGCGCACTCGAAGATGGCGGGGCCGACGTAGAACCCATCAGGGTGCCTGTCAAGAACAGTCGGCTTCACCTCAAGTATCGGTTTCCCGCCAAGCTCTACTGCCCTGTCAAGGTAGGACCTCACTCGGGCGAACTGTTCGCGAGTGGCGATCGGGCCGATGTCAGGGTCCTCGTCCGCCGCACCGACACTGACCTCCAGAAGTCGCTCGCGCAGGCGAGTGGTGAACTCCTCGTAGATCGAATCCTCAACATAGAGCCTGCTGCCCGCCGAGCATGCCTGCCCGGAGTTGTAGGTAATCGCAAGAACGGTTCCGTCCACAGCGCGATCAAGGTCCGCGTCGGCGAAAACAATGTTGGGTGACTTGCCACCGAGTTCGAGCCCGACGGGGATGAGTCGATCGGCGGCGGCGCGGGCGATGATCTTGCCCACTTCAACCGAACCGGTGAACATCAATCGCCGCACGCCCGGATCCGCCACGAGGGCCGCACCAGTGGTGGGCCCATCGCCGGGGATGACGTTCCACACGCCGGGCGGGAGGCCGCACTCAGTTGCGATCCGCGCCAGGATCGGGTTCGTCAGCGGTGCATCCTCGGCCGGCTTGACCACCACGCAATTGCCCGTGGCGAGTGCTGGCGCAACGCTGCGCGCGGCCTGCTGCAGTGGCGCGTTCCACGGGAGAATGATGCCGATCACGCCGTACGGAGCATGTTCCGTGAACGCGTGGTAACTCGGCCCTAGGGGAATCACGTCACCGTGCAGTTTGTCTGCGGCCCCCGCGTAGAACTCGAAGTATCTCGCGGTTGACTCGACGTCACCGAGTGCCATCGTCATTGGCTTGCCGGTATCAAGGCCTTCGATGCGCGCAAGTTCCGGGGCCTGCGCGCGAATCTCCTGGGCAATAGCGGTGAGAATCCGACCCCGGTCAGCAGGCTTCGTGGCAGCCCAACGAGGCTGCGCCAGCCGCGAGGACTCCACTGCTGCGTGCACATCAGCCGCGGTCGCCACGGGCGTGCTCGCGATGACCGCCCCGGTAGAGGGGTTGAGTGTGTCGTAGCGCTCGCCCGCCGGGAGTCGAAGGACTTCGCCGTCGATGTAGGCCTCTGTGATGAGCTCGAGATGCGCCATTGGTCACCTAACTGCGATCGGGCTGTTGAGCAGCCGTGATGGATGTGCGGAATGCAGGGTCATGGGATTCACGCTTCGGCGGTCCGTGTGTCGAGCAATCCCATCGCTCCCGCAATGGCATCGCTGCAGGCGAGCATTTCCGTGATGATGCGGGGCCTGTCCTGGGATGAGACGAGGTCGCGGAAGGCCGAGACGTGAACGGCAGCGATGAGACGACCCGGTGCCCCCCACACGGGAACGGCAAAGCCGAAGATGCCTGAGATCGTTTCCTCATTACTGATTGAGTACCGCTGGTCCCGGATGGTCGCAAACTCGACCTCAAGGTCATCTGGGAGCCTGATCGTGTGACTCGTGAGTGCTGGCATCGGCGCCGTGAGGGTCGCGGCCTCGAGGTCCTGCGAGAAGGCGCAGTACAGTTTTCCTGCAGCGCTTGAATGCAAGGGCACCGGGTCACCAAGACGAATGTCAACGGCAGCACGCCCCTGGCCGGGAATTCGATCTACGTAGGTCACAGCATTGCCCACCCTGATCGCCAAATACACGTCGTGTCCCAAGTTGGACGCGAGCCTCTCGAGGTGCTGGTGGGCCAGCACCCGAACATCGAGGGACTGACCGGTCGCGAATGCGAGTTGAATGAATCGGGGACCGATGCGGTAGGTGCGCTCCTCGTCAACGCATATCAATTCTGCTTTCACCATGGAGCGAAGGAGATCATGCGTGCTGCTTATCGGATGATCGAGTACCTGGCACACTTCTGACATTCGAACGCCGACCGATTTGCGGCTGAGGACGAGTTCAAGCACCTCGGCGATTCGCTCGACCTTGTCACCTGCCACGTCTAGGTCCCCATATTCGATCGGGTGGCAAGGATCCTTGCCTCCATTCGGGAGATCTTTCCTGTCGAGGTGAGCGGGAGCGAGTCAACGACGAGCACAATGGCCGGGACCTTGAACGCCGCGATACTCGACTTGCATTGCGAAATGAGGGCTGTCGGGTCAATCGTCCGTCCGGCGACAGGCTGCACGATCGCCACAACGACCTCCCCTCGAAGTTCGTTCGGAGCCCCCACGACAACGCAGCCTGCTACTTCGTCAAGGGAATTGATGAACTCCTCGACTTCAGCGGGAGAGACGTTGATCCCAGACGTCTTGATCATGTCGGTCGCCCTCGCGATGAATCGGAGTGAACCGTCCTCCAGCAGCACCCCAAGGTCACCCGTTCGATACCACGCATCCGTGGTAAAGGTCTTCGCATTGAGTTCAGGATCGTTGAGGTAGCCGCGCGTGACGTATCCCCGCACCTCGATGAGGCCTTGGCCCTCAGCTATCGGTTCTCCCGTCTGGGCATCGGTGATGCGGACTTCGACCCCCGGCAGGGGGGGGCCTTGGCATTCCGCTCGCTGTGCGAGGGGCATCTCACGCGGCGTGACGCAGCAGTTGCCGTAGATCTCGGTTGCTCCATAGATGTTGCAGATGCCGGAGATGCCGAGCTCAACGGCGAGGGAGATCTCGCCGGGGTTCCCAATCGTCAGCCCGGTTTGCAAGGATGCGAGCTTGGCACGTTCGCTCGACGGCAGCGCCGCCAGTTCATGAATGATCGTCGGAAGGAGATATGCGGCAGTGCAGCGCTCGCGAAAGATGAGGTCTGCGGCAGAGTTCGCGGTGTACTCCTCATGAAGCACGAGCGCTGCTCCATGAGTGAACACGGCCATCATCGCGTTGGCAATTCCGTAACTCCAAAAGAGCGGCGCACCAAGCCACACCCGGTCAGCCGGGGTGAGTTGCATACGCTCACCTATCGCGAACCCATTCTCGATCATGGCGTAGTGCGAAAGGGGTACGGCCTTCGGCCGAGCCGTGGACCCGGAGGTGTACACCACAACCGCATCATCAACAGCCGACGGGTAGCGGCGGTCAGGCCGGTCGGCATTGCCGGGTTCGCTCACCAGTGCTGACCAAGGCTCCGCGCCAACCGGCAACTCATCCCCGATGACGATTACCGATCGAAGACTCGGGAATCGCAAAGATGGAGCCCTTGAAAGATTTGTCTCCCAGATTTCGGGCACGATGTCCTGAAGAGTCGCGAGGAGGCGGTGCTTGCCGACAGTCGCTGCGATGACTAAGGCGGAACACTTTGAGTGCTCGAGCAGATATGCCAACTCAAGGGGCTTCACGAAGGTGTTGAACGCCGAAAGCTGGGCACCAACGGCTTGAACTGCCAGTGCCGTTGGGATCCATTCACGAATATTCGGTGCAAGCAGCGCCACCACCGAACCGGGTCCGATTCCTCGATTCAGCAGTGACTCAGCGAGACCCTCCATCAGTTTCTCGAGCTCCGAGTACGTCATCGGAGCACCCGTCTCAGGAATGATTGCCGGTGCCTCGGGAGTAAGCGAACTCCACTCCTTCACGAGATCAGGCACGGTGCGTGCCCACGGCCGGCGACTCACGATTAGGTGGGTTCGTTGTCTGAGAGCTCGAACCAGTAGTCGGTCACATCCCCCTTGGGCTGCGGGCTGAAATGGACGTTCACGCGCTTGCCGATCGCCAGTTGCTCCGTCGCCGACTTCACGTCTGTGAGATCAATCCCGTGGACGTAGCCGAGGAGCGCTGTGCTTGCTCCGTCGAGAAGGACGTAGGCAATCGCGTATGGCGGCGCCGGAAGCCCCTTGAACGGTTCGTAGACGATCGTCATCATCTCGATGACCCCTTCATTGGCCACCTCCTGCCAATCCCCGGTCTCCACGAAGCAGCGGTCGCAGTATGAACGCGGCGGGACGAGAACTCTGGAGCACTTCGGGCACTGACGGCCAAGGAGCTTCGCGTCACGCAGCCCGTCAAGGAACACCCCGACAGTCGCGCCGAGAGCGTGTCGGTAACTGAGGTCCCAGGTTTGCTCGTAGAAGCGAGCCGGGGCGGTTTCGCTTGCGGATGTCATGGGTGTCCAATCGGATCGAGATGGTTGGCAATGACGAAAGTCGAGTAGAACTGGTGGTCTCCACCAATGGCGCTGGCGATGGCTACCTTGGCCCCCGCCACCTGCCGATCGCCCGCACGGCCGAGAACCTGAGTCGCTGCCTCGATGACTCTCACCGTTCCGGTCACCGCGATGGGGTTCGTGCACTGGGTACCCCCGGAGGGATTGACGACGACTCCCTCGGCGCCTAGGTGGAAGGCACCGCCGGCGAGAAGCGCTGGCGCTTCACCCCGTCCACAGAGTCCGGCCGCCTCAATCACGTGGAATTCCACACTTGAGAACGGCGCGTAGATTTCGGCCACATCGATCTGGGACGTTGGATCGGTGATTCCCGCCTGTGCATACGCGCGGTCAAAGGCGACGGCCAGGGCATCTGCGTCAGCGTGGTCACCCAGTGCCTGAGGACCGACGCGATCACCCATCCAGAAGGTCTCCGTGTTCTGGCCCAGTCCTCGGATCCAGGCCACCGGTTTCTTCAGGCGGGATGCATACTCCTCAGAGACGAGGATGAGCGCGGCTCCGCCAGTGGAGGATGGGCAGACATCGCCAAGTTTCAGCGGCCAGGCGAGAATCCTAGAGTTCAGGACGTCATCCTCGGTTACCAGTTCGCGCAGGTGTGCGTGGGGGTTGAGGGAAGCATGCCGACGGTTCTTCACCGTCACTCGCGCCATGTCACGCTCGTCAGCCCCGTACATGTGGTTGTAGCGCATCGCCGACATTGCGAGCATCGTTATGGTGTTTTGCGGATACGGGCGCTCGTAGGCCACGTCCCACATCTTGTTGAGAACAGATTGGGCTGAAAGCGACTCGCTCACTCGGTCAGCACCAGCAACGAGTACGACGTCAAAGAGGCCGGACGCAACGTGCATCCACGCAGCCTCAACGGCGCTCGCGCCAGTAGCGCCACCGTTGTTCACCCGCATAACGGGCTTGCCTGTGGCTCCGATCGATTCGATGAGCCACCGCTCGCCGTTTCCGATCCCGATGAGTGCATCAGGGGCAAGCGGCACGACGACCGCCTCGATGTCGGTCATCGACAGGCCGGCATCGTCGAATGCCAACTGCGCACCTTCACGGACGAGCTCTGGATACGTTACATCCGTTCGCTTGGTGACGAAGTCCGTCTGGCCGACTCCGAGTATCCCTACATTGCGCATGTCCTCACACCTCCGAAAGATCTGACATGAGCACAACGGTGACGCCCTGAGCCGCGAAGCCCAGTGTCGCGGCGGCGGCAGCAAAGTGCGGCGCGTTCGGCTGGACTGGACTCATCACGCGCTGGGCTGCTCGCCAAATGGCGAAGAGCCCCGCGGCGAAATCCGGATTGAGGCAATCGATGGATGGGAAAGACTCGGTCTTGTCGTCGCCGAGCAGGTGAGTAAGTCGTTGGGCGAGGCGGCGTTCGTTTGGCGCTCCGACGGCGAAGGCGTCAAGCGTGCCGATCGGTCCAAACGAGTCGCCAGCCTGCTTGAGGGCGAGTTCGGTCGCAGCGGTGAGTCCACCCGCCTCGATGTTGTCTCGATCCCCAAGGTCGTACCTGTCCATGGCCCATCCGACGCCCCGGACCCAGGCTCCCCCATCGACATGCCCGGGCTCGCGTGACTCGAGAACGATCGCGCATACGCCGTCTGCGTGATCTTGACAGTCCGACGCCGTCAGCGGCCATGAGATAAGCGGGTCGTTCGCTGATTCTGAGTGAGCGTTACTGCGCTCGGCCTCCGGCAGCACCGACGCCTGCAAGGCTGCCGCGATGATTCGATTCATCCCAATTGGCCGCACTATGAAGGGATCGGCCGATACCAGTTCCGCATGCTCTGGAAAAACCGACTCGCTGGGCTTGCTCCAGCCCACGACCACGGCATTCTTGCCCTGGCCTGCGAGAAGTCGCAGGTAGGCGTATGCGAACGCGTGCTCCGGTCCGGAGGCAATGGTCGTCACGTTCTTGCCGACCCCGCCGACAGGTCCGGCGGTGACCATGCAGGAGATGATCCGTCCATCGGTCTGGTCGTTGCCACTCATCACAATCGCGTCCACCGACTCAGGTGCTATTCCCGCCTTGGCGATCGCCGTCGACACGGTCTCAAAGATCAATTCCTCGAGCGATGCCGTTTCGATCCTCTCACCGGCGATCTGATGTCCGGCGGTAATGACGACCATGTCCACGCGTTCCTTCATCAGGACGTCAATCCTCCTTCGCTGCACAATCGGGATGAATTTCGATATATCGAAATTCATTTCACATTAACGAAACATTATGGGGTGCGTCGTTGCCTGTCAACGGTTTCGGGCAACCCCTCTTCCGACCCCGCACCCCCCGATGGCGCTACCCAGCGAATCGATGACCGATCCGGCCACGAGCCCCGGGCCGCAGCCGAAACAGCGAGCCAGCAAGCGGCTGCTGTGCCATCTGATCTGCAGAGAGTCGGTGGCGTGACGTCGGAACGAACAGATCCGCGAGATCACGTCCGCCAAACGCCACGCTCGTCGTGCAACTCGCGGGCAGAAGTAATCGTTGGATCTCCGCACCTTGCTGGTCGAATCGTCTGACCTGTCCCCCGCCAAAGAAGGCGACCCACACACACCCCTCGTCGTCGATCGTCAGTCCATCAGGCAATCCGTCAGCCGGGTCGAACTGCGCAAACGGGGTGCGCTCCCCAAGCCGCCCCTCAGGGGTCACCGGATAGGTATCGATCCGATGCCGGCTGCTGTCGACATGCATGAGTGTCGAGGCGTCCGGCCAATCCATGCCATTGGAAATGGTGAGATCCCCGAGGACCTGCTCACAGGTCCCGTCCGGGTCGATCCGGTACAGGGCCGCCTCACCCGCAGGGCGGTATCCATCCGGGCGCTGGGAGCACATCGTCCCTGCCCACAGTCGTCCCTGTGCGTCACACACCGCATCGTTGAAGCGGTTGTAGGGATCTAGGGATGACAAGTCAACCAACGTCCGGCGAGATCCATCGGACTCCGTCAGCACGATGGTCAGGCCGATACCCATGACATACCCGCCCGAGCGACGCGGAATTGCAAAGCCAAGTGGTGTGTCAATCACCTGTGTCGACTGCTCCCCCGTCGCGGGATCGCACAACCGAAGGAGCCCTGCATGGATGTCGACACGCGAGAGGATCCCGCTGTGCTCGTCCCAATGCGGTCCCTCGCCCAGCATGTCATCAGCGATGAACACCGTGCAGTTCTCAAGCTGTTGCAGCTCATTCCACATTCATTCCTTCTTCCTCTTGTTCAGCCACAGGCGCCGATCCTCCCAATCGAAGGGACGGCAGTACGTTGTTCGAGATGTAGTCGAGTCGCCGGGACCCTGAGTCGACCGGCTCGCCGGGCAGGACCCCGTAGACGTGAAACTCGTGAACTCCGGCAGCCCCCGCGGTCCTGAGCCGGTCCAATGCGCCGTCGGCGTCGACGATGTCGAACTGGCCGTCGCGGATGAGATCGCGAGCGTCGGTGTATCGCGGCCTCTTCACGAAACCGTATTCGATGTACTCATTCACGTGGAAGAGCATGTGCTCGCTGAGTTCCTCCAGCGCCCGCTCTGGATCCTCATCGATAATCAACCGTGCCGTCCGCATGGTCTTCGCAGGCGCGTCCTCAAATCCGAGCTGCCGGCGCGCCGCAAGGTAGCCCGTTACGTCCTCATTGGACGAAGCCATGAATCCGTCGCCCTTTGCGGCCGCTCGCTCCAATGCGGGTCGAGCCCTGCCCCCCAGCCAGATCTCAGGTCCGCCAGGTCGCATTGGGCCGGGTGCGACGGTTAACTCAGGAAAGGACCAGTGCCTGCCGGCGAAGGCGAATGGCTCACCCGCGAAGGCCTTTCGGATGATCGCGATCCCCTCGTCCATGAGACTCCCGCGATCGCCAAGCCAGACGCCCAGTCCGGCGAACTCCTCTTCGCGGTAGCCGGCAGCAACACCCAGCCGGAAACGCCCCTGCGACAGGATGTCAACGGTCAGGGCATCCTCAGCGATCCTCAGTGGATGGTGGAGAGGCAACTGAATGATGTTCGTCGCAATGCCCACCCGCGAGGTGCGCGAGGCCACCGCCGCCGCGAGTACCAGCGGCGAAGGTGTCCAGCCGTCGTCGAGGAAGTGGTGTTCTGAGATCGAGACTTCGTCGAATGCGAGTTCCGCGTCCACCCACGCGATCTGATCGATGAGTTGCAGGTAACGCTCCGCCCATGGCTGACGCCACGCCGCTGGGTTTCGAAAGTCGTAGAAGACGCCGAACCTTCGAGGGTAGATGGTCTCCATGTCCGACTAGACCGCCGTGTATCCGCCGTCGACCGGCAGAGCCACACCGGTGAGGTAGCTCGACTCGTCGCCGGCGAGGAACAGTATCGATGCCGCAATCTCACTGGGCTCAGCAACGCGCCCAAGCGGCACGCGACTCGAATACAGCTCGGCCACTTCGTCAATCGATTCCTGCCCCTTGGCCATGAAGCCGGCCAGCATCGGAGTGCGGACCGGGCCGGGGCAGACGGCATTCACCCGGATCCCCTCCGGCGCCAGGACAACGCACAGCGATTTCGTGAGACCGATGAGACCCGCCTTCGTCAGCGAGTAGAGCGGGCTGGTGAAGGATCCCACGAGGCCTGCCGCAGACGAGGTGTAGATGATCGATCCGCCATTCCCTGTCCTTCGCATGAGCGGAAGCACCGCTTGGGTGAGGAAGAACCCGCTCTTGAGGTTCACGTCTACACTTTTCTCCCACTGTGCTTCGGAGATTCCATCAATTCCATGCGGATTGGGCATCCCCACATTGCTCACGAGAATGTCGACGTGGGGCACGACGCCGCCGATCTCGGCTGCAACGCGCTGGATCTGGTCAACGCAGCCGAGGTCTGCTTGGTGCGCTGAAGCTCGGCCGCCGGCCTCCACGATTTCACGTGCGAGCTCGCGAACAGAATCACCGTTGAGGTCGATGAGCGCCACGGTCGCGCCAGCGCCCGACAAGGCAATGGCGCTCATCCGGCCAATACCCGAGCCTGCAGCAGCGATGACCGCCACTTTGTCCTGCCAAGCCATACGTGTCCTTCCATCGATGCACTGGGGTTACAACTGCTCGGCGCTACTCCACCGCATGGAGGCTTCGCTTGGCGGCAGGTTCGGAAGGCGTCCGAACCATGGGTGCATCCATCGAGACGTGTCGATGTCGTATCCGCCAATCATCGTCATGGAATTCGAAGACGTCTCGGTAGGTAGCGGTGAAGGCGATCGAGACACCCGCCTCAGTGGTCTGCAGCAAAGCGGCGGAACAACGGCCGGTGATCAAGTCGCCGTCCTGGGCAAGTTCGTGATGCCATGTGCTGTGGCGCGTTGGTCCCCGCTGGGCCAACAGCCAAAGGCGTCCGAACTCGATCAGGTTTTCACGGCCCACGACGAGCAAGGGCCGGGTGGTCTCGAGTCTTCCGTCCGGGGTGAAGCACTCGGCCCAGCCTTCGATGTGCCCATCGTCCAGAAGGTGGGCGTAGGCGCTGTAGCGCGCCATGACACGTTCCCGGACCGCGTCGAGCACCATGGGACCACTGTAGGTTCGCTGACTCCCCGGTCGTGTCCCATCTTGAAACAGTCAATGCCCACGTTGCTGCATAGGCTCCTCTTGTGCCGACTCCACGACCCGACCCGAGTTCTCAGGACCATGCGCGAGGAGAGCTTCATGGACAGGTCGCCGTTGTCACAGGGGCCGGCAGTGGAATCGGGCGCGCCATCGCCGAACTCCTTGCCGTACACGGCGCTCATGTCGTGGGGGTCGATCGACGAAAGGAGCCCCTGACAGACCTCGTCGAAAGCATTGCGGCATCCGGGGGCTCGGCAGCGTTCATGACTGTAGACGTTGCTGAAGCCGAAAGCGTCGAGCGGTGCATCTCTGCCTCGCGAGAGAACCACGGCTCCTTGGACATCCTCGTGAACTGCGCCGGCGTCATAGTGCCACCAACTCCGATCGCGGAATTTGATGTACGCAGTTTCGATTACATCATGGGCGTCAACGTGAAGGGTGTCTTCCTGTGCATGCGTTACGCCCTGCCAATCATGATCAATCAGGGGCGCGGCGTGGTGCTGAACATCGGCTCGGTGACCTCGGTGAAAACAATGGCCGACCTAGGGCCTTACGCCGCTTCGAAACGGGCCGTCACCGCACTCACCCGGGCGGCCGCCCTTGAGGTAGGACCGCAGGGGGTCAGGGTCAACGAACTGCTCCCGGGACCAACCCTGACGCGGATGGTCACCGGTCCGGTCGATGCGCAGACAGGGGCAGTCGCGTCGTTCGCCAGCAAGGTTCCCCTCGGGCGGGTATCCCTTCCAGCAGAACAGGCCGAGGCCGCGCTCTTCCTCGTCTCCGCTAGGAGCGCTTACGTCAACGGTGCATCACTCCTCGTCGACGGCGGTCTTGCCTGGGCGTAGTCGCGACGACGACCGCCGACCGTGCCACGTGCACCGGCTCCAGCGTCGGGGTGCCCCTCTTTACCAACCAAGCGATTGGTAGCATGGTAGGGAGGTGTGGGGAGGGATTCCAGTGGAGACGGCTGTCAGGGCCCAGGCGCAAGAGCAGCTCCTTGCTCGCTCTTGGACACGGTCTCGCGCGTTTGGCCTTGATCAGGGAGCGCCCCTTGAGTTGCCGTTCCATGCCGGGGTCGAATCCGACAATCGATTCACGCGGACGGCCCGTCCCGTTCTCGACTACCTCGGGGATCTGCTACCAGGATGCGGCACCGCCGCGGTCCTCCTCGATGCTCAGGGATGCATCCTTGCCCGCGTCTGTGACGACGACTCGCTCCTTCGACGGATGGACAGCGGCAAGAGCGTCCCCGGCTTCGTGTGGAGGGAGGAGTACGCCGGCTGCAACGCTGTAGGCATTGCGCTGGAGGAACGTCTCCCCGCATGGACGAGCGGACAGGATCATTACATGGAGGTCTTGCGCGACCTGTCATGCGCAGCAGCACCGATCATCAACCCCCTCAGCCAGCGACTCGAAGGCGTCCTTGACCTCACGGCTAACCTCACATTCGCCCATCCGCTGATGCTGCCTTTAGCGATACAGGCAGCCAAGTCGATCGAGGAAAGGCTCGTCGCTGCTGGGTCGGCGACAGAACAATTGCTCCTCCGCCGCTTTCTCTCGGCCTCCCGACGGCCAGGTCAAATGGTCCTCGTCCTGAGTGAGCGATCCGAACTCAGCACCAAGGCCGCGGCCCGACGCCTCAGTGCGTCTGACCGGGCGGTGATCGCCCACGCGGCGAGCGAACAAGTCGATGGCACTGACTCGAACACCTTTGACCTCGCCCTCACGGATGGTGGAGCCGTATCGGTGCGCTGCGAGACCATCGAGGCCCAAGGCCGCAGGGTGGGCTCGGCCGTCACGATCACGAGTCGGGATGCCGGTCGCACCACACGTCGAGGCCCTGCGGTCACGTCCGGGTCTTTGGGATCAATCTCCCCGAGCCCGGGCTTCCTAGGACGAAGCTCAGCGAGCCAATCAGTCCGTCATGACGCCGGCGAACTGGCTACCGCAGCATTCCCGATACTGATCTCGGGCGAGTCTGGGGTGGGGAAGGTTCACCTCGCAAGCATCATCGGACGAAGCCTTCGAAACGTCCTCCTGCTCGACGCACGCACGTATTGCGAGGAAGGCGAGCGGGCGCTTCTTCGAGAGCTCTCTGCGTTCGTTCACAAGGCTCACACGTGCGTCATCGTCCGCAACATCGAGGTGCTGTCCGATCATGTCCTGAGAGAACTGGGCTCCGTCGCCCGCGTTGCCGAGGAGAATGGCTCTCGAGTCATCACCACGACCACGTCTACCTCCGATATCACCCGCGACAACCGACTGCCAATAGGAATCGGGATCCACATTCCTCCGCTCAGGGAACGACCGGAGGACATCTGGGACCTTACCCCAGCACTCCTCGCACGCAAGGGCTCGAATATCCGAACGGCAGCACCAGTATTGGAGGCCTTCATGCGCTATCCCTGGCCAGGCAACGTCAGTGAACTCGATACAGTGCTGTCCGCCATGTTGCACCGATGCCGCGGATCTCAACTCAGCCTTGCCGACCTTCCCGTTCAATACCATCGCGGCGGAAGGCGACTGCGCCGCATCGAGCACGTCGAGCGCGCAGCAATTGTGCAGGCCCTCGCGGAGGCAGGTGGTAACCGAACGAAGGCAGCGGGGATTCTCGAGATCGGCCGCGCCACGCTTTATCGAAAAATGCGTGTCTACGGACTCGGTCCAGACAGCGTCGCGATCTGATGGACGCGGCGTCAATTGACGGGTCCACTCAGCATCCATCCCGACCCAAGCGTTTGATGACGTCCGCGAGCGTGATGAATGAGCCGAGCGTCGTGGGCGACATCACGACCATCTGGGCGCGACGAGACCCGACGCGGGTAGCCCTACGCAACAAGGACGGCGTAGAGCGCACCTATGCCGAACTCGAGGATCGAACAACACGCATCGCCAACGGCCTGCTCGCCATGGGGCTAACCGCCGGCGATCGCATCGCAACCTGGATGGACGACTGCTTCGAATATGTCGAGGTGTACCTGGCCGCGGCAAAGGCGGGGCTGATCATCTGTCCCATCAATGCCCGACTCACCCCGGCCGAGGCCACCTACCTCCTCAATGACAGTGGCCCGCGGATCATCATCTGGACTGCGGATCTCGATGAGAAGGTGGCCGAACTTGATGATCGTGAAATGGTGGATCGACATCGCCTCCGAATCAATCCGGGTGGCGAATGCCAACTCGCGCGCCTCATCGAGGCCTCGCCTCCCAACCTCCAGCCCGTCGATGTCGATCCGGCCAGCCCGTTGATCCTGGGCTACACGAGCGGAACCACCGGGCGTCCAAAGGGAGCGATCCTCACCCACGAGTCCATTCTCGCCCTGGGCCGAATCAACGCCACGTCATTCCGAATGACCGCCTACCCGCGAATGGCACTCACCGGCTCGATGTCGTTCGTCGCCGTGGTCCCTGCCCATGTGCTGTGCACGCTGAGACTTGGCGGCTGCCTCACAATGATGGGCAAATGGACAGTCGATGAACTGCTGGCGGTCCTTGAACGCGACCTGATCACCTTTACATACATCCCCTCCCCACTGATCACCGACGTTGCACGAGCGCTAGCCCAGCACCCACAGGCGTGGACAAACCTGCGCTCAGTCCTGCACTCCGCAAGCCGAGCACGACCGGACCAGTTACATGAACTCGTGACGGTGATCGGTACCCGCTTGGTTGAGGGCTGGGGGATGACCGAAAACTCGGGCGGCCTCATGACCGCCATGCTCGGACATGAGTATCTCGGCCGCGAGGTACACGACCCCGCGTTCACGTCGGTCGGGTTACCAGCCCTTGACATCTCCGTACGGGTCGTCGGCCCTGAGGGGCACGAACTTCCGCATGACGGTGAGAGCATCGGCGAGTTGGCCTTCTCCGGGCCGTCACTGATGACCGGCTACTGGAACCGCCCTGAAGAGACGGCAAAGACTCTGCGGGACGGCTGGTTCTTCACCGGCGACTTGGGAAGTATCGACAGCGCCGGTTACGTGTACATCTCAGACCGTCGAACAGACCTCATCGTCAGCGGCGGCGCGAACGTCTACCCGAGCGAGGTCGAGGATTGCATCAGCCAGTTGGCAGGAGTGCGTGAGGTCGCAGTCGTCGGGGTTCCACATGAGCGCTGGGGCCAGACCGTAGTTGCGGCCATTGTGGTAGACGATGATTCCATCACCCAAGAGGTCGTGCTCGAGCACTGCCGGACGTTCTTGGCAAGCTACAAGAAACCCACTCGCGTCCTAATGATGGAGTCACTCCCCCGCACTGTCAGCCTCAAAATCTCGCGCGCTGCAGTCCGAACCATCGTCCTCGAGCAGGTTGAACCGACGTGAAATGCAAAAACTGGGTTGGTCTCCTACTCGAGGTCTAGATCAGGTTCCAGATGGTTCGTGTCATTGAACCGTCTCAGAAGCCAGTCATCGCCCCGAACGACCAGGTGCGTCAAGGATGCGTTGTCGGACTCCGATAGGGAGTGCATCCGGCCACCCGTGGCCAGTGCCGAGATCATTCCGATGACGCCACCATGGGTGAAAACGACCACCCGCTGATTCGGATGGTTTGACGCTATTCGCTTGATGGCACCAGTGAGACGTCTCGCAAAGTCGACTTCCTGCTCCGCCATGGGAATAACGTCCCAGGTCCTTTCAGCAAGCACACGCTGCCAGTCTGGGTGGTTCTCTTCACGACGAATTCGGTAGACGCCCCCCTCCCACTCACCGAGAAAGATCTCACGAACATCGGGCTCAACCATCGGAGTCAGCCCGGTAATCTCCGCCAACGGCGCAGCCGTCTGTGCCGTCCGCTGAAGGGTGCTCACGTAGATCGCGTCAATCGGTTGCTTCGCAAGTCGCGCTGCGACCATGCCCGCCTGCACATGCCCTCGCGGATCAAGGGGCGGGTCACCGTGCCCGTCGACGAGCGGTTGGGGGTCGTCAAGACGAAATGGCCTGGATTCGCCATGGCGCACGATGAAGATGTGCGTGGCTCCTTCAGGCAGACTGAATCGATTTTGGCGGTATTCAACCACAGCCGGCTCATCTTTTGTCATGACGGCAGATCCATTTCCCTTGACGATGCTGATGGAATATCCGGACGTGCCCAAGTCGCGGCACCCGAGCCCGCAACACGACCGAAGACGAAGGCACTGGTAATCGAGTTTCCACTACCGACATAGACGTCGCCGACAACTCCCCCGGTGCACTCCCCTGCAGCGAATAGCCCCGGAACGGCAGCGCCCGAATCGGCAAGCACCCGCGCCTGCGAGTCGATTCGCAACCCCACCGCCGTCAGTGCGACATGCGCCATGCGGAGTTCGGTGGCGTAGAAGGGTGGCGTCTGGACCTTCCGCAGGACATCTGCACGCTTGCGGTAGTGACTGTCCTGCCCGGCAGTTACGTCGTGGTTGTATTCCTCAATCGTCCCAAGGAGCCGCTGTTCCGGGACTCCCATCAGGGCCGCCAGTTGCTCAAGGGAATCCGCCTTCAGCACTCTTCCTCGCTCGACCATCTCATCGAGCATCGCCTTCACCCACTTCTGCGCACGCCCGTCTCGTTTCCCCACCGAGACCTTCTTCGTAGCTTCGACGGTGTCAGGCGAAGACGAGTTCTTTGACTCCTCGTCGAATACAGCAAAGACCGGGGCGCGCTGGCCCTCCAAGATGGGCTGAGTAACGCTGTAGGACGACGTCTCATCGTAAAAGCGTCGGCCCTCACCATTGACGATGACGAGCCAACCGGGCAGGTACCCACCCTCAAGTACGTTTCCAAAATTTGGGGTAATCAACCGGGTCGCGCGACCCCCGCCTACAACTTGGGCGTCAACCTGCGCTCCAAGTTCGAACGCGCTCCCATCAGACGTTGCTGCACCGATGTACCAGTACCAGTCCTCATTCGCGAGTAAAGGCAGGTGCTTGCTCACCAACTCACGGTTCGCTGCGAACCCGCCCGTCGCCATGACGACAGCTCCAACCGACAGTGTGTCTGCGCCTACGGCTAGGCCTACCACTTCGCCGTCTGCGACAAGCAACCTGTCAACCTTCATCCCCAACGCGAATTCAACGCCAATTCGCTTGGCCTCGCTCACGAGCGTCTGACTCACGGCCATCCCCTCACCCACCGTGATGTGCATACGCGCGGCGCGTTCTTCACCTGAGGTCATGACCCTGGAGTCGAAGGCCACCCCGATGTCCTGCAACCAGTCGATCGTCGCGCCCGATCGCTCACAGAGCGTCCGGATGACCGACGGCTCAAGCCGAAAGCGATTGAGCCCCATGTAGAAGCGGTACATGTCCTCGGGATCGTCCTCGATGCCAGCCTCTCGCTGCAAACGAGTGCAGGCTCCCATGAGCTTGCCTCCTGAGAGTCGGCTGGACCCCCCTAGCTCACCTGAACCCTCAAGAACGATGACTGATGCACCCTCAGCACGCGCCGTGATTGCCGCGGTCAGCCCAGCGAATCCTGAGCCGATGACCGCAACGTCGAAGTCGGTCATGACACTGCGCCGGTCAAGCGCGCACTCAGCAGACGGGCGGCCCAAGAGTTGTCCCCGTCCGCGACAATCCCCGCCCACGGGCCGCCGGACGGGCGAAAGTCGATACCCGCAAGATTTCGAGGCAGGGTTATGAACACTTCGGTGTCAGGGTCGGCTACCTCGAAGACACGATCGCAGGTGCGACTCAGCAGCGCCGCTGAATCAGCCCCCTCCCATGCCACATTGATCAACACGGCCCTTGAGCCCTCACGGACGTCCTCCGGCACCGTGACCACGTGCAAATCTGCCCGAGGTGCAGCCAGCAGTGGAACCTGCCCCCTCTCGTCGCACCAGGCGAGGATGCGCGAAACCCACTCGCTCGCCACGGGGGCAGAAAACTCAGCGGCGCCGAGAAGGACGCGTCCGTCATCGCCCGACACGGTAATGAGGTCACCCTCGTGGATAACCGCCCCAGACGCAAAGGAAACGGAGCGTTCCTCATGATGAATGGTCATCCCTGTCACTCCGCAGGAAGCCGGCTTGCCCATCCCTCGCGCAACGACGGCGGCATGACTCGCTCGTCCACCGAGGGCAGTGACGATGCCGGACGATGCGATCATGCCGCTGATGTCCTGCGGTGAGGTCGTGGGACAGATGAGCACCGGCACAATGCCCTGCTCTGCCAATTCCTCAGCACGCGAGGAATCCAGGACGGCGCAACCGACCGCCGTCCCGGGAGATGCCGGAACACCCACCCCGAGTTCGGTCAACCCCGCGAACGTCTCGCACACGGGCGCCTGCAGCATCTCAAGAGCGCTGAGCGACACTCGATCAAGCGCGGCCTCAACATCGATCATGCCCTGATCAACGAGATCGACAGCTATACGTGCTGCCGCTGCAGGGCTCCGTTGACCCACCCTCGCCTGCAAAATCCAAAGCTTGCCATGTTGGATCGTGAACTCGACGTCACACATGTCCGTGTACTCATGCTCCAACTTGGTCAGGGCATCTTGGAGCGCCTCCCAGACCTCGGATGACTCGCGCCGCAACGAATCGATCGACTCGGGAATCTGGGAACCATTCACGACGTCTTCGCCCTGCGCACAGCGCATGAAATCACCGTAGGCCGCTGGGTGACCGGTCGCGGGATCTCGGGTGAACACCACTCCGGTGCCCGAGTCATTATCAAGATTTCCGAACACCATTGCCTGCACCGTTACCGCAGTACCGAGGTCATCTGGGATTCCTCGGTACTTCCGGTAGCGCTGGGCTCGTGGGCGATCCCACGAGCGCCAGACCGCCTCGATGGATTCGCGCACCTGACCCACGGCCTTCTGAGGGAATGGCGGTCCATGCTGCTCGATGGCGTCCTTCCACAACTGGACACTTTCCGTATCGTCGGCGTGCTCAGCCCGCGAGTGCGCTCGGGCGAGCACGTCCGCCGGGAGTTCGCGTACGACCTCGGCGAAGGATGCCAGGAGACGGATATACGACTGCCAGGCGAAACGATCCGAGGTCCTCGCGGCCACGCCCACCACCACGTCGTCACTCATCCCGACATTGAGGACGGTATCCATCATCCCGGGCATCGACTGGGACGCACCCGATCGCACCGAGAGCAGGAGCGGATTATCAGGGTTGTCCAATTCCTTGTTGAGTCGTGCAGCCAGTTGAACGAGATGGAGGGTGATCTCGTCGCCCAGCACATCCGGGAGAACCGGCTCCTTCGTCGCGAATGCCTTCCATGCCTCGGTGGTGATGGTGAAGCCGGGAGGAACCGGAAGCCCGAGGGTCCCAGTCATCCTCGCCAGACTCGCCCCCTTGCCGCCAAGGTACATACGGTCGCTCAGGGGCGACTCGAACGTGTGAAGGTACTGCGGCGCAGTTCGGTCAGTCCTTGATTCGTCAGGCATTCTCGGCTTCCATCTCGCGGATGAACGGCAGTACCCTCTCGGCAAAAAGGTTGAGGCTCGCCCAACCCACCTCCGGATCCAAGCCAGCGACCAGAGGATGAAGGGTGATAATCGTGTCTGGCGAGTACCCCTGCACGAGCTCAATTGCCTCGTCGGGCGTCACCACCAAGTACCGACCACCTGTTCGCAACTCCTCGATCGTTGGCGGGGTAACCCCCGCCGGTCCCGACATCGGCGTGTCGGTACTCGACCAACGTGCGTAATTGCCCGCCTCCAGCAGGAAGTGAGGGGCGAGGACCTCCCACGCAGAGTCAACGTCATCGGTCACATGAATGAGATGAGGACCGCCGCGCGAGTACTCCTTCGCCCTCGGTAATCCATTGGCGAGCCGCTCCTCTTGGAACACCTCGTATGCAGCCGCATTGAGCGGGAAGTACTCCATCCCCAGTCGCACCGCACGCTTGGCAGCAGCTCCAGACGAGCCGCCAAGGATGAGTGGCGGACCACCCGGTGTCATCGGGCGCGGTGTCACGCGAAGGGTTCGACCTTGGTACTCAAACTCTTCGCCAATCCACGCCTGACGAAGAAGCCGCACTCCTTCCTCCATAAGCTGGCCTCGCTTGCTTCGGTCAACGCCGAACATCTCGAACTCGGCAGCGTTGTAGCCCGCAGCGACAACAACATCGAGCCGACCGCCGCTGAGGATGTCGAGGACAGCCAAGTCCTCCGCGACCATGATCGGATCGTGGAGCGGTAGAAGAACGGCCGACAGGTTGATGGTGATGCGCGAGGTGACCGCTGCAACCGCCGAGCCCAGAACCATGATCGATGGGCACCAGTTGTCCTCGGTGCCGTGGTGCTCCCCGATGCGGATCGCATCGAGCCCTTGATCGTCGGCCCAACGTGCCATCTGCAGACCCGCCGAGTAAACCTCTGATAGTGGCTTACCCCAATTCGGACTCTGCAGGTTGAGCCTCATATCGACGCGCATGACTAAACTCCCTCATTCATACGTTGGCAGCCGAGAAGCGGTAAGGCGCAGGTTGAAACGACGGTCAATGACCGGCACGGCGCCTTGCTGCCGCTTCCGCCCAGGTCGACTCTCCCGCCTCCTTGCGGATGCGATCAATGTCCGCCCGCACGATGACCGATCCTCGACCCTTGAGAAGACGTGAGTACTCCTGCGTGTATCGGTACATGGCATCGACATCCGGATCCTGATACCCGTACTTCACTGATGCGTCGTCGAAATTGCGCCACGGTGCAGCCAGCAAGGGAGACGTGTAGCTGCGTGCCTTGGCATTGAGCTCATCCTCCGTCAGTCCGCCATCCAGGAATTGGTAGGTGCTCGACTTACGAGGGAGCTCAGAGCGACTTGATGACTCTCCATCACTGGCACGACGGGTGTAGTCATGATCGTTGAGCACATATGCCGGCACGAGTTGCGCGACACGACCAGCCTTCGGCAGGGACATGTTCGCCCCTGCCTTCCATGAACGGTAACTGTACGGATGGATGTAGTACTCACCCGCTGCACCATGGAGACCGTCAAAGGCGACGTAGTCACTCATGAAGGATGCGGTTCCGTACTCTTCGTTGAACACCGGCCACAGTCGTCGCACCCGGTCGTCGATGCCCTCCCACTCCGCCTGATCCCAGGTTCCGGACATGAACGAAACATCTGACAAGGCGTACACGTAGGCGAGGATTCCCGCCTCGGTCATCTCGTCGAAGTTCATCGCTGCAAAGCGTCGGTGCAGGGGAGTTATAGCCGCCTTCACCACATCTGCGATCTCATTGAGCGTCCGGATGAGTTCAGCCTTGCTGCTCATGCCGACCGGGATGAGTCGGTCGGTGAAGATGTCGGATGTGTACAGGCCGACTCCGATGACGTGCTGTTGGTAGGTCTCCGGCACGGTGTAGGCGCTGCCGAAATCCGTCACCTCGATGCGCACATCGTCAGTAATGAGGGAGAGCGTTAGGTTCTGGTAGGGGATGTCCGCTGCCACGCCATCCATCCACGGCAGGCCACTTTCACCCAGAGTCAGGAAGTTCCGCACGTGAAGCATGCGCTGGTCGCCCAAGTTATAGGGACCATTTGCATCCATGCCCACGCGACTTTCGCAGTAGACGAGGAAGCTGTACTGGCTCGTCACGGCGCTGAATCGAGCCACCGCCGCCCGCAGTTCATCGTCGACCTCGTAGGCATCGGCCTCGAGAACTTGAAGGACTCGCTCGTCGAGCACCTGAGACATGTCGCCCGCAGCGTTCGTCCAGATGTGACCCTCGTTGCGTCGGTAGGTCGACATGACTCGCTCGTGCCAGTCGATGACGTACCAGAGGTCCTCAAGATTGTCCTCTGGTCGCAGGACTCCAAGCTTGATGAGCTCGACCCGCCCCTGGAGGTACAGCAATTGACCACCCATATTCGCGGCCAAAGTTCCGAGTTGAATGCTCGAGTTGCGCATCCGATGGCCTACGTCCTCGGGACTGATGTGCTCAGAGGCTTTGCGGAGAATCCCGGGGTACATGTAATACGCCTGCATGAAGGACATCATGAAATACGGAAGCATTGGGAATAGCTTAGATTCTTGGGCCGTTCGCGTGAGCAAGTTCGGCACGATGGTGTCGTCATGCTCGGCCAGAGCCGTGTTGACGAGGTGAAGTTGCGCTTCGCTGATTCGCCACTCGCTCACTGTCATGCTCCTTCGTTTGCTGGGAGAATGAGGGCCCGTGGCTTGCGGTCCTCTTCGAGAAATGCCTCAGCGTCCTGCGCCTCGGTCGAGTACTTCACCGTCACTCGTTCGCCATCCACGAGAGGTCGGCTCAGGCGAGATGCCATGAGCGTCGGGACCCCAAATTCACGGCCAAGAATGCCAAGGTGACTCCGCACCGTCCCCGCCAGGCAGATAACGGCCTCGAAGTCGGGAAGCAAGGGTGCCGTAAGCGTGCCGCCGCTGTCATCGATCACCGCAATGGTGCCTTCCGGCACACCATCGTCGATGAGCCGATTCACGTCAGCCACCTTGCGGATCACGAGCACGTTTCCGGTGACATCCTCAGTCCGGAATACATTGTCGCCGTCGCCAATCGCCCCCGTCGCGAACTCGGAAGCGTCGTAGTAGGTGTCACCGTCAGAACGAAGGACGTACATGTGCGGCTTGTCCAGAACGGAGATCTCGGCCCCCGCATAGAACTTGCGCCCTTGCGACGCCTGAAACTCGGTCAGGATCCCATCGGCAATCGCCTGCGTCTGCTCCCGAGTGAGGAGTTGTGCCCAATGCTGGCCAACAAGTTCCGACCAGGCGCGACCCGACTTCTCAAGGTTGTCGTTCACCTGGGAAATCACCTTGCTCCGGGTCATTCCGGTAAGGACGCCGCCTAGCGTGTCCTCGGCGAAGCTCCATTTTGGTTGACCAGTTGCGTACTTCATTTCGCGCCTTTCCCTATTTGCCTTAAGGAATATGTCACGTGAGAACAAGGTAGTCGAGCTTGGCTCGACACCGCCTTGTCTGCCCCGCCCTGAAGATTGGGCGAGGCAGACAAGACTGATGAAACTGCTACTTGGCGAAGGCTGCTGTCGCCTCTTCCTTGGTGAGAGCACCTGACATGTCCGCACTTGGCGGGAACGTGTTGTCACACGCTGGCAGAACGCCCTCGAGGGTGTTGATGTAGGACGGGTACGCGATCAGCGTGTCCCCATCCGTCGGGCCGAGTTCCGGTGCAGCGATCCCCTGGAACGCTGCGAACAGCTTGGCCAGGCTAAGCGCATGCAGGTTCTGCGAACCGTCGAGGCTCTGAACCTGGAACTTCGGATCCTTCTTCACGGCCTTGTTAATCTCGCACACAGTCTCCATGGAGGCAGACTGACCGGTGATCGCCGGGTACGGCACGCCCGCTGCTTCGTACGCGCGCATGATCGCCGGAATCGTGGCGGTGTAGGTCGAGATGATCCCGTTGATGCTCGGGTCCTTCTGAAGGAGACCGGTCACTGCCTGCTGGGTTGCTGCGGGATCCCAGTTGCCGGCAACCGGCTCGGGGGTCACAACAGTGATGCCTGAACCCTGATTGGCGATCGCCTTGTTCACTGCTGCGAGCGACGGGACATCAAAGAGGTTTCCGGCCGGACCACCGATGTAGGCGACCTTGCCAGCGTTGTTCGTGGCCTTGGTCAGCCACTCGACCCACATCTCCGCCTCCTGCTGCATATCGGGGATCACGTTGGCCGTGACATCAGCGGGAACCTTGGCATCACCGGGAATGGCATTGCCGTTTCCGATGAGCACGCCGGCTGCCTGAGCCTTCTTGAACGCCTCGACCGGCGCCTGTCCGAAGGCATCGAACGTCTCGATGACATTGGCACCCTGCGCGACAAGGCTGTCTACACCGGCGATGTACTGCTGAACATCGAAGTTCGAATCGACGTAGAGGACGTCGGTAACGTTCGGGCACTGAGCAGAAAGCTTCTCCAGGATGGCCTTCTTGCCTACCGCCCAGCCGTTGCCGCCGTATGCATCGAGGATGCCGACGACCATTGGCTTGGTGCCGCAGTAGTTGGTGATGTCAAAAGGCAACTCACCGAGCATGATTTGTGTGCCGTCTACAGCTGGTGCCGCCGCTTCGCTCGAAGCAGGGGCTGCCGCCTGGCTCGAAGCTGGAGCCGCAGCCTCGCTCGGTGTTGTCGACGTGGACGACGAGCTACAGGCCGAGGCCAGCAGCAGCAGTCCGACGGCCGGAATTATCGCGGCCGCATGCATTTTTCGCATTTAATCTCCTTAACTTGGATTGAGTTGAGACCCTGGACACTCGAAGTGTCCAGGCCGCTTCGTTCCCTGCAACCTGCCCTTCACTTCGAAAACCAAAGTCAAGATGGCCATGCACGCACTGCATCATCCATGAGGAGGACGAATCGGAACCTACCTGCCGTTTGGTTTGAAATCAAGAGTTATTCGAAACTTGGAGTAACTTCTTGATAACGACGTGTCGAGCGAACCGTAGATCGACCTAGCGCCTGACCACAGCAATCGTGGGACGACATCGGGGGGTGCAACTGCCTGAAGGGAGCGTTGTCGCAGATTTCGCATCTGCCTACCTCATCGCCGGTGACTGATTTCCGTGGGGTACTTGACACCGAACGACCGTTTGGTAAGTTCAAGGCACCACAACATTTGGAGCGGGTAGTGCAGTCCTACGAAGGGTCCATCTGGACCGAATACGACGAGTTACCAATCCACGAGGGGCTCGGTCTGCGCCACTCTTGGGGGCTCTTGGACTCCAACCTCGGATCACTGACCTTCTTGAGTCCTCTCGATCTCGTCGCTGCATCCACGGGGGTTACCGAAGGTGAGGCCATTCCGCTCAACATCTCACTGGGGCTTATCGACCCGCCTATGTTCGGGCGGGTGGCATGGAAACACACCGTTGAAGCCGCCGATAGAAACACGTTCGAGGACGTCCTCGACAACTACAACCCGCAGTCGTCCTCGCAGTGGGACGGCTTTCGGCATGTGCGGGCAAGGGAGGCTGGCTTCTTCGGCGGCATCACCGAGTTCGCTGAAGGTGACATTGAGTCCTTAAGCATCGAGCACCTTGCGCGCCGAGGCATTGCAGGACGTGGCGTGCTACTCGACGTTGCTGGGTGGCTCGACTCACGGGGTACCCCCCTCGATCCCCTTTCGGGTGACCTCGTTGAGGCGAGCACCCTCGAGATGGTGGCTGAAGCACAGGGTGTGTCCCTCCAGCAAGGGGACATCCTGTGCATACGACTTGGCTGGGTTGGTGCCTATCGGCTCATGTCCATCGAGCAGCGCGCGTCACCCGAAGTCTCCGGACGATTCACCGGCCTACGCTCGAACGAGGACACCGTGCGCTTCCTGTGGAACAACCGGATAGCGGCTGTATGTACCGATAATCCGGCTGTTGAAAGCGCGCCTGGCAATCTTGAAGACGGTTCCCTGCACCGGCGTCTCATCCCGATGCTCGGCATGGTCTTCGGCGAGTTGCTCGACCTCGACCCACTGGCCCGACGATGCGCAAGCATCGGGCGCTACGACTTCCTCTTCGTGGCCGTTCCGCTGCCCATCCCGGGTGGCCTCAGCTCCCCAGCGAATGCGATGGCGATTCTATGAATGATTCAGGCCTCCAAAATTCCGATGGACTGCCGGATCCGCTGGTGGCGGACGCTGCTGCCCAGTGCTGGTTTGAGGACATGACCGTGGGTCGCCGCTGGGTCACGCAGCGGCGAACGATCACCGAGGCTGACGTTGTTGCCTTCGCCGGACTTTCGGGTGACTTCAACCCCTTGCATGTCGACGAGGTGTTCGCCGCAGCAGGGCCGTTTGGGCGTCGGGTTGTTCACGGCCTTCTCGTCCTGTCAATCGCGACGGGACTTCGGCAGCAAAGTGGTGTCTTCTACGGAGTCATCAAGGCCTTTGCCGAGGTCAAGTCATGGAACTTCAAGCGCCCAGTATTCATCGGCGACACAGTCACCGCGGTCACGACGGTGCTCGAGGCCCGACCCACCTCCAAGCCCGGTCAAGGCATCGTTGAGCAAAGGGTTGACGTGGTGAACCAAGGCGGCGACATCGTCCAGTCAGGGATCTTCGTCACCCTCGTATCGGCGCGCCCCACATGACGACCGTGATCCGCCAGCGGCCCTGCAATTCGCTGGACGACATCAGCCGCCAGCTCCGTGAAGCATTCCTGGCACTCCGACAGGCAATCGCGACCGAGAGCCCGGTCGTCATCGTCGTCAGTGCCCCCGACCTCCTCGGGCAGGACTCCCTCGAAGGGGCTGCTTTGGCAACGGGACTTGTCGGCCTCATGCGTGCTGCGACATTCGAGGGCAGCAGCAAGGGGTGGCACGTCAACGTACTTGCGGTCAACCCTGAAGAGGAGCCAGCAGCTGAGATGATCGAAATCGCATCGCAACACGGCTCGCTCAAGGGTCAGATTCTCAATCTCAGTTCCGGCCAGTTCGGAAAGATCGTTCCATGATAAAGCCATGCGCACTCGTCACCGGTGCCGCCGGGGGCCTCGGATTCGCGATTGCCCGACGACTTTCAGAAGCCGGATATGCCCTTCTCCTCGTTGACATGAAGCCAGCTGTGTCCGATGTGGCAGCCCGTCTCGGGAGTACCGGGGCGAGGTTCGATCACTGTGTGGCAGATCTCTCGACCCAAGATGGCATCTCCGCCGTTTCTGATGCGGCGCTTGCGACCGGTCTCCCCCTCCACCTTCTCGTAAACAACGCCGGGATCACTCGTGATGCAAGGCTCGAAAAGATGTCCTCCGAGAATTTTGACCTGGTGATCGAAGTCAATCTCCTCGCCGCGATGCGACTGACGATCGGCCTATCCGACCAGTTCGTCCACGGTTCGTCAGTTGTTTCGCTGAGTTCGAGGGCGGCACTGGGGAACTTTGGACAGGCCAACTATGTGGCCTCCAAATCGGGCCTTATCGGGTTCACCAGGGCACTCGCTCAACAATGGTCGCCTCGGGTGCGGGCCAATGTCGTGTCACCCGGTCTCGTCGATACACCGATGACCCAGGCCATGCCGGACGACGTCCTAGCGAAGCTCGTCGAGAAGGTCCCCACTGGCCGCATCGGCACTCCGGAGGACGTCGCAAACGCCGTAGCCTTTCTTGCTTCCGAGCAGGCGTCCTATGTCACCGGGCAGGTTTTGACCGTCTGCGGGGGCAGGAGTCTGGCTCCTTAGCAAGACATGACCCGGCGGCACACTTGAACGAGGAGACAGCTTCATGCACGCCCCAGCCACAGCACACATCCAGCTCTCGAGAACGAATATCAAGACCCGGATGATCAGCGCGTGACCACGCCCACCGATGAGGAACCCCTTCTCGTCCACTTCGCCGACGGAGTACTCCGCATCCAGTTGAACCGTCCGAAGGCCCGAAATGCAATCAACTGGGCCATGCGCAGAGAACTCCACCGGATCCTCGGTGATGCGTCCAACGACAATTCGGTTCGCGTTGTCGTCCTCGCGGGTGATGAGCGTGCCTTTTGTTCTGGTGGCGATGTAAAGCAGATGGGCGGAGGCGACTCCGACACCTCGGACAAGTTGATCATGATGAAAGCGATAAGTGAGACCGTGACGGGCATGCTGAAGCCGGTCGTGGCCGAAGTTCGGGGTCATGCTGCCGGCGCGGGGTTTGGTCTGGCCCTCATGTGTGACCTCGTCCTCGCTGACGAGACCGCCGTCTTCACATCCACGTTTATCCGAATCGGACTCGTACCTGACCTCGGGCTCGCTTATTGGCTGCCACGTCAGGTCGGACTGCACCGCGCGAAGGAGATCATCCTGACCGGGCGCCCAATCGGTGCCCATGAAGCACTCGCCCTCGGACTCGTCGCGCGCGTCTGGGCAACCGACACCTTCCGTTCTCGTGCAGACGAATTCATCGCCGAACTCTCCGCCCAACCCGGTGTCGGAATGGGGTTGACCAAACCACTGCTCAATCAGACGTTTGAGACCAGCCTCTCGGCAACCCTGGACTCGGAGCGCTTGGCCCAGATCACCGCCGCACATTCGCACGAGCATCAGTCGTATCTAGCTGGGCTGCGCTTAGGAAGGTCTGTTGCCCAAACAGCGGATCTACGTCCAAAGATCTAAACGACCGTATTGACAGACCAAACACGACCGCTATCATTACATTACCAAACAGTTGTTTGGCAACCGGGAGAGGGTGCGGGATGACTCCGCTTGATCACCAGCAGTCATTTCTGGAAGGCGCACGCGCGTGGCTCAGTACAAGCGTGCCCGATCGCTGGCGCCAAGAGCGCGGCGCTCTCAGCGAGGATGAGATCGTCGAAATCAGGCATGAGTGGGACCGGCGACTTTTCGCCGGTGGATACTCAGGTCTGTCCATTCCGACGGTGTATGGCGGGCAAGGCTTGGGGCTACGCCAGGAGGTGCTCTTCCATGAGGCTGCGGCTCAGGCCCACGCCCCCGAAGGGATCGGGCGCATCGGCAAGATCCTCACCGTGCCAACCCTCGTGGCTCACGGTAGTGAGGAGCAACGCGCCAAGTACATCCCCGGCATCATGGCCGGAACTGAGGTGTGGTGTCAGGCATTCTCCGAGCCAGGCGCCGGCTCAGATCTCGCCAACGTGGCCACATTCGCCCGCAAGACCGAAGGGGGCTACTTGGTTACGGGGCAGAAAATATGGACGAGTTTCGCGCAGTACGCAGAGCGCGCCATTCTCCTGGCAAAGACGAGTCAAACCGATCCTCGCTACCGAAATCTCAGCTTCTTCCTCCTCGACATGAAGCAGCCCGGTATCGCGCTGCGAACAATCCGCCAGATCTCTGATACATCGCATTTCTCCGAGGTCTTCTTGGACTCGGCATTTGTGGCCGACTCAGATCTGGTCGGCGAGGAGGGCGATGGCTGGAACATCGCCATGACCACCTTGACGTCCGAGCGCGGCGGGGTCGAAGCCATTACCCGGTATGTAGAGGTCCGCGGCGATCTCGACACGCTCATGCACTGCTGTGCAACAGGTTCTGATGTCGACACACAGGTGAAACAACTCGACACTCGTCTTGAGCTCGTGCGATGGCAGGTCATGAAGGCCCTCGACTATGTCGAGGATGATCTCGAATTCTTCCGGAGGACCTGCATGCTCAAGATCATGTGGAGTGAACTCTGGCAGGAGGTCACCCAGTTGGCTGTTTCCCTCAACTGCCGCGCTCATCAAGAGCACTGGCGAAATCAATACCTGGAGACGCGTGCAGTGTCCATCTACTCAGGATCCAATGAGATCCAGCGAAACATCATCGGCGACCGAGTGTTGGGCCTCCCCCGATGACCGCCACGATGCTGCCCACTGAGGTCGGTCAAATGTCCGCGGTTGCACTGGCGGAGATCATCGAGCGTTCGATTGACGGAAACCCAGTTGCGGATTATGCCGAACGGGAGTCGCTTGCTTGGTCTGTCATCGAGGATGGCGGCTGGGACTGCATCGCCGTTGCGGAGGAATTCGATGGTGGGGGCGCCAGCCTCAGAGACCTCGTCGAAGTGGCGCAGGTATGGGGGGCGGCCAACATCCCCCAACCGCTGCTGGAGACGATCTGGGCCAAGCGTTGGTCAGCGCAGGCGCGCGAGCGCAGCGGACCGATGTCGGTGTCCGTGCGCCGCCTAGGCGTGAGCGACGGCAGCGGTCTTGCCCCGTTCGCAGCCCTCGCGGCAACCGGAATCGCCCGATCGATCGGGGCTGCCACGGACGAATTCGACGTCGCACCTCTAGGTGAGGCCGACGCGTTCACTCCCGCCCTTCGCCCATCAGTGCTCCCCTGGACCACCAAGATCGAGGCCGAGGCGGCGCGTGAGCTTGGGGTGATCTGGGCAGCCGAGGTGGTCGGAGCCGCACAGAAGCTCGTCGACCTTTCAGTCGCCTACGCCAAGACACGCGAACAATTCGGCAAGCCGATCGGTAGTTTTCAGGCAATCAAGCATCGACTTGCGGACATGCATTCACAGGCGCAGTACGCGCAAACTGCAGTGATTTGGGCGAGCCTTGAACCCACGAATTCGCAGAGGGCGTGCCATTACGCAGTGGGTATTTCAATTTCGCTTGCCGAGCAATCCATTCAGATCCACGGAGGCATGGGCTTCACTTGGGAGATGGGCCTCCATTACTACCTGCGCACGATGCTCACCCGCCGGGAACTCATCGCCGGCCTTTGGCCCTAATTGAGGATCTCGGTAACTGACCTGACCAGATCGAGGAGATAGCAGGTCGCTTTAAAGTCCCTAGCGCATATTCGCCAAGTGTGCGGCGTACGGATCTCTAGGTGATTGCCATGACAGTACTGCCATGGGTCGGTCGCGCTTGCGCTGGGAGATGCGTCGGCGGTGGGCGGGGGCGTGGTCCAGTTCGGTTTCCTTGGGCATGTGTTGTCGCGAGACTCCGTTGCTGTTCTCATCGGATCGGCGCTGCCATGGCGAGTGGGCCTCGGCGAAGTAGATGTCGATGCCCAGTTGCCTGGCGAGTTCGTGGTGATCGGACATTTCCTTGCCCTGGTCCCAGGTGATGGAGATGACGTGCCAGGCCCGCATGCGCCGGGTGGACACCTTGACGGGGATGGTGATCCTGGTGACTCGGCAGGCGAGGGTCGCGAGCGCGGTTCGGTCGCCTGCTCCCGCGGGGCGCTTGTCGATCATGGTCATGTCCATGATCCTTCCGCTGCCGCAGTCGGTTTTCGCCCTGGGCTGCCGCCGGGTCCGGGGCCTCGTCATGAGACTGCGGATGAACTTTCTGTCGTGGGTGTCGCCGGCGTAGAGCCAGTCGCAGACGCACCTGCGGGCTGATCGTCGGCAGGTGCGGGCACGGCCGGGCGGCATGCGTCCCGGACCGGCGACGCATCTCCTGGGAGATCGTGGACTGATCGGCACCGACCGCCGCACCGATGGCCTCACGCAGTGGCAAGGTCAGACGGGCAACCTTGATCATGGCGAACGCTTCTTCGGTTGGTGGTACTTCCGAAAGTAGCGTTCGCCGCCTGCTGTTGCCTCGAGTTATGCACTGCGGGCTTTAACGAGCCCGCTCAACCCTCAGCACACCATCGCACTGCTACGGCGCGAACTCCCTGCCCAGCAATTGGCGGGCGGCGATGAGCTTTGACACCTGCGCGGTACCGTCGCCGATCTCCATGGCCATGATGTCCCGCATGCGCTGCGCGTGCGGGAAATCCTCCGAGTAGCCCAACTGGCCGAAGGTGAGCAGTGCTTGATGGGCGGCATCATGTGAAAGTCGCGGTGCCCACCATTTGACCATGGCACCCTCGGCGGTGTGCGGCAGTCCTTTGTCCTTGCGCCACAACACCTCATATGACAGCAGCCTCGCCGCTCGTAGATGGGTGGAGAACTCAATAAGAGGGAAGGTAACCCCTTGGAATTTGCCGATCGGTTGCCCGAATGCGTGCCTCAGTTTCGAATACTCCAGAGCTTCGTCAATCGATGCCTGGCCACTGCCAATGCACAGGAGTCCGATCAACGCTCGCGAGTAGTCAAACCCTTGCATGACCGTGCTGAATCCCTTGTTCTCTGCGCCCAACATGTCCTCCGCGGCTACAGGCAGTCCATCGAAGTGAATGGATGCTCGGCCTATGGCACGGCCACCGACGTCACGATAAGCCGTCCTGCTGACCTCCTTGTCTGTCAACCGAACGTAGAACCCACTAACCCCGCCAGCTCCAGGACCTCCGGTCCTTGCGAAGACCAGCGCATACTCAGCATGCATCCCCAACGAGATGGATGTCTTTTCGCCCGTCAATCGCCAGATACTCCCATCGCGTTCGGCGCGCATCTCCAGCGCCCCCGCGTCAGTTCCATGGCCAGGCTCTGTGAGGCAGATGGCGGGAACTTGCTCTCCTGAGGCGATCGGCGGGAGCCAACGCTTCTTCTGGGCTTCACTACCGTGAGTATTGATGATGTCGCTCAGCAACAGCGAGTTGGTGACGAGCCAGCCGGCATTGAAGTCCGCCCGGGCGATCTCCTCGCATGCCATCCCGGACGTCACGTACTTCGCCGCCTGACCACCCAGCGATTCAGGGATCAGCAGACCGAAGAGGCCAAGTTCAGCCAACTGCTTGTGCAATCCCTCATGGAAACGGCCCTCCCGATCATCCGACTGGTAATGGGGGGCCAATTCGCTCTGCGCAAAATCCTTGAGGTACTGACGAAAGGCTTCGGTATCATCATCGAATTCGAAGTTCACGGCTTCTCCGGTTTCAGCGTCGTCAACATTTCCGGCTCACTCACAGCCAGCACGATCAGCGCGCTGGCTGTTCGTCCTACACGTACCGGCCGAAGTCCGGCGGCCGCTTCTCACTGAACGCTGCCGCACCTTCACGACCCTCGTCACTGTTGACGAATAGGTCGAGCCCTGCACCAGCCATCTTTTCAAAGCCTGACTGATGATCGCTATCCGCGTTGAATGACGCTTTGAGGAAGCGAATTGCGGTGGGGCTCATGACCGAGATCTCTTGTGCCCAGGACTTGGCCTCAGTCATGAGATCGGGTCCCGGTACAACCTTGTTCACGAGACCCCATTCAAGAGCCTGTGCCGCGCTGTATTGACGACAGAAGTACCAAATCTCGCGAGCGCGCTTTTGCCCGACGACTCGAGCGAGGTACGTCGTGCCGAACCCGGCGTCAAAGGATCCAACCCTCGGGCCAGCCTGGCCAAACGTCGCGTGCTCGGCGGCAATGCTGATGTCGCAAAGCACATGGAAGACGTGACCGCCACCGATCGCCGCCCCGTTCACGGCCGCAATAACCGGCTTGGGCACGTCACGGATCAGGCGATGCAGATAGTCCGTGTCGAGGATCCCATCCTTCGTCGGCCCGTAATCACCAGTCTCGGCCCGTTGCTTGACGTCGCCCCCGGCACAGAAGGCTTTATCCCCAGCCCCCGTCCAGATGATGCACCGCACAGTTCGATCGGCCCACGCGCGCCGAAAAGCATGCACCAGTTCGTCAACAGTCCGGCCTCGAAACGCGTTATATCGCTCGGGTCGGTTGATTGTGATGATCGCCGTCGTTCCATCGACTTCGTACAGCACATCCGTGTACTCGGTACTCGTGTCGTTCACAGTAGGCCTCTCAGCTCGTCTCGTTGGTCAGATCGGGTTCTTAAGCCATTGTCAGGCCACCGCTGACACTCAGCGTTTGCCCAGTGATGTAGGAGCTGTCTGGGCTGGCAAAGAATCGCACCGCGTTCATGATGTCCTCAGGTTGGGCAAGGCGCCGGGCGGGGATCACGCCTTTGAGCGCATCCGTGAGCTTGGTGGGAGCATCACGCAGCAGAGGGGTGTCAGTCGGCCCAGGGCAGACGCAGTTGGACGTAATCTCATGGCGAATGATCTCTCGTGCCAGCGCTTTCGTGAATCCGATGATTCCGCCTTTCGCCCCCGAGTACACAACCTCCCCCGAACTGCCAACCCGACCGGCGTCACTCGAAATGTTCACGACGCGCCCTCCGCTCCCTGCGTCGATCATCGCTGGCAGGAACGCGTGTGTCACCGCGATGGGGCCGAGCAAGTTGATACCGAGGATCTTCTGCCAAAAATCACTGGAGGTGTCCATGAACCGGTGGATCTCCTCCCAGCCGGCGTTGTTGACGAGCACCTGACATGGGCCAAATCTCGCTTCGACTTGATCGCGCACCGCCGTCACTGAATCAAGGTCAGCGATGTCAACGAAGAATCCCTCCGCCTTGCCGCCGGACTCAACGATCGTCGTGGCGGTGTCCCGAGCCAAATCCTCGCGAATATCGAGGATGGCCACCGTTCTCCCCTGCTGAGCCAACCCAGCCGCGATCGCTCTGCCGATACCTGCTCCTCCACCCGTCACGACCGCCAGTGAGTCCAAGGAAACTGTCATCGTCTGCTCATCCCTATCGGGAACCGGCAAGGAAGCTCTGAAGCCGGTCCGTGGTGTCTGGTTGTGCAAGAAGGTCTTTCGTCAATGCGATCTCGAGATCGAATCCGGCGTCACCAACCTGGGCCGCCGTGACGCACTGCTTGACCGCAGCCAGTGCGCCGGGCGCGAGCTCTGCTAGTCGGTGCGCAAGACCAACCGCGAACTCATCAACGTCATCGTTCGGGCAGACCCACTGAGCGAGCCCGAGTCGAACAGCCTCATCGCCCTTCACAAGTTCTCCGAGCATGATGAGGCGCAAGGCTGTCCCTCGGCCCGCCAAGCGAGTCAGGCGTTGAGTGCCGCCACCACCCGGGATCAATCCCAGCTTGCTCTCCGGAAGTCCAAACGAAGATTTCATGCCGACCACCCGGAAGTCACACGCCAAGGCGAGTTCGAACCCGCCGCCCACGGCCGAACCCCGCAATGCTGCGATCGTCGGGATCGGTAGGACTTCCAGCGCGCCGACCACGCTCTGCAACTCGGTACCGAATGCAGCAATCTGGTCGAACCCTCCGTCGGAGGAGGCCACCTCGGCGATCATGGAAACATTCACGCCACCGCTGAAGAAGCGCTCCGCGCCGCGCAGGAGGAGAACACGCGCTGCGCCCGGTGACTCGGCAAGGTCTTCAATGAGGTGGTGCAATGCCTGAAGCTCAGCAGGGCCGAGGGCATTTGCGGGCGGCGAGTCGAGCACAGCCGTGAGGATGGGGCCGTCAAGATTCACGTGCAGCATGTCTATCCCTTCAGCCCGATCCAAATCCCCCGGAAAGTTCACTACCGGACGTTTGATTGGTAATCGTAAGAGTCCCACTCCGTGCTGTCAAACATGGCAGGAGACTCGGTCTTTTGAAGACCAAGGGGCCCTGGCGAACACGTCGCCAGGGCCCCTTCGAACTGTCTTGGTCAGTAGTCGAGGTCCAACGCCTCGATGCCGTTTGCCTCGCAGTAGTCGCGGTACATCTTGGTGAACGAGAGCACGTCATCGAAGCCGATGACATGATCGTCGTCATTCAGGTAGAAGAGCGGACCCTCCATGAGGAACAGCGTCGTCGTCCCTTCCGGGTTGGTGACCAGCGTGTGGATATCACCGGGCGGCTCCCAGATCATCATTCCCGCACGGGCGACCCAGTCACGCTCCCTGTAAAACCAACTGCCCTCCAGCACGTACCCCACAACCGACGAACCGTGATAGTGCCGGCCGACAACGCCACCACCAACAACCCGCGTGAGGTTGACCCAGATGCCAGTCTTGCGATTCAGTCGAAGCGGCTTGACATCCACCCCTTCGATGTAGGGCACCCACGGGATCAGATCGGGGTCAATCACCCGTTCTCCGACAGTGAGGGCGGTGAGAGCGGCGAGGTTGAACCCGTCCGGCGATGCCTTATGCGCGGTGGTGGTGTCTGTTTCCAAGGAACTATCCGAAGCTAGAGCCGTCATAACTTCAACCTAACGTATGGTAGGGAATGTTGTTAATAACGTAAGGCCAACCTTGGGTTTTGGCAAGAGTCCAGCCCTGCGAATTCTGCGCCGCGCAGGATCGTCTGTCTGTCCACCGCTACGCATCTCGGCGCTTGCGGTCAGGCTACGAGACGTTCAACCCCTCGAAGTCGCCCGCATCGCGCCACACCCGCCAGGATCGGAAGAACTGAGGCGACGGTCTATAAGAGCCTGTAGCAATACCCGACCGAGTGTCGCCCTTCATTCCCTCTGCATTGAAATATCCCGGGGTGCATTGCTCTTGGAAAGGTGCACGAGCAACGTTCACGGCAGCGATCTCGAGTTGCCACGCCTCTTCCGCTGCAGCCGTTGCCTCAACTTGAGTCAGGCCTTCAGCGAGCATCCGCGCCACGATGTAGGTGACGTGCTCCGCCTGTTCCCGCAGCATGTGTGGAACATTCGTCGTGGTCCCACCCTGTGTGAGGCCCAGAAAGAAGAGATTAGGAAAGTCCTTGCTGAAAAGTCCGTGGAACGTCTTCATTCCTTGAGCAAACTTCTCCGACACTCGAAGCCCGCCCCGCCCGATCACGTCGTAGCCAGCTCTATGGCTCCACGTCGTGCCGAGCTCGAAACCCGTTGCGAACACGATGCAATCAAGTGGGTATTCGACGCCACCGACCACAACGCCCGCCTTGGAGATCGCGTCGATGCCTGAGCTCACGTCCACGAGCGAGACACTGTCGCGGTCCATCGCCGGAAGATAGTCGTCGCTGAAGCCCGGACGTTTGCACATCGTTCGGTAATACGCTTTCAGAAGCCGAGCCTTCTCTGGGTCTTTCACGTAGTCATCAACTCGAGCACGAACGAGTTCGTTATGCTTGAAATCCGCCAACTCTTTCGCAGCCTCGATGTCCTCGGCGCTCCCAGCGTCCTCAGGCAGGCTCTTCACAGCGTCAAGTAGCCGACGGAAGAACCTCGTCCACCCGTCATCGATGTCGCAGTCGACGTCCTCCCCATTCACCAGATTGTTGAAGGCGACTTGGCGCTCTTGTTGCCACCCCGGGCTCAGCGCCGAAAACCAATCTGTGTCGGTCGGGGCATTGTCCCGCACACCCACAGCCGTCGGCGTGCGCTGGAAGATGCGCAACTCTGACGATGCCCTCGCTAGCTCGGGAACGATCTGCAGTGCGGTAGCACCGGTACCAATGACACCGACGCGCTTGTCACGAAGGCCGACCAGATCACCGCCCGAATCACCTCCCGTATACCCGTAATCCCACCGCGCACTGTGGAAGATTGTCCCCTCGAAGTCCTCGATGCCGGGGATTGCCGGCAGTTGCGGGCGATCGAAAATCCCGCTCTGCGTCGTCACGAATCGAGCCCTGAGGACGTCTCCCCTCTCCGTTGACACCTGCCACCGAGAGTCCGCGTCGTCCCATGTCATGCCGTTGACCTTTGTCTGGAACAGCGAGCGCTCATACAGGTTGAAGTGGCGACCGAGGAGTTGGCAGTACTCGAAGATCTCGCGTCCCCGGACGTAACGTTCCGTCGGAACGTAACCCGTATCTTCAAGGAAAGGAAGGTAGATGTAGGACTCGATGTCGCATCGAATGCCTGGATATCGGTTCCAATACCAGGTGCCTCCGAAGTCGGCCGCCCAATCAAGGATGCGGAAATTCGTCACACTCGCACTGGCGAGGGTAGCCCCGACTGAGATGCCTCCAAAACCCGCTCCGATGACCAGCACATCGATATCCTCGAAGACAGGATCGCGGTGAACTCCTGGTACCGAATATGGGTCCTCCGCGAAACGAGCGAACCTACCCTCAGCGAATACATATTGATCGGTCCCTGCGGACCGCCGACGCTTATCTCGTTCCGCGCGATACGTCTCGCGAAGAGCCTCAACGTTGAGTTCCGCGCCGAGAGTTGGATCTGCCATCGGACCTCCGGTCAATGCTTCGCGAACCTGACTCACGCGCGATTGGAGTATGTCCCCAAACATCGCCCTCGCACTGTCTCAATTAGGGCAACAGATCCGTCTCAATGTGATTCATCCCCGACATCAAGACACGGCGATGGCTGGGTCTCCTGAACGCTGGCTCCTGCGGAGGTGCTGACGCAGCGCTGTCAGGCCGGGGCCGGTGCCGATAGCGAGGGCGATCGCGGCGCTTTGCACGAGCAGTTGAGTCGATGGTGGTGCCCCGAGGGAACTCAACAGGCTGTTGAGGAGGCTGAGGAAAACCGCTGCCACGGCAGTGCCAGCGAGACGCGCTCTACCTCCACCGAACGCCGTGCCCCCGATGACGACAGCGGTGATTGAGGAGAGTAGGTACGGATTCCCGACGGACGGCCCCGGCGCGACCACATACCCGGCCAGCATGATGCCCGCCACCCCGTAGCAGAGTGCCGCAATCATGTAAGTGCCAACGAGATACCTTGTCACTGGAAGGCCCATCGCCCGAGAAGCCGCAGGGCTGGCCCCGATCAAGATGAATCGACGCCCCACGACCGTACGGTTTTGAACGACAATCGTGATCGTCACGAACACCACGGCGATCCACACGGTATTGGGAACGCCAAGTGCCCGGCCCACTGCGAAACTGCTGAGGCTGGACGTCGCCGACTTAGGTGATGCGCTCGTGTAGGCGAGCACGGCACCGATAAGCAACGCATTGACCGCAAGCGTGGCAATGATCGGCGTGATGTTGAGCCATGTGATGGCAAGACCGCTGAGGAGTCCCGCGACGAGTACCGCGAGCAGCGCCACCACGATGCCGAGCCCAAGTTTGGATTCATCTCCGTTTGGCAAACCTGTGACCACAACCGCTGCCAGGGTCATCGCCCCTGGGACTGCGAAGTCGATGCCGCCCTGCTGAATCGTCAGGCTTTCACCCACAGCGGCGACGGCGAGAATGGCAGTGACCGGAAGCATTGCGAGCAGCGCCGTGCTGGTGAGGGTCCCAGGGGCAAGGATCCAGCAAGCGATGACCAAGCCAAGCAATGCGATCCAGATTCTGGCGCTTTCGCTCCGTAGCCAGGTAAGTGCCCTGTTTCCTTCAGTTGTGTTCTGCATCTCATCCATGGTTTCGACCTCCTCGCACCTTTGAGTAGAAACCAGCGGCGATGAGCGTCAGACCGCCGAGGAGGAAGTACTGCCAGGCAATCTCGATTCCGAGAAAGATGGTCGACGTGTTGATCTGCTGAATGAGCAGTGCGCCGGCGAGGGCTCCGATGAACGCTCCGCGCCCCCCGAAGATGCTCGCTCCACCGAGGATCGCCGCCGTAATGCCAGCCAACGTGTAGGTGCTCCCCACCGTTGCGTCTCCCGAACCGATCTGGCCGATGAGCAGCATGCCTGCGATAAAGACGAGTGCACCAGCCGCCAGGTGTGCACTCAACCGAATCCAGCGCACCCGGATCCCGACGTCATGGGCTGCCTTTTCGCCTGAGCCAATCGCACGCAGTTGCGCACCCCACGGTGTACGTCGCAGCACTATTTCCAATCCGAGCGCACACACAACAGCCGCCACCGCCGCCCAAGGCAACCAGCCGATGCTCGACCGGAGGAAGGTGAGGATGCCCGGAGCGAATGCGCCACCGTATGTGGGACGCAGAAGCAGTGAGAAACCGGAAAGCGCGGTGAAGGTAACGAGCGTCACGAGGAACGAAGGGATTCCAAAGAGGCTCGGGAACCAGTTCAAGAAGCCCACAAGGCAACAGATGCCCAGCAGGAGCAGGAATCCAAGAAGGAGAATGAGAGGCGAGGAGTCTGGCAGAAGTACGAACGATCCCACGACGAGCACGAACGTCATCAAAGGGCCCACCGAGAGGTCAATTCCTCCGGTAATCATGATCATCTGTTGGGCCATCGCAGCGAAGGCGAGGACCGCGAAGAGCGTGAGCATGCTGTTGAAGCTGCCTGCGGATGCGTACCGATCATTGTGCAGGGCCGTATACAAACCGAGGAGGGCAATGGCACATGCGACGAGTGCTGCTGGCGCGAGGTCGCCCCTCAGTACGCGTCGGAGCCAAGAGCTCTGAGTTGCTATCGGTCCCGACTTATGTGCCGTGTTCGCCGTGAGTGCGGCCTGGGTCATCGCATGCTCGGTGACCATGTCGCCGGTGAGTTCCCGCGCGATGGTTCCGCGCGACATCACCAGTACTCGATCGCACAGGCCTTCGAGCTCGGCAGCATCAGACGAGACAACAACGGCGGTCGCTCCGTCATTCACCGCGTTGCGCAACAGTCGATAGATACCCAGGCGCGCCCCCACGTCGACGCCCTGGGTGGGCTCGTGGGCAAGGATCACCCGAGGAGTCGAGAGCAGTGCGCGCGCAAACACCACCTTCTGCTGATTACCTCCCGAAAGACTCTCGATAGTCGTCTCGAGACTCGGAGTCTTCACATCGAGGGCTGCTGCGCTCTCAGAGGCCCGCTCATACTCGCGCCTTGAAGATAGGAAGCCCAGGCGCGATACCTCACCAATTGTGGTCGCCGAGATGTTCTCGCGCACGCTCAACGTTGGCAGAATGCCCTCGTTCTTTCGATCTGCCGGCAGGTACGCCAGCCCAGCGCTCTCGGCGCTCATCGCACTCGATAAGCGCACGGCCTTCCCGTCGACCGCAACGACGCCCTTGCTCTGAATCAGGCCAGCAAGGGCCCTGATCGTCTCGCGCTGCCCATTTCCCTCGACCCCGGAAATTCCGATGATCTCCCCCGCGTGAGCCACGAAGTCGATGCTCCCAAAGTGATCTCCGCTGAACTCTGTCACCTGAAGGACCGGATCCACCGGTTGCGCGTCCGTCGCACGCTTCGGTGGAAACACCATCTCCAATGGTGTTCCAACGATCGCTTCAACGATCTGGTCTTCGGATACGTCCGCAGTTTGGTGGGTACCGCGCAGGACACCGTCACGAAGGACGCTCACCCGGTCGCTGATGCGGAGAACGTCGGGAATGCGATGAGAGATGTACACGACCGCCGTTCCCGTGTCGGCGAGGGCGCGAACTCGAGCGAAGAGGATCTCGATCTCTTCGAGTCCAAGTGATTCGGTCGGCTCGTCCAGAAGGAGTACCCGTGGGTTCTGACTGATCGCCTTGCTGATCTCCACCATGAACCGCGCAGCGGGATCAAGTTCGCGCGCGGGCGTCCGCGGGTCGATCGCACGATTCTTTGCCCAGACGGCCAAGCGATCCTTCGACCATCGCGAGATCTTGGGCCAGCCCGGTCGCTGATCCTTCGACACCCCCACGGCTAGGTTTTCGGCGACTGAGAGATCTGGCATCAGCGCCGGCTCCTGGCGGACGATAGCAAGACCGAAATTACGGGCGACATTTGGTGAGGCGTGCGAGAGCACGTGACCGTCAATTATGACAACACCCGAATCGGCGGCCTGAGCACCGGAAGCAATACCCATGAGGGTCGACTTACCCGCCCCGTTCTCACCAACGATCGCGTGCACCTCACCCCGGAACACGACCAAGGAGATATCGCTCAGTGCCTGAACACCAGGGAAAGCCTTGGAAATCCCCTGAAAGGTAAGTGCCGCACCGAAAGCTGGTGCGCTCCCCTCACTCATGGGGCGGGCAGTTGCGAGGTGTCATAGAGCCATTCGAAATCACTCCGTCAACCTAACGTCGGTTTGGTAGACCGTCAAGCACTTTCCAGAGACGACCCTCTGTTCATACAGCTCACGCCACAAAGGTCTCGTCAATCGCTGGCCGCCTTCTCGCGAGAACGGTGCCCCCGCTATCCCAGCTTAAATTTCTGCACCTTCCCCGACATCGTTCGGGGCAGTGGCGTTTGCGTGAACTCGAAGATTCTGGGCACCTTAAACGAGGCGAGCTGGGTCCTCAATTCGACGATGAGCGTGCCCTCGTCCAATATCTCGCCCGGTTTGAGAACAATTACCGCCTTACCGATCTCTCCCCATTCGACATCGGGGACCGGTATGACGGCAACCTCCTGTACCTCGGGGCGCTGCTCGATGAGCTGCTCGATCTCAGCCGGATACACATTGAGTCCGCCCGTAAGGATCATGTCCTTCGCACGGCCAGTGATGTAGACGAAGCCGTCCTCATCAACACGAGCGAGATCACCCGTGTGTAGCCATCCATCTTTGAGGGTCTTCGCTGTGGATTCCGGATCTTGGTAATAGCCGACGGTGATGGCCGGCGACTTACAAATGATCTCCCCGACCTCGTTCACGTTGGTATCAGCTCCACTTTCATCGACGACGCGAACTTCCGCCGCACGACAAGCCTTACCCACAGACCCTGCCTTCGACTTCGCATCATCAGCAGACAGCCACAGCATCATTGTCGGGAACTCGCTCATGCCGTATGCCTGCTGCAGATGGCAGGTGGGAATGCGTTCGTGAAGCGTGTGAATTGCGGCGACCGGCACCGGCTCGCCACCACTGAGAATGAGCCTCAGTGACCTCAGATCGTGCTGTTCGAGGTGCTCATATGCAAGAACTCGCCTCAGGACAGTCGGGACAAGCAGAACCGTGGTGACCTTGTACTTTTCGACGGACGTCGCAAAGTCCTCCGCCTCGAAGGTGCCTGTCGGATGCAAGACCAACTGCCCTCCGGACCAGAGAGTCGCAATCGCAAAATCGTGGAAGCCCGCGATCCATCCGAGTGCAGGAAGGATCATGTAGACGTCGTCTACCGTGACACCGAACTCAGGCAGTTGGTAGAAGGAATTCCAAAGAACCGTGGAGTGCGTGTGCATCGCCCCCTTCGGCCGGCCTGTCGTTCCGGAGGTGTACTGCAGGAGGAACAAGTCGTTCACGTCAACGTCCACCGCGACCCCGCCGTGGGCGCTCGCCACGACTGACTCATACCCAAGGGCCAGATCGGCCTCCGTGTCCATCACCACGTAGGTTCGACCATCTCCAACCGTACGGATTCCTTCGAACATCTCCCAGAACCGCTTCTCGGTAATGACCCAATTGGCACCACTGTCCTGAAGGATGTGTTCCACCTCGCGTTCGCGCAGGAGATGATTCACCGGCACGAGGACCCCGCCCAACTTGGCGAGGGCGAAGAAGATTTCGATCCATTCCGGGCGGTTGACCATCATGACCGCTACCCGGTCGCCTTTCGCAAACCCCGCGAGTTGTAACCCGCAAGCCAACCTGTCGGAGCGCTCGTCCAGCTCCTCATAGGTGATGGCGCGCTCGCCGAAGTGCACCGCGATGCCTCGCTCATTGATTCGCTGGCTCGTCCTGGTCTTCCGGAGAACATCGGCAATCGTGTAGTTGTTCATTCCAATCTGCCCTTGCTGGTACTCGTTGCCCCTGCAATGCCGATGAACCGTTCGACCGGCTCGGTGACAAGCGTGAAGCCCCCATCCGCCACGATCACCTGACCCCGGATCCATCGTGATGCCGGCGATGCGAGAAAGTCGATGATCCGGCCGATGTCCTCCGGGGTACCGACCCTTCCTGCCGGGGTCCTCTCAATCCACTCACGTTCCATCTCGGGCCAGCGCAAACCCGCGTAGTGCCGGGAAGAGTCGGTGTCGACCGGACCAGGAGCAACAGCGTTGACGGCAATATCCACAGGCGCCAGTTCTACCGCCAAGCTTCGGACGAGTGCCTCAAGGGCCGCCTTGGCTGCCCCGAGGAGACCATGATTACTGGTCGCCCGCTGCGTATCGATTCCCGAGACGGCGACAATCGAGCCTGGTCGACCTGCCATGAGCGGAACGGACTCTTGAACCAGTTGCACAAATGAGTTCACCGTGACGGCCATTGTCCTGGAGAGATGATGCTGGCCGAGGTTGAGGATCGGCTTTGGGACGGTGGCAGCAGCATTGGCGACGAGCACGTCCAGCCGTCCGAACTCATCACCGACGGCTCGCAGAGTGGTCGTGATATCAGAAGCCTCTTCGAGGTCGATGCGGGCCACCATAGAGCGGGCATCCATCTGGCTCAGGAGGTCCTGAACCTCGCAGGCCGCAGCATGATCGCGCTTGTATCCGATGACGACGGTGTGACCCGATTGACCAAGGGCCAACGCGGCAGCACGGCCGATGCCTCTTGAACCACCCGTTATGAGTGCCACCGGAGCGTGTTCGGTCACGATTCCCCGCCGGTGTATTTATCGGTAAGACTCGAGAAGAACCACGCCTGCGGGAGTCCCTCGAATACATCAAGCCTTCCGATAACCGGATCGCGCCCGGCCGCGAGGGCTTCAACGCGCTCCTCCCCTTGCCACTTCATCGCGGCCTGCGCCTCGGCAAGCCTGCCCTCGGGAATCCAGTAGAGCGCCATGTACTTATACGGTGCATCAACCTCTCGGTGGACCCCAGCTAGAACGAACCGCTGCGCGGACTCGATGGGGTCGAGCTTGTCCACGAGTTCGACGATGTGGACATTGCTGTACCAGTCGTTGAACGCCTCCTCCAATTCAGGCTTGGCGTTACTCAGCACCATCATCAAGTGCTCCGGCATGGCCTCCTCCTTCCTGTAATCGTGATGCCTGACGAGACTCGTGGTGAATTACAGCACCGCAATCGCATTCGCTGGCGAGCTGAGCCCACCGGGAATCGACAGAGGGACCGCGACGAATTGGAACTCGTAACGATCGATGGCCGCGCAGGCCGTGGCCAACAATTCAAAATCAAGTAATTCCCCGATGACAAATCCGAGCATGGGCAACAGCTTCCGGTGCAGGAATCCGTCCTCCGGGCGTGCAGGCACGCACTCGAATCCAGGATTGTCGATCGTCACTGCAGCCGAGCCGCTATCCCACAGGAATCGTGCCATGTCATCATTGGCCCGAAGCCCGATGAACCGAGCAGACAAGTCGGATGAGCCGCGCTCGGCGACCGTCAAGCCCCGGTAGCCAGCAACCCAACCAGTCCGGATGCACAGGATGTCACCGCTTCGAAACGTGACCCCCTGAGTCACCGCCACTTCCAGCAAGGTCTCGGCCTCAATCGGTTGACCCGCAAACGGATCCAACGGTCTACCCTGGCCTTGCGCCCATCGAGCGACATCGAGCAGAACTCCCCTACCCACGATGCCGCGCTGAGCCAGGTGCTCGATGCTCAGAGCATCTCCCGCCGATTTCAGGTCAGTAATTCCGCCGTAGAACCCACGCTCACGGGCGCGCACGTGTCGAAAGCCATCCCATTGTGAGGAGCATTGGGGGTTGTACGAGTCGAGAACATCCTCGAACTCATTGCGGCCCGTGGCGTGAACTGAATGCCGCCATTGCTCCCGCCCGAATAGCGGCGGCTGAATTTCGCCCAGAGATAGATTGAGGGGAATCGCCTGACCGAGGGTCACGGTCGCTGCTGAAGCAACGATGGCATCCTGAGTGATGCGCGAAAGGGTCCCAAGGTTCGGATCAAGAAGGCCCCACGAATGGGGCATCCCCAAGACCTCGTCAACGGGGAGATCGTCGTACCGCGTGGTCATGGTCGAGTCGTTCGCAAGGAATCACGCCACCCCATACTGATGAAGGCCATCGCCCGCATGTGGTGGCGATGGCTAGGGCCAGGGTGACTACTGATTACGCGCTCCGCATGCCCGCAGTGCAAATTCGACATATGCCGAGGCAACCTGTTCAGGTCCCATCTTCGAGCCAGCGCTGTACCAGTCAGGGATTCCGGTAAAGGCGGCCCAGATGAACAGGGATGCCATGCGCGGGTCGACGTCCACATCAAGATCGCCTTCGTCCTGACCGGCACTGATGAGTTTACGCAAGCTTCGATCGTAATAGCGCTGTTGTTCCAAGAGTGAGGAGCGCGAAGAGTCCGACGCATAGCGCCACTCGCGCGAGTACAGACCAGCGCGCTCAAGGTGCGTGAGTGTCCACATGGCGTAGTCGTGCAGGAAGCGGGTCAGCCGTACAACTGCGGCACCTTCGCCATCCGTCGCCTCCTTCGTGAACTTCATGAGGTCGTCATGAGAGTCCTCAAAGATCTTGTCCAGCAGGCTCTCTTTTGAATCGATGTAGTAATAGAGGCTGCCCTTGAGCATCCCCAGTGCATCGGCGACGTCCTGAACCGAGGCGCTTGCGTAGCCCTTCTCCCAGAAGATCTGAATCGCAACGTCGATGACCTCGCGATCACGCGCACGTTCTCCGTTAAGAGACCCAGTGGTTGATCTCTTGGGCTTCCGTGTGACCTTTGGGGAGCGCTTGGAGCTAGCGTCCGGCTGGTTCGATGCCATCTTGTCCCTTCCGACGATCTGCTACGGCACAACAGTGCGCTCCGGCCAACACTTTAATCCCCACGAGCAGCGCCCGTTGGAGAAGTCACACGGCCGTCCCTCATCGAGAGTTCCCTTCCCAGCCAGGAAGGAAGGTCTCCTCGATCCAGCGGGTGGTGATCGGCTCCGTTCTGAATCCCTCATCCTCCACGATCGATCGGTGGAGGGGGGCGGTCGTGGACACTCCGTCAATTCGCAAGCGGTCAAGGGCACGTGCCATGAGCCGGAGCGCCGCGGGACGGTCGAGAGCATGAACGATCAACTTCGCGACCATCGAGTCATAGTGGGGCGGGATTTGCACGCCCGACTGTACGAACGTGTCGACTCGAATCCCCTCTCCTTGTGGCGCCACCCACTCCAGTATGAGGCCGGGATTCGGCATGAAGTTTGCCCGCGGGTCCTCCGCATTGATACGGCACTCAATGCTGTGTCCCGAAATGGAAACCTCGGACTGGGTGAACCACAGTGGTTCGCCCTGCGCGATGCGCAACTGCGCACGAACAATGTCGACGCCGGTCACCATCTCCGTCACGGGGTGCTCGACCTGCACTCGGGCATTGAGCTCTAGGTACAAGAAGTCTTGGCGATCAACGTCAACGAGGAACTCAATGGTTCCCGCTCCAACATAGTCAAGTTCCTTCGCGAGCGAAACTGCCGCAGACCGCATCGCCTCGATGAGCTCAATCGGAAGCGCAACTGCGGGGGCCTCTTCGATGAGCTTTTGATGCCGACGCTGTGCGCTGCAGTCTCGCTCTCCCAGGTGAATGACGTTTCCATAATGGTCAGCAAGAACCTGCACCTCGATGTGGCGGGCATGTTCGACGTAGCGTTCGAGGTAGACCGTCCCATCACCAAAGGCCATAAGCGCCTCTTGCTTCGAGGTTTCAAAGGATCGTTCCAACTGGGCGGTGTCTCGAACGATCGTCATGCCTCGACCACCACCGCCTGCCGACGCCTTGAGAATGTATGGGAACGCATCAAGCCGAAGTGCCGCTTCGACGGCAGCCTCGAGGGAGTCGAGTCCCTGCGTCCCCCCACCCGTGGGAATACCTAGGTGGACGGCGACCTCACGTGACTTCAGCTTGTCACCGGACCGACGCATGACGTTCCCTGGTGGGCCGACGAATACGAGCCCGTGCTCCTCACAGGCTTCCGCCAACTCTGGACGTTCTGAAAGGAATCCGTAACCAGGATGGATGGCGTCACACCCTGATGCAAGGGCTGCGGCAACAATCCGTTCAACCGAGAGATAGCTCTCCTGGGCCGACGCAGGCCCAATGACCACCACCCCGTCCGCCAACCGTGCAGCAAGGGTGCCCTTATCTGCCTCCGAAGCGGCGACGATGGATTCCAGCTCCTCGTCGAAACAGGCCCGCACGATTCGCACGGCGATCTCACCGCGATTCGCTACAAGGACGCGTCGAAAGGGACGATGCTTCACGCTCACGTTGCCAACCGCTCTGCACTTGGGCTCATCGATCCGCTCACCCGGTGACAATCCCTTTGGGTCAGGTACCGTTGAAGACAGCTGGACGCTTCTCAGCGAACGCCGACAGGCCCTCGCGATGATCAGCCGATGCTCGGCAAACCGCTTGAGAGAATCCCTCCAGCTCTGACATCTGCTCGAGCGACTGCTGCCACGATTGATCAACGAGATTCTTCGTCATGGCCAACGCAACAGTTGCCCCGGAGGCCAGACTGCGCGCCGACGTGGTCGCAATCTCCATCAACTCAGCAGCCGGCACAGCCTGGGCGATAAGGCCCATTGCCAGTGCGTCGAGAGCGTTGAACCGGCGACCCGTGAGGAGGAGTTCCTTCGCCCGAGCTGTCCCGACAATTCGCGGCAGAAAATGGAGCACCCCGCAGTCTGGTACCAATCCGCGATGGACGTAGCCGAGCGACATCTGCGCATCTTCTGCAGCAATGACGATGTCGCATGCCAAGGCCAAGCTCAGTCCACCACCGTGCGCATGGCCGTTGACGGCAGCAATCACGGGTTTGGGTAACTGAGCGAGTGGTATGAACACGGACTTCAGCAAGTGGTCCTGTCGCATCCGAGCACGTTCTGGAGATAGATCGGGATCCATCTCGGACAGATCGCCTCCCGCGCAGAACGCGCGTCCGGCACCTGTGATGAGCACCGCTCGGATGCTGTTGTCGTACCTGACATCATCAAGCCATCCAGCCAATGCGCGCTTCAAGTCCATGTTCAAGGAGTTGAGCGCCTCGGGCCGATTGAGGGTCACGGTCGCCAGACCGTCCTCAACGCGAACGTCGAGGACGTCCGAGCTACTCATCAGCTGGACCATCGATCACCTTGAAGAAGTCGATGTCGCTGAGGCTTCCCGTCCTGCGATCACTCCAAACTGCCTGAACTCGTGAACCGGGGTGCACCGATCCCGAGCGTAAGGCTTCCGCAGAAAGCCCGCCCACCGTGTGGATGAGCCGTGTAGACGTGCCATCAAGGACGATCTCCGCATATACGTATGGCGGTGGGACTCGCTGGCCGATGAACTCAATGTGCACAACCGAGCACGCTTGAAGCACTCCGGTATCGGGCACATCCACCCAGTCGCCTGTACGAACGAAACACGCCTCGCAGTAAGCCCTCGGCGGCACGAGGACATTGCGACACGATGGGCACCGCACACCGCGGATTCGCCGGTCGTTCTTAATCCCGTCGAATAGGGAACCATAGAAGTGGCCGTAGGCATGCTGGTAGTCGAGGACCATCTGGTAGTTCAGCTGTTCGATCGGAGTCGCGGTTTCACCTGCCTCTTCCACCGCATGGACGGGCTCGCTCGGTGCAAGCGCGAAGCCCATCAAATCCATGACCGCGCCCTGCGGTTCAGCGGCCCAGACCGCAGTAACCCTCGCCCCCATGCTGAGGGCAGCCGGGTCGCCCTCGACCACTTGGTGCAGAAAGGGAATGTCAGTGCCATCAAGCAGCACGAGCGCAACCGTTCCCTGATCGGTAACGGTCCAAGCCAGAAGATCGCCGGACGGCGGCACGATGACGAGGTCGTGAGCGTCACCACCGCAGTCACCGCAGAAGTCCTGCGCAGGAACGCGAATGGTCTCGCATGCCGAACATCGCGTCCCGACAATTCGCTGTTGCGCCAATTCGGCAAGAAATACCCCCGTAGCGGCTCCCGCCGTCAGGGTGTACGGCATCGAGAGCCGGGCATCCATCGCACCCATGACTTCCCTGGGCAACCCCGCAGTTGTGGTCATCGAATCCCTCTCAGTCCTTAGTCGCGCCGACGACGGCTACACCACGAAGGTTTGCCCAGCCTCCGCCTGCCTGCACAAGCGCAAGTTCTGCGCCGCCTATCTGGTGTGCCCCAGCCTTACCTGTCACCTGCATTGCGGCTTCCGCCAATCGGATGAGGGCCGTTGCGCCAATCGGGTTCGCTCCCATGCATCCACCAGAGGGGTTCACCGGAATATCGCCGCTCATCTCCGTGGCACCTGAAGCGATGAGTTCGGCGGCCCCACCCTCTGGGCAAAGACCGAGCCCCTCGTAGTAGCTCAACTCAAAGCACGTGTAAGGCTCCTGAAGTTCCGCAACATCGAACTGCCTGCGCGGATTGGTCACTCCGGCATTCTGGTAGACGCGGGCTGCGGCTACTTTAAGTGGCACTGACTGAAGCATCGATCGGTTCGGGCCGTTGTCTGCTTCCGAGTAGTAAGCCATGCCCCGGATCCATGCGGGCCGGTCAGTAATCGCCGCGGCATCATCCTCGGCCGCGAGAATCACCGCACATGCGCCGTCCGATATTGGCGGCACATCGAGGAGTTTGATCGGCCAGCAGAGTGGCTTGGACGCAAGCACTTCCTCGACCGTGACCTCCTTTTTCACATGAGCCTTGGGGTTGAGCATGGCGTTCTTTCGATTCTTGACAGACACCATGGCCGCGGCTTCCTCGGTATGCCCAAGTTTGTCCATTCGAGCACGCCAATAGGCGGCAGAGAATCCCATGATTCCGACCGCGAATTCTCGCCCCCAGAACGGGTCGTACAGCGTTGAAATCGAGGCCTGAAGCGCGCCCTCGGACAACTTGTCATAGGCAACGACGAGGACCCGCCTCGCCAAGCCCGCCTTTATCTGGTTCATTGCCTGAAGTGCTCCCGCAAGTCCGGTTCCACCACCGCTTGTGACTCTCACCACCGGCTTGTAGCGGGCGCCAAGCGCATCCACGAGCCACTTTTCGGGCTGGTTCACCGAACCGAACATGGCTGGTCCGCTCGCCACGACTACGGCATCAATGTCGTCCATGCCCAGACCAGCGTCAAGCAGCGCCTCAGTGACGGCCTCGCGAGCCAAGCCCGCCTGGCTCACATCGAGCCGACGGCGTGAGTGCACCGTCTGGCCTGTACCGACGATTGCGATCTGAGTCATGAGGTCTCCAAGGTGACGACGCAATGGTTCTGCATACCGATACCGCCGGCGCCATGCGCCAGACCGGTGGTGGCGCCTGTTGGTCCGTGAGCGGATCGGCCCCCCAACTGCGATGCCACCTCATGCAGCCGAACGAGTCCCGTCGCCATGACAACATCGGCCGGAAGCGACCCTCCGGAAGCGTTGAGGCCGGGGGCGGAGCCCGGAGCGTACAGGTCCATCGCTCGTCCAGGCTCCGCGAGTCCAATCGCCTCAAGCACCATCAATTCCCCAACAGTGGAGCCGGCTGAGACTTCTACTACGTCAAAGTCGCGTGCACTCGACGCACCTGACATTCGAAAGGCATTCGCGGCGGCTGCTGCTGCTGCTGGGAAAGATGTGGCATCGCGAGCAGCTAGGAAATGCTGGTCAATCGCGGATCCCATCCCCGTGATCCAAACCGGCCTATTGGTGACCTGACGAGCGACATGCTCCGCGGCAACCACAAGCGCTACCGCCCCGTCAACTGGTCGCGCCATGTCGCGGCGACGGAGCGGTGTGGCCACGAACTCCTCCCAGTAAGGATCGGCGAGCATCGCGTGTTTTGCGTCGACCCAAGAGTTGTCACTCGCCGCCGCCCACGCCCGATCACTCACCGCACGCAGGGCCTCCGGATCGATTCCATACCGAGCGAGGTAACGCTGCGCATAGAGGCCCGCGGCCGAATGCTGGTCAAGGCCAACTGGACGTTGGGTGAATGGCTCCGCGAGCGTGGACCAGAAGTTTCGCGGGTCACTTTCCGAAGACTTCGAGTAGGCGACCACGAGGCCGACAGATCCAGAGCCTGCGAGGATCTTCGTCGTGGCGTACACCGCCGACCACAGGCCATCCTCCTCGACCCGTGATTCCTCTTTGTGGTGAGCACCCATGGCTCCAAGGAAGCCGCAGTTGGAGATGCTCCTGCCGTCTAGAAAGTCGCTTCCCGAATCAATGACGAAATCGACATCCGCCATTCGAAGCCCGGTGCCCAGGAGCGCCTGAGATACGGCCTGGGTGATCAGGTCAACGTGCTGGCGGTCGGACCACGCGCCCCTGAATTCTGTCTGCGCGCTCCCCACCACCGCCGCGCGATTCTTCATATCTGTGCCCATGGCACTATTCAACCATTCGTTTGGTTGAGCGCGCAAGTCACGCTTTTAGCTTGATCCGGAATCATTCAAACTCCCGTTTGGTTGCTATTTAGCCGCCAGCCCGCTATGTTGCTCCCCCTCAGAGCAACGTGAGCTGGGTGGATGCCGACAGTCGGAGGACAGACTCACCATGACAGAGAACGCAAGTGCCAAGGACCTGAGATCGCTGCTCAAAAGCGTAGAGACTGCCGGATGGGATTACGCACGCATTGAACTTGACGGTCTCACGATTGTCGTCTCGAAGGACGCGGATCCCGGCATTCATACAGTCATTCCGGCTACGGCCGAGGTGGCAAGAGAGCAAGGACTCGGCAACGTCCCGGTCTCACCCTCGCCTTCGATTCCGGCCAAGGCTCCCATCGCTTCACCAACCATGCCCACGGAAGCGCCTAGCTTCGAAGACGCCACCACTGTGGGATCTCCATCGATTGGATTGTTCTGGCGATCTCCGAAGCCGGGCGCGCCGCACTTCATCGAAGTCGGACAGGAAGTCTCGGCCGATGACACCGTCTGCATCATTGAGGTTATGAAGCTCATGACGCACGTCAGAGCGGGCCACGACGGAACAATTGCACGTATCCACCCTTCAAACGGCGACATGGTCGAGTATGGAACACCCCTCGTCGACATCGTTCCAAAGAAGTAGTGCTTTGTTTCACTTCTGCAACCATGCTTTCGGCTGAATTGAGGATGGATCGATGACCGATCACGTCGAGTTCATTGACACGACAATGCGCGATGGGCAACAGAGTCTCTGGGGCATGCGCATGCAAGGACGCCACCAGTTGGCGCTCGCTGACGACATCGACCGTGTGGGCTACAGCGTCGTCGATATGGTCGTGAGCAATGTCTTTGAGGCTCAGGTGCGGTTCGGCAAGGAGGACCCCTGGCAGAACCTTGATCACGTGCGCGCCGCAATGCCGAACAGCAAACTCCGCGCAGGAATGCGAAGTTTCGCACTTGTCGGCTTCAGCAAGAATCCGGATTCCCTCGTCGAACTGTGGGTAAGAACGCTCGCGAAACACGGTGTCGGCAGCTACTGGTTGGTCGACTGCCTATTCGACATGGCGAAGATGCAATGGATTGCCGACATCGTCCACGACACAGGCTCTGATGTGGTGCCGTGCCTCATGTACGCCAATAGTCCCGTGCACACCGACGAATACATAGCAAACATCGTGCGCCAAATGGCCAGCTTCAAGAACGTTGACAGCATCATGTTTGCGGATGAAGCCGGTGTCCTTCGACCCGAGGGTGCTCGCACTCTCCTTCCTGCCCTCGTCGACGCCGCCGGCGATGTCCCACTGGAAATGCACTGTCATAACACGACCGGACTGGCGCCGCTGAACTATCTGATCGCCATCGAGGCAGGCGTGCGGATTCTTCACACCGCCAGTCGACCCCTCGCCAATGGCCCATCACTACCATCGATTGAGGGCATGCTTGACAACCTCAAGCACACAGGGCATTCACACCAATTGAGGACGGCGCCACTCACCCGAATCGCTGAAACCCTCACATACATCGCAGGGATGGAAGATCGACCGCTTGGGGTCCCAAGTGAGTATCGGGAGTTCACCTACAAGCACCAACTGCCCGGGGGGATGACCGGCACTCTTCTCGCTCAGTTGTCGCAGTACGGCATGAGTGACCGTCTTGAAGAGGTACTCGAGGAGGCTGCGGTCGTACGCACCGAGGTCGGCTACCCCCCGAGCGCCACTCCCTTCTCTCAGTTGATCGGCATTCAAGCGGTCCTCAATGTCGTAACCGGAGAGCGCTACAAGATCGTTCCCGACGAGATGATCCTCTACGCGCTCGGTCACCTCGGGACTCCAGCCGCGCCCTTCGATCAAGATGCCCTCGACTCAATTCTCTCGTCGCCCCGGGGTAAGGACTTCATCTCGTGGGAGCAGCCCCAGCCATCCCTCAAGGAACTTCGTCATGAATATGGTGAGAATCTCTCGGACGAGGAACTCATCCTCCGTGCGGTGATGCCCAAGGAGGATGTGGACGCGGCACTCGGAAACGGGCCCGCCAACATGGAAATCGCGCCACCACCCGGAACACGCGCCGCGGCCATCGCCAAGGACATCATCGAACGCTCGACCGCCAATTTCGTCCAAGTTCAGCAACCCGGCCTCAACATGACCCTCAAGCGCGGATGTCTCTGAACCCCACGCACCACAACGGGCTTCGCGCTAGACCCCGTCTCACCCCGACACCTGAGAAAGGAACGAGCCGCATGAGCACGGTATTGCAGGCACTCCGGCTGAAGGGCCGCGCTACTGCCGGCGAACTTGCCATTTCGATGGGAAGTTCGCTCAGTGAGGTCGAACAGGAGTTAGAGACCCTTGCACAGGATCACTTGGTGGTCGAACGGACGACCGGCAAGAGGCCGGGATGGATGCTCACCGGCGAAGGTCGCGAACGCTACGACGCCTCGCTGGTGGAACTGCGAACCCCCGAAGTCATCGAACGACTATCCGAGACCTATGGCGAGTTCCTTCATCACAATGCACCCGTCAAGGAGCTCTGTGCCCGCTGGCAGTCAGTGTCCGAAGACGCCGACCGATTCGAGATCATCGATGAACTCGCAGAGATTCAGGAGAAGGTTGGTCCAAGCCTCCTCAGTGCCGGCGAAGTTATCTCGCGATTCGGCGCATATCCCCATCGTCTCACCGCCGCCATGCTCAAGGCTTCCGACGACCATCGGTTCGTCGTGAGCCCGACCGTCGATAGCTTTCACACTGTCTGGTTCGAGTGCCACGAGGACTACCTTCTAATGCTCGACCGTTCGCGTGAGCAGGAAGGCTCTTGGTAGGACGGCACGATTCAGGCATCCAGCACGGGTAACGCGCACGATGTACTGAAGTACTCACCCTGCTCGCAACGTACTCAACTTGAAGGGGAATGGTCACATGGGCGGCTTCACGCTCGACAGCATTCTGGCGAAGAACCTTCCTGCACAGGGCGCCGAGGCCAACCGAGTTGCCCTTGTCTTCCAGGATCGCGAGTACACGTTCGAAGAGCTCGACTCCGGTTCCGAGATGCTCGCCCACGGACTCCTCAAGCAGGGCTTCTCCAAGGGCGATCGCATGTGTGTTCTCGCCAAGAATCGAGCCGAATGGTTTGAGATTCTCTTCGCACTCGCGAAGATCGGCGGCGTTCTCGTGCCAGTGAACTACCTCTTGAAAGCAAGAGAGGTTCAACACATCGTTGAAGACTCCGGCGCCACGTGGTTCCTTGGCGAGGACATCCTCTGGTCGACTATCGACGGATTTCGTGACGACGCGGGCCCGCACCTGCGATACATCAGCGTTGGTGACGACCAATCAGGTGCGATCCCATACGCATCCCTTCGCGTCGAGTTGCCACCGATCCGCAGGGAAGTGGCAGTGTCGTCGGGCGACCTTGCGCTGCTGCAATACACGTCTGGAACCACAGGATTTCCCAAGGGCGCCATGCACACCCACTCCACAATCCTGTGGAACACAATTCATCAGATTCCCGACTTCGGAATCAACCGCGACGACGTACACCTCGTCATTCCGGCGATGTGCTGGGCGGCCGGGTTCCACAGCTTCACGTTGGCCGTCATGTGGGCCGGTGGCAAGATCGTGCTGAATCCCAGCCGGAATTTCGATGCACACGAGTTCGGAGCGACCGTGACCCGCCACCGGGTGACAAAGACGATTCTCGTTCCCTCGGTGCTTCGAATTGTTCTGGACTCCGATGCCCTTGAGCGACACGATCTGTCGTCCCTGAATCTCGTCCTGAGCGGCGGCGAACCGGTGCCCGTCGAGGCAATCTCCGACTGGAACCGCAGGGTTGCCTCCTGCCACCTCGTACAGGGCTATGGCATGGGCGAATTTCCCACCCTCATGCTCTATCTGTCTCCAAAGGTTGCAGTTCGCAAGGCAGGCGCCGCGGGCAAACCCTGCCTCGTAGCGCAGGTCCGTGTGGTCGATGAGACATTTCAGGACACGTCGGTTGGTCAGGTCGGCGAAATCGTCGCCCTATCTGAGGCGTGCATGGTGGGCTATTACGGAAAGCCTGAGGCCACAGCCCAGGCCTTCAACGACGGCTGGATGCGAACCGGTGACCTCGCCTTCAAGGACGAGGAGGGCTACGTTCACATTGCCGGACGCGCAAAGGAAATGATCATCAGCGGGGGCTTGAACGTCTACCCGGCTGAGGTGGAGCGCGTTATCCTCACCGTTGCAGGCGTTGCCGAGGCGGCCGTCGTGGGTGAGCCCGACGAGAAGTGGGGCGAGATCATCCACGCCTACATCGTCGTCCCACCGGGAGGCACGGTCGAGGTTGCACTTCTTGAGTCGACATGTCGAGACGAACTCGCGAACTACAAGGTTCCTCGGCAATGGACGTTTCGGGAAGAACCACTGCCACGCACGACCTCTGGAAAGATCCAAAGACACGCGCTATCGGTGACAAACCCCTGAGCTCGAACCCCTGTTCCCTTCCAAGGAGGAATCGTCGCTGACCTTCTAACTCAACTGAACGGTGGATCGTTAGCCCGCGCGGAGAACCAGCAGGAACTGACCACCGCCCGGCTCAATGCGGGTCGTCACCGAAAAATCGGGCGCCAGTCTCGACAGCCGGTCGACAAGCCACGTGGCGGCTTCGTCAGCATCGCCTTGAGTCGGGCAGCGAGCCACCACCTCCTGACCGCCCTTGCGGGTTAGCCGATCGACCGTGCCGACGATGGGTGCCGGGTCGATGACGAAGAGTTGAGGAGCCCACGGAACGACAGGCTGCACCTTCCCCTTACGGGTGTTGCATGCCCGGTGCGCGAGCCGTTCGGCGGATGCCAATGACTTCTTGCCTTTCGCCACCCCCCAGGAATCGACGCTCGGACCACGATCGGCATTGACGGACGCTTCGGAATCCACCGGCTCGTCGCACAGCCAGCAGCGCCAACCGTCACGATCGCCGACAACATTGAGGTCACTCATGACTGCAGGCTACGGCTTGTCCGCCGGATCTGGAATCTGCCTCGTCCGCAGCCATCCGGCGAATAGGCTGCCAACGTGGAATCGCCATTCGTGGTCCGGGCAATCAGGGGCCTGCTCGCCGTCGGGTCACTCGTCTTCGCGCTGAGCGCCCTCGCCCTCCTCATCATGCCATCGGCCTTCGCGACGCTGCTCGGTCTTGCGCCGTCGAGCGACCTCGACTGGGCCCTGCGCATGATGGGCGCCATCCTCGTTGCCCTCGCCGGACAGATGTGGCTCGTGCGGCACACCCCGGACCCGTCGACCCGCGGGGCTGCGGCCGTCATGGTGATCGGAGGCGGGCTCATGACGGTCATGACCGTCTGGCTGCCCGGTGAGTGGAGCACGCTGCGCTGGACCTACCTCGGGTTTGGCCTCAGCTTCGCCCTGCTCTATCTCATCCTCCTGCTCGTCGGCCTCAGGGACGCCCCGCAGCATCGGGACGCCTACGCGGTGGAGGACGACGAAGAATAGGAGCTAAGTTGCGGCCGGGGCCGGTTCAGGATCGTCAGCGAACGGGTGCTCCGGATCTCGGCCCGTCACGTATTTCGCGATCCCGTAGACGGCCCCTGCGATCGGCACCGCGATGAGTGCCCCGACGATGCCGAGGGCGATGGCACCCGCAGCGATCGCGATGACGATCGCGAGCGGGTGGAGATTGACGGCCTTGCCCATGACGAGGGGCTGCATGACGTCGCCATCGAATGAGCCGACGATGATCGTCAGGACGATGACGAGCACGGCGATCAACGGACCCTTCTCCGCAAGTGCCACGATCGCCGCGAAGAAGGTCGCGACCGGGGCGCCGATGACCGGGATGAAGGCGCCGATGAATACGACCGCAGCGAGTGCCGGCGCGAGAGGAACCCCGAGGATTTCCAGCCCGATGAAGACGAGCAGGGCGTCGAGGAAGGCGACGATGACGATGCCGCGCGTGTAGCCCGAGATAGATTCCCAGGCGATGCGACCTGCCACATCGATGTGGTGGCCGGACTTCTTCGGGATCCAGGAGATCACCCACGCCCAGATCGCGGCGGGGGCCATGAGGAAGAAGATCACGCCGAAGATGAAGACCGAGCCGGCGATGATGAGGGTTCCGATCGAACCGGCCGCGCCAAGCGCATCACCGAGCACGCCCTTCGCAACATTCGCGCCAACGCCCTTGGCCTGATCCAGCAGGTTGCTGATGTCTGCGTCATCGAGCCCGAGGGGACCTGTCTTCATCCAGTTCTCGATCTCCGCGAACCCGCTCTGGATCGACGCGGCGAGTTTCGGGCCCTCGCTGATCGTCGATGAGATCACGCTGTAGAGGACGAGGATGATCGCCGTGCCGATGGCCAGGAGCGCGAGGATCATCGCGAGGACCTTCGGCATGATCTTGTTGAAGACATTCATCACCGGCGAGGTCCACGCGGTGACGAGCATCGCGAAGAAGAGTGCGAACACGACGGGGAAGATCGTATTGAAGACAATCCCTATCAGGACGAACCCCGCCACGAGCACGAGCAGTCGCCATGTGATGCCGGAAAGCCGCTTCAAGGTATCGGGGATGCCATCGTCAGAGTCCATGCTTGAACCCTATTGCCCGTCCGGTCGATCGAATCTGCGCATCGGGGATTCGGGATGACCGCTTTGCTGTGAGAATTGGCCCATGCCTGCCACCCGCAGATCAATACTCGTCACCGGAGGCTCACGAGGCATCGGTGCCGCGGTAGCCCTCGAGTTCGCCACGATCGGTGACCGGGTGGCCGTTCACTACGGTGCATCGAGGCACGCCGCCGAAGCGGCCCTCGCCGCCCTGCCCGGCGACGGCCACGTCATCGTTCAGGCCGATCTCCGCGACCCCGAGGCAGTCCGCCGCATGGTCGACGAGGCCGCCGCTTCCCTGGGCGGCATCGACATCCTCGTGAACAACGCCGGCGTCTTCTTCCCGCATCCCATCGAGGCCTCCACCTACGAGGAGTGGCAGCAGGGCTGGCGCGACACGATCGACATCAACCTCATCGGCGCCGCGAACGCCGCCTGGTGCGCGCTCCAGCACATGCCCCGGGGCAAGGACTCCCGCATCGTCAACGTCGGATCGCGCGGCGCCTTTCGCGGGGAGCCCGACAGCCCCGCCTACGGCGCCAGCAAGGCAGCCCTCGGTGCCTTCGGACAGTCCATCGCCAAGTCGCTCGGCGTCCTCGGCATCGCCGTCACCACCCTGGCCCCCGGCTTCGTCGACACCGAGATGGCCGCCGCGTCCCTTGCCGGGTCGGGTGGCGATGAGATCAGGGGCCAGAGCCCGTTCAATCGGGTCCCGTCGGCCCAGGAGGTAGCCAAGGCGGTCGTGTTTCTCGCATCGCCGGCCGCCGAGTGGGCAAGCGGGGGCATCCTCGACTTCAACGGTGCCTCGTACCTGCGGATGTAGGCCCGGTGTGACGAGTTCCGCCGACAGCACGACATGACGCAGGACTTCGCGGCGGACACCTTCGCCCCATGACAGCGGACGACTGGGTCGGGGCGGTGAAGGCTGCCCTGCTCCCGCATGCCCAGCCCGCTGATGCCAGCCAGATGGCCGGGTACATGAAACACGTCGCCCCATTCCTTGGCATCAGGGCTCCAGACCGCAGGCGTGCGGTCCTCGCCTCGATCAAGAACCGTCCGCCGCCTTCGGAGGAGTGCCTGCACGACATCGTCCTGGCCCTGTGGGCTGAACCCGAGCGCGAGTACCAGTACGCCGCATGCGACCTCCTCACTCGCTTCGCACCACTCCTCTCGGACGGGTTTCTCGCCGACCCGACCGAACGCCTCCTCAAGGCGAAGCCTTGGTGGGACACAGTCGATTTCCTCGGCAGCGCCGTCGTTTCACCCCTCACTGCACGCTACCCAGCGGCACTCGACCTCATGTGGCAGTGGTGCCGGTCCGGTGATCGGTGGCTCATTCGCGCGGCCATCCAGCACCAGCGCGGGCGACGCGGACGCACTGACATGGGGGTGCTCACGGCGATGAGCGCGCTGCACGCCGCGGATGGGGAGTTCTTCGTGTCAAAGGCGATCGGCTGGGCCATGCGCGACACCTCCCGCTGGTTTCCTTGCGAGGTGCGGGCGTTCATCGATGATCACCCTGATCTGTCCCCTGTGGCCCGCCGCGAAGCAGAGCGCGGGCTGGCAAGGGTCGGATAGCGTGCCCTTATGCGCCGCCTGATTGAACTCTCCCGCTTCGCCGTCGCGGTCCCGGCCGTGACGTCGATCGTCGCCTCCTTCGTGCTGATGGGCATCGGGGTCTGGGAAGTCGTGATGTCGATCGTCCACCTCATCGACACGAGCGTGAGCATCAAGCTCACCGTGGTGGCGATCCTCACGGCGGTCGACACCTTCCTCCTCGCGACCGTGCTCCTCGTCATCGGATACGGGCTCTACGAGCTCTTCGTCGACAATGAGGTGAAGCTGCCCGAGTGGCTCGAGATCCGCTCGCTTGACGACCTGAAGACGAAGCTCATCGGGGTCATCGTCGCCATCCTCGCCGTCGTGTTCCTCGGGGCGCTCGTCGATCGCAGTGACGCGAACTCGGTCATGCTCATCGGCGCGGGGGTCGGCGCCGTGGTCATCGGCCTCGCGGCCTTCACCTTCGCGACGAAGCGAAAGTAGGGCGGCGGCATGCGGCTCAACCCTGCAGCCATCGTCTACCTCGGCCTCGCGGCCATCGGACTCGTCGGCACGGCGTATTTCAACGTCACGGGGTTCACTGGGCTCAGCGGCAACTTCTTCGCGGCGTGGTTTGCGAACCCGGCGGTCTCATCGCTCAGCGTCGACCTCCTCGTTTCGGCCAGTGCCGCCTCGATCTTCATCATCCTCGAGGGCAGCCGGCTGGGCATGAAGTGGCCGTGGCTCTACGTGCTCGGCTCCTTCGTCACGGCAGTCGCGTTCACCCTCCCGCTCTTCCTCGCCATGCGCGAACGGCATTTGAGCGCCGACTCCGGTGGCCGACTCGATTCAGCCGACTAGGGTCAGGTGGTGGCAAAGTCCCTCGAAGAGCTCGTGCACCCAACCTGGCTCCCCGTCCTTTGGGAGCAGCAGGAGAACCTGACCCAGATCGGCGAGTTCCTGCGCAGCGAGCAGGCTGCTGGCCGGCCTTGGTGCCCTGGCGGCCAGCACATCCTTCGCGCCTTCGAGCAGCCCCTGACGGACGTGCGCGTCCTCATCACGGGCCAGGATCCGTATCCCACGCCGGGCCACGCCGTCGGACTGTCGTTCTCGGTCGCGGCCGACGTCCGGCCCCTTCCCCGCAGCCTGCAGAACATCTTCAAGGAGCTCGCAAGCGACCTCGACGTCGCTATCCCGTCCAGCGGCGACCTCACCCCCTGGGCCGAGCAGGGTGTTCTTCTCCTCAACCGCGTGCTCACGGTCGGGTCAGGCGAGCCCGGTAGTCACCGCGGGATCGGGTGGGAGGCCTTCACCGAGGCAGCCATCCGAGGCCTCGTCGAGCGGCTCGAGGAGCCCCTGGTCGCGATTCTGTGGGGCAAGGACGCCCAGTCGCTCACCGGAATCCTCGAGGACGTGCCGGTCATCGAGAGCGCCCACCCCAGCCCGCTGTCAGCGGACCGCGGGTTCTTCGGGAGCCGGCCGTTCAGCCAGGCGAACGAGTTCCTCGACGATCTCGGCGGCGAGCCAGTCAGTTGGGCGTTGCCGTAGCCATCCGCGCAGCAACGTCCTTATGGACGAAGCGCTCCGCGACGAACGACATGAACGGCACCGTGCCGGCCAGCAGGATGAGCACGGTCTTGCCCAGCGGATACCGAAGCCGGAATGCCAGGTCGACGCCGACGATCAGGTAGATGAAGTACAGCCAGCCGTGCGCGGTCCAGAGGCTGCGGTAGAGCCCGGGCTTCACATCGGTATTCGCGTAGTCGAGGAAGCCGTAGCCGACCACGAGCCAGATGGTGAGTGCGCCGAGCACGACTCCCGTCAGCCAAGCCATGACCCGAAAGCGAGTAGCTGCAGCAGCGAGACCCTTCACGGTTGAAGGCTAGCGGACCTCGATCTCCTGCACATGCGGAGGATCGGCGCCGGGCCGCTGGCAGGTGATGCCCGCGACCGAGATGCCGAACCGCGCTGCGCTCAGGACCTCATCGAGGTTCGAGACGTCAGCGCGACCCAGTCCTCGGGTCTGCCACTGGGCGAGGAAGCCGCCGCTGAAGGAGTCGCCCGCCCCAACCGTGTCGACGACCACGACCCGGGGAACCTCGAGGGTGACGTCGTCGCTCTCGGTCAGCACATGCACCGACTTGGCCCCATCGGTGAAGAGCACGACTGCACCCGATTCGCGCTGGAGTCGGACGGCTGCATCGTGAATCTCCATGGACGGATAGATGAAGGCGAGGTCATCGCCGCTCACCTTGACGACGTCAGCCCGTTCGAGGACGGCTCGCAGGGTGCGATCGAAAACATCGGACGAGGTCATGACACTCGGACGGCAGTTGGGATCGACCATGACGAGCCTGTCGGCCGGGGATGCGGCCACGACTGCAGCCGTCGCATCCGCAAGCGGCTGCAGGACGAGCCCGAGGGTGCCGACATGCAGCGCCGAGCACTCCGGGCCGACGTGGGCGAGGGCGGCCTGAGGAGTCACCGCAGCCGCGGAGGTGCCCTCCATCATGAATCGATAGGTCGCTGCACCATCGGCATCGATCTGGGCGATCGCCAGCGTTGTCGGCTCATCGACCTGCGCCCCGAGCGCGTAGCCGACGCCATCGGCCTCGAGGAGCCGCATGATCCGCGCGCCGAATGCGTCGGTCGACACCCCGCCGAGGAAGGTGGATGGCACGCCGAGCCGGGCGATGGTACGTGCCGTGTTCAGCGGAGCACCCCCCACGACGGAGGTCACATTGCCAGCCGGGTCGACGATGATGTCGATGAGTGCCTCGCCGACGACAGTGATCACGAGCGGAACGCTAGTGCAGTTGCCCCGGACATGCGTAGAGCCCCTGCCAAGAGGCAGGGGCTCTACGACCATTGGTGCTGTCGACTAGATGGCGCGCACCTTGTCGGCCTGCGGGCCCTTCGGGCCCTGCGTGATCTCGAACTCGACGGCCTGGTTCTCCTCGAGGGAGCGGTAGCCGTCCGACTCGATCGCCGAGTAGTGCACGAACACGTCCGGGCCACCGTCAGCCTGAGCGATGAAGCCGAAACCCTTTTCGGCGTTGAACCACTTAACAGTTCCTTGAGCCATGATGCACATTC
>CAFBNE010000002.1_pt1 | contig 64836 bp, 62 predicted proteins | sample 7269181 | NCBI WGS metagenome assembly CAFBNE01 (sample SAMEA6814085, study PRJEB35770) | uncultured Actinomycetes bacterium | biome: Freshwater; feature: Freshwater reservoir; material: water | place: Czech Republic | collected 2017-05-23 | depth 30m m
CAAAGACCGAGTACGGCGTGCCCCGGGTCGTCGCGCGCGTCAACCACCCGAAGAACGAGTGGATGTTCGACGAGACGTGGGGTGTTGACGTCGCGGTGTCGACCCCACGCATGCTCTCGGCCCTCGTCGAGGAAGCGGTGAGCGTCGGCGATCTCGTCCGCCTGTTCACCTTCCGCCAGGGCGATGCCAACCTCGTCGAGATCACCCTCTCGACCGACTCACCCGTGGTCGGCCAGCGCGTCGGAGACCAGTCCTGGCCCACGGACACCGCACTCGTGGCAATCGTCAGAGGCCCGAGGGTCATCGCCCCGTCAGCTGATGACCCGCTCGAAGCGGGAGACGAATTGCTCTTCGTCGCCGCCCCGGACCAGGAGCCCGAACTCCAGCGAATGCTCGGTCACCTCTGAGCGTCAGGCCCGTCGATCTCCCGGCGCGCTGCCTGCTCGCGTTCTGCGCGCTTTCTCGACAGCACCGGGGCTAGCACGCGATACGTCCAGTATGCCGCCCCGAGGAAGAGCGGGTAGCCCATGACGATCTTCACGATTCCCTGGATCTCGACCCAGCCGGCGAGGTACATCGGCGTCTGGACGATGAGCCGGCTGAAGAACAGCACAACCCAGATCCAGGACGCTGCCGCGTAGACACGGCGCAGTGCGGGGTCGCGGCGCCATTTCGTGCCCTCGCCGGTGAGGAATCCCATGACGATGCCGAGCAGTGGCCAGCGAAGGATGATCGAGATGAGGAAGGCCGAGCCGTAGCCGAGGTTCGTGAGCATCCCGGGCAGGTAGATGTCCGATGCGTTGTCGTTGCGCGAGGCCCACCAAGCGGAGATCGCAAGACCGACGAACCCGGCGGCCACCTGCCCGAGCTTCTCCCGCCGGATGAGGCGCCAGATCACGATGATCATTCCGGCGATGATCGCCGCAATGATCGATGAGCGAAGGTTCTGCAATGTCACGATGAACGAGATGACGAACACTGCTGTCGGCAGGCCCGAGTCGATGATGCCCCGCCAGCCGCCGATCGCGCGTTCGAGGAGGAGTGACTCCGCTCGGATGTCTTGCTTGTTCTCGTGGGCCAGGTGCTCGTGCGCCGCCGGCCCATCTGATTCGTTCGGCCGTGCCGGATCGACCGGCTGGTCTGCGGACATGTCAGGCCACCATCGGCTTGAGCTCATAACGGGGGTTGTACACGACCGGCTCGCCCGCGACCTGGTTCAGCCGACCGGTGACGACGAGCCTGCGGCCCGCGCTGATGCCCAGGATCCGCCTGCGTCCGAGCCAGATGACCCGAATGCACCCGGTGCCGTCGTAGAGGTCGATTTCGAGGGATGGCAATTCAGTGCGCGGCCGGAAGGTGATAGACCGGACGGTTCCCGCAATGGTGACCGTATCGCCCGGGGAGCAATCGCAAATCCTGCCGCATTCCCGGCCTTCGCTCTCACGCTGGAGCTCGCTGGCCTCCTGATCGGCGCGGCTTGTCATCAGTCGGTCCCACAGTGCGATGCCCACGGACTCAGGTTACCCCTATCGGATCTCGGTCAGCTCCGGTCCTCGCTCGAATGGGTTGACCGGCGGACGGCCACCGGGCCCCGCCTGCTCGATGGCCTCGGGAAGCCGCATGGCGATGGGAGCCCCGACGGGCATGGCCTCGCCGCCGCGAACGACGACGAGACCGCGCACGATGCCTTCGAGCGCTGTCGCCTCCGGCCCGGGCCGGGCCGACTTGCCGAGGAAGACCGCCCGGAGGAACCAGCGCGGGCCCTCGGCGCCGACAAACCGCGCCGGCTGGAGGGTCGTGCCGCCATCGGATGGCTTGACCTGCGCCCGCAGTTCAACACCGAAGGGACCGTCAGCCTCCTCGACGAGGCCACCCGAGGCACTGATCGACTTCTTGATCTGCACGCGGACGTCGTCCCACATGCCACCTGATCGCGGCGCCGCATAGGGCTGCACCTGCACGGCCGAGCCGAGCATCGCGAGGGTCACCTGGACGATGTTCCCCGACTGCTCGTCCACCTGAACCTGCAGGTCCATGCCCTCGGTCGACGGAACGAGAAGCGCGCCGAGGTCAACGCGATCGACTCCGTCCCCGAAGTCGACATCCGATTCATCCCACGGGCCCTGTGCTTGCACATCATCGGTCACGGGACAACCGTACCGATGAACCCACCCGTGCTGCCAAAGCCGCCGCCGCCGCGGTGGGAGCCGGGCAGTTCGCTCACCTCAACCATGACCGCAGACTCGACCGAGGTGATGACGAGTTGGGCGATCCGGTCGCCGCGGGCGATCGAGAACGACGCAGCCGGGTCATGGTTCACGAGGATGACGCTGATCTCCCCGCGGTACCCGGCATCGATGGTCCCCGGGGCATTGAGGATCGTCACCCCGTGCCGGATCGCGATACCGCTTCGCGGGTGCACGAACGCCGCGAAACCCGGCCGCAGGGCGATCGCGATGCCGGTCGGCACCAGGCACCTGCCGCCCGGCTCGATGATCACATCGACGCGGCTTCGCAGGTCCATGCCCGCATCGCCTGGATGCTCGTAGGCCGGAAGCGGCAGCCCCGGGTCTAGTCGCTGCACGAGGACCTCGACCGGGCTCATGTGCCGCCTCCGAACCCTTCGCCGCTCATCACGGGTTCACCTCGACGTCATGGCCGCCGGTGCGCCACGCCGGCCCGCCACTCGCCCGATCGATGATGGCCCTGCCGATCTGCTCCGGATTGCCATGCTCCATGAAGTGCTCGATCGGGACGCGGATGAACAGCGCCGAAGCCGTGACGGCGACGAGCCCCTTGGAGCCCCCTAGTCGGCCGACCGCCGCCGTGAACACCTTGCGGCCGTGCACGCCGACGACCTCTGCATCGATGATGAGGGTCGATCCGACCGGGACCGGCCGCCTGAATTCGGTCTGAATCTTCGCGGTCACGACGGGATCGCCGAGCAGCCAATTCAAGGAGCCGAGCACCTCATCGAAGGCCACGGTGAGCAGGCCACCGTGCGCCAGGCCGGGCGCACCCTGATGGTGCTCGGTGACGGTGAAGGCCCCGGTCACCCGAAGGCCATCGCCCGCAGTGATGCGCATGTGGAGGCCGGTCGGATGATCGACGCCGCACCCGAAGCACCACCGGTAGTGCGAGGGGATGGCCTCGCCCGGGGCCGGGGCATGCGCAGGCCGATCCGGGAGGGTCGCACCGGGCGGAGGGGCGATCGCAGGCATGGGGCAGACCCTACCGAGGTCGCCCGCCCGCGGGCATCCAGATTACGGTGGTCCACGTGAAGCAGGCATCAGGGTTCCGCGAGCGACTCCTGCCCCGGTGGTGGGCTTTCGGCATTTCCCTTGCCCTCGTCTCGATGGTGGCGATCGCCTACGGAGCGGCCCTCGATCCCTGGTTCGGCTGGATCACGTTCGGATGCGGCGGCCTCGCCGTGTCATGGCTGCTGTGGATCGCCTCCCCCGTCATCGAGGTCACGGACACATCGCTCTTGGCAGGGCGCGCCAGACTCCCCCGCTCATCGATCGCCGGGGCCATCGAGCTCGACGGCCCGCAGGCGAAGGCCCACCGGGGGCCGACCGCGGATGCCCGCACCTTCGTCCTCCTGCGCCCATGGCGAGCGGCGACGGCCGTCCTCGTGACCCTCGACGATCCGAGCGACCCGCATCCGGCCTGGCTGCTCACGAGCAAGCACCCTGACCGACTCGTCCGGGCGCTACAGTGAGGACAGGCCGAAGTCGCACCGCACCGCGTGCGCACGAGCAATGGGAGCGATCGTGAACACCTCGGATGTGAAGCAGGTCCAGCCGGAGGAAGCAGAGCCCAGCCCGCTCCTTCACCTCGTGGCGCCGATCGTGGCGATCGGCGCAACCATGATCGTGCGCAAGGCCCTCAACGCCGGATACCGCAGGGCGACCGGCTCTGATGCCCCTGGACCGCGCGATCCCGGCGTGAGCATCGGTCGGATCCTCCTGTGGTCCGTCGTCACCGCAGCCGCCGCAACTGCCGTCGAGGTCGCCGTCTTCCGCATCACGAATCGCCCCACCCACACCGGCTGACCGCGGGCATCACTGCCACCGTGCTCCTAGGAGCACTCGAACCACCGCCCCGTGCTCCTAGGAGCACTCCGTGCACACTAAGCCGACGGCGTCCTCGTGGTCGAGTTGACTGCGGTGGTGCACGAGGAAGCACTTCGTACAAGTGAACTCGTCGGCCTGCCGTGGCAGCACCTCGACGGTGAGCCGCTCATCCGACAGGTCTGCCCCGGGCAACTCGAGGGTCTCGGCCAATTCCGCTTCGTCAACGTCGAGCATGGCGGACGACTTCTCAGCACGACGTGCCTTGAGGTCCTCGATGCTGTCCTCCGCCAGTTCCTCATCAGTCTTGCGGGGCGTGTCGTAGTCGGTTGCCATCGTGAGTTCCTCCCCAAGTGGTGACGTGCACATGCCGTGGAACGCAGAAGACGCGGGATGCATTCCCCCGCAACCCTTCCGCAGTCAACCCTTCCGCAGGCTCACCCACCGCGCGCCTGGCCAAGCACATGCCGTGACCGAAAATTGTGCACCATCCGGGGCGGCGTTGCACCGCGGCGGCGTACTAGCCTTCGGACATGCCCGTATACGCGCTTGGCGACAGGATTCCGGTCATCGACCCATCGGCATTCGTCCACCCCGACGCCGTCATCATCGGCGACGTCCGCATCGGGCCCGAGTCGAGCATCTGGCCGACAGCGGTGCTCCGCGGCGATCACGGCGCGATCAGGATCGGGGCCCAGACCTCGGTCCAGGACGGAACGATCATCCACTGCACGGCAGAGCACGACACCGTCGTCGGCGACCGCTGCGTCGTCGGGCACAACGTCCATCTCGAGGGGTGCACCGTGCTCGACGACTCTCTCATCGGATCGGGCTCGGTCGTCCTCCACGCCGTCACCATCGGACCCCATGCCCTCGTCGGGGCAAGTGCCCTCGTACCGGGCGGCATGACCGTCCCGCGCAACGCCCGTGCCCTCGGCGTCCCGGCGAAGGTCACCGAGCACGCAATCCCCGACAACGCATTCGCGGAGGCCGTCGCGATTTACGTCCACAACTCGCACTGGTACAACGCAGACCTCCGCAAGATCTCCTAGAGGGGCATCTCCCAATGGGGCAACTCCTAGGTCCCGGCCCCAACTGCACCCAGCGCTGAGCGAAGCTCGACGTCGATGCCGGGAACCGCGGCCACAAACGTGCCCTCGTAGGGATCCGCTGACCGCAACCCGCCGACCATCGCCCCGGCCTCCAGGGCGATGAGCCCGCCCGCCGCGATGTCCCACCTGTTGAGCCCCCGCTCATAGTGCCCGTCGATCCGGCCGCAGGCCAGCCAGCACAGGTCGACGACCGCCGCCCCGCCCCGACGGAAATCCCGCACGAGCGGCGCGAGTCCCAGCACCACTGCAGCCTGTTCCACCCGTCGCTCAGCTGAATACCCGAACCCGGTGGAGACGAGGGCATTCGCCAGGCTCGAGCACTCCCGGACTGCGATCGGCCGCGCACGATCACCCTGGATGCTCCATGCACCGCCTCCGCGAATGCCGATGTAGGCCTCGCCAAGCGCTGGCGCCACCACGACACCGATCTCGCTCTCCCCCTCCGCCTCGGCCGCGACCGACACCGCCCAGGACGGGATCCGATAGAGGTAATTCACTGTTCCGTCCAGCGGATCGACGACCCATCGCACGCCGGAGGTTCCCGGTCGCTCACCGCCCTCCTCGCCGAGGAGCCCGTCCGCTGGCCGGGCGCCCAGCAGTATCTCGATGAGCCGCGCCTCCGCCCCGCGGTCCATCTCGGTGACCGCATCGGTCGGCGATGATTTCGTGTCGACGACGAGGGCATCGGGGCGCTCGTCATGGAGGTACGCCGCTGCTGCGTTTGCCGCCTTCCATGCCAGGTCGAGCAGGCGATGCCGGGCGAGCAGGTCAGCGAGGGGAACGGGCGTCATGACGGCATTCTTCCGCCCGGCGGGAGGGCACTGTTCCGCCCGGCGGGAGGGCACTGTTCCGCCCGGCGGGAGGGCACTGTCCGGCACCCGCAGAGGCGAGGGAGTACCGTGCACATTCGTGCTCACCACATACCGCGAGGTCCTCCGCATCCCGGGTGCCTTCCGGTTCTCGGCCGCCGGATTCGTCGCGCGACTCCCACTGTCGATAATCGGCCTGGGGATCGTCGTCTACATCTCGGGCGTCACCGGCTCGTACGCCGTGGCCGGGCTCCTCGCGGCGGCCTTCCAGCTTCCGGCGGCGGGCTGCGCCCTGTGGACGAGCCGGCTCGTCGACCGCCACGGCCAGCACCGCGTCATCCCCATCCTCGTCACCGTCCACGCCATCGGGCTCATCGCGTTCATCCTCACCGTCGAGTCCGGGCTCCCTGTCATCGTCCAGGCCCTTGCGGTCGCCGTCGCCGGCGCGAGCCAACCGGCCATCGGCGCGATCGTGCGCGCACGCTGGGCGTACACGATCGGCCGACTCGGCCAGCAATCCTCGCCGATGCTCCGAAGCGCCTTCGCTGTCGAGAGCATCGTCGACGAACTCATCTTCACGATCGGGCCACTCCTCGTCGCCACCCTGGCCGTTCGCCTCTCGCTCGCCTCGCCCCTCGTGCTCGCGGCAGCCCTCACGGTCATCGGCGGCCTGCTCCTGTCTGCGCAACGGGCCACCGAGCCGCCCGCCTCATCGACCCTGCCCCGCGCAACCGAGCACCGCGGCTCCGCCATCAAGCTTCCGGGCCTGCTCCCCGTCGTCCTCGGAGCGATGGGCACCGGCTTCGTCTTCGGATCGTTCGAGGTTTCCGCGATCGCCTTCACCGTGCGCGCCGGCACGCCTGCCGCGGGTGGCTACGTCCTTGCGATCTGGGCCCTCGGATCCCTCGTCGGCGGCCTTTGGTTCGGCTCCCGCCACTGGCGAATCCGGCTGCCGACCCAGGCCATGCTCTGCTGCCTCGTCCTTGCCCTCGTCCTCATTCCCATGCCGTTCATCAGGTCGGTCCCGGCGCTCGCCATCGCAACCTTCATCTCCGGGGCGGCCGTCGCACCCGCACTCATCTCCGGCTTCACGCTCGCCGAACGCCTCGTCCCCGCGACCCTGCTCACCGAGGGGCTCACCTGGAGCAACTCGGGGCTGGCCCTCGGGTTCTCCGCCGGCACGGCGCTCGCCGGCATCGCCATCGACAGCTCCGGCACGACGATGGCGTTCGTCCTTCCCATCGCCGGCGCGGCCATGGCCGTCATCGTCTTTGCCTCCACTCGGCGGCTCCTCATCGCGTCCGTCCAGCCTTACCACGAGGGTCCGCCCGGAGCACCCCTCAACGCCGACCCCATCCCGGGCCCGGCACCCGGAGCCTTTCGCGACGACGCCCGCTGATGTCCCCCGGTTGAACGGCTAGAAGCGGTACGTTATGGGCGGTACGCAAGGGGCGTGCCACGCGCTCGGTGGACCCGGGTGCCGAAAATGGCTGGAGATCGTCCTGGAACCGCTGAGCCCCAAGGAGATTCAGGCGCGAGTTCGCGCCGGTTCCTCCGCGGAGGCAGTCGCAGCGGAGACGGGCTGGCCGCTCGACAAGGTGGAGCGCTACGCGGGCCCCCTACTCGCTGAGCGTGCCTACGTGGCGCAACTCGCACAGGCGGTAGAGGTCAGACGATCAGGCGGCACAGTGACCGGAGTAGGCGTCACGCTCGCAGACACCGTGGCCCGGGTGCTGTGGGACGAGGGAATGATCCGCGCTTCCGTCGCCTGGGATGCCCGGCGCCGCGATGACGGCAAGTGGATCGTGACGGCGTCATTCACCACCTCCCGCGGACCAGTCCAGGCCTCGTGGACCTATGACAATGCCGGACGAAACCTGCACCCCATCGACGAGGCCGCCCGCCGGCTCATGGGGGTTGGTTTCGAGCCAGTGGACGAGGTGCGAAGCCCGACCCCCGGATTGACATCGGTCCACGACGTCCAGGATGCCGGCACCCGTGCCGGTCCCAGCGAGGTTCGCCCCCACCTGGTGTCCCTGCCAACCGCACCCGAGCTCGACGCCGATCCCTTCTTCGACCGCGAGGCCGTCGAGAGCCGGCTCGAGCAGGAGGAGCGCCTCCTCGAGCAGGAGCGCCGCGAGTACGAGCTGCGCGAACATGAGCTTCGCGAGCAGCAGATACGTGAGCGCGAGCTTCGCGAGCACGAACTGAGAGAGCATCAGCGTCGTGAGCATGAACTGCGCGAGCACGAGCTGCGTGAGCACCAGCGTCGCGAGCAGGAACTGCGCGAGCGCGAGTTCGAGCTGCGCGAGCAGCAGGCCCGCGAGGTGCAGGCCCGTGAGCAGCAGACCCGCCAGTCGGCTTCGGACGCCGTCGAGTACCGCGGCGCGGCTCATCAGCCAACGGTCGCCCTCACGCGCGAGGAGCCCCCGAACTCAGGCGGCAAGCCGAAGCCCAAGCCGAAATCCCGGCGGGCGAGCGTGCCGAGCTGGGATGAGATCCTCTTCGGTGCGACGAGAGGCGACGAGAGCTAGTCGGTAGCGGTGGTGAACGGCAGGGTCTGCGATGACATGTGCTCCTGCCCGGCCGTCGCGGCCGTTCGTCTCGCCCGGTAGTGACGCCGGCACAGCACCTCGTAGGCCACGGCGCTCGACACGGCCGTTGCGCCGGTATCCCCCACCAACACCTGATCACCCTCCACGACCATCGACCCTGCGACGGTGCGAGCGTTGTGCGTTGCTCGGGCCCCGCACCAGCACAGTGCCTCGACCTGCAGCACCTGCACTCGGTCGGACAGTTCGACCAGCCGGCCCGATCCGGGGAACAGCCTGGTCCTGAAGTCGGTCATGATCCCGAACGCGTAGACATCGATGCGGAGGTCGTCGACAACCGCCGCGAGCTGCTCCACCTGCTCGGCGGAGTAGAACTGCGCCTCATCGCAGATGAGATAGTCGAGTGCGCCTCCTGCGGACAGCCTGTCGACGACGAACTGCCGGAAGTCGAGCTTGTCGGTCACCTCGATCGCGGGCACTTCAAGGCCGAGGCGGCTGGACAGGACCGAGTCCCCCGCGCGGTCGAGCCGGGTGAAGACGATCCCACGGCGACCCCGTGACGAGTGGTTATGGTCGGTCTGCAGCGCGAGTGTGGACTTTCCGCAGTCCATCGTCCCGGCGTAGAAGACAAGCTCCGCCACGCCCCCTCCTCCCATGCCGGTTCAGCCCGGTGCCTCACCGCGGAACATCACCGCAGGTATCTGCCACTCGGCGGCCGTGAGAGCGCCATGCTGGCCGATGAGCGACGATACGCGGGTGTCCCGACGGCTCGTCATCGAGGTGCTCCCCTGTGCCACCGCGACCACATCGCCGATCCGCTCGGCGAGTGCATCGTCCGTCGGTCCGTAGAGACCTTCGGCCACGATCTCGTCCCTCGTGAAGACGCGCGCATGCTCACCGAGGCGGGCCGCCCAACGCGCTGCGACATCGCCCACATGCATGGGCCGCGCGTAGACATGACGCACGCGAGGCTCGCCCGCGATCGTCAGGACGTCCGCGACGAGATCGGGATGGGATTCGATGGCGATCCGGCTCGAGGGCGGGCAGTTCACCATTCCGTGATCCGCCGTGACGAGCATGGCGCAGTCGCGCGGCAGGATGGACTGAAGGCCGGCAACGAGGTCGTCCGCGCGGCGCACTGCCTCGTGCCACGCCTTGCTGCCCACTCCGCTCGCGTGGCCGACACGATCGACCTCGGCCCAGTACACGTAGGTGAGCGTGCGACCCGTCCCGCTCGTCGCCGACTGAAGCGCCTGAACGCGCTGGGGGATGTCCTCGGCCGGCCGGTACTGCGCTCCTCGCAGGACGGCGCGCGTGAGCCCGGACTCGCCGTACGCGACCGGCCCGATACTCGAGACCGCGACACCCTGGCGTCCGACGACCTCGAAGATCGTCGGTTCGGGCTGCACCGCGATCGGGGACGTGGCGGCATCCCAGTGGAGTGGCGAAAGCACCTGCTCGGTCTCCGGCAGGAAGAACGAAGCGCCGACGAGGCCGTGCGCGCCGGGAAGGAGCCCGGTTCCCATCGACCCGAGCGCGGACGGGGTCGTGGTCGGAAAGACAGAGTCGATCGAACGACCGGGTGCCGCTGTCAGCGTCGGGGCATGCTCGCCATGCTCCTGGAGCAGTCGCCAGCCGAGTCCGTCGAGCAGGCAGATGACTGCGTGCTGGACGTCTCCGAAGCCGAGGGTGTCCGTGAAGCCGCGGACGCCCAGGCCAGCGGCCGCCGAGCCCAAGACGTCAACGAGTCCTGCCTGATGGGTCATGCTCCGGGACTGACGTGCCGCTAGCGCAGTCGCGCTGCGGTTGCCTGCGAGAGTGCCGACGCGAATGCAAGGGCCTGGCCCACGACTTCGGCCCCGTCGGCGACCTCCGAGACGCGCACCGACAGGTCGTCGTTGCTCGAGGTCCCGGTGTAGCCGTGGTCTGCGTCGCACTGGGGGTCGCCGCACGTAGCCGGTTCAAGATCGATCCGGCTCACCGCGCCCCAGCCGATCGTGATGACCACCTCGGCGGTCCGGCCGCCGGGCTCGTGCTTCGCGGGATCGCTCACCACACGGGTCACGACGACCGAGTCGACGCGTTCGAGCCGGACAGCCTCGGTGGAGGCGGTCGCGAAGGGGACGGGCGTTGTCTCGTCGATCCCGTGCTCGTCGGTGTGGCCGACGATGAGGCGGGTCGGCGTGAGGGCAAGGACGGTGACATGCCGGCGGAGCTCATCATGGTCGAAGGTCGCCTCATGATGGACGAGGTAGGACTTGAGCGGCTCGCCAGCCAAGGACGTGTTCAGTGCATCGGCAACCAGGTCCGGGTAGTACCCACTTCGCTGAATGTCGCCACGCAACTGCTCGTCAAGCTCTGCCATGCGCCCATCCTGTCACCTGCACCGGCGGGGGCACCGCCTACCATCGCCCAATCTCGCCCGGGCAGGGGTCCCTCCTCGTCCCGCGCTCCGTTCCCAGCGATTACGGTGGGGCCTGTGACCCAATTCATCCGAGTCGCCGACGAGGTCGCCACCGCCCTTGCGGAGTCCAGGCCCGTCGTCGCGCTCGAGTCAACGATCATCAGCCACGGCCTGCCCAGGCCGGAGAACCTGCGCGTCGCCATCGAGGTCGAGGACATCGTCCGGGCCGGCGGTGCCGTGCCAGCCACCATCGCGATGCTCTCCGGCGTCGTCCACGTCGGCCTGTCGCCAGACCTGCTCGAGCAGGTCGCCAATCGCGACGACGTCGTAAAGGTGTCGGTCCGCGACATCGCAACCGTGGCGGCTCGAGGCGGCAACGGCGCGACCACCGTCGCAGCGACAAGCCAGATCGCGGCCCGGGTGGGCATCGAGGTGTTCGCCACCGGCGGCCTCGGAGGCGTCCATCGCGAAGCCCGCGAGAGCTGGGACGAGTCCGCCGACCTCACGACCATGGGCACGACGCCCATGACGATCATCTGCGCCGGCGTGAAGTCCATCCTCGATGTCGGCGCCACCCTCGAGCGCCTCGAGACCTTGAACGTCGGAGTGCTCGGCTACGGGACGAACGTCTTCCCGGGCTTCTACCTGAGCGACAGCGGCCACCTGGTCGACTGGGCGGTGTCGACCCCGGACGAGGTCGCCGCGATCATGCACGCGCGTCGAGAGTTCGGCATCGAGTCTGCCCTCGTCGTCGCGTATCCCCTCGCCGAGTCCGATCAGCTCGACCCCGACCTGCACGACCGGGTACTGCACGAGGGGCTGCGGCTCGCGTCCGCCAGAAACATCGTCGGCAAGGGCGTCACGCCCTTCCTCCTCGATCATTTCCACCGGGCCACCCACGGCGCGAGCCTCATCGCCAATGAGCGCATCATCGTCCACAACGCCGACCTCGCCGCGCAGATCGCCGTCGCTCGGAGCGCACGCTCCGCATGACCGCGCGGTTCTTCCTCCTCGGCGACGTGATGGTCGACGTCACGGCGATCGTGGGCGAGCCGATCAACTACGCGAGCGACACCCCCGCCAAGGTGAGCATCCAGCCCGGCGGCGCAGCGGCCAACACTGCCCGCTGGCTCGCCCATGACGGACAGGACGCCACCCTCATCGGGGCCATCGGCAACGATCCGTTCGGAGCCCTCGTTAAGGCGGATCTCGAAGCGGTCAGGGTGAGCAGTGCGCTGGCGACGCTCGAGGGATCGCCCACCGGAGCCTGCATCATCATCGTCGATGAGCGAGGCGAGCGCACGATGCTGCCGGACCCCGGCGCAAACGCCCGACTCACCGTCGAAGACCTGCCCATCTCGTCCTTTCGGGTCGGCGACCACCTGCACCTGTCCGGGTACACCCTCCTGAACGCTGCCACCCGTGCCGTCGGGATGAGCGCCCTTCACCGGGCACGCGAGGCAGGCATGACCACCAGCCTCGACCCGGCATCGGCCGCCCCGCTCTCGCATGATCCCGCAGTACTCGACCCCGCACTCCTCGTCATCGACCTGCTCATCGCGAATGACGCAGAGGCATCGATCCTCACCGGAATCACCGACCCCGACCTCGCGCTAGCCTCACTCGCCGGACGGGTGCCCACCGTCGTCGTCAAGCGCGGGCATCTCGGCTCGATCGCCCAGCGCGCCGGGGTCCGGAGCCAGACCGATGCCGTCCCCGTCACGGTCGTCGACACCACCGGCGCCGGCGACGCCTTCGCCGCGGGGTTCCTACCGCCCTGGATTCTCGGACTGGACCTCGCACAGTGCCTCGGACGGGCATCGCTGTCCGCCGCGCGTGCGGTGGCCCGTGTCGGAGCAGGGCCCGGCTCCGCGTCCCCGGGACAATAGGCCCACCACCCCCACGGAAGGACCATCATGGCCAGGCGCTCCTCGCGGACCGCATCAGCGTCGCCCGGCGACGGCAGGATCGTCGATATCGACGTCTCAGACGAGATGCGATCCTCGTTCCTCGAGTACGCCTACTCGGTGATCTACGCGCGAGCGCTTCCCGATGCACGCGATGGACTCAAGCCGGTGCAGCGCCGGATCCTGTTCCAGATGGCGCAGATGGGCCTGCGTCCAGACCGCGGGCACGTGAAGAGCGCCCGCGTCGTGGGCGAGGTGATGGGCCGGCTCCACCCGCATGGCGACACCGCGATCTACGACGCCCTCGTGCGCATGGCGCAGTCCTTCTCCCTGCGCCTGCCCATGGTCGATGGCCACGGCAACTTCGGCTCGCCCGACGACGGCCCGGCGGCGATGCGCTACACCGAGGCCCGGCTCGCCGCCGCCGCCCTCAGCATGACCGCAAGCCTCGATGAGGACGTCGTCGACTTCAACCCGAACTACGACGGCCGCGAGACCGAGCCCGCCGTCCTCCCCGCAGCGATCCCCAACCTGCTTGTCAACGGCGCCGCAGGCATCGCCGTCGGCATGGCCACCAATCTCGTCCCGCACAACCTCGGCGAGGTCATCGGCGCAGCACGTCACCTCGTGAGGCACCCGGACGCCTCGCTCGCTGACGTCATGCGCTTCATCCCGGGGCCGGACCTCCCCGGCGGCGGAGTCATCATCGGCCTCGACGGAGTTCGCGACGCCTACGAGACCGGCCGCGGCACCTTCAAGGTCCGGGCGCGAACCCGGGTCGAGCAGGTCAGCCCCCGCCGCAGGGGCATCGTCGTGACCGAACTGCCGATGAGCGTCGGTCCCGAGAAGGTCACCGAGCGCATCAAGGACCTCGTGCTGAGCAAGAAGCTCCAGGGCATCGCCGACGTCATCGATCTCACCGACGGCGACTCAGGGCTCAACCTCGTCATCGAGGTGAAGAACGGGTTCCATCCGGAGGCGGTCCTGGAGTCGCTGTTCAAGCTGACCCCCCTCGAGGACCAGGTGAATATCAACGCTGTCGCCCTAGTCGACGGCCAGCCGCAGACCCTCGGCATCCTCCAGATGCTCCACGTGTTCCTCGGCCACCGGTTCGACGTCGTCCGGCGCCGCAGCACCTTCAGGCGCCAGAAGGCCATGGATCGGCTGCACCTCGTCGAGGGCCTCCTCATCGCCATCCTCGACATCGACGAGGTGATCCAGGTCATCCGCGAGTCCGATGATGCCCCCGCGGCCAAGGACCGTCTCATGACGATCTTCGACCTCAGCGACGCGCAGGCCAACTACATCCTCGACATGCCGCTTCGGCGCCTGACGAAGTTCTCCCGGCTCGAGCTCGAGAAGGAGTCCGACGTCCTCAAGCGCGAGATCGAGGAGCTCACCGCGATCCTCGACGACGACGGCATCCTGCGCAATGTCGTCTCCGACGAGCTCGCCGCCGTCGCCCAGCAGCACGCGACGCCGCGTCGCACCCTCCTGCTCGAGGGCAATGCGGCTCCGGTGAGCGCCGCCGTCCCCCTCGAGGTGCACGACGAGCCCTGCGTCGTCCTCATGTCGAGCACCGGGCTCCTCGCCCGCTGCTCCGATTCCGCCTTCGATCCGCTGGCGGAGGTCGCCCGCGCAGCGCACGACGTGATCGTGAGCTCAGCGCCCGCCACCACGAGGGGCGAGATCGGCCTCGTCACGACAGCGGGGCGAGTGCTGCGACTGTCGGTCCTCGACCTGCCGTCGATGCCCTCCGTCATGGGAATTCCGGCTCTTTCTGCCGGGGCCCCCATCGGCGCCTTCCTCGACCTGCCCGGCGATGAGCAGGTCCTGTGCCTCACCACCCTTGACGAAACCGGCGGCATCGCGCTCGCCACGGCGGGCGGGACCGTGAAGCGCGTGGTCGCCGACAGCCTCGGCAACAAGGACAGCTGGGAGATAGTCCGGCTCGACGAAGGCGACCGCGTCGTCGGCGCCGCCCGACTCGATGACATCGCCGCGAAGTCCGCCGAGCTCATCCTCGTCACCTCCGACGCGCAACTGCTCCGCTTCCCGGCGGCGTCCGTGCGACCGCAGGGCCGCGCCGCCCAGGGGATGGCGGGGATCAAGCTGAATCCCGGAGCCCGAGTAGTGTTCTTCGGCGCCTTCACCCCATCCGCTGACGCCATCGTCCTGACACTGTCCGGGTCCTCCTCCACCCTGCCCGGCATCGACGGCGGGAGCGTGAAGATCACGCCGCTCGCCGAGTACCCGGCCAAGGGCCGCGCAACCGGCGGGGTGCGATGCCATCGCTTCCGGTCGGGCGAGGACCTCATCACCCTCGCCTGGGTCGGCAATGGGCCGATCCGCGCGGCCAGCACCTCGGGTGTGCCTGCCGATCTCCCATCCGAGCCCGGCAAGAGGGACGCCGCGGGCATCCCCCTCACCAGCCCGGTGAGCTCGGTGGGCGGCCGACTGTGAGCCTGAGCTGCTCAGCCGGCTCGCTCGCCGCGGCGGAGCCGATGGCCGGCACCGCTCCCCTGGCCCATTCGTGGATCATCATCGAGCAGCCCGGTCCGTGGGGCCGCCAGGCGCTCACCGACAGTCGACTCGACCCGGAACTCGGGGCAGCACTGAAGGCGGCCTCCGCGGAGTCGGGAACCACCGTCCTCCTCGCCCGGCATCCGGACCGGCTCGAGAGGGACCTGCAGGGAGCCGATCCGCAAGGAGGCGATCTGCACGCGCGTGAGCCACTCGACCGCACCGATGGCGCGGTCCGCAACATCTGGGTCGCCCACACTGCGCCAGGCGACACCCGCATGCGCCACGGGGTTACCGGCGACCTGTCCCAGATCGGCTCCTGGGACTTGTCCGCGATCGCCCGGGGCAGCCTGCCGCCATTCGGCGTGTCCGTGAAGGACTCCATCCTGTTCATCTGCACCCACAGCGGGCGCGACCAGTGCTGCGCCGTGCACGGCCGCGCGCTGCTGGGGGCCGCTCTCGGCCGGCTCCCAGGTCATGAGCGGGCCACAGTCTGGGAGGTGAGCCATATCGGCGGCCATCGGTTCGCACCCACCGCCCTCAGCCTGCCCTCGGGCGCCGTCTACGGCCGGCTCGGCATCGACGATGTCCTTCGCATTCGCGAGGACGATGCCCGGCGCATCGTCTCCACCCTCAACTACCGCGGCCGGTCTTCCTTCCCCCAGCCGCTGCAGCTCGCCGAGATCGCCGTCCGAGACATCGCCGGCGTCCTTGATCGCGACGTCCTCGACGTGCTGCTCGTCCGCGATGGCCGGGCAATACCCGTCAAGCCGGGTGGGTCGCTGCCGGACACCACGGCCCTGCAGCTTGAAGTCCGCCACGTCGACGGGCGCGCGTGGCAGGTGACCGTGCGCCGCGAGGCCCTCGCCACCCGGCGTGCAGAGTCCTGCGGGGGCGAGGAGCTCGACGCCCTCGTCTGGCGCACCGCAGGGGTCAGCCAGGCGACCCGCTGGGCCTAGTCCGCTGAGGCCGCCAGCAGTGCACCGGTCTCATGAATGGTGGTCCTGGCCCGCCCCGCCGTTGCGCCGAGGGCTCGCTCCGCCGCATCGATCGACCTCCACCCAGCGGTCGACACGGCAGCGATGCCGCGGCTTGCCAGGAGGTCGTCGAACTCACGTGCGCTACCCGCACTCGCGCTCGGCAGGGCTCCTGACTCGGCGTCGGCCATGAGGGATGCGACGGTCGCGTTCGCGTCCTTCTTGTTCGTCCCGATGATGCCGGTCGGCCCGCGCTTGATCCACCCCGCCACGTATTCGCCCGGAACCGCCTTCCCGTCCCGCTCGACCCTGCCCTCGGCATTGGGGATGACACCGCGCTTCGCGTCGAAGGGCACGTCATCGAGGCCGGTGCCCCGGTATCCGACGCTTCGAACAACGAAGTCGGCGGCGATGATCGTGAGCTCGCCCGTGCCGGTGACTCCCCCGGACCCGTCGAGCGCCGTCCGCTCGACGACCACCTCGCGCACGCGATCGTCGCCGCGCAATTCGACCGGACGCGCGAGGAAGTGCACATGCACCCGGCGGCTGCGTCCGGCCGGCACCCTGGTCGACCACTCCTTGATCACCTCGACGTTCCTCGCGATGGCCTTGTCCGTCCTGATCACCTCGTCGCTCGCCGCGTCGAACGCAAGGTCCGCCGGATCAACGATGACGTCGGCATCGAGGAGCTCGCCGAGCTCGCGCAGTTCCTTCGTCGTGAAGGTTGCCTGCGCCGGGCCGCGTCGGCCGAGGAGGTGGATGTCCGTGATGCGCGAGGTCCCGAGGGTGTCGAGCACGTGCTGCGGCATGTCGGTGTCGTCGAGCTCAGCGACCGTCTTGGCGAGGACTCTCGTGACGTCGATCGCGACATTGCCGACCCCGACAACCGCCACCGAGGTGCTCGACGGGATGAGCCGTTCGAAGGTCGCCCTGTCCGCATCCGGGTGCCCGCAGTACCAGGCGACGAAATCCGTTGCGGCGACGCTGCCATCGAGGTCCTCGCCCTCGATCTCCAGCCGGCGATCGCGTGATGCGCCGTAGGTGAGGATGACGCCGTCGAAGTAGTCATGGAGCTCGGCGAGGGAGATGTCGCGGCCCACCTCGACGTTGCCGATGAAGCGCACGCCCGGCTTGTCGAGCACCTTGTCGAGGGTATCGCGCACCGAACGGATGCTCAGGTGGTCCGGCGCGACGCCGTAGCGCACGAGCCCGAACGGCACTGGAAGCCGGTCGATGACATCGACCGACACCTCGACATCGGACTGGCTCGCCAGGGCGTCTGCCGCATACATTCCTGATGGTCCCGAGCCGATAACCGCGATGCGCAGCGGACGTGTCATTCGTCACTCCTCGTGTCGTGATTGAAGCAGTCGTCGTTCAGGTGGAATACCGCGTAAATGTAGTGCCCCGCTCATCTGCCGCAGTTGCGAGGTGCGCAGGTTCACTCGATCGCTACCCTCCACGCACGTCAATGAGGGAGGGCTCCTGCCGTGCGTCCAGATCACGATGCTCGAGGGCCGAACCATCGGGCTGAAGCACGACCTCATCAAGGGGCTCACCGATGCAACGGCCGAGGCACTCGGCGGGGACCGGCGGGGACCCGGCGCGGATCAGGGTCGGGTTGGTGGTGAGTGGTGCGTGGTGCGTTGGATGGTCGAGCGGTCACGCGTCGACGGGGCGGATTGCCCCGGTGTGGACGTCGAAAATGACGCCGCCGACGACGAGCCCTGGCGGGAGGAGCGGGTGCGAGCGGATCCGGACGAGGTCGGTGCGCAGTGCCGCCTCCTGATCATCGACCGTGCGGAACTCGACGCTGCGGGTGTCGATGCCATGCTCCGCGAGGATGGCCGCGTGGATCTGCGATTCGGAGCCGCCGGCCATGCGGCAGTTCGTGTGCGGCATGACGAGAACCCGCGTGACCCCCAGGAGGTAGGTGGCCAGGATCAGCGTTCGCAGCATGTCGTCGGTCACCCGTGCGCCTGCGTTCCGCAGGATCTTCACGTCGCCCGGCTTCTTGCCGAGGACTCCGAGCGGGTCGATCCGCGAGTCCATGCAAGTGATGACGGCCAGACCGGAAGCGGCGGTTCCCGTGAGTCCCTCGTCAGCGAAGGACTTCACGTACTCGTCATTCGAGGTAAGCACGTCCTCGAACTCGTCCCTGGGAAACACTCCAAGTTCGTTCACGTTGAATATCGGCATTGATGAAGGCTAGCGGGAGGCCATCGCGGTCGCGATTGGGCCCGTTCGTGGCATTGGCGAGGATTCGTCAGGCGTCGATGCGATCGCGGTCCAGGCCCGACGCCCCTTCGACGATGAACTCCTTGCGCGGGGCGACATCGTTGCCCATGAGCAAGTCGAACACCTCACGGGCGGACTCGGCATCCCGCATCGTGATTCGCCGAAGGGTCCGATATGCAGGATCCATCGTTGTCTCGCGCAGTTGGGAGGCGTCCATCTCGCCGAGGCCCTTGTAGCGCTGCACTGGGTCCTTCACCTTCCGACCGCGCTTGTGCGCGTCGGCGAGAACGGCCTTCATCTCGGCATCGGAGTAGGTGTAGATCACCTCGTTGGCCTTGCTGCCTGCGTTGACGATCTCGACGCGGTGGAGCGGTGGCACGGCCGCGAAGACCCGGCCGGCGTCGAGCAGGGGCCGCAGGTAGGAGTGGATGAGCGTGAGGAGGAGGCATCGAATGTGAGCGCCGTCGACGTCAGCGTCCGACATCAAGATCACCTTGCCGTACCTGGCCTGATCGATTGCGAAGGAACGACCGGAACCCGCGCCGATCACCTGGATGATGGAAGCGCACTCCGCGTTCTTCAGCATGTCCGAGAGCGATGACTTCTGGACGTTGAGGATCTTGCCGCGAATCGGCAGCAGAGCCTGGTAATCCGAGCTTCGTGCGGTCTTGGCCGTGCCAAGCGCGCTATCGCCCTCGACGATGAACAGCTCACTTCGCTCGACCTCGTCGCTCCGGCAGTCGACGAGCTTCGCGGGCAGCGCGGAGGACTCGAGGGCGGTCTTGCGCCGCTGAGTATCGCGATGAGCGCGCGCCGACACCCTGGCGCGCATCCCGTTCGCGATCTTGTCCAAGACGGCCTTTGTCGCCGCCTTGTCGCCGCGGGGCGGCGACGCGAACCAGGAGGCGAGTTCCTTGGCCACCACGTTTCCGACGATGCGCGACGCCGCCGGCGTGCCGAGCACCTCCTTCGTCTGCCCTTCGAACTGCGGCTCGGCCAGCCTGATCGTGACGACGGCGGTCATTCCCTCGAGGCAGTCGTCCTTCGAGACGTTGTCCTCGCTGGCACGCAGCACCTTCGCTGCCCGGAGCTGATCATTGAGCACCTTGACGAGGGATCGCTCGAAACCGGCGATGTGGGTTCCGCCCTTCGGTGTCGCAATGACGTTGACGAATGATCGGATGTTGCTGTCGTAGCCGGTGTCCCAGCGCAGGGCGATGTCGACGCCCAGCTCACGATCGACCTCCTCGGGGGTCATGTGTCCCTTGTCGTCGAGGACCGGGACTGTCTCGTGGAAGTGGCCGCTGCCCTGGAGCCGGATCACCGGGGAGACGGCTTCCCCGCTCGAGATCGCCTCGACGTACTCGCCGATGCCTCCCTTGTGCTGGAAGGTCTCCTCGAGCAGATCGGCGGCATCGCGGTTGTCGTGGATGGAGATCGTGAGCCCCGGGACAAGGAAGGTGCTCTGGACGGCGCGCTCGCGCAGGGCCTCGCGGTCGTAGGCCGCATCCTTGGTGAAGACCTGCTTGTCGGCCCACCAGCGGACCCTGGTCCCGGTGCGCGTGCGCGGGCAGGTGCCGCAGATCGTCAGTCCGCCCTTCTTGGTGAAGTCGGCCAACTCGTCGAGCCCATCGAACATGCCTGGGACCCCACGGCGGAAGGACATCCCGTGCACCTTTCCCCCGCGGTCCACCTCGACGTCAAGACGGCTGGACAGCGCGTTCACGACGGAGGCTCCCACCCCGTGCAGGCCCCCGGACGCGTTGTAGGAACCCCCGCCGAACTTGCCGCCCGCGTGGAGCTTGGTGAGCACCACCTCGACGCCGGTCAGCTTCGTCTTCTTCTCGATGTCAACGGGGATACCGCGGCCGTTATCGGCCACCTCGGCGGAACCGTCGGGGTGCAGGGTGATGATGATCTTCGAGCAGTGGCCGCCGAGGGCCTCGTCGACGGAATTGTCGACGATCTCCCACAGGCAGTGCATGAGCCCCCGGCCGTCATTTGACCCGATGTACATGCCGGGGCGCTTTCGCACCGCCTCGAGGCCCTCGAGAACAGCAAGATTCTTCGCCGAGTATCCCTCGGCCGAATCCTTCTTCGCGCTCGTGGACGAGACGGCACGGGGGGACCGAGCGGGGGTCGTGGCCATGCCGTCAACCTATCGACCGGCACTGACACTGGCCCACGCCTAGGATTCGTGTCGCCAGATGTGTGAGTCCCCTCACATGATCGCGTTCGCTTTAGGTGAACCTTCCCGGCGCGCCGACACGGGAACAAGCCGGGGGTGGGACACTGTTGTACAGAACGAGGGTCACCAACCGGATGATCTCGATCGACAGCGGAGGTGCTCACGTCCATGACAACCACGATGACTGCGCCGGCACTTAGTACGACAGACCGATGCGACCGCTGCGCCGCACAGGCGTACGTTCGCGTCGTGCTCCCCGGCGGCGTTGACCTGCTCTTCTGCGGCCATCACTGGACCCGCCACGAGCCGGTCCTTCGCGCCCAGGCTGTCGAGGTAGTCGACGAGACCCACCGGCTCACCGCGGTTCCCGCTTCAGACAATCGCTGAGGTACCGAACCCCTGATGTCACTCCTGCGTATCGAGGCTTCAGAGCACGTCACCACGCTCGTCATCTCAAATGCGCAGCAGCGCAATGCGCTGTCGAGCAGCCTGCTCCGCGAACTCATCGACGCCCTCATCTCCGCTGAGGCGAGGGCGACTCGCGCGATCATCATTCGTGCCGAGGCAGGCGTAACCACCTGGTCCGCAGGCCACGACATCAGCGAACTCCCCGCCAATGGAACCGATCCGCTCACCTGGTCCAATCCACTCGAGGAGCTCTTCCGGACCATCAGGCGGGCGCCCTTCCCTGTCATCGCCGCAGTCGAGGGCGGAGTCTGGGGCGGCGCATGCGATCTCGTCCTCACCTGCGATCTCGTCGTGGCGATGCGAACCGCCAGTTTCGCGATCACTCCCGTGAAACTCGGCGTTCCCTACAACACCGCAGGCGTCGCCCACTTCGTGAGCGGGCTGCCCCTGAACATCGCCAAGGAGATGTTCTTCACCGCGAATCCGCTCACCGCCGAGCAGATGGCGGCCTTCGGCGTCGTGAACAGGCTCGTCTCGAGCGAGCCGGAGCTCACGAGCGAGGCAGGCGTCCTGGCCACCCGCATCGCCTCGCTCGCACCCCTGGCGATTTGCGCGATCAAGGCCGAGATGAGCGCGCTCACCGATGCATCCCCGCTCACGAGCAGCACCTTCGAGCATCTCACCAGCCGCCGCAATGCCGCCTGGCGGAGCGACGACTACCGCGAGGGAATCGCGGCCTTCAACGAGCGCCGGACCCCGAACTTCACCGGGAAGTAGCCGTCCGACGCCCCCCTCGACTAGTCGAGGTAGTCGCGCAGCACCTGCGACCGCGAAGGGTGCCGAAGCTTCGACATCGTCTTGCTCTCGATCTGCCTGATCCGCTCACGCGTGACCCCGTACACCTTGCCGATCTCGTCGAGGGTCTTCGGCTGGCCGTCGGTGAGGCCGAATCGCATGCGGACCACCCCTGCCTCGCGGTCGGACAGGGTGTCGAGCACCGACTCGAGTTGCTCCTGCAGGAGGGTGAACGACACGGCATCTGACGGGACGATGGCCTCGGAGTCCTCGATAAGGTCGCCGAACTCGCTGTCGCCCTCCTCGCCAAGCGGCGTATGGAGCGAGATGGGCTCACGTCCGTACTTCTGCACCTCGACGACCTTCTCGGGCGTCATGTCGAGTTCCTTGGCCAGCTCCTCCGGCGTCGGCTCGCGGCCGAGATCCTGGAGCATCTGCCGCTGCACGCGCGCGAGTTTGTTGATGACCTCGACCATGTGGACGGGAATGCGAATCGTCCGCGCCTGATCGGCCATGGCCCGGGTGATCGCCTGCCTGATCCACCAGGTTGCGTAGGTCGAGAACTTGTAGCCCTTGGTGTAGTCGAACTTCTCGACGGCCCGGATGAGGCCGAGGTTGCCCTCTTGGATGAGGTCGAGGAAGAGCATGCCCCGGCCCGTGTAACGCTTGGCCAAGGACACGACAAGGCGCAGGTTTGCCTCGAGCAGGTGGTTCTTCGCCCGACGGCCGTCCTCTGCAATCCACTCGAGATCGCGCTGCATTTTCTTGTCGAGCTTCTTTTTCGGCTCGTTCAGCTTCTCCTCGGCGAACAGGCCCGCCTCAATGCGCTTGGCCAGTTCGACCTCCTGCTCCGCGTTGAGGAGCGGAACCTTGCCGATCTGCTTGAGGTAGTCCTTGACGGGATCTGCAGTTGCCCCCGCCACGGTGACCGTCTGCACGGGCTCGTCGGTATCGTCGACGTCGGAGATGGTGAAGCCCTGCTCCTCGGCTTCGACGGCCGGCTTCTCCTCCTCGACATCAGCCTCTGCCTCAACCTCTGCGATATCGACAGCGATATCCGCCTCGAGATCCTTCTCCAGCACCGCCACGGCCTCGAGCTCGGCCTCCGGCACATCATCAGCATCAATCGCGACGAGGCCGTCCTCGGTCTCGAGCACCTCGACGAAGACCTCTTCCGACGGCGCATCCGCTGAAGCCAGCGCACCAGCCGTCTTCTTCGCGGGGGCAGCCTTCTTCGCTCCAGCTTTCTTGGCCGCGGGAGCCGCCTTCTTCACCGGGGCTGCCTTCTTCGCCGCGGCTGCTTTCACCGGGGCTGCCTTCTTCTCCGCGGCTGCTTTCACCGGGGCTGCCTTCTTGGCCGCCGGAGTCGCCTTCTTCACGGTCGGTGCGCTGCCAGTGCTCTTCGCTGATGCCATTGACGCGTCGTTGCCCTTCTCACGGTTTCCCCACGACAAGAGCCCGTGTCAAGCCGGAAGGCTTGGACGGGCCGTGAGGAGCACTCTCATTGTGTCACTCGATCCATCGTCCTGTCGCGCCGGGGGGCTCCAGCGGTCACGGAACGAGTACCGCCCGCGCCTGGCCGACCATCAGGACGGCCCCGGCCGTCTGCGTCACGGGGAGGGAAACCTGAAATGGGCCGAGCTCGTCGATCATGTAGCTCGCACTCCAGGTCGTCGTCACGCGCACCTGCATCCGCCCCCCTCGGGAGTACGTGTGCGACACCGTGCGGTCAGGGTAGGTGCTCCCGGGAATTGACGTTCGAAGGGATGTCCCGTCGCCGAAATCCCAGTTCCAGCTCGGCCGTGGGTAGAGGGTCACGCTCACGCCGTTGATGACATGGTCGCTCGCAGGCAGCCCGGACGGCTGGGTGGAGTGGAAGATCACCGGCAGGTAGGGCAGCACGCCCTGTCGAGGCTGATGGGTAAGCCCTGTGGCCGGGATCGCCCGCTCGAATTCCTCCGAGACCGACGAACCGACCTCCGCGACGGTCACCGGGCCGCCCGGGGGAATGCACACCAGGCCGAGATCACGCCAGGTCGCTCCCCCGTCATCCGATAGCCACACGCGCAGCAACTGCGCTGAACGGGCGCAGCCACGGGTGACGCTCATGCAGGCGGCATGGGCGCCGTCGTCTGGAGAACCGGCGCAGGGATCTGCCAGCCGCCATCGGCAGCCGGCGCAGGTGGCCACGCGCTGCCGGGTCTCGCGACCGACCGTCCCGGGCAGGACCAAGCCGCCGGATCCGACGAAGCGATCGCCCGCATCGTCACCGACGACATCCACCGATGCCAGGCGCGAAGCCGCTGGATGACCCATGGGTGCCGCCGCTGCCGGTGCTGCGAACGGAATCATGGACGCGACGAGGGCCAGGATCCCGCCAAGCAGGGCCATCGCGGTCAGGTGGGCTGAGGGCGCGGCAGGTGCAGGTGACGGGGACTGCTGGGACGCATGGCGCATGCAGGCACGCTAGGCGCTCACCCTCCTCACTGCCCAGCCGACGGCAACGGCTGTGGATAACCAGGCGAGTCGGCGTCTGGACCTGCACGGTCACGAGGAGCGCGGCGTCTCCTCCACTTCGATGCCAGCCCGGAGCAAACCCCGCTCGAGGGACTCCACGACCGTCTCGACGACCTTGACTCGGGCATGCCGCTTGTCGTTCGCCTCGACCACGGTCCAGGGCGCGAACGAAGTATCCGTCCGCTCGAGCATCTCGGTCACCGCCGACTCGTACTCCGAGCGCTTCTCCCGATTGCGCCAGTCCTCCTCGGTGAGCTTCCATCGCTTCACGGGCTCCTGCTCCCTCGCGGTGAACCGTCGAAGTTGCTCGTCATGCGAGATGTGCATCCAGAACTTGACGAGGACCATGCCCTCGTCGGTCAGCATGCGCTCGAAGGACTTGATCTCGTCGTATGCGCGACGCCACTGGTCCTCGGTCGCGAAGCCCTCGACCCGCTCGACGAGCACCCGTCCGTACCAACTGCGGTCCAGGACGCCCATGCCGCCCCAGCCAGGCAGCTGGGGCCAGAACCGGGTGAGGAAGTGGTGCCGCTTCTCGTCGTAGGTCGGTGCCGCAATCGACACGACGCGTACATGCCGTGGATCGAGCGGCTCGACGACTCGCTTGATCGCGCCCCCCTTTCCTGACGCATCCCACCCTTCGAACACAAGGCACAGCGGCGGACCGAGGACTCCCGAGGCGTCGTAGATGCCACCGGCGAGCAATCGCAGGTACAGCAGGCGATCCTGGGCCGCGGAGAGCCTTCGCGCCTCCTCATCGCGGGAGAGCTTCTTGGTCAGGTCGAAGGTGTCGAGGAGTCCCATGGGACAGATACTGCACGATCGGCAGATGCTTGGTGGCGAACTGCCTCAGGCATCCGAGCGAGCAGCCCCTTCGACGGCAAGGTGGACGAAGCTGGCCACCTGATCGTCCTCGACGAGGAAACCGTCGTGCCCGTGCAGGCTGTGCACGATATGCAGCGCATCGGCCCCCGGTACGAGGTCGACGATTTGCTGCTGCTGCGCAACGGGAAAGAGCCGGTCCGAGTCGATCCCGACGACCGTCAGCGGGACCGTGATCGATCCGAGGGCCTTCTCGAGGCCGCCGCGACCTCGGCCGACGTCGAACAGGCTCATCGCGTCGGTGAGCGCGACGTAGGTGTTCGCATCGAATCGGCGCGCGAGCTTCTCTGCGTGGTGGTCGAGGTAGGAACCGATGGCGAACCGGCCGGAGCGCTTGCCCTGTGCCCAGTCGAAGGGGTCCTCGCCGGGCTGGGTGGTCCGCGCGAATCGCTCATTCAGCTCGGTGGCGCTTCGGTAGGTGAGGTGGGCGATGCGACGCGCGACGCCCATCCCGGCGTGGGGTCCCTCCCCGTCGGGCATGCCGTAGTAGTCGCCCCCGCGGAATCGCGGATCGGCATAGATGGCCGACAACTGCGTCTCGTGGGTACCGATCTGGTCGGCGTCGACGGCCGCCGTCGTGCCGAGGACGAGGCCGCCGCGCACCCGCCCCGGATGGCCGACGAGCCACTCGAGCACCCTCATCCCGCCGAGCGACGGGCCGAGCATGAGCGCCCACGAGTCGATGCCGAGTTCGTCGGCGACGCGGACCTCGATCTCGACCATGTCACCCACGGTGATCGTGGGGAATCGACTCCCCCACGGACGACCGGCGCCGTCGAGCGACGACGGTCCTGTCGTGCCCTGGCAGCCGCCGAGCACGTTCGCGCACACGACGAACCAGCGATCGGTGTCGATGGCGCGCCCTGGGCCGACGAGGCTGTCCCACCAGCCACCAGTCTTGTGACCGGCACCAGCCGGGCCGGCCACGTGGGAGTCGCCGGTCAGCGCATGGCAGACGTAGACGCCGTTGGACCGCTGCGCGTTCAGGGTCCCCCACGTCTCGTAGGCGACGCGCACGCTCGGGAACGTGAAGCCCGATTCGGTGGTGTAGGGGCCGAGGTCGAGGAACCGCCGCTCCCCCACCGGGTCTGCCTCCTGCCAGGCGGCGCTGGCAGGAGGCAGACCTTCGTAGGTGAGTTCACCGTACGACGAAGCCATGTGTTAGGCCTTCGTCGCCGCGAAGCCCGTCTCGAGGTCGGCAAGGATGTCCGCCTTGGCCTCGAGGCCGACCGCGAGGCGGACGAGGCCCGGGGTCACCCCCGATGCTGCCTGCTCCTCTGGCGTCAACTGCGAATGAGTCGTCGAGGCAGGGTGGATGACGAGACTGCGAACGTCGCCGATGTTCGCGACGTGGCTGTGGAGGACGAGGCCTTCGACGAACTTCTTGCCGGCCTCAAGCCCGCCGACGATCTCGAAGGACAGCACGCCGCCGGTGCCGCGAGGCGCGTACTTCTTGCCGAGCGCATGCCAAGGACTCGACGAGAGCCCGGCGTAGTTGACCGAGACGACCTCGGGACGAGCCTCGAGCCAGGTCGCCACCGCAAGGGCGTTGTCGACGTGGCGCTCCATCCGCAGCGAGAGCGTCTCCAGGCCCTGGGCGATGAGCCAGGCGTTGAACGGCGCCACAGCGGCGCCGAGATCCCGCAGGAGTTGCACCCGGGCCTTGAGGATGAACGCGAGGTTGACCCCGAACGCTCCGCCCACGCCGAGGTCCCGTGCATAGACGAGGCCGTGGTAGCTCGGGTCAGGGGTGTTGTAGTTCGGGAAGCGCTCCGGGTACTGGGCGTAGTCGAATGAGCCGCCGTCGACGATGACGCCAGCGACCGCGGTTCCGTGGCCGCCCATGTACTTGGTCGCCGAGTGGACGACGATGTCAGCACCCCACTCGAGGGGCCGGATGAGGAACGGGGTTGCCACGGTGTTGTCGATGATGAGCGGAACCCCGAGGGAATGCGCGACCTCCGCGACGGCCGCGATATCGAGCACATCGTTCTGCGGGTTGGAGATCGACTCCCCGTAGAAGGCCTTGGTGTTCGGTCGTGCCGCGGCGCGCCAGGACTCGGGATCGCCCGGATTCTCGACGAACGAAACCTCGATGCCGAACTTCGGCAGCGTGTAGTGGAAGAGGTTGTACGTGCCTCCGTAGAGCGACGGGCTCGAGACGACGTGATCGCCTGCCTCCGCGATGTTGAGGATCGCCAGGGTCTCGGCTGCCTGCCCGCTCGCGACGAGCAGCGCACCGACTCCGCCCTCGAGTGACGCAACGCGGTCCTCTACCGCCGCCTGGGTCGGATTCATGATGCGCGTGTAGATGTTGCCGAGTTCCTTCAGTGCGAACAGGTTGGCAGCGTGGTTCGTGTCATTGAAGGTGTACGAGGTTGTCTGGTAGATCGGCAGGGCCCGGGCGTTCGTGGCCGAGTCCGGGGATTGACCAGCGTGGATCTGCCGGGTTTCGAATGACCAGTCTTGTGACATGGGAGATGCCCTTCTCAATGCAAGGACGCCGAAACGACGTCGAACGGGTACGCCTTCACCGGGGCCCTGCGTGCGCAAGACCCGCGCTTGCCTCCGAGGAGGCCTGGTCTTCACCCGGAGCACCCCACCGCGGTGGAGGGTTGCCGGCCAGCTAGCCGGGGCTTTTCGCTGACACTCTTGACCTGCAAGGAATAGTAGCGGCTGTTCCCGCGCCTGCAACAGGGGGTCCGGCCTAGGCCGGCGGCGGGCTGTCCTGTGCTGCCGGCGGGCGCGCCCTGCACGCTTCGAGGGTGAGCCGGCCCATCACCTGCTGCCACGCCGATGGGGGCAGCCCTGCCGAGATCGACGTTCCTACGAGGATCGCGAGGGAGTACGCGGGATCGTCGTTGAGTGCGCGGTCAATGGCGATCGATGCCCGAGCGCCGTCCCCGAGCAGCCACGCGGCAAGCGCCGCGCACGTCGCAATCGGCGCAACATAGCCATTGGGAGCCAGTCGGAGCCCGATCAGGAGCCTGTCGAGGCAGCCGTAACGGTCGCTCGCGCCGTTGAGGTGCCACAGCAGCGTGTCCCGCACCCGCACGTCGCAAAGCCCGACGAGCAGCGTGACCGTATCTGCATCAGACAAGTCGCCCCCTTCGAAGACCAGTGACATGAGGCGATCCACCTGCTCATCGCGCCACGACTCGACGGCTGCGCTGCCGCCGTCACCGAGCGCGTCATCGAGCTCCTGCTCCCGATCGACGACGAGAGGCTCGATCCGTGCCACGCCGCTCGGATCGGGCTCGAGCACCGACACCAGGTCTGCCCTCGACGAAAGCGCCGAGACGCCCCTCACGGCAAACGATGCCGCAACGGCGTTTGCCACGACCGGGTCGACGGCCCGGCCGGCGGGCGGGCAGCACTCCTCCACGCACAGGTAGCTGCGGAATCGGCCGCCGCTCACCTCGAGGGCATCCCGAACGGCGACGTCCATGGCCGCAAGGACTCGCATGACCGCATCGACGAGTTCGCGCCTCGGCATCCGGGGCGCCCCGCCGCACTCGTTCCGCTGGCCAGGGGAGCCCTCCCGCCCGCCATCTTTGACGGTATGCCCAGCGCTACTGTCGGATGTTCCATCGCATGCGTCTTCGATGACCATGAGCACCGCCTCGTCCGGCTCGTGGTCCCTGAGGGGTTGCACGAGGATCCCCGCGAACTCCGCGAGGTGGACCCCATCGTCGGTCGCCGGCAGGTCGACTCGCTGGGTGAGGAGGAGTCGTCCCCCCTTCGTCCACACGACGACGAGGCTCTCCAACGGCTGGAAGCCAAGCAGGAAGGGCAGTGAAGCCACGAGCTCATCGGGGCCGGTCATCTCAAGCGTTGGCTGCGTCGTCATGAACGCACCCTCGCCGCAGCCGTTGCAGTTCGGAAAGCCGGCGTGGCAGCCTGTGGACGTCCATCCGGTTCTACGCCGGGCTGTGGACGAGACGCCTTTCATGCAGTTCCCAGGCATGCAAGAGCCCGGCCGCCGAAGGCTTCCCCTCCCGCGACGACCGGGCTCCCAAACTCTAGGGAATGGCGACCGTGGTCCCATGACGACACGCCGGAGCGCCGTCGAAGGGATCCGGCCGAAGAATCACGCGGGCTTGGCCGGCCCGGACTTCGCGAAGGCCCGGCCGGCCCGCCTCGTCCAGGCGAGCAGCGCGAGGATGCCGATGAGGATCTGCGGGACGTAGGACGATGCCCGCCAGACGAGGTCGGCCGCGGTTGCGTCGCCCTTCTCGGCGCCGAGCGAGATGAGGATCGAGATCATGAGCGCATCGACCGTACCGAGGCCGCCAGGCGTGATGGGGACCATGAGCATGACCTGGCTGATGGCGAAGGCTGCGAACGCCGCGAGAATCGACGTACCGGGCGAATCCCAGCCTTGCACGCCCCTGAGGGCGACGTACAGGATGAGGAACTGGGCGGCCGAGACGGCTACCTGCGCCGCCGTGATGGCAGCCCAGCGGCGCTTGAGGACTTCGTACATGTCGCCCCGAAATTTCACAATGGGCGCTACTGCATCGAGATCGTGGAGGGACTTGACCCGATTGCGGAGTGGTCCGATGGCCTTGTTGGTGAAGCGTCCGATCGAGAGCGCCAGCGGTTCGGACCTCATGACGAGTACGAAGACGACCACGGCGGCCACGAGGATGAGCAGGCCGACGATCCCCACCCACGTGTACTGGCTCGATCCGCCAACGGCCGCCAGGGCCACCACCCCGAGGATCGGGAAGCCGAGGCTGACGAAGGTGCTCCAGACTCCGACCGCGGTGATCGCGGCTGTCGCTGCGGTCGGCGCGATGCTGAAGGACGTGAGCATGCCGAACTGAACCGCGAGTCCGACTGCGCCACCCGCCGGCACTCCGTTGCTGATCGTGAAGGCGGCCTGGTTCACCTGCTGCGAGCGCCAGTAGTGCAGGCCCGGTGTCACCGCCATGAACGGCAGGCCGTAGGCGAGCAGGTACAGCACGACCATGACAACGATGAGCCCCATAGCAAGGGTTCCCATCGCTTGAAGGGCCGACCAGGCCTCTCCATAGTCACCGATCTGCGGGATCACCTTCCAGAAGATGAGCACCATGAACGCAAGTCCGATGCCGCCGAGGATGAGCGACTTCTTCTTGTCCAGCACCGGCGAGCCACTGCCCTGCCCCTGATCCATCGAGTTCGACATGAGCGAAGACTGCCATAGCGACCGAATGCCGGGGGCCAGTTCGACGCAGGTTCGAGGGGTTGGCAGTATTCAGGCTATGCGGCTTGATCACATGTCCTATGCCTGTACCTCCGGGGAACTCGCCGACGTCGTGCAGCGGATCGGATCCGACCTCGGCGCGACTTTCCAGGACGGCGGTCGCCACCCGCAGTTCGGGACGCGCAACTTCATCCTGCCGCTCGCGGGGGGGTGCTACGTCGAAGTCGTTTCCGCACTTGACCATCCCGCGGCCGAGAAGGCCCCGTTCGGCCAGGCCGTCTCGCGCCGGGCCTCCGATGGCGGGGGCTGGCTCTCCTGGGTTGTCGCGGTTGACGACATCGCCCCGCTGGAGTCGCGACTGGGTCGCGAGGCCCGAGCCGGGCACCGGATCCGCCCCGACGGGCACGATCTCAATTGGAAACAGATCGGTGTCCTCGACGTCATGGCCGACCCGCAACTGCCCTTCTTCGTCGAATGGGGCTGCGACACCACTGAGCACCCCTCAGCAGGGGCAGGGCCGGTTTCGGTCGACCGGATCGAGATCGCCGGCGACCCCGACACCATCAGCGCCTGGCTCGGCGAGCCGAAGGACCACCCGCTGGACGACATCGAGATCGACTGGGTCGATGCAGAGGATCCGGGGATTGTTGCCGTGTGGTTCCAGACACCGCAGGGATCCATCCGGATCGACTGACAGCGCACTGGCCCTTTCTCTCAATCCCCGGGAGCAGCGCAGCCGCTCAGGTGATCGTTCACGACGCCGCAGGCCTGCATCGCCGCGTACATGGTGGTCGGCCCGACCCACGCAAGGCCGATCGCCTTCAATCGAGCGCTTAGGTCGCGGGAGCCGTCGGTAGCCGAGGCAACGTCCGCTATGGATCTCGGACGCCTTGGGAGCGGGCTCGGGGCGAAGGACCAGAACAGGGCGTCGAGCGCACCGTCCCCTTCATCGTCCAGGAGGGAGACCACGGCGCGGGCGTTGCCGATCGTTGCCTCGATCTTCCTGCGGTTCCTCACGATTCCTGCATCGTCCATCAGCCGGTCCACGTCAGAGGAATTGAACTGCGCCACCGCCCGCGGATCGAACTGCGCGAATGCCGTGCGGAACGCAGGGCGCTTGCGCAGGATCGTGAGCCAGGAAAGGCCCGATTGGAATGCCTCGAGGCAGATTCGCTCGAATATCGCAGTGTCGCCCCGGACCGGCCGGCCCCACTCCTGGTCGTGATAGGTGACGTAGTCGGCAGACCCGGTGCACCACGGGCAGCGGGCAATCCCGTCTTCCCCGATGACGACTCCGCCGTCGGAAGGCAACTCCTGGGCCATCGACGGGACTAGCCTCGCGCGGACTCGCGCAGGTGGATGCCAAGCGACTCGACGATGAGCTCATGGTCGGCAACCTGCGGAAGGCCCGACACGCCGAACATTCCCACCATGCCCACTCCGGCGACCTTGACCGGCCACCCCCCGCCGTGAGCGGCGAACTCAGCCTCCGGCAGCCCGGTCGTCTCGTTGAACGTGCGGCCCTCCTCCTCGTGCGCCACGCGGACCGCGAGGGTCGACTCCTCGAATCGGGCGACCACGCGGAACTTCCGGCGCAGCCACTCGTCGTTGTCTGCGGTCGTCCCGGGAAGGGCCGCGCGATAGGCAACCCGCTGGCCGAGCACGACCTCGATGAGCACTGGCAGGCTCCGGTCGACGGCGATGCCGGTCGCAATGCGCCCCAGGCGCAGCGCATCAGCCAGCGAAAAGCCGGTGAGTTCGAGCGAATCAGCCTCATCTCGAAGTGCCGCCGAGGAGTATCCGCCGGTCGTTGCCGCCATGCCGGGCCCTATCTCGCCGAGTAGAAGCGGAGCTCGGTCGGCTCGCGCAGCATGTCTGCGACGGCCGCATTGCCCGCGACGACATGAGCCGCGCCCATGTGTGACTCCCAGTGGGCGCGTGTCGACCACTTCTCGAGCATGAGCCAGGTGTCGGGCTCGTCATCGCCCACGACCAGGTCGTAGAACTCGCAGCCCGCCTCTGCCCGGGTCGCCGCCATCATGTTGCGCAGCACTTCGATGACCTCTTCTGCTCGCTCGGCCCTCGGCTTGATCACGGCCACGAGATACAGCGGTTCCATGATCACTCCTGCTCAGTTGGGTCTTGCGCCGACGGCGTTGCGTGATCCTACCTGCGACGCACGATGAAGGGCCCGCGAAGGCTCAACGCACTCGGGCGTAGGCCCTCGCTCCGGTGCACCACTTGCACTTGAGCACCTGCGCTCGAACCCAGGTCCCTGCGGCGAGGGCCGGTGCAATCCGCACGCTGAATGCCCCCTTCGGGCCAACCTCGGGCACGGCCACGTTCGCCCACACGGAGGATCCCGGCTCCCGCACTGCGATGACGACAATTCCCCCGGCCGCGATGCCGTCTCGCGCGATGACCGCACTGCCGCTGGCAACGATCCTCGATCCGCTTCGGCTCAGCGAGAATCCGGTGATCGACGTCCTGGCCTGGGTGACGGTGAAGGCCATCGCCGGGAATTCCGCGACGTCGGTTGAGTCCGACCCGATGAAGCTGGCAGTGCCGGAGAGGACATAGGGCCCGGGGCCGTCGGCGGGGCAGACGTAGACGTAGTCGGTGTAGTTCCCGGTTGCCGGCTCGCTCCGAGCCAGGACGAACGAGTCGGCGTTCGAGACGGACGACCCGGGCCTGCGGACCGTCAGTTCACCAACGACGGTGACGTCGGGGCGTCGCTGCCATGCGATCTCCAGCGGAATGAACAGGCACTTGGCCTCAATGAACTGCTGGGGCGACCGGAGCGACAGGGTGACCGAGCCCAACGGGGAGGTCACTTGCGTCTCCCGGGTGACGTCGGTGGCCGGTGTCGCACCGGCGATGGAGGTGGAGCCGAAGCCTGCGAGCAGCAGGCCCAGCGCGACGATCACCGGGCGCGCGATGAGCACCGGGCGGTTCTCACTGCGCCGTCGCACTCGGACTCCCCTTCTCGCTTTTCGCCACGCGAGCCGCCGGCGGTCTCTCTGGGGCGCCTCGTCCCGCGCAATGCCTCTTCAGCCTACGTCAGCATGGGCGGCGTTCCCCCGGCCGCTGACCTCCCTGCGCGGCAGGCGACCCGAATTCGGGCGGGTTGATGTCGCCCTGTGCAGCGCAATCGGCTCATGACGCAGCATCGTCCCGCCCGCAAGACAATCAGGGACCGGTGAAACCGCATCAGGCTTTCGTGCGTCGTATGGTGCAAGAGGGTGCCGGACGAGGAGGGCGATCATGAACCGCAAGCAGGGCTCACCGGGTGCGCAGCGGGCAAGGCGATCAACCATGGTGGCGAGTGCGCTTCTCCTCGCCGTCGGCCTGCTGGCCGCTTGCAGCGGCGGATCCGCGCCAGCCGGGATGACCCCCGGCGTGCCGATGCCTGCCGATGCCGCAGTCACCACGGAATATGGACCAGAAGGGATCCCCGGGGAGGCCAACAAGGCGGCGGTCACGGCCGAGCAGCAGGTCATCCGGACGGCCTCGGTCTCGCTTCGCGTCGATGACGTGGCCGGGGCGGGCACGCAGATCGTTGCCCTGGTCACGGAGAGCAAGGGATTCATCCAGATGCGCGACCTCTCCAACTCCGGGGAAGCCACCTACCAGACGATCACCGCACGGGTCCCCGCTGACCGACTCGATGCCTTCCTCGCGGAGATCGCCCGCCTCGGCACGGTCGAGAACCTCTCCAGCCAGGCATCGGACGTCACGCAGCAGACCGTCGACCTCGAGGCTCGCATCGGTGCCCTCACGACCTCGGTCGAGCGGCTGCAGGAGCTGCTCGCCGCGACCGGGAACGTCGCCGACCTCGTGGCCGTCGAGACCGAGCTCGCGAATCGGCAGGCCGAACTCGACTCGCTCGTGTCCCAGCGCGACTACCTCGCCGATCAGGTCGCCTACTCCACGGTCACCGTGTCGCTTAGCCCCGTGGTCGAAGCCATCGGGGTGACGCCGCCTGGTTTCTGGTCGGGCCTCCAGAATGGCTGGACGACGCTCGCGACCCTCACCGGGGCGGCGATCACCGCGCTGGGCTTCCTCATCCCCTTCATCCTCCTGTCCGGCGTCATCGCGGTGCCGATCATCATCGCGGTCTCCGCGGCGAGCCGCCGGCGAAAGCGCGCCAGCCTCGCATCCACCGACGCACCCCCCTCGTCGACGGGTTCCAATCCGGGGGCAACCTGACGAATCCCGCCGTGAAATCGCTGGATTCTGCAGCTCGCCCCATGAGCCGGGACAAACCGCGGAAGGGGTCGTAAGTGTCCTGAGTGACGGGTGGTTCCAAGGAGCCGTCATGCCTCTGACAGACTCCGGTGCGCGAATGCCACCACCGCGGCCGAAGAAGGACATGTCCATGGGCTCCATCGAAGACGAGCAGGTCTTCATGGACGGCGCCTACGCCACCCTCGAGCGCCACATCGAGTATCTCGACGGCCGGGTCGCCCGCCTGAGAGCCGCCCCATCCGTCGGCACCGTCCAGGACGAGCTCGAGCGCCAGGCCCAGTTCGAGAACCTCATGCACCAGCTCAAGGCGGCCCGACTGGCGGGGGCTCGCCTGTGCTTCGGCCGGATCGACACCGCCGCTCATGACTCGTACCACATCGGCCGCGTCGGTCTCCGCGACGCCGACGGCGACCCGGTGCTCCTGGACTGGCGGGCCCCGAACGCGGCGGGCTTCTACCAGGCCACGACAGTCAATCCGATGGGCGTCACGCAGCGCCGGCGAATCATCACGAAGGACCGTACCGTCACGCACGTCGAGGACGAAGTGCTCGCAGACCCCACCTTCGCCTCCTCGGACACCGACGCCGCAGCCGCGGCGGTCGAGGCGCCCCGTGAGGGCCGGATGGGCGACATCATCGCGACGATCGCAGCCGACCAGGACGCGATCGTGCGGAGCCCGCTCGCCCAGATCACCGTCGTCGAGGGCGGTCCTGGCACAGGCAAGACGGTCGTTGCGCTCCATCGCGCAGCCTGGCTGCTCTACACCTTCAGGGAGAAGCTCGCGAAGGACGGCGTGCTCGTCATCGGGCCCTCGACGGCATTCCTGCACTACATCGAGCAGGTGCTCCCGAGCCTGGGCGAGACCGATGTCGTGCTCCTCACCCCCGGGCAGCTCTTCCCCGGCATCACGGCGACGCGGAGCGATCCTGCGGCCACTGCAGCGATCAAGGGCGACCTACGGATGACAGCCGTCATCGCCGCCGCCGTTGAGCACAGGCGACGGATCCCGGACCACGATGTCCCCATCACGCTCGACGACGGGTCGACGATCTCGATCACCGCGCGGCAGCTCGCCGATGCACGCAGGAGCGTTCCGAAGAACGCGTCATTCCATGGCGGTCGGGAACAGTTCCTCACCCGGGCCCTGGACTCCCTGGCCAGGGATCGCTGTCGCAGGAGGTCCGAGGACCCGAGTGACGAGGACAATCGCCACGACGCCCTCGTCGACATCATCGACGATCCCGCGGTCCGGCGAACCCTGAACCTCATGTGGCTGCCGATCAGCCCCGAGCGCCTCGTCCACCTCCTCCTCACCGACCCCGCGGCCCTCAAGCAGGCATCGAACGGCATCCTCACGGCCGCGGAGCGGCGGGCGCTGACCGCGGTGAACGAGTCGGACTGGAGCGTTGACGACGTGCCGCTCCTCGACGAGGCCGCGCACGTGCTCGGCGACTACGCACCACCAAGACCACGGCGGTCGGCCGAGTCCGACGACGGGATGTCGGAGCTGTCGGTGAGCGATCCCTTCGCGAGCGTCCTCACGACAACGGTCGCAGAGCGGGCGCTCGAGGATCGCGAATGGATCTACGGCCATGTCGTTGTCGATGAGGCGCAGGAGCTGTCGACGATGGCGTGGCACTGCGTCGCGCGGCGCTCAAGCCGCCGATCGATGACGATCGTGGGCGATCTGCAGCAGACAACCCACCCGGCAGGGGCACGGGACTGGGACGAGGCCCTTCGCGGCATCGGGGGAACCGTCAGCCTCCATACCCTCACCGTGACCTACCGCATCACGAAGCAGACTGCAGCGACCGCAGTCGAGTGGCTCACCCGGGCCGGCGGCCAGGCACCCCTGCTCCAGCCCATTCGCGACGGGGAGCCGGCCGACCTCATCACCTGCGCCGAGCCCGATCTCGCGGCGAGCATCCTCGCCTTCGTCGGCGATGCGGAGGGCCGGGCATGCGTCGTCCTCCCCGACCTCACCTACGCACGGCTGTCGCGGGAGCTCAGGGGCGTGAGCGATGAGTTCGGCAGCGGGGACGCTGCGTTGGACTCGCCGATCGCCGTGTTGACCGCGCGTGAGACGAAGGGACTCGAGTTCGACACGGTCATCGTGGTCGACCCGGACGCCATCAGCGCGCAGGCCGCCCGAGGCTCCGACATCTACGTCGCCTGCACGAGGGCGACCAAGCGCCTCGCGCTCGTGGCGTTCCTGCCGCCCGAACTGGGCTAGCGTGGCAGGCATGACCCCTCGGCAGCGTGCCCTCATGCCAGCGATCGCACTGGCCCTGATCGCCCTTCCCCTGTCCGCCTGCTCCTCCGAGCCGCAGGGATCGGGGGGCAATGCCATCGAATCCGTCCAGCCCTCCCCCACTTCGCCCCCGGTCGACCCGGTCGTCTCCTGGGCCGACGGCGTCTGCGGAGCAGCATTCGGCATCCGCGACAACGTCCGTGCGATCGGCGAGGACCTCGCCTTCGATCCTGTCTCGGCTGCCACCGCCGGGGATCAAATCCGGGCGAACCTCGATGCACGGAGCGAGGCGGTCGGCCGGGCGGTCGAGGACCTCGGCACGCAGATCGGCAAGGTTCCCGTCGATTCGACGCAGGCAGTGGCCCTCGCCACCGACTTCGAGGCCGAGTACGCCGCCCTCGAGCGGTCGATAGCCGAGGCTCGGACTGCGATCGAGGCTGTCACTTCGGCGGGCGACGTCATCACATTCGGCCTCAATGCCGCGGCAGCGATCGCATCCATCCGCACTGCGTCTGAGGCGACCGGGGCGCTCGCGACCACCATCGGCGAGGCCACCTCCGGCGCTCAGGGATCGGCATCCGACGCCTTCGCGTCCTCGTCGGTCTGCGTCGCGCTCACCAACGGCGACCCCATCCCCGCGGGCTGAGCCGCCAGCCTCCCTGAGCCTGCAGCAGATCTGAGCCACCTAGCCGATCGTGTAGGCGCGGAACACTGCGTAGCCGTTCCACTGCCCTTCGACCGCGGGCGCCGATGCGCGCACATTGCAGGAGCCGCCGCGCCGCACGAGGAGTCGAGTGGCTCCGCTGGCGGTGCGCACGACCTCGCATGAGCCCCGGCCCTTCGTGACACGCCAGGTGACGGTCTGCCCAGCGGTCGTGACGAGCCCCGGCTTCCCGAGCCGCACCCGACTCCCCGGGTTGAGCGAGCCGCTCGCGGGAGCATCCAGTGGCGCGGTCTGCCATCCGGGGGCGAGGAGGATCCGATAGGAATTGGCTGCTCCCCCGTAGCCATTGCCGGGCCGGGTCAGTGCGGTGAGGGTGCACGACCCGGCCCCGGACTGCGCCGTGATGCGGCCCCCTGCGAGGACGCAGGGCCCGGCCACCGCGAGCTGCACCGGCATCTGGGATTCCGATGCCGCGACGAGTGCCATGGACGTGCCGTTCATGAAGGTCACCGCCCCGCCGGGCGTCCACGCTCCGGCGGCACCTACCGGGTCGACGATGATCGAGTCCTCGCTCGCGGCCGAAGCCGGACCCGCTCCCAGGAAGGCCAAGAGGATGACGCCGGCGGCGGGGATCCATGCCCGGCGAAGGTCCCGCATGATGCCCCGCGACCTCAGCATGAAGGTAGCCTCTCGCACGCGCAGATCCCCTTTCGCAGATGACCGTGTTCGCAAGGACTTCAACATGGGTGCGGGGCCCCGCACCACCAATCCTAGGTTGCGGTGCGGGTCATTGGGAGTCCTCGGACGTAGGCTGCGTCCTCGTCCACTTCGTGGAGATCTCCCCCAGCCGCGACCCCTCCGGCCGCTCAGTCCGAGATGGCATGGTCGCCGGGAGGACGAGTGCCGCGACCGCGAGGAACGGCAGGAACGGGAAGACGTGCCGCCCGAAGTCCAGGCCATCGACGGCCCACACGGTGAAGAGGAAGGCGATGATCGGGACGAGTGCGATGCACAGGCCGATGACTGCCCGGAACGTGACTCGCGGGCGCACGCCGGCAAAGGCTGCGAGCAGTGCGCCCGCCACGAGCGCCGCGAGGATGAGCAGCCAGGGGCTGGGACCGGGCATGAGGAATCCGTCCACCTGCCTTGGAAAAGCCGTGTCCTGCGTCCAGCGCAGCAGGGTCAGGCCGGGCAGGTCTGCCGCGAATCCCGAGAGCGCCTGCGAGGGGATCTCGCGCACCCAGGTAGATGCGAGGGTCGCATCGGACGCGAACCAGAGGAATGCCTCCGGGCAGGCACTCGGAAGGGCGGTCTCCAGGGCCATGGTCGATGGCCACGGGGTCGGCCCGCTCAGCCCGGCCGTGACGAGTTCGCACTGCGGCATGCGCGCAAGGGCGTAGTCGCGAAATGAGGAGTCCTTCGCGACGAGGTTGTGCAGGGCGTATCGAAACGGCCAGCGATCGTGGTCAGCGACCTGCCACACCCGGTAGGCCGCGAACACGGCGAAGGGGACCATCGTCGTCATCGCTGCGAAGGCCGCCCTGCCGGACCGCTCGTATCTCCCCCACCACACGAGGATGACGATCTGCGCCATGACCAGCGCGAGCATCGCCTGAGGCCGGACGAGGGCCAAGATCGCGATCGTCGCAGCATTGGCGACGAGCGGACCTGCCTCGCCTCGCCTCGCCGTCGAGAGCCACACCACCGAGGCGAGCCAAAGGGTTGCCGCAGTGAACATGAGGCTCTCCGAGGCCAGGGCGAGGTGGCTCGACCAGAAGACGGGCATGAACGAGATGACGAGGACGCCGATCGCGATGAGCCAGCCGGTCCAGTGCCCCCGCATCCTGACGACCACGGCGAGGGCGAGGAGTGACGACGCTGCCGCAAACGCGAGCACCTGCACCCCCGCGATGAGCACGGGCTCATGGATCAGGGCGAACAGCAGTGCCGTGGCCACTCCGCCGTTCAAGGGTTCGAGAACTCCGGAGAAATCCAGCCACTGGGCCCCGTAGTAGCGGTAGGAGTCGTCCGTCATCACCGCAGGGGCACCCGACCAAGCCCATGCCGTGTATGCCGCGTAGGCGAGGGCCAGCAGCCCTGCGAGCCACCATGCACGTCGCGACATCGACATCGCCCCCCGGAGTGGGCCGGCAGATCAGCCGGCCGCCTTCTTGGGGAGATCCCGAAAGGCTAACCGCGACACCCGCTCGAACACGGATTTTGCGGTCGCACCTGCGGGCCCGCCGGCATCCAGAGACCTTCGGCACTCGCGAAGGCGCTCCCGATGGCCCAGCCTTTGGGCATGGGGAAATGGTGGGTGGCACTCCTTGCCGCCGCGACGGGCGTCATCTTGACCGGCGTTCAGACGGTCGAGCGAATAACCCTGCTCAACGATCCGTCAGCCGGACTCGTCTGCGACGTCAATGAGGTCCTGTCCTGCTCGCAAGTTCTCGACGCCTGGCAGTCGAGCGTGGTGCTCGGCATCCCGAATGCGTTCATCGGAGGCGCGATCTTCGCGGTCCTCGGATCCGCCGCGCTCTCGAGCATCCTGGGATCGACGCTCAGCCGGGCCTTCCTCCTCGCCATTTGGGCGCTCGCCCTCTTCTTCGGGGTCTTCGCCACCTGGTACATGCTCCAGACCGGGTTCGTGATCGGGGCACTATGCCTGTGGTGCATAGGCAACACCACCGCCGTGGGCCTCATCGGGGCAGTCCTCACGCACGCTGTCGCAAAGGCCGGGCATCTGGGTGCATGGGCCAGTACGGCCGCGGATGCCGGACTCGACGTCATGGTCTGGCTCGGTTGGTGGCTTGCGCTCGCCGCCCTCGTCGCCATCGCCCTCATCTGACGGGCCCGCGCCCGCGCCCGCCGCGAACTAGTTCGAGGAGTTGTAACGGCCCTGGGCGGCGCGGCTTCCATAACTGCTCAGGTCGAACAGCAGGCCGAGGACCACGACCGCCCAGCCCACGCCGGTCACCCCGCCTGCAGGCGACCATGCGAGGACGTAACCCAGTGCGGTCCACGGGAGCAACAGGACGCCGAGGAGCGGGAGCCAGAATCCACCGGCGAATGCCTCGGTGACCCGAGAGGTGAAGATCCATGCGTACAGGAACGCCAGCCGCGGGCCGAGGAACGCGAGGATGAAGACGAAGCAGCACATGACTGCACACTAAGCGACGACAAGGCCGGACGCCACGCTTCTTGCTCAAGGGTGTCGTGAGCGCCGTGGCACCAGTGCGATGATCCGTGACGTGACCGCAAACGCCTCGCTTGTCGACCTGCCCAATCGCCGCGTCGTTCGGCGGGCACCGAGCACCGTCGGGCTCATCGGCGCCGCCTTCGGCTATGCCGCCGCCCTCACTCCGTCGCTCCTCCCCCACGCCCTCACCTTCCTCCTCCTTCTCACAGCGCTCGGCACGCTGGCCGGCTACGCAATCGGGGCCACTGCCAGCTGGGCCGCGAACAAGATCCCGTGGGTGCGCCGCCACCATCCGAGGCGCTGGATCCAGTTCGCGATCGTCGCGGTGACCTGGCTGCCCGCACTCGTCTTCACCCCGGTTTCCGTCGGCTGGCAGGCCGAGCAGCAGAGCGCGCTGGACATGCCGTCAACCCTGCCCGGCACCGTGACGGTCGTCGCCGTCACCGCCGTGGTCGCGGCGCTGCTCCTCATCGCCGGACGCTCGATCCGACTCGCGACGAACAAGATCGCTGCCCTCCTCACCCGCCGCGGCCCCTTGCACGGCTGGGTCTCGCGTCGCCAGCCGAGCCATGTCCACCGATCGGTACTCGCCGTCCGGGTCGCCGTCGCAGGAGTCCTCATCGTCGCCGGGTTCGTCGCGATCCAGGTGGGCCTGGGCCTGCTCATCTCCTCCTATGACGCAGAGAACGCAGGCGCCTCCGGGCAGTCTCCCGCACGCGTGGGTGCCAACAGCGGCAGTCCCGACAGTCTCGCCCCATGGTCGACGCTGGGGCGGGAGGGCCGGTTCTACGTCTCCAATGCCATGGCCCCCGCCGCGATCGAGGCAGTGACCGAGGAGCCGGCCGAGGTTCCCGTACGCGTCTATGTCGGCATGCAGCAGGGCCAGACACCCGCCGAGCGCAGCGACCTCGCGGTCGCGGAACTCGATCGCGTTGGCGCCTGGGACCGCGAGTACCTCGCGATCATGGCCGCCACCGGCACCGGGTGGATCGACCCCGACGCCATCAACTCCATGGAGATCGTCACCGGGGGCGATGTCACGAGCGTGGCCGTCCAGTACTCGGCCGTTCCGAGCTGGATCGGCTTCGTCGTCGATCCCGAGACGACCCAGGTGCAGAACGACAGCACCGTGAACGCGATCCTCGCCGCCTGGCGAGCGAAGCCGGAGGGCGAGCGGCCCACGCTCATCTTGTTCGGAGAGTCCCTGGGCGCCTTCGGGAGCCAGGCCGCCTGGCCCGAGGGCTCGACCCCGGAGGAGGTCACCGCCGAGATCAAGCACATCGTCTGGATCGGGCCTCCCTCCCAGTCGCGGCTGTGGAAGCAGTGGCAGGCAGACCGCACGGCGGGCCCGATGTGGCAGCCAGTCATCGGTGACTCAGCCATCGCGCGCACGTACATCAGCGATGTCGAACTCGAGCAGGCCATCCCGAGCGAGGGACCCGTCATCACCTTCTCCGCCCACCCGAACGACCCGGTCGTCTACTGGAGCCCCGACCTGCTCCTGCAGAAGCCGGACTGGCTCGATCAACCGCTCGGCCCCGGGGTCGATCCGCACATGCGGTGGTTCCCGGTCATCACCTACCTGCAGGTGGGCATGGACCTCATCAGCGGCGGCGCGCCGCCGGAGGTCGGTCACAACTACGCTGCGGACGCCGGCCCGGCGATCGCCCTCACGGTCAATCCAGCGGGCTGGACGCCGGCCAAGACACAGTCGCTCGTCAAGGCGCTGCCGTCACTTCACTACGAAACGGGGTGACCTGCTCCGTCTTGGGGGCGGTACCGATGGACGAGTGAAAACGTCGAAGCCGCAGGCTGTTCGTGACGACGAACACCGAGCTGAAGGCCATCGCTGCACCGGCGATGAGGGGGTTGAGCAGTCCCGCTGCCGCCAGTGGGATCGCCGCGACGTTGTAGGCGAAGGCCCAGAACAGGTTGCCCTTGATCACGGCTAGTGTGCGCCGGGAGAGCCTTATGGAGTCGGCCGCTGACCTTAGGTCACCCCGAACGAGGGTGATGTCGCTCGCCTCGATTGCGACATCGGCCCCCGTTCCCATGGCCATCCCGAGGTCAGCCTGGGCCAGCGCAGCCGCATCATTCACGCCGTCGCCGACCATCGCGACGACGCGACCCTGCGCCTGAAGCATGCGCACGACATCGACCTTCGCAGCCGGGAGCACTCCGGCGATGACGTACGCGCCGTCGATTCCCAGCGCCGACGCGACCGCATGGGCGGTCCGCTCGTTGTCACCGGTGAGGAGGTAGGGCGTGAGCGAGAGCGCGCGCAGGGCATCGACGCCGGCCCGGCTCTCCGGCTTCAGGTCATCAGCAACGGCCATGACCGCGCGCACCCCGCCGCTCCAGCCGACCATGACCGCCGTCTGCCCGAGTCCCTGGGCGGAATCCTGCGCCGCCCGCATCGAGGCAGGGATCACGCAGCCATGCTGCTCGACGTAGGAAGCCTGCCCGACGCTCACCCGCAGGCCATCGACCATGCCGGTCGCTCCGAGCCCTGGCGTGCTCTCGAATCCGGTGACGCCCGGAAGCCCGCCGGCCTCGCTCGCGGCGGCCCCGGCGATCGCCTGGGCGACGGGATGCTCGGACGCCGCCTCGACACCACCGGCAAAGCGCAGGGCGTCTTCCCTCGCAGCGCCAGCTTCGGTGATGACGTCGATGAGCACCATGCGGCCCATCGTCACCGTGCCGGTCTTGTCCATGATGATCGTGTCGACGCGGCGGGTTGACTCCAGAATCTGCGGGCCCTTGATGAGGATGCCGAGTTGCGCGCCCCTCCCGGTGCCGACGAGGAGGGCGGTCGGGGTCGCGAGGCCAAGGGCGCACGGGCAGGCGATGATGAGGACGGCCACGGCCGCGGTGAACGCTTGGGCCGCGCCGGCACCGCTCATGAGCCATCCGGCCAGCGTGGCGAGCGCGAGGACGAGGACGACGGGCACGAATACTGTCGCGATGCGATCGGCGAGCCGCTGGACCGGGGCCTTGCCCGACTGCGCCGCGGTCACGAGCCGGGCGATCTGCGCGAGTGCGGTATCGGCGCCCACGCGAGTCGCGCGGACCACGAGTCGTCCGCCCGCGTTCACGGTGGCGCCGAAGACGTCGTCGCCGGGACCGACCTCGACCGGAACCGACTCGCCGGTGAGGAGCGACGTGTCGACAGCCGAGGCCCCCTCCTCGACAACGCCATCGGTGGCGACCTTCTCCCCGGGCCGGACGATGAACAGGTCGCCGACGACGAGGTCCCCGATCGGCAGGCGAACCTCGCCTCCGGATCGCAGGACGACCACCTCCTTGGCCCCGAGCCTGAGCAGGGCCTCGAGGGCGGCTCCTGACCGCGACTTCGCCCGAGCCTCAAGGTAGCGGCCGAGGAGGATGAGGGTCGTGACGCCAGCCGCGACCTCGAGGTAGATCATCGGCCCCGAGGTCGCCGATGACGTCCACTCGAAGGGCATGTGCATCCCGGGGACACCCGCTCCCCCGAGGAAGAGCGCCCACAACGACCAGGCGAATGCCGAGAGGACCCCGATGGAGATGAGCGTGTCCATCGTGACCGCGCCATGGCGGGCATTCATCACGGTGGCCCGATGGATCGGCCAGGCTCCCCACACGACCACGGGTGCGGCAAGGGTGAGGGACAGCCACTGCCAGAAGTCGAACTGGAGGAACGGCACCATGGCTAGGGCAACCACCGGCGCAGTGAGGGCAACGCAGATGAGGAGGCGTGACCGCAGTTCGCGCGCCGCTGCGCAGGCGGGTTCGCCCCCCGTGCCGTCCTGGGATTCCTCGGAGCCCGAGGTCGGCAGTCCGACGTTCTCGCCTTCGGGCGCTGGGAGCCGCGCGGAGTAGCCGGTGGCCTCGACCTGCTCGATGAGTTGGTCAGCGCTCACGGTGTCGGGCTCGAATTCGACCGTCGCGGTGCCGGTTGCGTAGTTGACCGAGGCGACGACCCCGGGCAGGCGATTCAGCTTGCGCTCGATCCTCATCGCGCAGGAGGCGCACGTCATTCCGCCGACGGCGATGTCGAGGTGTCGCATTCGCCCCTCCCCTTCGTGCTCGCGAACCGACGTCACACGAGCACGTAGCCGGCCTCGTCAACCGCGTCTGCCAGGGCCTGCCGAGAAGCATCTCCGGTGACCGTCAGCATCCCTTGCTCCAAGTCGACGATGGCATCGGATATTCCCGGCACCTTGCGCACCTCGGTCGTCACCGCCGCAACGCAGTGCTCGCAGGTCATTCCCTCGACAGCGTAGGTGCGGGTCGTCATGTCCGTCATTCTCCTCCCGATCGTTCCCCGGAGGCACCTGCCCGCGTGCGTGCACCTAAGGCACTCGCGTGCCCATGAGCGGCCGCAACCCGAGCGCTGCCCAAGGCGATTCTCCAATGAGCCCGCCCGCAGGCGTGATCGATGGCAGGCCGAGCATCCCGAGCGCGCTTGCGACCAACACATCGAGCACCGTCTCACGGGTCGACTCCGGCGACCGGTCGCCGCAGGCCCACCGATAGATGGCGAATTCCCTGCCCTCGACGTCGCCGTGTCCCCCACCCGGGACGAGGACCCCGAACACTCCGTCGCGCCGCGGACGCAGCCAGTCTGCGAGGCCGCCTTGTCGGTTGCACCGGCTCGGCTCGGCGCAGACATCGAACACCGGCAGATGCGCCACCTGCGACCAGGCTCCCGCAATGAGGCGGGTCGGGGACTCGACGCCATCCGCGTAGACGAGGCCCCGCATGTCGACGCCGCGGCCGATGAGCTCCGCGGCCATCCAGGTCCCGGCTGCGGCGCCGGCCGAGTGCCCGATCACGACCCAGCGCAGGGCTGGGTCGAGGCCAATCCCGTGGATCTCGTCGACAATGATCGCGAGGGCACTGGCGCGGCTCATTGCCGTGCGCGGCGAAAGCGCCCCGAGCCGCGGCCGGATGACCGTGAGCCCCTCATCGGCCAATCGATCGGTGAGCGCCTGCAGCCGTTCCGGGGAGCGGGTGAATCCGTGCACCAGGAGAACCGCGCCACGAGCAAGGGGCGCGCGGTCGATGACGATCCTCCCGTCAGACGACGTGGACATCACGCTGCGATGGTGCCATACCTGCCCCTTTGGCCATAGCCTTGGCGAATGACCGAGCCGACCTCCGCGCCTCACACGGCCCCGACGACACCCGCGGCGCCCGCAGCCAGCCGCCCCATGACCCTGCCGTTGAGCGTACGCACGACCACCGTGGCCCAGCGGGAGGCAGCCGGGCGCGCGGCACGCGACCGCCGTGCGAGGACGAGCATCGGGCAGTTCGCTCCCAGCCCCGACCGTGCCAATCCCGTCGCGCTCCTCGCCGGGCAGGAGCTCATCCGAGCCCAGCCGCTCCTGCCCTTGCGCCACGCCAGGATGTCGGTGTCACCGTTCACCTTCTACCGGGGCAGCGCCGGCATCATGACGGCCGACCTCGCATCGATGTCGAGCTCGGGCCTGGTGACCCAGCTCTGCGGCGACGCCCACCTTTCGAACTTCGGCATGTTCGCAGCCCCCGACCGCAGCCTCATCTTCGACATCAATGACTTCGACGAGACGAATCCCGGGCCTTTCGAGTGGGATGTCCTGCGGCTCGCAACCTCCTTCGTCCTCGCCGGTCGCGACCTCGATCTCCCGAACGACACGATCGCAGCGGCGGCCGAGGTCGCCGGTTCCGCCTACCGCACGCAGATGCAGGTCTACGCCGGCATGCCGGACCTCGGCATCTGGTACGACCGGGTGAGCGTCGAAATGCTGTCCGAGTGGGCTTCCGCACAGGGCGATTCGCGTACCCAGCGGATCATCACCCGAAGCGTGACGAAGGCCCGGACCCGTGATGCGTGGTCCGCCGTCTCCAAGCTGACGGAGGTCGTCGACGGCAAGCGTCAGTTCAAGGACCTCCCGCCGCTCCTCATGAGGATTCCCCTCGACGACTCGCTCATCACGCAGATCAACGACCTCTTCGTGCAGTACCGCACGACCCTGCCCCGCGATCGGCAGTCCTTGCTTCGCCGGTACCAGGTGCGCGACTTCGGACACAAGGTCGTGGGCGTCGGGAGCGTTGGCCTCCTCGCATTCGTCATCCTCCTCGAAGGCCGTGACGAGAACGACCTGCTCGTCCTGCAGGTGAAGCAGGCAGTGCAAAGCGTCCTCGAGCCTGTCACCGCGCCCTCGGTGTACGCCACGGGCGGCGAGCGGGTGGTCGTCGGGCAGCAGCTCATGCAGGCCGCATCAGATTCGTTCCTCGGATGGATCACCGGACCGGGGGGTCGCCAGTACTACGTACGCCAGCTACGCGACATGAAGTTCGCCCCGGATCCCTCGCGGTTCACGAGCGAGACCCTCACCTCTTATGCCAGCATCTGCGGACGCACCCTCGCGCGAGCTCACGCGAGGGCCGGGGATGCGGTGATGATCGGGTCGTACCTCGGCACGAGCACCAAGTTCGACCGAGCAGTCCGGGACTTCTCGCTCGCCTACGCAGATCAGGTCGCGGCGGACTACGTCGAGTACCGCGCCGGCATCGACAGCGGGGCCATCTCAGTCGCCGCAGACAGCGACACGTTCGACCACCGATTCGTGACGCAGCCGACGGGCGCCCTTGTCATGACCGGGCCCGTCCACGAATCAAGCCAGCCCACAGAACAGGTCGTGGCACCCCCTGTCGACGAGCAGGCACCGCCCCAGGGGAGCGCTACCTGACCACCGAAGCCGCTCGGTCAGCGAAGCCACTCAGCCCGCCCGGGCGATGATGCGCACGTAGTGCTTGATCTTGTCCCGGGCAACGAGCTTGATGCGGAACCGGCCATTGTTCTCGAATCGCAGTGCCGGCACCGAGGCGATCCCCTTGCGGCCGGACCGCACGGATCCGGCCGCGACCCAGCGGCCGTTGATCTTCACGAGGACCCGGTAGGAGGTTCGAGGCGTCAGGCTGCGAACACGAGCAGTGACGAGTCTGTTGAGCGGAGCCCGGGCAGTCTGCTTCGCGCCGAGCCGCGGCGTCGACGCAGCACTGGCGAGCATGACCTTCAGCCGGGTGTACTCACCCGAGCGGACGAGCCACACGCCACCACCGAGGTGAGTGCCATTGGTGGCCGGCGCGGCACCCTGGGGTCGCGTGACGACGACAGAGTAGGCCTTCGTGCGCTTGTCCGTCGCCGTGACGAGGACAGTAATGGTCGTGGGCCCGAACGCAAGGGGTATCGCTCCCGATGCAGCCCCGGCAGCCACCTCGGTGCCATTGACACGCACAGAGGACGAAGAGGCCGCCACCGTGGCGGTGACCGTCACTGCGGCGGTTGAGTCCAAGGCGGTGGCCGTGTAATCGGAGACCGCGGGGCTGAAGGCGGGGCTCAGCGTTCCATCGCTGACGCGAAGGCCGATGAGCTCAACCTCCGATGCGCGACGGACGGTGAGCGCGTACCGCTTCAAGGAGAGGTCCTGGGCCTTCACCACGATGGAGATATCGTTGTCACCCACTGCGAGGACCACCGCATCGGACGTACCGCCGGACGTGACCGCCTGGCCATTGACCTTCACCGTCGAGGACTCCGCGGAGACGGTGGGCGTGATCGTGATTCGCTCGGTCGTGAACGCAACCTCCGCCGTGTAGGCGTCGATCGCCTTGTCGAAAGCGGGGCTTACCTGACCGGCGCTCAGCTTGAGTGCCGCCAGATCCCTGTCAGCCGGCGTCGACCGCTGGACCGTGACCGTATACGTCCGCTGCGTCACGCCGTTTCCAGCGGTCACGACCGTCGTGAGGGTGTTCGTCCCCACGGTGAGCGCAACCGGAGCCGAGGCGGCTCCCGAGACGACGGCCGCGCCGTTCACCGTGACCGTTGCCCCCGGGGCAGCGGTCGGGGTCAGCGTGACGGACGGAGTCGTGTTCGTGACCACTGCCGTGTAGTTCAGGGTTCCTGAGTCGAATGCGGGCGTGAGGGTACCGGCGGATATAGCGAGGAGATCGAGCGAGGCGTCGGAGGACGCAGCGTGTGCCGGAGCCGGCTGGACCGCGAGGATCGCGGCGAGCGCAACGGCCGTGAACGTGAATATGCCGGATCGGCTCATGCGTAAGTTCTTCCCCATGACTACCACACGATCCAACTTATGCGTGGGCCAAAGATACTTGGGGCCTCCGACACGCCGATGATCGGTTTTTGTGATTCTCGCGATTTCACCTCGCCCTTAGTCCTGCATCTGCGAACATCGTCAGCACGCCTTAGTGCCCCCTCCCGTGAGCAGCTAGCCGAAATACGAAAGGGCCCGCCATGTTCAGCAGTCCACTCGCCGATGTCGACATCCCGGACGTCCCGCTCACCGACTACGTGCTCGCCCGAGCAGATGAACTCGGCGAAAAGCCAGCCCTCGTCGACGGCGCCTCGGGGCGCACGCTCACCTACGCCGGACTCGCGGCAGCCGTGCGATCCCTCGCCGGCGGACTCATCGCCGGCGGATTCCAAAAGGGCGACGTCGTTGCCCTCATGTCCCCGAACATCCCCGAGTTCGCGATCATCTTCCATGGCGTCGCCGCAGCCGGCGGCATCATCACGACGGTCAACCCGACCTACACCGAGCCCGAGATCCGCAAGCAGCTACTCGACTCAGGTGCAACGATCTTCGTTACGGTCGGCCCGCTCCTGCCCCTTGCCACCGCAGCCGCGGCCGGAACCCCGGTTCGCGGGATCTACGTGCTCGGCGAGACCGAGGGCGCCACGCCGGTAACGGCGCTGTTCGGGGCCCCGATCACGGCCCATGTGCCGGTTTCTTCCGGCGACCTCGTGGTGCTGCCGTATTCCTCGGGCACGACCGGCCTCAACAAGGGCGTCATGCTCACCCACCGCAACCTCATCGCGAACGTCGCGCAGGTGCTCTCGGCAGCGAATGTCCGCGAGGACGAGACCTTCATCGCCGTGCTGCCCTTCTTCCACATCTACGGGATGCAGGTGCTCATGAACACCGGCCTGCGGGCCGGCACGACCATCATCACGATGCCCCGGTTCGATCTCGAGGAGTTCCTGCGCCTTCACCAGGAGTACGGCGTGACGCGGTCCTTCGTCGCCCCGCCGATCGTCGTCGCCCTCGCCAAGCATCCGATCGTCGACAACTACGACCTGTCCAAGCTCGAGCAGGTGTTCTCCGGCGCTGCGCCGCTCTCGGCCGAGCTTTCGCTCGAGGCCGGCGCCCGCCTCGGGTGCGACATCGTGCAGGGATTCGGGATGACCGAGCTCTCGCCGGTCTCCCACCTCACGCCACCTGGCATGTTCAAGCCGGGCTCATGCGGCGTCACCGCCCCGAACACGCAGAGCCGCATCATCGACCCGGAGACCGGAGCGGATCTCGGGGTGGACCAAAGCGGCGAGCTGCTCGTACGCGGCCCTCAGGTGATGATCGGCTACCTGAACAACCCCGAGGCAACCCAGAGCACGATCGACGCCGATGGCTGGCTCCGCACCGGGGACATCGGCTACATCGACTCGGACGGTCACCTGTTCATCGTCGACCGGCTCAAGGAACTCATCAAGTACAACGGTTTCCAGGTGCCTCCCGCCGAACTCGAGGCGCTCCTCCTCACCCACCCTGCCGTCGCCGATGCCGCGGTCGTCGGGCGACCCGACGAGCAGTCCGGCGAGATCCCGATCGCCTACGTCGTGCTCCGTCAGGACGGCCAGGCCAGCGGCCAGGAGATCCAGGACTACGTGGCCGGGCAGGTCGCCCATTACAAGCAGATCCGGGAGGTCATCTTCATCGACACGATTCCCAAGTCCGCATCCGGGAAGATCCTGCGCCGCCTGCTGCCGCGCTGAGACGGCCCCGGCAAGAGTTGAGACGGCCCCGGTAAGAATGGGCTCATGACCATTCGAGTTGGGATCATCGGTACCGGCAACATCGGCACCTCGCACGCCGCAAATCTTGCGCGCGTCGTCTCAGGGTCGTCCGTCAGCGTCGTCTTCGACGCCGACGCCGCCCGGGCTCGCGAGGTGGCGGGCGATTTCGGTGCACGCGTCGCGCCGACCGTCATCGACGTCATCGAAGCCGATGACGTCGATGCCGTGCTCATCGCCTCGCCAGACGCCATGCATGCCGAGCAGGCGCTCATCGCAATCGCAGCCGGCAAGCCGATGCTGTGCGAGAAGCCCCTCGCCGTCGGCGACGTCAATGCGAGGAACGTCGTGGACGCCGAGGTCGCATTCGGCCGCCGGCTCATCCAGGTGGGCTTCATGCGGCGCTTCGACCCCGGATACAACCGCCTCAAGGCCGAGCTCACGGCGTCCGGCATCGGTGAGCCGCTCATCGTTCACAACGTCCACCGCAACACGTCGGCGCCCTATGGCCTGCGCACCGAGCAGACCCTCACGAACATGGTCACCCATGAATTCGACATCAATCGCTGGCTGATCGGCGAGGAGCTCACCTCGGTCATGGTGCTCCCCGGGAAGCGCGGCCCGCTCACCCCCGAGGGCGAGAGCGATCCGATCCTCGTCGTCCTGCAGTCGCAGACCGGTGTCCTCATCGAGGTCGAGGCGTTCTGCAACGCCCAGTACGGGTACGAGGTGCAGTGCCGCGTCACCGGATCCCGGGGGCAGGCCGTGATGGGCGATGGCGCGTGGGTGACACGGTCCGCCGATTTCGTCCGGGGGACCGAGCTCCCCGAGTTGTGGCTCGGCAGGTTCGCCGAGGCCTACCGGATGCAATTGCAGTCGTGGATCGACTCCCTGAAAAGTGGAGGGCCTCTGCTCGGCGCCAGCGCCTGGGATGGCTATGCCGCGGCCGTCATCTCAGACCGCGCAATCGAAGCCCACCGCACCGGCAGGCGGGTCGACATCGAGCTTCCGGCGAAGCCACCCCTGTACTGCTGAGGTGCTGGGGCGCGAAGGCCGGCCCGACCTACCATGCGCCGCAGTGGTCAATACCGCTCGGGGATGTGTCGTAGCGGCAGTTCCGGCTCCTGGTAGCCGTCGGGGAGCTGCCTCGCCGGCAGTCCTACGTCCCGGTCGGGCAGTGGCTCATATGGCACGCGGCTCAGGAGGTGACTGATGATGTTGAGCCTCGCCCGCTTCTTGTCGTCCGTGTGGGCGATGAACCAGGGAGCCCATGCATTGTCAGTGGCGGCGAACATCGCATCGCGAGCGCGTGAGTAGTCGAACCAACGGCTGTACGACAGCAGGTCCATGTCCGAGAGCTTCCAGACCTTGCGCGAATCGTCGATGCGGCTTTCGATCCGACGCATCTGCTCGTCTGGGCTCACCTCCAGCCAGTACTTCAGCAGGATGATCCCTGAGTCGACCATCGCCCGCTCCACCCCCGGCGCCATCATCAGGAACCGATCGGCCTGCTCCTCGGTGCAGAATCCCATGACCCGCTCGACCCCTGCCCGGTTGTACCAGCTGCGATCGAAGATCACCACCTCGCCGGCGGCAGGCAGGTGCGGCACGTACCGCTGCAGGTACATCTGCGATTTCTCCCGCTCGGTTGGGGCCGGCAGCGCCACGACCCTGAACACTCGTGGACTCACCCGTTCGACGATGCGCTTGATGGTGCCGCCCTTGCCTGCTGTGTCACGGCCCTCGAAGACGATGCAGACCTTGGCGCCCGCTGACCTGACCCACTCCTGCATCGCCACGAGCTCGGCCTGGAGCGTCGCTAGCTCGCTCTCGTAGGCCCTGCGACTCATCTTCCCGCTGCCTCCCGGGACCGCTGCGGCTGATGTCGTCCCCCGTTTGGACCCCTTCAGCGTCACCTCCGACCCACTCGGTGCTTCGGCGAGTCCGTGCCGACCCTTCTTCCGATCCCTCTTGTGCTGCCCCTTCTTGCCCTTTGCCATGGCTACCGCCTCCGGTCTCGGTTGGAACCCGCTGATGCACGTCGTCGTCGGACCCACTTGGCGGACTCGATCACGACCGGCAGCAGCATCGCCAGGCCAATGCAGGCCAGCCACTCCGAGCCGCTGAGCGGGACGGTGAGCAGCGCCCGCTGCAACCCCGGCAGTTCCGTTGCCAGGTAGAGCATGGCCACGGGGACCATCGAGATCGCCAGCGCCTTGAGGACGGGGGCGGTGAGGCCGCTCGTCGGATCGCGGCGGTTCGTCAGCGCGTTGAGCACGGTGCCCAGGCCCATGACGATGAACGCCATCGTCATCGAGGCGCTTGCCGAGTCAGCGCTCGGCTCGTCGGGCCCGAGCACCAGGGGGACCATCGCTGCCACGAACAGGACCAGCGCGTAGACGATCCAGAACGTGATGGCGGCTCGATTGGTGATCGGCACCCTCGGATCCCTGGGCGGACGGCTCATGACGTCGGGGTCGCCGGGATCGACCGCAATGACGACGACGCCGGCCGCCGTCACGAAGAACAGGAGGAAGAGCACCATGGACGGGGTCAGGGCGACCCCATCGTTCACATCGAACGCCGTCGCCGCGACGAACAGCATCACGAGGGCGAGCAGCTGTGTCATCTGGAACCGGACGTATGACACGACCTTCGCGTAGACCCGGCGACCGAGCTCGACGGCGTGGACAAGCGTGCCGAAATTGTCGTCGGTGAGGATCATGCGGGCAGCCTGCTTCGTGACCTCGCTGCCGCTGCCCATCGCGACGCCCATGTCGGCCTGCTTGAGGGCCGCCGCGTCATTCACCGCGTCGCCCGTCATGGCGACCACGAGTCCCTGCTGCTGCATCACCCGGGCCAGCCGCAACTTGTCCTCCGGCGAGACCCGGCCGAAGACGTGCAACTGGGGCAGCCGCGCAGCAAGCTCCTCATCCGACATGGCGTCGAGCTCAGTGCCGCTGATGGCCCCCGGACCCAGCCCGAGGGTCTCTCCGATCGCCCGGGCAGTGACCGCGTAGTCACCGGTGATCATCCGCACATCGATGCCGGCGCGCTGGGCCACCGAGACGGCAGACTTCGCCTCAGCGCGCAGCGGATCGATCATTCCGACCATGCCCACGAAGCCCAGGTCGGAAGCCAACGACATCGGGTCTGACGACAGACTCGGTTCCTCGTCCTCATCGATGAACCGTGCAGCAAAAGCCAGTACGCGCAAACCTTTCTCGGCCATTCGGGAGTTGGCCTCGGTAATCGCCTGACGCGCCTTGCCGATCGGCACCTGCAGGTCGCCGTCCGGCCGGCCTGCGTGGCTGCAGCGCGCGAGAACGACATCCGGGCCGCCCTTGACCAGTTCGATGGTTCGGCTCACCCCGTCGATCTCTACCCGATGGAAGGTCGCCATGAACTTGTACTCGGAATCGAACGGCACTTCAGCGATGCGCGGGTAGGCGCTGCGAGTCTCGACGGCATCGACGCCAAGCTTGGCAGCGAGCACGACGAGCGCAGCCTCCGTCGGATCGCCGACCACGGCACCGTCGTTCGAAACGGTCGCATCGCTGCACAGGCACAGGCCGAGCGCGAGCCTGGTGAAGTCAGGGACGGGCGAGCCTGCCACCGAGCGAATGGTCCCCTGCTTGCGGTACCCCTCTCCATCGACGGTGAACCAGGACCCATTGCCGTAGATGTCGGACACCATCATCTCGTTCAGCGTGAGCGTGCCGGTCTTGTCGGTGTTGATGGCGCTGGTCGCACCCAGCGTCTCGACGTCGGTGAGGTTCTTCACGATCGCCTTGGCCGCAGCGAGCTGCTTGGCTCCGGACGCCAGCATGCCGGAGACGAACGCGGGCAGCCCGGTCGGGATCGCGGAGATAGCCATCGCCGTTCCGAGCAGGAGAAGCTGGCTCGCGGGCAGGCCACGAACGAGGCCGACCACCACGATGAAGGCCACAGCCGTCCACGCGATGATGCCGAGCACACGCGTGAGCCCGTCGAGCTCCTGCTGCAACGGCGACCGAGTTCGCTTGACCGAGGTGAGCATCGACGCGATCTGACCCATCTGGGTGCCCATGCCCGTCGCGGTGACCGCGATCGATGCGGTGCCTCGCGTCACCGACGTGTTCTGGAAGGCCATGTTCGATCGGTCGCCGATCGGCACATCACGTTCCGGAATCCGCGCGGGATCCTTTGCGACGGGCGCGCTCTCGCCAGTGAGCGCGGCCTCCTGCACCTCGAGGGTCGCCGAGCGCAGGATGCGCCCGTCCGCAGGCACGATGTCGCCGGGCTCGAGTTGGACGATGTCGCCGACCACGACATCGACGGACGGCACGAGGCCGAGCACCCCGGACCGAAGCACCTTCGCCTGCGTCACCTGCAGGGTCGCGAGCGCATCCACGCTGGCGCGCGCCTTCATCTCCTGTCTGGTCGCAAGCGAGATGTTGAACGCGATGAGGACTCCGACGACAATCGCCGTCGACCATTGGGCGATAAGCGCACTGACCCCGACAACGGCGATGAGCATGAGGTTCATCGGGTCGCGCAGTTGGCCCAGCGCTACGACGAGGATCGACGGTGGTCGCTCGGCGGCAATCCGGTTCGGACCGAGCCGCTCCAGCCGGGACGCCGCCTCCTGCAGGCTCAGCCCGCCGGCCGGATCGCACCCGAGCTCGTGGCAAACATCGGCCCAATCACGTTCGTACGGCGTCGCGGCCCCGGTCGACCGGCCCCCGCCATGTTCTCCTGATTCGGTTTCCCTGCGCATGGCACGCCCCCAGCAGTCGGCACGATGGTTGAGCGACTCAATGACGCTACCCCGGGCCGGCGCGCGATGGCGTGCCAGAAGGACGATTCGGGCGGCTACTCCGTGATGGGCACGGTCGCGAGATCCGCCTCGATGACGCCTCGATCATCATCGTCGAGGTCGATTGCGGCGCCATAGGCGAGATTGCGTTCGGCCCGGGCGGCGTCCATGTCGCCACGCACGGCGTGGGCCCGTGCCAGTGCCTCATGCGCGGAGGCGGGCACGAATGAGCCGATCTCGTACTCCTCGCAGACCGCTAGGCAGCGCTGGGCGTGATAGAGCGACTGATCCCCGCGACCGAGGACGGCATAGACCCTGCTGCAGAGCCAGTCGCCGATCGCCCATTGCTCGGCCCCGCCGACCTTGCCCCAGTGCCAGCGACTGGCATGGGCGGCGTGGATCATCGAGTCGTCCTGCGCCGGGGTGCGCGACTGCATCGCGAGGTAGTCCCACGTGATGTTGAACAGCTCACCGGCCAGCTTGCGCTCCCCCAGCAGTTCGAGCATTCCATTGTCGTCGGCTGCCGGTGGCGCATCACTGAACATGGCTGGAATATACGGCGGCCCCGGTCACGAGTGCGAATACGCCGAAGGCGGCAAGCACTCCGCCGGAGATTCGGTTCACGATGACCATCGCCCGGTCGCTGACGGCATGCCGCACGGCCCACACGCCCGTAGAGAGCGCCAGCCACCACGCCAGGGAGCCGCAGGCAACACCGGCCGTGACGACGACGGCGCCACCCGGCCCCGGCTGGGCGGCGAGTCCGGCGCCGGCGAAGATCGCGGCGAACGCCATGATCGTCATCGGATTGGTGAGGGTCAGGCCCACCGCGCTGGCAAACAGCGTGGTCAGTCGGGTCGAGTCTTGCGCCTTGGCTGCGGCGAGGGCCGGCGGGGTCCTCATGGCCCGCCAGCCGAGCCACATCAGCGCGAGACCGCCGATGATCCGAAACTGCGCCTGGTAGTCGATCATCGCCTGGGCCACGGCCGACAGCCCGAACGCCGCCAGTGCGGCGAACAGGGCGTCAGCGAATGCGATGCCGGTGCCGGTTGCGAGCCCTGCCCGCCATCCGTGCGCCAGAACCCTCTGGATGCAGAGGATGCCCATGGCACCCACCGGTGCGGCTACGACGACCCCGATGATGAAGGTCCGGGCGAAGAGGCCTGCGCTCGCACCCATGATCAGGAGGAACCCCGGGGGGTCCATCGGAATACGAGCATGGCGAGGATGAATCCGCCGATCGTCCACCCAATGAGGACCAGTGCGCACAGCCCGAGCTGCCACGACCCGGAAACCTCGATCGCGGAGGCTCCGTCCGGCAGGAAGACGTAGCGCATCGCCTGGGTGAGCCACTTGAGCGGGAAGATGGATGCGAAGTTCTGCATCCACGACGGGAGCTGATTGAAGACGAAGAAGACACCGGACGTGAACTGGAGCACGAGAACGATCGGCGCAACGATCGCCGAGGCTCCTCGGCCATGCTTGGGAACAACCGAGAATGCCAAGCCCAGCAGCGTGCACGAGAGCAGGCCGAGGACGCTCACCCAGGCGAATGTCATCCACTTTCCGGCACTGGACGGCAGGTCGATCCCGTAGAACAGGACTCCGACGGTCAGGAGCACGGTGACCTGCGCGATGTAGGCGACGAACACCAGCCCGACCTTGCCCAGGAAATAGGAGGCCTTCGGCATCGGCAGGCCCTGCAGGCGCTTGAGCGTGCCGTCCTCCCGCTCCATTGGAATGGCAATCGCGAGATTCTGGAAGGAGGTGTAGAGCACCCCGGAAGCGATCATCCCTGCGAGGAAGTACTGCGAGAACGTCACGTCCCCGAAGCCCACGCTCTGCTCAGCGAACACCGAGCCGAAGATCACGAGCAGGATCATCGGCAGGGCGAAGTTGAAGATGGCGGACTCCCGGTCTCGGAAGAACTGCCGCAGTTCGATCCCGACACGCTTTCGACCGAGGTACAGGGTGCGGTTCATGACTCACCCCCCGGCAGGTCATCGATGAGCGCGAGATAGGTGTCCTCAAGGGTCGGGCGATGCACCGAGAGCTGCGGTACCTCGCCACCGAGCCGCTGGGCGAGCGCCAGGACATATGCCGTGGGCGAGTCCGTCGTCGACTGCCGCTCACGACCGTCCTCGATCCAGCTCACGCGTGCGATTCCGTCAGAGCGATCCCCGAGCTGCGACGGCCGGTCGCACGCGATGATCCGGCCGCCCGCGATCACTGCAACCCGATCGGCGAGCCGCTCTGCCTCGTCGAGGTAGTGCGTGGTGAGCAGGATGGTCGTGCCTTCAGCCTTGAATGATTCGATGAGGGCCCAGAACTCACGCCGCGCGGCGGGGTCGAATCCCGTCGTCGGCTCGTCGAGAAACAGAACCTCGGGACTCCCGATGATGCCCAGTGCCACATCGAGCCGACGGCGCTGGCCACCGGAGAGCCGGTCATTGCGCGACTTGGCCTTGCTGCCCAACCCCACCGCTTCGATGACCTCCTCCGGGTCGCGTGGCGACGGAAAGTAGGCGGCGAAGTGGCGCACCGCCTCACGGACGGTGAGGTCCCCCAGGTCGCGATCGGCTTGCAGGACGATTCCGAGCCGAGCCTTCCAGTCCAGGCCGCCATGGCGGGGGTCCACGCCAAGTACGCGCACCTCGCCGGAGTCCGCGTGACGGAAGCCCTCAAGGACCTCGGTGGTCGTTGTCTTGCCTGCGCCATTCGGCCCCAGCAGGGCCAGGCACTCACCCTGCCCAACCTCGAAGCTGATGTCATTCACTGCCACGAGGTCGCCGTAGCGCTTCGTCAGTCCGCGCACGGAGATAGCGTTCATGGTCGTCCCATGGAAGGACAGTAGCCAACTTGATTCCGGGATAGCATCTCGCGCATAACCTCGGCACGAGTGGGGTTGTGGCCCGCACGAACGTTGGGCAGGATCCTGAACGAAGCAGGCACTCTGGGAGGCGGGCATGTTGGTGAAGGTGGTGGTCGACCGAGCATGGACATGACAACCTCGATGACTGCCCTTCTGGACGCGGATGGGATCGACGCGGCCGTGCGTGCGAATCATCCGCACTACACAGCCGTACTCATCGGGGTCCAAAACCTCATCCCGGGGCCATCCACCAAGGAGAGCGATGCCCTGCTGGCACTTGCTGAAGCAAAGGCGCAGTCATTGCTTGCAGGACGCGAGCCTCATGAATTGCCAGAGGTCCAGGCGTGGCGGGAAGCGTTCTTGTCCTTCGGGGTCAAGCCGCGCGAAGCCCGCTCCAGCGTCGAGGCCCTACTTCGCCGAGCCACCTCCGGCCTTCCCCGCATCGACCGATTGACCGACGTCTACAACGCAGTATCCGTGATGAGGGTGGTGCCCATCGGCGGAGAGGACTTCGACTGCTACCAAGGACCCGCGCGTCTCGTCGTCGCTACCGGTGACGAGACCTTCGACACCGTGGCCGACGGACAGCCGGCCTTGGGCACGGCTGATCCCGGGGAGATCATCTGGCGCGATGACATCGGCGTGACGTGCCGGCGGTGGAACTGGCGCCAGTGCGTGCGCACCAGACTCACCGACACCACGACTGATGCGCTCTTCATCATCGACGGGCTCGGGCCCGACTCGCAGTCACGAGCCGAATCCGCGGCAGCCGAACTTATCGAGCGCCTTGCCGAAGGCTCCCCCACCGCCATCTTCACCACTCGAACCATTGCTGGCTGAGAGCACGCATGGTCAGGTGCCAAACTCGGCTGAGTGAAGGCCAGAGTTCAAAACCCGCGGTCCCCAATTCGGTTCGAACCCTTCTGTAACCGCTACCCTCCCAAGCATGACCACGGACCATACTGCGACTCCCGAATCCGTTCGCGTCCATCGCATTCCCGAGCGCGGGCATTACGACCGAGAGACCATCGATGCGATCCTCGACGCATCGATCGTCTGCCATGTCGCGACCATCGACCACGATGGTCGGCCACTTGTGATTCCCAACCAGCATGCGCGCGTTGGGGATTTCGTGTATCTCCACGGGTCAGCTGCGAGCCGAAACCTCAAGAGGGCCGGTCAAGGGGTCGATATCAGCCTTTCGGTCACGCTGATCGACGGCCTCGTCATTGCCCATCGACTCTTCAACCACAGCATCAATTACCGATCGGTGGTGTTGCGTGGAATCGCTCAACAGGTTGAATCGAACGAAGAAAAGCTCATCGCACTAGAAGCGTTCACCGAACGCATCCTCCCCGGACGCTGGGCGGAAGCGATCGCCCCGGACGAGCAGGAACTGAAGTCCACGATCGTTCTACGGTTGCCGATCACAGAAGCATCGGCAAAGATCCGCACCGGAATGCCCGGGCATGTCGATGAGGAAGAAGATCTCACCAAACTCTGGGTCGGGGTCATCCCAATCGAGATGGTCGCTGGGGATCCGATCCCTCACCCCGATATCCCTGCCGACCTAGCTGTTTCTGGATCAGTATCGGCCTGGGCGGCTGCCCACGTGTCAGGAAGCGCAGGGTAGGTAGGAGCGCGGGAGCACAACCGGACCGAACCGCCGATGCACCCCGACTGAGGACGTCGCACTTGCATGCCGGCGACAGGAGCGTTGAGTTCTTCGTGGCTCACCGGCCGAGGCTTCAGCATCGCCGACCTCGACCGAATCCCAGCAGCCTGAACGCCAAGTGCCCCACTCCATCGGGGTGGGGCACTTCGACATGTACCGAAACGCTATGTCTCAGCTGATGATGAAGACCAGGGTGCCCGGACTATGACACTCCATAGCCGTTCGTAGGCCCATCCTGTCCGTATGACCGTGGGAATTATCGATCTGTTCAGATTCACGAGCAGCCGGATGTGCTTCCGCATCCCTCGCAGACATAGCAGCTGCCCGCAGGGCGCATCTTGATACCGCATGTCATGCACAGCGGCGCATCGGAAGCGGTCCCGGTGATCTCCTCGAGGAGTTCGGCACTCGAATGCGCCCTACTCACCGATGGCCGGCCACCGATTGGTGCCAGTGCGGCGCCTTCGACTGCGTCCGACTCGATCGCGAGGTCGGCTGCCGGTGCTGTCGGTGCATAATTCAGCGCGACCGTTGCGGTCCGCTCATCGGCGGTGAAGATGCCGAGCGCCTCCCGCTTGTCGTAGTCGAGGTAGTCCAGTGCGAGGCGACGGAAGATGTAGTCCATGATCGACTGCGAGATCCGGATGTCAGCATCGTCGGTCATGCCTGCGGGCTCGAATCGCATGTTCACGAACTTGCTCACGAAGGCCTCGAGCGGAACGCCGTACTGCAGCGCGATGCTGATGGCGATCGAGAACGCATCCATGACGCCGGCGAGGGTCGAGCCCTGCTTACCGAGCTTGAGGAACACCTCGCCCAGTGCGCCATCGTCGTATGACCCAGCAGTCATGTAGCCCTCGGCACCTGCGACGGAGAAACTGGTCGTGCGGCTCGGCCTGGACTTCGGGAGCCTGCGGCGGATCGGCTGTCCGGCGATCGAGGCGATCGCATCGGCCGTCGCCTCGACGATCTCATCGACCTTCTTCGCACCGTCGCTGAGAGGCTGGCCGACCTTGCAGTTGTCGCGGTAGATCGCTAGCGCCTTGATGCCCATCTTCCATGCCTGGAAGTAGATGTCCTCAACCTCATCGATGGTCGCAGACTCCGGCATGTTCACGGTCTTGGAGATGGCACCCGAGATGAACGGCTGCACCGCGGCCATCATCCGAACATGGCCGAGCGGCGTGATCGACCGGACGCCCATGGCCGTGTCGAACACCGCGTAGTGCTCGTGCTTCAGTCCCGGGGCATCGATCACGTGACCGTTCGTCCCGATGTACTCGATGATCGCCTCGTTCGTCTCCTCGGTGTAGCCGAGACGGCGCAAGGCCTGCGGGATCGTCTGGTTCACGATCTGCATGGAGCCACCACCGACCAGCTTCTTGAACTTCACGAGCGAGAAGTCAGGCTCGATACCGGTGGTGTCGCAGTCCATCATGAATCCGATGGTTCCGGTGGGCGCGAGGACGGATGCCTGCGCGTTGCGCCAGCCGCTCTTCTCGCCGATCTTCAGGCACTGCTCCCACGCCTTGTTCGCGACCTTCAGCACATCGCCGTCAAGGCTCGTGATGGTGCGCACGTTGTCGTTGGCCGCGGCATGCTTGCGCATGACCCGCCTGTGGCCATCCTGGTTGCGGGCGTAACCCTCATAGGGACCGACGATCGCGGCGAGTTCGGCGCTGCGCCTGTAGGCAACGCCCGTCATGAGGCTCGTGATGGACGCCGCGAACGCGCGACCGCCATCGGAGTCGTACGGAAGGCCGGTGGCCATGAGCAGTGCCCCGAGGTTTGCGTACCCGATGCCCAGCTGCCGGTAGCGACGAGTCGTATCGCCGATCGCCTCGGTCGGGAAATCGGCGAAGCAGATCGACATGTCCATCGCCGTGATGACGAACTCGACCGCCTTGGCGAAGCGAACGGCATCAAAGGTGTCATCGGCCTTGAGGAAGGTGAGGAGGTTGAGCGACGCGAGGTTGCACGACGAGTTGTCGAGGCTCATGTACTCCGAGCACGGGTTGGAGGCGTTGATGCGCCCGGTCTCGGGGTTCGTGTGCCAGTCGTTGATGGTGTCGTCGTACTGGATGCCGGGATCGGCGCACGCCCAGGCCGCCTCGCTCATCGTGCGGAAGAGTCGCTTCGCATCGACAGTCTCGACGATTCGCCCGTCAGTGCGAGCGGTGAGGCCGAACGGCTCGCCGTTCTCGACCGCGCTCATGAACATGTCGGACACCCGAACCGAGTTGTTCGCGTTCTGGTACTGCACCGACGAGATGTCCTTGCCACCGAGGTCCATGTCGAAGCCTGCGTCGCGAAGGACGCGGATCTTCTCCTCCTCCCGGACCTTCGTCTCGATGAACTCCTCGATATCGGGATGGTCGACATCGAGGACGACCATCTTCGCGGCCCGGCGAGTGGCGCCACCGCTCTTGATGGTGCCGGCAGACGCATCCGCGCCTCGCATGAACGAGACGGGACCGGATGCCGTGCCGCCGGACGACTTCAGCAGCTCCTTGCTTGAGCGGATCCGCGACAGGTTGAGCCCCGCACCTGACCCGCCCTTGAAGATGAAGCCCTCCTCCTTGTACCAGTTGAGGATCGACTCCATCGTGTCGTCGACCGACAGGATGAAGCAGGCACTCACCTGCTGCGGGGCCGTGGTTCCGACGTTGAACCACACTGGGGAGTTGAAGCTGAACACCTGGTGCAGCAGCATGTAGGTGAGCTCGTGCTCGAAGATCTCGGCGTCTGCGTCGGTCCGGAAGTAGCCGTGCTCGCGACCGGCCTTCACGTAGGTGAGCACGACCCGGTCGATGAGCTGCTTCAGGCTCCACTCGCGCTGCTCGGTGCCGAGAGCGCCGCGGAAGTACTTCGTCGTCACGATCGTCGAGGCGTTCACGCTCCAGGAGTCGGGGTATTCGACCCCGCGCTGCTCGAAGACGATCTCACCGCTCTTCCAGTTCGTCTGGACGACGTCGCGGCGCTCCCAGTTGACGGAGTCGTAGGGGTGCTCCCCGGCAGTCGTGTAGAGCCGCTCGATGACAAGCCCGGGCTTGCGAAGCGTGTTGTGGACGAATGCCGCTGCGTCGATCGACGAGCTGGTGGTGGTCACGGACATCTGTGGTGCCTTCCTGATTCGAGCGGATAGCGGACTGGGAAGTGGGTGGGTGTACTTGCGGCCTAGCGGACGCGTTGTTCTTGGTTGGCAATCGCGGTCATGTCGGAGGGTTCCTCGCCCGTTGCATCGCCCTCGGCGCGCAGCAGGGCTATCTCGGCCTCGAAGTCCTCAAGGGTGTCGAATGATCGGTAGACCGAGGCGAACCTCAGGTAGGCGACCTCATCCAGTTCGCGAAGTGGGCTGAGGATGGCCAGACCGACCTCCATGGCCGGAACCTCTGCATGCCCGCCCGCGCGCAGTGCGTCCTCGACGCGCTGAGCCAAGAGCGCAAGGTCGTCATCGCTCACCGGCCGGCCCTGGCATGCCTTTCGCACGCCCGTCACGACCTTTGCCCTGCTGAAGGGCTCGACCACGCCGGAGCGCTTCGCGACGAGGAGCACCGAGGTCTCGGCGGTCGTGAACCGCCGGCCGCATGCCGCGCACTCACGGCGACGACGGATCGCCGCCCCCTCATCAACCGTGCGCGAGTCGACGACCCGGGAGTCATCCACCTTGCAGAACGGGCATCGCATTGCGGGCCACCCCCTTCACATCTCGCTCCTACGCCACTCCCGTCACACCAGATGCGCCGCCTGAGTATCCATGGGGAAGGTTCTGGGGAGACCCTGTGGATAGCCTGTGACTACGTGACCACAACCTGTTGATGAATCACACGGCTGTGACTACTACATCTAGGGGTGAGACGTTAGTCTCCAAACGCCTCAAACGCAAGGCAAGCACCGTCGGCGCGCCGCATTCAGGCTGGTCCCTGTCCGGACAGATCTTCAGGCCCCTACCGGCACCACGAGACGCTGGCCTGGGACGATCACCGAGTCGTCGAGGCCGTTCAGCTCGCGGATCCGCTCGACGGTCTCGCGCGGGTCCGCGCTGCGCTCGACGGCGGTCGCGAGGCTCCAGAGGGAATCCCCCGATTGGACCGTGACGGTGGCCGTGGCTGACTCCGGCCCAGGCGTATCGCTCGCCCCTGCGAGCTGCCCGAATGCCACCACGAGACCGACCAGCGTGAGGATCGTCGCGGCGAACAGCAGGATCCGACCGCGCAGCCGAGCGCTATTCGCCCTGCGGCGGCGGCGAGCCGCTGCCGATCGACGAGGATCGCTGCTCCAGTTGGCGGATCGGTCGACGACCACCCGCTGCGCCAGGTTCGAAGCGACGGGCTGCTGGCGCACGCTTCGCGGCGCCACCCGCCGGGCCGCTGCAGGTCGGGCGGTTCCTCGAATGCCCTGCCCGGCCTTCGTGCTCTGTCCGGCTGTCGTGCTCTGTCCGGCTGTCGCGCTCTGTCCGGCCTTCGAGCATTGGGCCCGACGGTCTGCAATCGCCATCGACATGGTGACTCCTCTCTTCCTGCTTCGCTCGCTGCCTGCCGCGCCTCTTAGGTTCGAACGTGTGTTCGATCGAACAGATGACCGATTTCTAGCAGAACTTCGACGCCACGTCCAGAACCTTCGAACATATGTTTGATTTCGGCGTGTCGTCGCTGTACGGTTACGGCCAGTGGTTCGACGGTGATCGAAGCCTGCCAACGAGGTCTGACACTCGACGGGAC
>CAFBNE010000003.1_pt1 | contig 64432 bp, 60 predicted proteins | sample 7269181 | NCBI WGS metagenome assembly CAFBNE01 (sample SAMEA6814085, study PRJEB35770) | uncultured Actinomycetes bacterium | biome: Freshwater; feature: Freshwater reservoir; material: water | place: Czech Republic | collected 2017-05-23 | depth 30m m
AGGCCAACGACGTCTCGGCGTACATCCCCACCAACGTCATCTCGATCACCGACGGCCAGTGCTTCCTGGAGTCCGACCTGTTCAATTCCGGCGTCCGTCCGGCCATCAACGTCGGCATCTCGGTGTCGCGCGTCGGCGGGTCGGCGCAGCCGAAGGCGATGAAGAAGGTCGCCGGTCGCCTGCGCCTGGACCTGGCCCAGTTCCGCGAGCTCGAGGCCTTCGCCGCCTTCGGATCGGACCTCGATGCTGCATCGAAGGCCCAGCTGGCCCGCGGTGCGCGCCTCGTGGAGCTGCTCAAGCAGCAGCAGTACGCACCGCAGTCGATGGAGCGCGAGGTCGTCTCAGTGTGGGGCGGCACGACGGGCCAGCTCGACGAGGTGCCGATCGAGGACATCCGCCGGTTCGACTCGGAGTTCCTGTCGTTCATCGAGCGCTCCAAGCCGGAGATCCTCGATGCGATCCGCACGACGACCGACCTGTCGAATGACACGGTGGCAGTGCTCGAGACCGCGATGGCCGAGTTCAAGCGCCAGTTCTCGACGAGCGCGGGCACGCTGCTCGTCAACGACGAGCCGGTTGCGGCGCTCGACGAGGAAACCATCGATCCGACCCAGATCAAGCGGGCGGTTCGGGGCTAACTGACATGGGTGCACAACTACGGGTCTACCGGCGGCGCATTCGCTCCGTCCAGGCGACCAAGAAGATCACGAAGGCGATGGAGCTCATTGCGTCATCGCGCATCGTGAAGGCGCAGCAGCGCCTGAATGCATCGATGCCGTACCTGACCCTGCTCAACTCGGCGATCTCGGCAGCGGCCTCGCATGCATCGGATGTGTCGAAGCATCCGCTGATGGCGAAGTCGGCGGATGGCACACGGGCAGCGGTACTCATCGTGACGGCCGACCGCGGGCTGGCAGGTGCCTACTCGTCCAATGTGATCAAGGAGGGCGAGTCCCTGACTCGAGCGCTGACCGAACGTGGCGTCCAGGTCGTGCCCTACGTCGTCGGCCGCAAGGGCGTCGGCTACTACCGGTTCCGCGGGCGCGTCATGGCGGGGGAGTACGTCGGGTTCACCGATCTCCCGTCCTATGCCGACGCCAAGCAAATCGGCGAAGATCTCCTCGAGGCATTCCTCAGGCCGACCTCCGAGGGCGGGTGCGACGAGATCCACATCGTCTACACCTACTTCACGAACATGGGAAGCCAGCAGGCGCGCGTGCGACGAGTCCTCCCGATCGAGGTCGTCGACGAGGTCGTGACGAGTGAGTCGGGGCTGCCATTCCCGCTTTACGAGTTCGAGCCGGGACCAGAGGCGGTACTCGACGGCCTGTTGCCGCGCTACATCGACCAGACCGTGTACCTTGCGCTGCTCATGGCGGCGGCCTCGGAGCACGCGGCGCGGCGCCGTGCGATGAAGTCGGCGACTGACAACGCAGAAGAGCTCATCCGAACGCTCAGCCGCCAGGCAAACCAAGCCCGTCAGGGCGAGATCACCCAGGAAATCAGCGAGATCGTCGGCGGCGCCGACGCTCTGTCCGCCTAGAAGCGTCTGCATAAGGAGAATGAACAACATGACCGCTGACCTCACGACCAAGACCGGCGTCGGACGAGTTGCCCGAGTGACCGGGCCCGTCGTCGACGTTGAGTTCCCCGTCGAGGCCATGCCTGAGCTGTACAACGCGCTCCAGGTTGACGTCTCCTTCGGCGAGGGCGATGACCGGATGCTCACCCTCGAGGTGGCGCTCCACATCGGCGACAACATGGTGCGTGCCATCTCGATGCAGCCGACCGACGGTCTCGTCCGCGGCTCTCAGGTGCGCGACACCGGCTCGCCGATCATGGTGCCGGTGGGCGACGTCACCAAGGGCCATGTCTGGAACACCCTCGGCATCCCGCTCGACGTCCCCGAGGCATCGCTCGACATCAAGGAGCGGTGGAGCATCCACCGCCAGCCGCCGGCATTCGATCAGCTCGAGTCCAAGACCGAGGTCTTCTGGACCGGCATCAAGGTCATCGACTTGCTCACCCCCTACGTGAAGGGCGGCAAGATCGGCCTCTTCGGCGGAGCAGGCGTCGGCAAGACTGTCCTCATCCAGGAGATGATCTACCGGGTTGCCGAGAACTTCAGCGGTGTCTCAGTGTTCGCGGGCGTCGGCGAGCGCACCCGAGAGGGCAACGACCTCTTCCTCGAGATGAGCGAGTCGGGCGTGCTCGAGAAGACTGCCCTGGTGTTCGGCCAGATGGACGAGCCGCCGGGCACCCGCCTTCGCGTGGCCCTGACCGCGCTGACCATGGCGGAGTACTTCCGCGATGTGCAGAAGCAGGACGTGCTCCTGTTCATCGACAACATCTTCCGCTTCACCCAGGCCGGCTCCGAGGTCTCGACGCTGCTCGGGCGCATGCCGTCCGCGGTGGGCTACCAGCCGACCCTCGCCGATGAGATGGGCCAGTTGCAGGAGCGAATCACCTCGACCCGAGGCCATTCGATCACCTCGCTGCAGGCGATCTACGTGCCGGCCGATGACCTCACCGACCCGGCCCCGGCGACAACCTTCGCGCACCTCGACGCGACGACCACGCTGAGCCGTCCGATCTCCGAGCTCGGCATCTACCCGGCCGTGGATCCGCTCGACTCCATGTCGCGCATCCTCGACCCGCGCTACGTGGGCGAAGAGCACTACGCCGTTGCCGCGCGCGTCAAGGAGATCCTCCAGCGCTACAAGGACCTTCAGGACATCATCGCGATCCTCGGCATCGACGAGCTGTCCGAGGAGGACAAGATCCTCGTCGGCCGCGCGCGGCGCATCCAGCGCTTCCTGTCGCAGAACATGTTCGTGGCGGAGGCCTTCACCGGCCAGTCGGGCTCGTTCGTACCGGTCGAGGAGACCATCTCCTCGTTCCGTGCGCTGTGCGAGGGCACCTACGACCACTTGCCCGAGCAGGCCTTCTTCATGTGCGGTGGCATCGAGGATGTCGAGAAGAACGCCGCCGAACTGAACAAGAAGTAGTCGAGATGGCTGAACTCGTCGTCAATGTCGTGTCAGCGGAACGCTCGCTTTGGAGCGGCACCGCGAAGAGCGTCGTTGCCAAGACGCCGGAGGGTGAGATCGGGATCATGCCCGGCCACGAGCCGGTGCTCGCGCTTCTCGTCGACAGCGCGCTGCGCATCGAGGAGGCCGACGGCACGAAGATGCTCGTCGCGGTCCATGGCGGTTTCTTCTCCGTCGACTCGAATCAGGTGAACGTCATCGCCGAGATCGCTGAGCTCGCCGAGGACATTGACCTCGACCGGGCGAAGGCGGCCCTCGCGGCAGCCCAGGCCGCAAACGAGGAGGATTCCTCTGCCCTGCGCCGGGCAGAGACCCGAATCACGGTCGCCGGAATGGCAGGATCGCTCCGCTAGCGATGCGCTGATCTTGCTCTTGAACAGGTCAAACCACCATGTTGCCGAGGTCCAGTCGGCAATGGCGGGAGATGTTGGCCAACATGTTGGTGAACTTCGTTGACCATAGGTTGTCAGGCACGTACAGCCGTGGTCGCGGAGTCGACTCGGGCGGAAGTTGCGTGGGAGCTCAGCCACCCACGTGCAGGAGGTTGGCGTCCTGGTAGTGGAGAAATACCATCAGCCGGTCGCCTATCTGTCATCCATCGAGGTGTTCGACGAACTCCTCGAAAGCGCGGATCGCCACGCACGACTGCTCAGGGAGCTTCCGCTGGCCCTGAGTCTGCTGGCCACGGCAATCAAGGTCGGGGTGTCATCGGACGCAGCCATCGGCGCGCTCCTGCGGGGCCACGATGAAGCAGATGTCCTGAATCTCGTCGACCTCGCTGAACTGGTCGATAGCGCGATAGAGGACCGCGACATGTCGGTGCTGGCGGCCGCTCGGATGGAGCAGCCGGATGTCGGTGACATGAGCCTCGGAGATTTCGCTGCCGAGCTGGGCTTGGACATTACTCAGGTGCGAGCTGATGTCGCAGCAGGCACGCCGCGGGCGAAGTACGACAGGTGACGGAGGCTTTCAGCCGAGCCCTCCTCACCACGCTCGCAAGAAGCGACATCAACGCGGTTGCTGAGATCGATGTACGCACCGCCGTGGTGAATGCGCTCGTCGAAATCGAGAACCACCTGGAGTTCGGGAGACTGTTGGAGTCCCGCGGTTACACCGAGGACCTGCGAGGATGCCGGAAGGTGTACGTCGACCGGCCGGATTGGCAAGGTAAGCCGCGCTTTCGACGTGTCTACTGGTGCAGCCCTGACGAGCGTCAGCCTCGGACAGCCCGGATCCTCGCGTTCGGACCGGCGAGCATCGTTAGCGGCATACAGGACCGCTGTCGATCGTTACAACGCCGATCGCGCAACCGCCGGGCAGTCGCCAGTGGAGAGCCGAAGCGATAAAGAACGGGGCTTGTAGCTGTCGTCCCTGCATTATGGCCCACTCGGAGGGGGTCACCTGAACTCGGCGATGCGCTCCTCGGTGTCGTCGATCGGGTAGGCGGTGGCGGCCTCGTAGGCGAGTCCCTCAGGCACCGTCAGGCGCTGGGCGGCCCGGTACAGGTCCTTGTATGCCATGAGGGCGCCGTGACTGTTCGCTGCGATATCTCGCGCAAGGCCGGCCACCGTCGCATCGAGCTCCGAACGTGGGCCGGAAAGCGCGGCGATGCCGTACTCCCGAGCCTGGGCTCCGGTGAAGGTGGCAGCGCTATAGGAGAGCAGCCGTGCTTTAGCGGGCCCGATGAGCGCTGGCAGGCGCTGGCTCATGCCCCATGAGGGCCGGATGCCCCACTTTGCGTGGGTGTCGCCGAGCACCGCCTCGTCGGCCGTCACGATGAGGTCGCAGGCCAGTGCCAGCTCGAGTGCACCGGTGAAGCAGAAGCCGTTCACCTTCGCAATGACGATGGCGTCGAGGAGTTCGATGCGCTTGATGACACGCTGCCCCGGAATGTCGAGGTAGTCACCGACTGCTCCGTTCGAAAGCGATCGCCCGCCGAGTTCCTTGAGGTCCACACCGGCACTGAAAGCGCGTCCGGCGCCGGTGATGACGACAACGACGATGTCGGAGCGACCATGCAGGTCAGCGAGATGGCTGTCGAGAACCTCCAACATTTCGACCGTGATCGCGTTCAGTGCGGCTGGCCTGTTCAGGGTGATCGTGGCGACCGCACCTTCGATCGAGAGCACGACGGGGCTGTCGGCGGAACTCATCTGGACTCCTTGGGGGATACATGTCTGCACTCTGGCGGGCGCATCATCATCGCAGGGCTCTACATTGACAGGTCGATGAGTCCGGCGAGGATGGCTCGGTGGTCACCGGGCGTGCCGAGCGCGACCTGGTCAGCCTTCGCTCGCTTGAGGTAGAGGTGCGCCGGGTGTTCCCACGTGAAGCCGATCCCGCCGTGGAGCTGAACGCATTCCTGTGCGGCATGCACGGCAACGTCCGAGCAGTAGGCCTGGGCCACGGCGGAGGCGACGAAGCGATCCTCGCTGCCATCGGCCCATGCTGCTGCCGCATAGCGTGCGACAGCGCGTGCCGTCTCGACCTCGATGAAGAGGTCGGCGGCGCGGTGCTTGACGGCCTGGTAGCTGCCGATGAGCCGGCCGAACTGTCGCCGCTCGAGCAGGTAACCGACCGTCGTGTCGAGGCACCACTGGGCGATGCCGACCTGCTCTGAGGCAAGGAGGGCTGCGCCGAGGAGCAGGGCTGCTCGAATGGCGTCCGCGGCCGAGTCTCCTTGAGTCACGACGATGGCCGGGGAGCCGGCGAACCGAAGGTCGGCGAGCGGACGCGACATGTCGAGGCTTGCCAGTGGCTCGCACGCCGCAGCGGCGGTGTCGACGAGTGCGAGGACGAGCCCGCCGCTGGGGTCTGACGCGGGCACGAGCAGCAGCCCCGAGCCCTCGGTGCCGGCCACTCGCCCGATCCGACCGTGGACGAGCCCGTCGTCATCGAGCGTGGCCGTGGGGGCGAAGGTGGTGACGCAGGTACCGAGGGGCACGGCCAGGGCACAGGTGAGTGAGCCACCTGCGATCTGGCGCAGGGAATCGGCGGCCTGGGCTGCCTGCAGTGCCGCGACGGCCATCACGCTGCTCGTCAGGAACGGCACCGGGGCCAGCGACCGTCCGAGCTCCTCGAGCACGATCGCCGCGTCGCGAGCTGAGGCACCGGCGCCGCCGTGCTGCTCGGGGACGAGCAGGCCGGCGAGGCCCATGTCGATGCCGAGCGCGGGCCAGAGCTCTCCGGCAAGGCTACTGTCGCCGTCGTACATGGCGAGCACCCGCGTGCTCGGGCATCGGGCGGCGAGCAGGCCTCGCAGGCTGGCGCTGAGCTCGTCCTCCTCGGTGGAGGTGAGAAGGTCGGCGATCATTTCGGCAGGTCCTTCCAGGCCACGGTGGTATCCGGCCGGTCCTCGGGAGGCAGCCGAAGGACGCGTTCGGCGACCACGTTGCGGAGCACCTCGGAGGTGCCGCCCTCGATCGAGTTGCCGCGCGCGCGCAGGTAGCGGAAGGCAGCGCCTCGCCCGGTGAAGTCGAATGCGTCATTGCCGCTCGGCGACCACTGGTCGTAGAGAAGCCCCTCGTCGCCGAGCAACTCGACCTCGAGTGAGCTCAGCTCCTGCGCCAGCCGGGCGAACACGAGCTTGCCGGCCGACCCCTCCGGGCCGGGCTGGCCTGCGGCGAGCTTCTGCTGCAGCCTGGCCGACGCGATGCGCGCGGCCTCGGCATCGACCCAGAGCCGGAGCAGCCGTTCGTGGAGGTCGGGCCGGTGCCGTTCAGGGTGCTCTCGCCAGGTGCGCGCGACCGCCCCCACCATGCCGCTCTCGCGAGGTGGCACATTCCCGCCGATCGCCATGCGCTCGTTCATCAGGGTCGCCCGGGCGACATCCCAGCCGCTCCCGACATCGCCGAGGCGGTCCGAATCGGGGATGCGCGCCTGCGTGAAGAACACCTCGTTGAACTCGGAGTCTCCGGTGAGCTGGCGCAGCGGCCTCACCTCGACGCCCGGCGCAGTCATGTCGCAGATGAAGAAACTGAGGCCCTGATGCTTCGGCACGTCCGGATCGGTGCGGGCCAGGAGGATGCCCCACCGCGCGACGTGCGCGACCGAGGTCCAGACCTTCTGCCCGGTGACGACCCACTCGTCGCCCTCGGGGACGGCCCTGGTCGACAGGCCCGCGAGATCGGAGCCGGCGCCAGGTTCGCTGAACAACTGGCACCAGATGTCCTCGCCGGTCCAGAGCCCGGGCAGGAAGCGGGCGCGCTGCTCGGGAGTGCCGTAGGCGATGATGGTGGGTGCTGCCATGCCGAGGCCGATGACATTGAGCTCGGGCGCATTGTTCGGTGCGCCCGCCTGCTCGAAGGCGCCTTCGACGATGGTCTGGTAGCCGCGGGGCAATCCCAGCCCGCCGTCGCCGAGCGGATAGTGAACCTCGGCGAGGCCCGCTGCAAATCGGGCCCGCAGAAAGGTGACCCGGTCGGTCAATGCTGGGTCATGCTCAAGAAGGAATCGCGACAGCATCTCGATGAGCCGCTTTGTAATGTCGTCCGGATCCCGCATGATTCCTCCCGTCGATGCGGGGCGAACCCCGGGCACTCGACCACGTTACTTCAGCAAATCGATGCAGGGAGTGAAATCGTCAAGGGCACAGGTCTCAACGGGCCGCTTTGGGGACGTAGATCCGCATAGGCTTCAGTGATGAGTGGGCCGCTGCACGGGATTCGAGTCGTAGAGCTCGCGTCACTCGGGCCCGGCCCGCACGCGGCGATGGTGCTCGCCGATCTGGGGGCAGAAGTCGTTCGCGTTGAAGGGCCCGCTGGACGTCGGCTTCAGTTTGGCGAGCCAGGGTCAATCGACTCGACTCAACGCGGACGAGGGACCGTATTCGCCGACCTCAAGGAGGACGAGGGTCGCGAGTTTGTGCTCGAACTCGTCGGCGAGTCGGACGTGCTCATCGAAGGTCTGAGGCCGGGCGTTGCCGAGCGACTCGGAGTAGGCCCCGACGCCTGCTTCGCGATCAATCCCCGACTGGTGTACGGACGAATCACCGGGTGGGGACAAAGCGGTCCATGGGCCGACAGGGTCGGCCATGACATCAACTACATCGGACTCACCGGCGCCCTCCATGCGATCGGTCGAGAGGGTGAGGCTCCCTCCGTTCCGCTGAGCCTTGTCGGCGACTACGGCGGTGGTTCGATGCTTCTCCTTGTCGGCATCCTCGCCGCTCTCGTCGAGCGCAATTCGTCGGGCCTCGGGCAGGTAGTGGACGCCGCTATGGTCGATGGGACGGTGCTCATCAGCCAGATGATCCTCGCGCTTCGTTCAATGGGAGCGTGGACTGATGACCGGGCGAGCAACATTCTCGATGGCGGCGCTCCCTTCTACGACACCTATGTCTGCGCTGATGGCGGCTACGTAGCAGTGGGTGCACTCGAGCCCCACTTCTTCGCAGCGCTGCTCAATGGCCTTGGGCTGACGCTCGCGGACGTGGGAGATCCCCGCGACCGCCAGAACTGGCCGCGCATGCGGTCGCAGTTCACTCGACTCTTCGCATCGAAGCCCCGTGACGAGTGGGTCGCGCACTTCGACGGGTCGTCGGCCTGCGTGACGCCTGTGCTTACCTTCGCCGAGGCGGCCGAGCACCCCCACCTCGTTGCCCGGGGCACCTTCACTCACGGCGAGGGCGGCCTTCAGGCCTCACCCGCCCCGCGATTCTCCCGCACTCCGCCCCGCGCGCCGGAAACCTCGCCGTAGGTTGATCGGCCTGCCTCGTCCGCCACCCGAAGGAGTGCCACGATGGAGACAAAGGAAGCGACCGCCCTCGTCACCGGAGGCGCGTCAGGGCTGGGCCTCGCGACGGCCCGTCGGCTCCGGGCCGCGGGCGCCCGCGTCGTCGCGCTCGACCTCCCGGGAGCCAATACCGCCGAACTCGATCGGATCGGCGCGGAGTTCGCGGCGGCCGACGTGGTCGACGAGGCCGCTGTGCAGTCGTCGGTCGACCTCGCGAACGGCGATGGAACCCTGCGCATCGTCGTCAACTGCGCGGGGATCGGCAACGGCATCAAGACGACGGGGAAGGCGGGGCCCTTTCCGCTCGCCGACTTCGAGCGGGTCATCCGCGTCAACCTCATCGGCACGTTCAACGTCATCCGGCTCGCGGCAACGGCCATGGCGACCAATGCCATGGTGGGCGAGGAGCGCGGGGTCATCGTGAACACCGCCTCCGTCGCCGCCTTCGACGGCCAGGTCGGCCAAGCCGCGTACTCGGCGTCGAAGGGCGGGATCGTCGGGATGACCCTGCCGATCGCCCGGGATCTCGCATCGCTCGCGATCCGAGTCATGACGATCGCGCCGGGCCTGTTCCGCACGCCGCTGCTTTCGATCATTCCAGAGGAGGCACAGCAGGCCCTCGGGGCGCAGGTGCCGCACCCGGCAAGGCTCGGCGACCCCGACGAGTTTGCGATGCTCGTCGCGTCCATCATCGAGAACCCGATGCTCAACGGTGAAGTAATCCGCCTCGACGGCGCGCTTCGATTGCCGCCCAGGTAGCGCAGCCACGTCCGGCGACTTGCCGACCAACCGATATGCAGGCCAACCGATACAGAGGGGTTACCACATGAACGAGGCAGTGATCGTCGATGTCGTCCGGACCGCATCGGGGCGGGGCAAGCCCGGCGGTGCCCTGTCGGGTGTCCACCCGGTCGACCTGCTGTCGGAGGTGCTGCAGGCCCTCGTCGAGCGCAATGGCATCGACCCGTTGGTCATCGATGACGTCTTCGCGGGGTGCGTGAGCCAGGCGGGGGAGCAGTCGCTCAACATCGGACGAAACGCCGTGCTCGCCGCAGGCTGGCCGGAGCAGATCCCGGCGACGTCGATGGACCGGCAGTGCGGGTCGAGCCAGCAGGCCTCCCACTTCGCAGCCCAGTCGATCGTCGCCGGCGCCCAGGATGTCGTGATCGCGTGCGGCGTCGAGTCGATGAGCCGGGTGCCGATGGGCATGGCGCTCATCGGCCGTGACCCGCTCGGCCCGAGGATGGCCGCCCGCTACCCGGAAGGCCTGGTGAACCAGGGAGTCTCGGCCGAGCTCATCGCCGCGAAGTGGGGGTTCAGCCGGGCGCAACTCGACGACTTCTCCGCGCAGTCCCATGAGCGAGCGGCCCTCGCGGCTGCGTCCGGTGCCTTCGACAACGAGATCGTGCCCGTGGCCGTAACGACTGCCGACGGATCGGTCGTCGAGCACCGGCTCGATGAGACCGTCCGCGCCGGCACGACGCCGGAGGGACTCGGCGGCCTCAAGCCGTCCTTTGCCACCGAGGAGCTCGCGGCCCGGTTCCCGCAGATCACCTGGCAGGTCACGCCCGGCAACTCCTCGCCGCTCACCGACGGCGCGTCCGCCGCGCTCATCATGAGTGCGGAGCGGGCGAGGCAGCTCGGGCTTAAGCCGCGGGCGCGCTTCCATTCGTTCACCGTGGTCGGCGATGACCCCCTCTACATGCTTACCGCACCTGCCCCTGCGACGCGAAAAGTCCTTGCGCGAGCTGGGCTTTCAATTAACGACATCGACGCCTTCGAGGTCAATGAGGCATTCGCGTCGGTGCCCCTCATGTGGCTCGCCGAGCTCGGCGCTACACCCGACCGGCTGAACCCGCGCGGGGGCGCGATCGCACTCGGCCACCCGCTCGGCGCCTCAGGCACCAAGCTTCTCGCCACGATGGTCAACCACCTCGAGCAGACCGGCGGGCGCTACGGGCTCCAGACGATGTGCGAGGGCGGCGGCATGGCGAACGCCATGATCATCGAGATGCTCTGACGGGCCAGGGGCAGGCGGTCAGCGGTTTGCGCCGGGCTCCCAGAGCACGTCGCCGCCCGCATCCTTGTTCGCGATGCGCGAAAGGATGAAGAGCAGGTCGCTCAGCCGGTTGAGGTAAGTGGCGGTGAGCGGGTTCATTCCGCCGTGGTAGGTGTCGAGGGCGGCCCAGGTCGACCGCTCGGCACGGCGGACGACGGTGCGCGCGATGTGCAGGTTCGCGGCCGCCAAGGTTCCGCCGGGGAGGATGAAGGACCGCAGGGGCTCAAGCAGGTCGTTGTAGGTGTCGCACGACTGCTCGAGGAAGTCGATGTAGGGCTGGGTGACGCGCAGCGGCTCGTATGGTGGATTGTCGACCACCGGGGTGCACAGGTCGGCGCCCACGTCGAAGAGGTCGTTTTGGATGCGCAGCAGCAGCGCGCGCATCTCCTCGGGCAGATCGGACGCCGCAAGGCAGACCCCGATCGTGCAGTTGGCCTCGTCGACGTCCGCATAGGCCTTGAGCCGCGGGTCGTTCTTGCCCGTGCGGGTCATGTCGCCGAGCGACGTCGTGCCGTCGTCGCCGGTGCGGGTGTAGATCCTCGTCAGGTTGACCATGATGCCTCCTCGTCGCGATGACCCTATGCCACGGAGAGGCGGCCCGCGCGGGCGCTTCGCAGCCGTGGCGAGGTCGCGGTGATAGGCCCGGGTGACCGAAGCACGCGGAGCGAGGTGCCGGGGACACCCGTAGAGCCTCCATTCAGGCGGGGCTTGGCAGAGCGGCGTACGCCAATGAAATCGGGCTCCCGGCGGACTCGTTGGTCTTCTTGGCTGCGGGGTGAGTCTGCATGGCGCTCCCCGCCTGGACTTCTTGCTGTAGAGGTGTTGAAACCTCGTGGAGGGGGAAGTGGCCTGCCGAATGCATGGTTATGGCGCGGAGTCCTCGGGGCTGAAAACGCGCTCGTTGAGGGCGGGGGAAATCACCTCCTGAAACACCTTTCAGCTGACCCCGAATCCGGGTCACATGAATGAATTGACCTCTCCGGCGGGCTGATTCGTTCAGGCGACCCGGATTCGGGGGCAGTCGAGAACGGGGGTGGGGCGGGTCTGGTGTCGGCTGTGTTGGGCATTCGGCCGGACGCTCGTACGATTCGACCCGTGGAGGTCTTCAACGTCGTCGGGGGGACGCGCCTATCGGGCGAGGTCGCGGTGACCGGCGCGAAGAATTCCGTCCTGAAGCTGATGGCTGCATCGCTCCTCGCGGTCGGCACGACGACCCTGCGGGCCGTGCCCGACATCCTCGACGTTGAGATCATGGCCGAGTTGCTCCGCCGCCTCGGCTGCGCGGTCGATCACCGCCACCGCGCAGGCACCGTTGACATCACCGTGCCGGAGGATCTTGAGCACCGCGCCGACTATGACCTCGTCCGGCGCATGCGGGCGTCGATCTGCGTGCTCGGCCCGCTCCTCGCCCGATGCGGGGCTGCGGACGTCGCACTTCCGGGGGGCGACAACATCGGCTCCCGAGGGCTCGACATGCACATCGATGGCCTGCAGCGGATGGGCGCAGACGTCGTCAACGAGCACGGCTACCTGCTCGCGGCATCGTCCGGGCGGCTGCGCGGCGCCTCGATCTGGCTGGACTTCCCGAGCGTCGGCGCAACTGAGACCATCCTCATGGCGGCCGTGACCGCGATCGGCACGACCGTCATCGACAACGCCGCGCGCGAGCCCGAGATCGTCGACATCTGCACGATGCTCACCGCGATGGGCGCGATCATCGACGGCATCGGCACCTCAACCCTCACTATCGACGGGGTCGACGAACTCGTCGCTGTCGAGCACACGACGGTCGGCGATCGCATCGTCGCCGGGACCTGGGCGGTGGCCGCTGCCATCACGCAGGGCGACATCATCGTGCGCCGGGCCAAGGCAGAGCACCTGACCATCGCGCTCGACAAGCTCCAGACCGCGGGCGCCGTCGTGACCTGCCTCGACGACGGGTTCCGGGTCGAGATGGACCGAAGGCCGCGCGCCGTGGACATCGTCACCCTTCCGTACCCCGGCTTTCCCACGGACCTGCAGCCCCAGTTCATCGCCCTCAACGCGATCTCTGAGGGGGCGGCCCTCGTGACCGAGAACCTGTTCGAGGCGCGGTTCAGGTTCGTCCAGGAGCTCGCGCGGCTCGGGGCGAATGTCCGCACCGACGGCCACCACGCGCTCGTGCGCGGCCGGCCCAAGCTCTCGGCGGCGCCCGTCGAGGCGACCGACATCAGAGCGGGCGCGGGGCTCGTGCTCGCCGGGCTCGTCGCCGAGGGCACGACCACCGTGTACGGGGTGTCCCACATCGACCGCGGCTACGCCGGGTTCATCCCTGCACTGCAGTCCCTTGGTGCCGACATCACTCGAGCGGATGGCTGAGCAGTGCCGAATCTATGATCGGGCGGACTTCAGGAGCACCCGCGCCCGCTCCTCGTCCGCCGGCCACACCATCACCCGCGGGCCGTCGAGGGTCTGGGCGAGCGTGGCGCGCAGCCCGGCCGACTCGAGCTGGCGCCTGAGCATCTCGCCCTCGACGTAGTTGGGCGGGGACGCCACCGGCACGAGGAGCCCGTACTCCGAGTCGGGTCCGGGCTTGGCCGGGGGCGCGACGAGCGAGGCGCCGCGGCGCGACGACCACCGCAGGATGAACACCATGACCGCGATGCCGCCGAACGCGGCAAACGGGCCGAAGACGTATGAGTAGGAGTTCCAGGCGCTCACCCCCGTATCGTGCCCCCTCCGGCCAATTCGCGCGACCCTTACTTGCGGCCCGGTACGGTTCCGGGGTGAGAATCGTCGTGGCCCGCTGCACGGTCAACTACGTGGGGCGGCTGACGGCACACCTGCCCGAGGCGATCCGCGTCATCATGGTCAAGGCCGACGGGTCGGTGCTCATCCACTCCGACGGCGGCTCCTACAAGCCGCTCAATTGGATGAGCCCGCCGTGCGTCACGAAGGTCCGGGCGGCCGAGGTCGATGCGGACGAGGCGACGTGGGTCGTGGAGAACAAGGCGGGCGAGCAGCTGCTCATCACGATCCACGAGACCCTGTCGGAGAGCGACCACGCGCTCGGCATCGACCCGGGCCTGCAGAAGGACGGCGTCGAGGCGCACCTCCAGCACCTTCTCGCCACCCACGTCGGCATCCTCGGCGAGAATTGGTCGCTCGTGCGCCGCGAGTTCCCGACGGCCATCGGGCCGGTCGACCTGCTCTGCAAGGACGGCACCGGGGCGACCTTCGCCGTGGAGATCAAGCGTCGCGGCGAGATCGACGGCGTGGAGCAGCTCACCCGCTACCTCGAACTGCTCAACCGCGATCCGATCCTCGCGCCGGTGGCGGGCGTGTTCGCGGCCCAGGAGATCAAGCCGCAGGCTCGGGTGCTCGCCACCGACCGGGGCATCCGGTGCTTCCTGCTCGACTATGACGCGCTCAAGGGGACGGACGACCCGACGCTGCGCCTGTTCTAGCGTGGGGTGCCGCGGAGTCGCCGCACTCGCCAAGGTGGGAGACTTCGCACATGACTGGGACAGTGGGTGCCGTGCGGCAGGTGGGCGTTATCGGACTCGGCACGATGGGCAGCGGCATCGCCGAGGTGATCGCCCGCAGCGGCATCGATGTCGTCGCGATCGAGATGTCTGCCGAGGCGCTCGCCAAGGCGCAGGAGCGGATGTCCGGCTCGACCGCCCGCGCGGTGAAGCGCGGCAAGATGACTGAAGCCGAGCAGAGCGCACTCCTCGGTCGCCTCTCGTTCTCGACGGACCTCAACGACCTCTCAAGTGTCGACCTCGTGGTCGAGGCGGTGCCCGAGCGCCTCGAGCTCAAGCGAGAGCTCTTCGCCGCACTCGACGCCATCGTCCCCGCGCACGCCATCCTCGCGACGAACACCTCATCGCTCTCGGTCACCGATATCTCGGTCGCGACGGCTCGGCCGGCCCAGGTCGTCGGGCTTCACTTCTTCAATCCCGCGCCCGTCCAGGCCTTCGTCGAGGTCGTGCGAACAGTGGTGTCGTCCGATGAGGTCGTCGACCGGATGGTGTCCTTCGCGACGGCACTGGGCAAGGAGCCGGTGGTCGTCGGCGACAAGGCAGGCTTCATTGCCAACGCGCTGCTCTTCGGCTACCTCAACCATGCGGTCGCGATGTTCGAGCAGAAGTACGCAAGCCGCGAGGACATCGACGACTCGATGCGGCTCGGCTGCGGACTGCCGATGGGGCCCCTCGCCCTCCTCGACCTCATCGGTCTCGACACCGCCTACGAGATCCTTGACACGATGTACAAGCAAGGCCGTGATCGCCTGCACGCACCGAGCCCGATCCTCAAGCAGATGTCGACGGCAGGCCTGCGCGGCCGCAAGTCGGGCCGGGGCTTCTACACCTACGAGGCCCCGCAGTCGCCCGTCGTCGTCGCCGATGCGCAGACTCCCGCCGCCTCGAGCGCCGGTGAGTCCCTGCGAACAATCGAGTCTGTCGGCGTCATCGGCTCGGGGACGATGGCGGCCGGAATCATCGAGGTCTTCGCGCGCGCGGGCATCGACTGCATCTTCCAGGCGAGGTCCGAGCAGAAGGTCGAGGCGGTCCGCCGGGCACTCGAGAAGTCGCTCGAGAAGGCCGTCCAGCGAGGCAAGCTGGACGATTCCGACCGCGACGCCACCCTTGCCCGCATCACCGGCACGACGCGGCTCGACGATCTCGCGAGCGTTGACCTCGTCGTCGAGGCGGTGGTCGAGGACATCGGGGTGAAGACGGCGATGTTCGAGAACCTTGATGAGATCTGTCGGCCGGGCGTCATCCTCGCCACGACGACCTCGAGCCTGCCGGTCATCGACCTTGCGGCCGTCACGAAGCGCCCCCAGGACGTCATCGGCCTGCACTTCTTCAATCCCGCGCCCGTCATGAAACTCGTCGAGGTCGTGAGCACCGTCGCGACCGCCCCGGACGTTGCCGCCACCGCCGTCGCACTTGCGAAGCGCCTCGGCAAGCACCCGGTGCGGTGCGTCGACCGCGCCGGCTTCATCGTGAATGCCCTCCTCTTCCCGTACCTCAACGACGCCGTCCGGATGGTCGAGGCGAACTATGCGAGCGCGGACGACATCGACCTTGCGATGAAGCGCGGCTGCGGATACCCGATGGGGCCGTTCGAGCTCCTTGACGCGGTGGGCCTGGATGTCTCGCTCGCCATCCAGCGGACGCTGTACCTAGAGTTCCGTGAGCCCGGATTCGCCCCGGCCCCGCGGCTCGAGCACCTCGTCACGGCGGGCTACCTCGGCCGCAAGACCGGCCGCGGCTTTCGCACCTACGCCTGACCGGCGAGGACTGTGGAGACGGTCATGGGGCGAAAGAATCGAAGGCAGCCGGATCCACCGGACTCCGTGCGGGGTCCGGGCGCGTACGGCCCGCAGAGCACCGAGGAGCATGCCGACGGTGAGTGGGTTGTTCGCCGGGTGACCGGCTCGGGTGCATCGAAGACCTATCGCTGCCCGGGCTGCGACCAGGAGATCCGTCCGGCAACCCCCCACGTCGTTGCCTTTCCAGCCGATGACTACGGCAATGTCGAGGATCGACGCCACTGGCACACCCCGTGCTGGCAGGCGCGCGGCCACCGTGGCCCGCGAACTCAGAGGTCGTCGAGAGGGCCGAGGTACTGATGCCGGATGCCGAGCGGATCGTCGCGAACTCGGTGCTGCCTGCGCGCCGGGAGGCGCTGCGGCTGCGCACGAGCGACGGCCTGAGCCTGGTCGCGGAGCTCGCGCTACCTGTCGACGTGCCACCGGCCGCGACGATCATCTGCGTCCATCCGCTGCCGACCCACGGCGGCATGATGGACAGCCACGTCCTGCGCAAGATGGCCTGGCGACTGCCGGCCCTCGCCGATGTCGCTTGCCTGCGCTTCAACACGCGCGGAACGACGAGTGCCGCCGGCACGAGCGAGGGCGCCTTCGATGAGGCGAGGGGCGAGGGCCTGGACCTCCTCGCCGCGATCGGCGAGGTCGGCGCGCGCGGGCTTCCCGATCCGTGGCTCGTCGGCTGGTCCTTCGGCACCGACGTGATCCTGCGGCACGGCAATGTCGATCCGGTGGCCGGCGCGATCCTCCTGTCGCCGCCACTGCGGTTCTCGACCGACAGCGACCTCGAGGCATGGGCGGCCAGCGGGCGTCCGCTCACCTGCCTCGTCCCTGAACTCGACGACTACCTTCGGCCCGAGGCTGCCCGCGAGCGGTTCGCCGTGATCCCGCAGGCTGAGATCGTGGGGATCGACGGGGCCAAGCACCTGTGGGTGGGGGAGGCGTCCGTCTCCACCGTCCTGGGCGAGATCATCGCTCGGGTCGTCCCGCAAAGGGCACCGCTGCCCGCGACCTGGTCGGGCGAGATGACGAGATGGAGCGACCTGTGAAACCTGCCCGGTGCGTCGTACTGCTGCACGCATTCCCCTGCGATGGCCGGATGTGGGCGGCCCAGGCCGATGCGCTATCCGAGGCCGGGTGGGACCTCGTCATCCCCGACCTACCGGGCTTCGGTGCCAGCGACGTCCTCGAGGCCGATCCGAGCCTGGACCTCGTCGCCGACGTTGTCCTGCGCGAGTTGTCGGTGCAGCGAATCGAAGGTGCGGTGCTCGCGGGCCTTTCGCTCGGCGGCTACGTCGCGATGGCGATGATGCGCCGGGCGCCGGAGCGCTTCTCCGCCCTCATGCTGTGCGACACGAAGGCATCGGCGGACACCGCCGAGGCCCGGGAGAACCGCCACCGACTGGCCGAGGCCGTGCTGGAGGAGCCGGCTGCGTGCGGCGGCATCCTGCGCCAGTCGGTGCTGCCGGGGCTGCTCGGCGCCACGACATTCGCCGAGCGCCCGGCGGTGGTGGCGGAGGTGGGCGGATGGCTGGATGAGGCGCGACCGGAGGCCGTTGCCTGGTACCAGCGCGCGATGGCGGCGCGGCCGTCGTCGATCGAGGTGCTTGCGGCTGCGTCGATCCCGGCCCTCGTCCTGTGGGGCGAGGAGGACACGCTGAGCCCCGAGGGAGATCAGCACGTGATGCTCGACGTGCTCGGCAAGGGGAGCAGTGCACTGATCCCGGGAGCCGGGCACCTCTCCGCGGTGGAGCGGCCTTCGACGGTGAGTCGGCGGATGATCGAGTTTCTCGAAGGAGCCGTGCTGCGGTCCTAGAGGCCCGCCGCCTGCTTGATGAGATCCGAGTAGGCCCTCGCGCCCTCGGGCGTGAGGTGGATTCCATCCGATGCGAAGTACTCGGGATGATCGACCGAAGCGGCACGCCAGTCAGCGAGCACGGCGTTCGGGTACTGGGGCACGACGTCGGCCATGACGTTGTTGTTGGGGTCGCGCCAACTGCGTGGCATGTTGTCGTTGACGACGACGACCCGCGGGCTATCGACGAGGATGTCGAGCATCTCGCGCATCATGCTCTCCGGGAGCACGCCGTTCGTGCCCGGGTGCAGCACGACGATGGGTGCCAGCCGATTGCCAGCGACGTAGCGCTTGAGCTTGCCGATGAAGGCCCCCGGGTACCGCGAGACCGCGGCGTCGACCTTCGTCCCCGGGATCGTGTCCTTCAGCACCGATCGCGCCCCAAGCATGACGGAGTCGCCGATCGCGCTCACCTTCCCGGTGTCGCGCGTGGGGCTCGCTGAGGGAGTCGGGCCGGCCGACGCATCCGCGGGCTCGCCGCTGCCCGATGCAGCGGGAGAGGCCTCGCCGGGCAATGCGGAGTCGGCACCTGCTGAGGCTCCCGAGCCCCCTGTGGAATCGGCATCGTCGAGGGAGACCTCGGTTGGACCGCCGGACTCGATGCCCATCGCGGCCGCTACGTCGGGTGCGACGACGGAGTCGACTGTCGCACGGGTCGTAGCCGCGAGGAGGAGCGCGACGGCGACGACTCCGGCGAGGGTGGCCCCGACCATCGCGGCCCCGACGGCCCGCAGCCGCCGGCGCCGGGCGCCCTTGGCGGCGCGGACCCGGGCGACGAACCGCTGGATGGCACCGCGGCGGATCGGCATCTCGAGGAATCGAAAGCTCAACTCGGCGATGCCCACGGTGAGAGCGAGGCGCAGGATGAGGAGCGGCAGGCCGTCGAGGGGCGTGTCGAGGACGGGGCGGGTGGCCATGAAGACCGGCCAGTGCCACAGGTACAGGCCGTACGAGCGCTGGCCGATGTAGCGCCAAGGCTGAGTGCCCATCGCCCGGCCGAGCCCCACCCCCGGATGGCTCGCGGCGGCGATGAGCGTCGCGACGACGAGGGCGAGTGCAAGGAAGCCCCCGCGGTACATCCAGGGGGTGAACTCCCCGACGAAGACGAAGAACCAGATGACCGCGAGGAGGGCGAGGACGCCGATGCCCGTGATGATCGCGGCGGCGCTCGAGGACAGGTCCCGGCGCATCCGGCCCGGGCGCCAGAAGGTGGCCATCGCGGCCCCGATGAGCAGGCCCATAGCGTGGGAGTCAGTGCCGAAGTAAGCCCGGCTCGGGTCCGCGAAGTCCGGATATCCGTTGGCGACGGAGAGCTGGAGCATCCAGACGGTCGACAGGATCGCGAGGACGCCTGCGACGGCGAAGACGCCCTTGCGTGCGAACCTTCGCATCGCGAGGAAGGCGATGGCGGGCCAGACGAGGTAGAACTGCTCCTCGACGGCGAGGGACCACAGGTGCTGGAGGAGCGGGGGCCGGCCGATGAATTCGAAGTACGACTGGTCGGCGGCGATGTACCACCAGTTGTTGACGTAGAAGAGGGACGCCAGCACATCGGAGGCCGTCTGGCGCGCGGCGTCCTGGTAGACGAGCGCTGCGGCGAGCGACACGACGACGAGGACGAGGAGCAGGGCGGGGAGGAGGCGGCGGGCGCGTCCGAGGTAGAACTTGCGGAAGTTGACGCGGCCCGAGCGATCGAACTCCTCGAGGATGAGGGATGTGATGAGGAACCCGCTGAGGACGAAGAAGACATCGACGCCGAGGAATCCGCCGGGGATCCACGAGAGATCCGCGTGGTAGAGCAGCACGCCGATGACGGCGAGGGCCCGGACTCCATCGAGGCCGGGAAGGTAGCCCATCTCCTTGGCCCGAGGACCACGATCGAGGTTCCATGGCACGGGATCGCGCACGGCCGACTCGGTCACGGAATCATGCTAGGCGACGCATCTGCTATCTCGTGAATTGCGAAAGGATTCCTGCGAGGAGTCCGAACCTCGTCGCCGACCACAGGGCCACCCCCACCGCCGATGTGACGAGGAACACGATGAGCAAACTGCTTGCGCGCCGGGCCGCGGTGAGCAGGGCAAGGGCGAGGAATGCCCCGAACAGCACGGCCGCACCGGCCGTCAGCTGGTCGTCGGTCGGCGTCCAGCCGAGGACGGTGACGCCCGGCAGGTCGACCAGTCGCGCCGGGTGCGTCGACGGCGTCGAGAGCACCGACAGCATCGAGAGCATCGCGTGCATCAGGTGGCCGGATGCTCCTCGTCGTGGGAGCCGTGAGCCGTCCCGGAGGGTGCCGCCTGGACGAGCTCGACGAGTACCCCGCCGCAGTCCTTCGGGTGGGCGAAGTTAACGAGGGAGCCGGCGGTGCCGCGCCGCGGCGCGTCATAGAGCATGCGGACGCCGGCGGCGGCGAGCTGCTCGGCCGCGGCAACGACGTCATCGACCCCGTAGGCGACCTGCTGGATCCCCGGGCCCGACCGGTCGAGGAACTTCGCGATCGTCGAGTCGGGGGTGAGCGGGGCGAGCAGCTGGATGCAGCTGCCCGAATCGCCCACCCCGAGCATCGCCTCGCGGACCCCCTGCTCCTCGTTCACCTCCTCGTGGACCACCACGAGCCCGAAGGCCCGGCCGTAGAACTCGATGGCGGCGTCGAGGTCGGTCACGGCGATGCCGACGTGGTCTATGCGCGTCAGGATGGAATGCATGCCGGATATCGTGTCACCTGCCCCGCACCCGCCCTCGAGAGGAGCCCGAAATGCCCGGTACCCGGGATTCACTGCTCGAGCTCATCGCGAGCGCGCAGGCAGGGGAGGTCCGCAGGATCGCCCGGCTCATCTCCATGATCGAGGACGGCGGCGACCAGGCGCGCGAGGTCATGCGGGCGCTCGCGGCCTATTCGGGCCGCGCCCATGTCATCGGGCTTACCGGGGCCCCGGGTGTCGGCAAGTCGACGACGACCTCGGCGCTCGTGACGGCCCTGCGCGCGGCCGGGCATCGCGTTGCGGTCCTCGCGGTCGACCCGTCCTCGCCGTTCTCCGGCGGCGCGCTGCTCGGCGACCGGATCCGCATGCAACGTCACTCCGGTGATGAGGGCGTCTACATCCGGTCGATGGCCTCCCGGGGTCACCTCGGCGGGCTCTCGGCGACCACGCCGCAGGTGATCCGGGTCCTCGACGCGACCGGCTTCGACATCGTCATCATCGAGACGGTCGGGGTGGGGCAGTCGGAGGTCGAGATCGCCGCAACCGCTGATACCTCGATCGTGCTCCTCGCTCCCGGGATGGGCGATGGCATCCAGGCGGCGAAGGCGGGCATCCTGGAGATCGGCGACATCTTCGTCGTGAACAAGGCCGATCGCGACGGGGCCGACGCTACGGCCCGCGAGATCCGCCACATGGTCGAGCTCGGCACCTGGCACGGCTGGAAGCCGCCGGTGCTCAAGGCGAGCGCTGCGCAGGGCGCCGGCATCGACGAGGTCGTCGAGGCGATCGATGCGCACCGGGCCTGGCTCGCCGAGAGCGGCGAGGATCGGGTGCGCCGGCATCGCCGGGTGCGCGAGGAGATCACGGCGTTGGTGATTGGAGCGGTGCGAGCCAGGCTCGCGGAACGACGCGATGAGCTGACGGCGCTCGCTGACGAGGTGATCGCCGGGAACCTAGATGCCTTCGCCGCCGCCGAAGCCCTCGTCTGAGGTCTGCTTGTCCGAGCTCATCGGGATCTGACGGAGCGGGGAGCGGCGGGGGGTCTCAGGGCTTGCGGCGCTGCCAGGCCCCGGGCTCGGCGAGCAGTTCAGTGACGTCGCTCGGAAGCCGGTTGAGCGCGACGTCCTCGAGGCTGATGCCCTCGAGCACATGCCGCATGGCCGCGCGCACGGCGATCCAGACTTCGCGGAGGTGCTCGCTCGCACCCGGATACTCGACATCCTCGGGCCGGTTCCCGCGGACGGCGGCCAGTGGTCCGTCGAGGGCGCGGACGACGTCGGCGATCGTGACGTCGCTGGGATCGCGGTCGAGCCGGTACCCGCCGTCGGCCCCGCGCTGGCTTGCCACGATGCCCGACTGCCTGAGCTGGCGGAGGATCCCCTCGAGGAACTTCACCGGGACCTGCTGCGCGGTCGCGATTGCCTCGCCCTTGACGAGCTGCAGGGGATCGACGCGGTAGGCAGCAACGAGTTCGAGCAGTGCTCGCATCCCGTAGTCGGCCTTGGCAGAAATGTGCACGGTGCCATTCTTCCCGGTCATCCGTTCGTTCGCCGCATTGCCCGGCTGAACCACTCGCGACACGCCTGCCTCCTCGTTGACTTGACGACTGTTCGGTCAATATATACCTTTGCTATCGACATACTAGGGAAAGCCGCTCACTGTGGTGATGTCGACTGAATCATCGGAGGGAGGCAGGGGTGCAGCAAATCGAGTACGTCCGCCTCGGGCACCACCGCCACCACGTCGGAGCGAATGGCGAATGTTGGTCACGCCGGAGTCGTCAGGCGAAGTGAGCCGACGAATCCAAGGCCCCGACCAAACCCGAATGCTCGTCCAAGAACCTCTCAAGAAGGAGAACAACGAAATGTCGTTAGCAATCAATCCAGTCCACCGAGCGGTGCGGAATGCACTCGCTATCGGTGCTGCCGGGGCCGCCCTCACTATCGGACTCGGCACGAGCCAAGCGCTCGCAGCGCCGACGCCATCACCGAGCGCCACTGCAGCCGTGACCGCTGCGGCCCTCCCGAAACTTCCCACCGCGCCCAAGGTGCGCATCGGCTTCTTCGCGAATGTCACGCACGCCCCTGCCCTCGTCGCGCAGCAGTTGCGCCTGTTCGAGCAGAACCTCAATCGTGAGGGCACTGCGGTGGAGTACGTCCTGTTCAACGCGGGGCCTGCCGCAATCGAGGCGATGAAGGGCGGAGCCATCGATGTGTCCTACATCGGCCCCAACCCGTCCATCGCCGGCTACACCTCGACGAACGGCACCCTGCTCAAGGTCGTGTCCGGGGCGACGTCCGGTGGGGCGCAACTCGTCGTGAAGCCGAATATCTACACGGTGAGCGATCTCAAGGGCAAGAAGATTGCAACGCCCCAGCTCGGCAACACACAGGACGTCGCGCTCCGCTCATGGCTCAAGGACCAGGGCCTGCGGACCTCGATCGCAGGCGGAGGCGACGTCACCGTCATCCCGACGGAGAATGCGCAGTCCCTCACCCTGTTCAAGCGGGGCGATATCGACGGCGCCTGGCTCCCGGAGCCGTGGGCATCACGACTCGTCCTCGAGGCGGGCGCCAAGGTGTTCCTCGACGAGAAGTCGCTCTGGCCAACGGGACAGTTCGTGACGACGAACATCATCGCGAGCCAGGCATTCCTCAACCAATACCCCGGTACGGTTCGATCGATCCTCCAGTCGAACAACACGGCCATTCGCTACATCGCCGCGAACGTCACGAAGTCAAAGGACCTCGTGCAGGAGCAGATCACCAAGTGGACCGGCAAACCGCTGCCCGACTCGGTGATCAACCGCTCGTGGGGCAACCTGCGCCTCACGTGGGATCCGCTGCCCCTCACGCTCAAGAAGAGCGCCGATGACGCGGTTGCCGCAGGGCTGCTGCAGTTGAAGCCCAATGGCCTGACCGGGATCTACGACGTGCGACTGCTGAACTCGGTGCTCAGGGCATGGAAGGCGCGCACGGTGACGGCCGCCGGTCTCGGCCAGCAGTAGAGCATCCCTGACGAACGACGCCACCATCAATTGAGGAGCAACGCACCATGACACTCGCCAGCGGCGCACATCCGACGCATGACACTGCCGGCCTTCCCCCGGCCAGCACCGGCCTTCTCGCGGATCCCCCCGCGAACGCGGTGACCCTGCGTCACGTATCGAAGCAATTCAGCTCCGAGGGCCCCGTCATCCTCGATGACGTGAGCCTGGATGTGCGCCCTGGCGAGTTCGTCTCGCTCGTCGGGGCATCGGGCTGCGGCAAGTCGACCCTCCTCAACCTCATCACCGGGCTCGACAAGCCCACGAGCGGCACGATTGAGTGCTCAGGTCCGTCGAGTCTCATGTTCCAGGAGCCGGCACTCATGCCATGGCTCACAGCCGGCAAGAACGTCGAGTTGGCAATGCTGTTCAACGGGGTCGGGCGGCATGCGGCAGCGCGTGGCGATCGCGCGCGCCCTCGCGCAAGAGCGCTCGATCCTGCTCATGGACGAGCCGTTCGCCGCGCTTGACGCGATCACGCGCGACCTCCTCCATGAGGAGCTCACCCGCATCTGGAACGAGACGGGGATGACCGTCATCTTCGTCACGCACAACGTGCGCGAAGCCGCCCGACTCAGCCAGCGCGTGCTCCTCATGTCATCGCGCCCCGGACGGATCATCCGCGAATGGGACGTCGCCGATCACGACCCGTGGCCGCTCGACTCACCCTCCGTGGCCGACCTCGCCTCCCAGATAACGTCCGAGCTTCGACAGGAGATCCGCCGTCATGCCAAGTGATCAGTCGACCATCGCCCCGATCGACCTCCGTTCCGGTGCGGCCACGAACTCGGTAACCGACCTTGAGACCCTGGAGAAGGGACTCGACGCGCTCGAAACCGGAACCTTCCAGCGTCGCAGTGTGAAGGGCATCGTCGGTCGGGCCCTATCGCCCCTCATCGCGATCGCCGTCATCCTCCTCATCTGGCAGGTCATCATCTACCTCCAGTGGCAGCCCGACTACATCATCCCGTCGCCGAGACAGGTATTCGACGCCCTCGGGATGCAGGCCGAGCAGGAGATCCTCTGGTCTGCCACCGTCAACAGCATGAGGCGCGCAGCTCAGGGCTTCATCATCGCCCTAATCGTCGCGACGCCGATCGGCGTCGCCCTCGGCCTGAACCGAACCCTGCGTTCGATCTTCGGCCCGATCCTCACCGGTCTGCAGCAGCTCCCCTCGGTCGCATGGGTGCCCGCGGCGATCATCTGGTTCGGTCTCTCGGATGCCACGATCTACACGGTCGTGCTCCTCGGCGCGGTGCCGTCGATCGCGAATGGCCTGATCGCGGGCATCGATCAAGTGCCCACCATCACCCTGCGGGCCGGCCAGGTCATGGGCGCGAAGGGCCTGCCGCGGGTCTGGCACATCGTGCTGCCCGCAGCGTGGCCCGGATACCTAGCGGGGCTCGAGCAGGGCTGGGCCTTCGCCTGGCGGTCGCTCATGGCTGCCGAGCTCATCGCGGTCTCCCCGGCGCTCGGCCTCGGCCTCGGCCAGATGCTCGACATCGGCCGGCAGCTCGGCGACATGGCGCTCGTGCTTGGATCAATCTTCATGATCATGGCCGTGGGCATCCTCGTCGAGCGCGTCATCTTCACCCCGCTCCGTCAGCGGACCCTCAGGAACCGCGGGCTCATTAGGTGAAGTGAGGGCTCCCGCGGGGTTGTCCCCGCCACCGTGGACGTGGCGTGTCGCGTGCGCCATGCGGGTGGGGGAGAATGAGGCCGTGACATCGACTCCGTTCTCAGCCCATGGCGCCGTTGATCTCGGTGCCCTCGCCTCTGCCCGCCAGAATCAGCAGCGAGCCGCGGTCGCAAGGTCCAGCGCGCCCGCCGGCGTCGTCATCGACGTGACCGAGGCCTCCTTCGAGGCCGACGTCATCCACCAGTCGATGACCGTGCCGGTCGTGCTGGACCTCTGGGCTGAGTGGTGCGGCCCCTGCAAGCAGCTCTCGCCGATCCTCGAGGCTCTCGCCGCCGAATACGGCGGTCGCTGGATCCTTGCCAAGGTCGACGTGGATGCGAATCCGCAGATCTCGGCGGCATTCCAGGTGCAGTCGATCCCGGCGGTGTTCGCGGTTATCAAGGGCCAGCCGGTGCCGCTGTTCCAGGGCGCGTATCCCGAGGCGCAGATCCGCCAGATTCTCGAGCAGCTGCTCACCGTCGCTGCTGAGCAGGGGGTGTCGGGATCGCTCACTGAGGGGGAGCCGGGCGAGCCCGGTGAGCCCGCGTCGGTCGAGCCCCCGGTCGATCCGCGATTCGAGGCCGCCTTCGATGCCGTCGAGGCGGGCGACTGGGACTCAGCGGAGGCTGCTTACCGGGCCATGCTCGACTCGAGTCCGGCTGATGCCGATGCTCAGGCGGGCCTTGCCATGGTTGGCCTGTACCGCCGAGTCGAGGGTGTCGACCCGCTCCAGGCTCGCACCGCTGCCGCGGAGGCGCCCTCGGACGTGCAGGCTGCGATGGTCGCGGCAGACCTCGACGTCCTCGAGGGCAACTGGGCGTCAGCGTTCAACCGGCTCGTCGAGTGCGTTCGCGCGACATCCGGCGACGACCGGAGCGTGGCCCGGGCCCGCCTGCTGGAGTGCTTCATCATGGCCGGAGACGAACCAGCGGTGGCCCCGGCCAGGCTAGCCCTGGCAAACGCCCTCTTCTAACCCCTCATCTTGTCCGCATGCGGGGCAGGTGCCAGCCCGTGTGCGGGGCAGATGAACGAATCAGGCGTTTCGGGTGGCGATTTCGTTCGTTTCGCCCGGATTCCGGGCCGGATGGGTAGCGCCGGATGGGTAGTGCCGGATGGTGGGCTGTGGCTAGCTGGGAGTTCGGTTGAACTGCAGGTAGACCGTTGACAGCGGTGGCAGGACGATCTGCGCCGAGGCCGGCCGGTCGTCCCATACCTCCGGCACCGCCTCTACAGAACCCCCGTTGCCCACTCCGCTCCCCCCGTAACCCGCTGCGTCGGTGTTGAGGATCTCCGTCCACCGCCCGGCGAAGGGCAGGCCGATGCGATACGAGTCGCGGGGTGACGGAGACAGGTTCGAGGCAACGGCCACGCAGTTTCCGGCGTCGTCCCAGCGCAGCCAGGTGAACGCATTGGCGCTCGCGTCACCGGCGTTGATCCACTCGAATCCGCCGGGATCGTCGTCGCGCTGCCACAGGGCCGGGGTCGCCCGGTAGACGGCGTTGAGGTCGGTCAGTGCCGCCCGAACGCCGGCATGCTCGGCGAACTCGGTGAGCCACCACTCCAGGCTGGTGTCGCTGTTCCACTCGCTGGACTGCGCGAACTCCGAGCCCATGAACAGGAGCTTGCGGCCGGGGTGGCCCCACATGAAGCCGAGGTAGGCGCGCAGGTTTGCGAGTTGCTGCCAGCGGTCGCCCGGCATGCGCGCGACGAGCGAGCCCTTGCCGTGCACGACCTCGTCATGCGAGATCGGCAGGATGAACCGCTCGCTGTAGGCGTAGACCATCGAGAAGGTCATCTCGCCGTGGTGGTACTGGCGATGAATCGGCTCGCGCTCGATGTAGCCGAGCGAGTCGTGCATCCAGCCCATGTTCCACTTGAGGCCGAACCCGAGGCCGCCGGACGAGGTGGGCTGCGTCACTCCCGGCCACGCGGTCGACTCCTCGGCGATCGTCATGATGCCCGGCACCCGCCGGTAGGCGGTCGCGTTCATCTCCTGGAGAAATGCGACCGCCTCGAGGTTCTCGCGGCCTCCGAACTCATTGGGCTGCCACTCGCCGGCCTTTCGCGAGTAGTCCAGGTAGAGCATCGACGCGACGGCATCGACTCGCAGTCCGTCGACATGGAACTCCTCGAGCCAGAACACGGCGTTCGCGACGAGGAAGTTGCGAACCTCGGTGCGTCCGAAGTCGAACACGTACGTGCCCCAGTCGGGGTGCTCGCCCCGCATTGGGTCTGGATGCTCGTACAGGGGCGTGCCGTCGAAGCGGGCGAGTGCCCAGTCGTCCTTGGGGAAGTGCGCGGGAACCCAGTCGACGATGACGCCGATGCCCGCCTGGTGGAGCCTGTCGATGAGGAACCGCAGGTCGTCGGGGGAGCCGAACCGCGACGTGGGTGCGAAGTAGGAGGTCACCTGGTAGCCCCACGAGGGGCCGTACGGATGCTCGGCGACGGGCAGGAACTCGACGTGCGTGAAGCCTGCGGACCGAACGTAGTCGGTGAGTTCCTCGGCGAGCTGGCGGTACGAGAGTCCGGCCCGCCAGGAGCCGAGGTGGACCTCGTAGATGCTCATGGGCCGCCGGTGCGGATCACTCGCGGCCCGATCGGCGAGCCACGCATCGTCGCCCCACTGGTAGGCGGAGGTGAAGACGACCGAGCCGTTGGCGGGCGGGATCTCGGTGGCGAACGCGTACGGGTCGGCCTTCTCTCGCCATGCGCCATCGCGTCCGAGAATCTGGAACTTGTAGGTGGCTCCGTCGCCGACCCCGGGGATGAACAGCTCCCAGATGCCGGTCGATCCGAGGGATCGCATCGGGTGGGCGACGCTGTCCCAGTAGTTGAAGTCGCCGGCGATCCGGACGCCCTGCGCGTTGGGTGCCCACACGGCGAACGAGACTCCCGTGATCGGCCCGAACGGGGTGGGGTACTCCCGTGCGTGGGCGCCGAGCACCTTCCACAGCTCCTCGTGGCGGCCCTCGCCGATGAGGTGGAGGTCGATCTCGCCGAGGGTCGGGAGGAATCGGTAGGGGTCATCGGCCGGGACGACAGTGCCGGCGTACTCGACCTCGACCGTGTAGTGCGGGATCTCGGCGACGTCGATGACCGCGCACCAGATGCCGCGGTACTCATGGCGAAGCGGCACCCGGCCGTCTGCGGTAACGAGGGTGACGCTGTCGGCGAGTGGTCGCAGCACCCGGACGGTCACGGAGCCCTCGTGGGCGTGCGGGCCGAGGATGCCGTGGGGCTGGTGGTGGGAGCCGTCGACGATGCGGCCGAGGTCGAGCTCTGAGACGGGGGAGGGATCGCTCATCGGTGGTCCTCGCTTCGGTCTCGAATGACGCTAGTCACGGGGAAGTTCGCTGACGCTAGCCACGGGGCACGTGGATGACGTGGGCAACCTGCTCGAGCGGACGCAGTTGGACGTAGGTGGTCTGGCCCCATGTCCAGCACTGGTCGGTGACGAGGTCGTGGGCGATGAAGCGTTCGTCCCACCCGAGGCCGAGGGCCGGCATGTCCCAGAACACCTGGCCCTGCTGGGGACGGTAGGGCTCCAGGGTGCAGACGACGAGCATGAGGTCGTCTTCGTCGCGCTTGGAGAAGGCGACGAGGTTGGCGTTGTCGGTGCGGTGGAAGGTCAGGGATCGCAGATCCTGGAGCGCGGGGTGGCTGCGCCGCCACTCGTTGAGCTTGGTGAGGAGCGGAGCGAGCGTGTAGCCGCTCGCCTGGGCCCCTGCCCAGTTGCGCGGGCGGTACTGGAACTTCTCGGTGTCGAGGTACTCCTCGCTACCCGGCCGCAGCGACACGTGCTCGTAGAGCTCGAAGCCGCTGTAGATCCCGTAGGTCGGTGAGAGGGTCGCGGCGAGGACGGCGCGGATCGCGAACGCAGCAGGGCCCCCGTACTGGAGGTACTCGGGGAGGATGTCGGGCGTGCTCGTGAACAGGTTGGGGCGCATTGACGCGGCCGCGGGCCCGGCGAGCTCGCGGCTGTAGGCCTCGAGGTCGTCCTTTGAGTTTCGCCACGTGAAGTAGGTGTAGCTCTGCTGGAAGCCGACCTCAGCGAGCGCCCGCATCATCGTCGGGCGGGTGAAGGCCTCGGCGAGGAAGAGCACGTCAGGGTCCGTGGCGTTGATCGCTGAGAAAAGCCGATCCCAGACCCAGATGGGCTTCGTGTGCGGGTTGTCGACCCGGAAGATCCGGACCCCGTGCGAGACCCAGAACCGCACGACGCGCTCGACCTCGGCGTACAGGCCCTCGGGGTCGTTGTCGAAGTTAAGGGGGTAGATGTCCTGGTACTTCTTCGGCGGGTTCTCGGCGTACGCGATCGTGCCGTCGGCTCGGGTGGTGAACCACTCGGGGTGCTGGGCCACCCAGGGATGATCGGGAGCAGCCTGGAGTGCGAGGTCGAGGGCGATCTCCATACCGTGCCCGTTGATCGCGGCGACGAAGCGGTCGAAGTCGGCGATCGTCCCGAGATCGGGATGGACGGCGTCGTGGCCGCCGTCGCTGGATCCGATCGCCCACGGCGATCCCGGATCCCCGGGCCGCGGAGAGAGGGTCCCGTTCGGCCCCTTTCGGTTGATGGTCCCGATGGGGTGGACGGGCGGGACGTAGACGACGTCGAAGCCCATCGCGGCGATGGCGGCGAGCCTTGGGGTGGCGGTGGCGAAGGTGCCGGAGCGCGGCGGATCGAGGCAGGCGCCCTCGCTGCGGGGGAAGAACTCGTACCACGAGCCGACGAGTGCTCGGCGGCGCTCGACGCGCAGGGGCCAGGGCCCGCTCACGGTGACGCCCTCGCGGATCGGATACGTGCCGAGCACCGAGCCGATGCGCGGATCGGTGCTCGCGGAGAATCGCACCGGTATGGGCAGCGTGCGCGTGCGCAGGGTTCGGGCGGCAGCGAGGAGCAGTTCGCGCGATGCCGGCGGGGTCGGCATGCCGCCGGCTGCCGCGGCGAGTTCGAGGAGGAGGGCACCCTCCTCGAACTCGAGCTCGACGTCGATGCCGGCCGGGATCTTGATGGCCGCGCGATGCTCCCAGGTTCCCCATGGATCCGACCATGCCTCGATGTCGAAGGTCCAGTCGCCCAGGGCGTCGGGCCGGACGGTTGCGGTCCAGTCGTCGAGCCCGTCGCCGGCGGGGGTCATGCGCAGGCGTTCGTGCTCGGTTCCGTCGGGCCGCCGCAGGATGAGGTGGACGCCGAGTGCATCGTGGCCCTCGCGAAAGCACGTGGCCCGGACGGGGATCGCCTCGCCGACCGCGGCGGCGGCCGGCCGGCGCCCGCCGAGCACCGACGGCTCGACGTCGGTGATGGGGAACCTGCCGATGAGCAAGGTGGGCATCTTGTTCGTCATGGTCGGCATGGTCGGCATCGTGTCAGTCATGGTGGGGCAACATTACGGCCGCGGCGTGGGTCAGGGCAGGTCAACGGGACGTTTGAGCAAGAAGTTGCAGGATTGCGCAAGAATCGGGCAGAGAAGTCCCGGCCACGGGCCGATCTGCCCATGCAAGCGTTATCAGGCAGGCTAGGGTTCTCAGGTGAGAGCGATCCGACGGTTCACCGTCCGTACTGTCCTTCCCGCGCCGCTGGCTCCGCTCGAGGAGCTCGCGACGAACCTGCGCTGGTCCTGGCACCCCGAGACCCGCGACCTGTTCGCGGCGATCGATGCCGGCCTGTGGGCCGCATCCGGCGAGGACCCTGTCCGCATGCTCGGCGAGGTCACGGCCGAGCGGCTCGCCGAGCTCGCGGGCGATGAGGGGTTCGTCAGCTGGGTGGGCCGCAGCCGCGATGACCTCCACGCCTATCTCTCGTCCGATCGCTGGTACCAGACCCTCGGTCCGGACGCCCCCGCCGCCATCGCGTACTTCTCACCGGAGTTCGGGATCACCGGCGCCCTGCCCCAGTACTCCGGCGGCCTGGGCATTCTCGCGGGAGACCACCTGAAGACCGCGAGCGACCTCGGCGTCCGGATCATCGGCATAGGCCTGTTCTACCGCGCCGGCTATTTCAGGCAGTCCCTCTCGCGCGACGGCTGGCAGCTCGAGCACTACCCGGTCTGCGACCCCGACGGCAGCCCGGTGGCGCTGCTCCGCGAGGCCGACGGCACGCCGGCCAAGATATCGCTCGGCATCCCCGGCGGGCGCCGGATCACCGCTCGGATCTGGGTGGCCCAGGTCGGACGGGTTCCGCTGCTCCTCCTCGACTCCGACGTAGAGGAGAACGCGGCCGCCGAGCGCGATGTCACCGACCGCCTATACGGCGGCGGAGGCGAACACCGCCTGCAGCAGGAGATGCTCCTCGGCATCGGCGGCGTGCGGGCCATCCGGGCCTTCTCCCGCATCACCGGGGCACCAGCCCCCGAGGTCTTCCACATGAACGAGGGCCACGCGGGGTTCCTCGGCATCGAGCGGATCCGAGAGCTCGTGCAGGGCGACGTGCAGCTCGACTTCCACCAGGCCCTCGAGGCGTGCCGCGCCGGCACCGTCTTCACCACGCACACCCCGGTTCCCGCCGGCATCGACCGGTTCCCCCGCGAGCTGATCGAGCAGTACTTCGGCGGCGAGAACGCCGAGGTCGGCGTCCCGGTGGAGCGCATCCTGGAGCTCGGCGGCGAGTCCTTCGCGGGCGGTGACCCGAATGTCTTCAACATGGCGCTTCAGGGACTGCGCCTTGCCCAGCGCGCCAACGGCGTGAGCCTGCTCCACGGCGAGGTCTCCCGCGGCATGTTTGCCGGCCTGTGGCCCGGCTTCGACCCTGACGACGTCCCGATCACGGCCATCACGAATGGCGTGCACGCCCCGACCTGGGTGGCAAGGGAGATCCGCGACCTGGCTGGCGCCGAGTTCGGCGTCGAGCCCATCAACGGGGCCGAGGGCTGGGAGGCGATCGCGAACACTCCCGACGATCGACTGTGGTCGGTCAAGCGGCAACTGCGCGAGCAGCTCATCACGATGACCCGGCGACGCCTGCGCGACTCGTGGCTCGCCCGCGGGGCGACCGAGCCGGAGCTCGGCTGGATCAACTCCGTGCTCGACCCCGACATCCTCACCATCGGCTTCGCCCGTCGTGTGCCGTCCTACAAGCGACTGACGCTCATGCTCCGCGACAAGGATCGCCTGCGTGCGCTCCTCCTCGATCCGGAGCGCCCAATCCAGCTCGTCGTTGCGGGCAAGTCGCATCCGGCGGACGACGGCGGCAAGCGTCTCATCCAGGAGCTCGTCGAGTTCGCCGACGGGGCCGACGTCCGCCATCGCATCGTCTTCCTGCCCAACTACGACATGACGATGGCGACGCTCCTGTACCCGGGGTGCGACGTCTGGCTCAACAACCCGATCCGGCCCCTCGAGGCCAGCGGCACCTCCGGCATGAAGGCCGCGCTCAATGGCGCGCTCAACCTCTCGATCCTCGACGGGTGGTGGGACGAGTGGTTCGACGGCGAGAACGGCTGGGCCATCCCGACCGCCGACGGCGTGGAAGACGCAGATCGCCGCGATGACATCGAGGCCGATGCGCTCTACGGGCTCATCGAGAACTCAGTCGCCGCCACCTTCTACGACGTCGACGATGCGCGGCTGCCACGTCGCTGGATCGAGATGGTCCGCCACACGCTGCGGACCCTGGGCCCGAAGGTGCTCTCGACCCGGATGGTGCGCGAGTACGTCCTGCGGCTCTACCTGCCGGCGGGGTCGTCATCGCGCGAGATGAACGTGTCGGGCTTCGCCCTTGCTCGCGAGATGTGCGCCTGGAAGCAGCGCGAGCGGTCGCAATGGCCACTCCTGAGGGTCGATCATGTCGAGGCCGATGGCGTCGGCGACTCGGTGAGCCTCGGCACCCCGATCACCGTGCGCGCATTCGTGTCGCTGGGCGAGCTTTCCCCCGATGACGTGCTCGTCCAGGCCGTGTACGGCCGCGTCGACGCCGACGACCGGTTCATTGCGCCGCAGCACGCGGCGATGGAGCCGGCCGAGTCCTTCGAGCCGGGCGGGTGGCAGTACCGGCTCACCTTGCCGCTGGAGCAGAACGGTCCGTTCGGCTACACGGTCCGGATCCTTCCGCATCATGCCGGGCTCGCGACTGCGGGGGAACTCGGCCTCCAGGTGCTGCCGACGGTGAGTATCGGGGGCTAGGCGGACACGCGTAGGACGACGAGACTGTGCGGCGCCATGGTGATGGTGGTGCCGGCCGGCTCGTCGTGCGATGACTCGGCCGTGCCGCCGGTCATCGTGTCGATGACCCGACGGTACGAGCGGGCGTACGGCCCATCGGGGAGGACGAAGCCCTGCTCCTGCTCGCCGGCGTGGAAGATGACGAGGAACGAGTCGTCGCGGACGTGCGTGCCATCGGCGGTCAACGCGTGCAGTTCGCCGGAGACGTACATTCCGAGCGTTCGCGCGCGATCGTCGTTCCATGCATCGGCGCTGAGTTCGAGGCCATCGGGCCCGATCCAGGCGAGGTCCTTCGGGCCGCCCTCGTGCATCGGCCGGCCGTCGAAGAAGTAGCGCTGGCGGAAGGCCCGGTGTTCGCGGCGCAGGCGCAGCACGCCCCTCGTGAAGTCCAGCAGGCTCCGCTGGCCGGGCTCAAGGTTCCAGTCGATCCAGGAGATCCCGTTGTCCTGGCAGTAGGCGTTGTTGTTGCCCATCTGGGTGCGCCCGATCTCGTCGCCTGCCGCGATCATCGGCACCCCGGTTGATAATGCGAGCGTCGCGAGGAGATTGCGGATCTGCCGACCCCGGACGTCGTTGATGGCCGGGTCGTCGGTCTCGCCCTCGACTCCGTAATTACGCGAGCGATTGTCGTCGGTCCCGTCGCGATTCCCCTCGAGGTTCGACTCGTTGTGCTTGTGCTCATAGGAGACGAGGTCGTGCATGGTGAAGCCGTCGTGGGCAGTGATGAAGTTGATCGACGCATAGGGCCGGCGGCCCTCTGACGCGTAGAGGTCGGCCGAGCCGGTCAGGCGCCAGCCGAGCTCCTCGATGCCGGTCGATCCCCGCCAGAAATCACGCAGGCAGTCGCGGTACTTGCCGTTCCACTCCGTCCACAGGGGCGGGAACTCGCCGACCTGGTAGCCGCCGGGGCCGACGTCCCAAGGCTCCGCGATGAGCTTGACGCGACGAAGGATCGGATCCTGCTGGATGGTCGTCATGAAGCTGCCGAGCATGTCGACGTCGTGGAAGGACCGGGCAAGGGCCGAGGCGAGGTCGAAGCGGAAGCCGTCGACGTGCATCTCGGTGACCCAGTAGCGAAGGGAGTCCATGACGAGCTGCAGCACATGCGGCTTGGAGACATCGAGCGTGTTGCCGCAGCCGGTGTAGTCGGTGTAGAAGCGGGCATCGGGCTGGAGCCGGTAGTAGTCGTCATTGTCGATGCCGCGGAATGACAGGGTCGGGCCGAACTGATTGCCCTCCGCGGTGTGGTTGTAGACGACGTCGAGGATGACCTCCAGCCCCGCGGAATGCAGGTCCTTCACCATGTTCTTGAACTCTTGGACCTGCTCACCGCGCGTACCTGAGGAGGAGTAGCCCGCATGCGGCGCAAAGAACCCGATGGAGTTGTAGCCCCAGTAGTTCGACAGGCCCAGTTCCAGCAGGTGGATCTCGTCGACGAAGTGGTGGGTGGGCATGAGCTCGATGGCGGTCACCCCGAGGGAGCGCAGATGCTCGATGACACACGGGTGCGCGATGCCCGCGTACGTTCCGCGCTGATGGGCAGGCACGTCAGGGTGCAGTTGCGTGAGGCCCTTTACATGGGCCTCGTAGATGACGGTGTCGCCCCAGGGGGTGCGCGGGTGGGCATCGCCCTTCCAGTCGAACTCGTAGTCGACCACGATGCTGCGCGGCACGAATGGCGCCGAGTCGTCGCCGTTCATGGCGAGGTCGTTGCTGCCCGCGTGGTCGAAGACCGCGGGATCAAGCCGGAATTCGCCCTCGATTGCCCGGGCGTACGGGTCGATGAGGAGTTTCGACGGGTTCCATCGCTGGCCGGTCTCGGGGTGCCAGGGTCCGTGAACTCGAAAGCCGTACCGGGTGCCGGGGGGAAGGTCGTCGATGTGGGCGTGGAAGACGTTGAACACGCGCTCGGTGATGGGGATGCGGCGCTCACTGCCGTCGTCGTCGAAGACGCACAGGTCGACCGACTCTGCCCCCTCGGCCCACAGTGCGACATTGGCCCCGCCCCGGCCGTCAGGCGTGACGCCCAGGGGATCCCAACTCGAATGCCGGGCCGGGGCGCCTGTTTGGGCCAGGGCTCGGTGTCGCGTCGCCATTATGCAGACGGTACAGGTGGCCACCGGACTCGAGCGCTGGTGCACGCTGCGATCATGGCCAAGAGGTGGGCGCTAGGCTCGCGCATCCGATGACCGAAGGGGTTCGCATGGCCGATTTCGTTTCGATGGACGTCGCAGAGCGGGTGGCCACGATCACCTTGAACCGTCCGAAGATGAACGCCCTGTCCTTGCAGATGCAGCGTGAGATCCGCGATGCGGCCAACGAGGCGTCGTCCATGGCCGAGGTCGGGGCAGTCGTCCTGTACGGCGGGCCAAAGGTGTTCGCCGCCGGTGCCGACGTCAAGGAGATGGCCGACATGTCCTTCCAGGACATGGCCCGGCACTCGCGGGGACTGCAGGCCTCATTCGCTGCCGTTGCCTCGATTCCCAAGCCCACGATCGCCGCCATCACCGGCTACGCGCTCGGCGGGGGCTGCGAGCTCGCACTGTGCTGCGACCTGCGCGTCGCCGCTGACAACGCCCGTCTTGGCCAGCCCGAGATCCTCCTCGGGATCATTCCCGGCGCGGGCGGCACGCAACGCCTCTCCCGGCTCATCGGGCCCTCTCGGGCGAAGGACCTCATCTTCAGCGGCCGGTTCATCGATGCGCCGGAGGCACTCGCGATCGGCCTCGTCGACCGGGTCGTCGCCCCGGAGGAGGTTTACTCCGATGCGCACGCGTGGGCGGCTGAGCTCGCAAGAGGGCCGGCCCTGGCCCTCGCCGCAGCCAAGGGCGCCATCGACTCCGGGCTCGAGACCGACCTCGCCACCGGCCTGGAGATCGAGCGTCAGGCGTTCGCGAGCATGTTCGCGACCGAGGATCAGAAGATCGGGATGGCGTCGTTCATCGAGCACGGCCCCGGCAAGGCTGAGTTCACTGGCCGCTAGGTGGCTGCAGGCCGGTTGCCGGCGTGCGTTGCCATCGCGAGCTGCCCGGCGAGGATCAAAGGGGCATCGACCATCGCGGGGCCGTACCAGGTGAGCGAACGACCATCGACGAGCGCGCAGGGAAGCGGGTCGAACGACTCCGGCCCGTCGCCTGAGCTGAAGGCATAGGGCTCGTCGGGAAGCACGGCGAGGTCATGCGGGGGCAGGTCCTCGAGGCGGATGCGCGGATACCGCTCGGGGGAGTCGGCGAGGACGTTGTCGATCCCGAGGCGGCGCAGGACATCGCCGGCGTAGGTGTCGCTGCCGACGTGCATCCAGGGCCGCCGCCAGATGGTGATGACGGCCCGACGACGCTTGGCGGCCGGAGTCTGCGGAACGCCGTCCCACCGTGAGCGAGCATCATCGAGCCATGAGCAGGAGGGCGCCTCGATGGCCGTGAGCAGTCGAGCCATGGAATGAAGGGCCTGCTCGACGGTGCGGATATCGGTGACCCAGACCTGCCGACCCGCCGAGCGCAGGGCATCGATGTCGTCGGGCCGATTCTCCTCGGCGTTCGCGATGATGAGGTCGGGGGCGAGGCGCGTGATCGCGTCGATGTCAGGATTCTTCGTTCCCCCGATGCGAACGGCGTCGAGGTCAACCGGATGGCTGCACCAGTCGGTCACGCCCGCGAGAGTGCCGGGTGCGCTCGCGGCGAGGGCCTCGGTGAGCGACGGGACCAGGCTCACGATCCTGCGTGGTGCCGCGTCGAGCCGGACGACGGCTCCCGTATCGTCTCGGTGGATCGCCATGCGGCCAGAATGTCACAGGCCGTCGCAGCCGCGACATCGGCGAGCACGGTACATGCGAGCACGACAGACACGAAGGGGCAACATGTTCGACGAGGTAGTGCTGTTCGACGTCCGCGATTCGATCGCGCGCATCACGCTCAACAGGCCCGACAGGTCGAACTCATTCGATCTCGATGCGGCGCGCGAGTTCTGCGCGGTCGTCGAGCGCACGGCGGCCAGCCAGGCGCGGGCCGTGCTCCTCACCGGCAACGGGCCACGGTTCTGCGCCGGCGGGGATGTGGCGTCGATGGTCGTGGCCGACGACAGGGCCGCCTACCTGCGCGAGTTGGCCAGGACCCTGGAGGCGGGACTTCGTGCCATGTCGGAACTGCCGATCCCGGTCATCGCGGCCGTCCAGGGGGCGGTTGCCGGGGCTGGTCTTGCCGTGGTGCTCAATGCCGATGTCGTCGTCGCCTCGCGCTCGACGAAATTCCTGACCGCGTACGCCGGCATCGGGCTCACGCCCGACTGCGGCGTCTCGTACCTCCTCCCCAGGGCGGTTGGGCAGCAAAGGGCACTTGAACTCGCGCTGACCGGCCGAGTGCTCTCCGCTGATGAGGCTCTCGAGTGGGGCCTCATCGCCCAGGTGGTCGAAGCGGATGATCTCGCCACCGTCGCAGACGAGCTTGTGGCTCGCGTCGCATCGGGGGCCGTTGCAGCGCTCGGTGATGCCAAGCGACTCATTCGGTCATCCTTTGAGATGCCTCGAGTGCAGAGCGCTGCGGCCGAGGTTGACTCCATCGCGCGTGCGGTGACCAGGGATGAGGCGATCTCGCTCATCGAGGCCTTCACCAAGCGCGGATGACGGCAAACCCGCTGCGTGATCGTTGAACTGCGGGTAGCCTCCCCCCACCGCCCTTTGGCCCAGATGATCGGAGATCTCCCATGACACTGCAGGACAGGATCGACCCCGAGGTTCGTGTTCCCCTTGACGGACTGCTCGGCGCCTTCCCCGGAGGCTTCAATGCCATTCCTGACATCGTCGCTCGGCGTGAGCTTGTCATCGCGATCCTGGCCGCTGGCGCGGAGGGCATCCCGCCGAATGACAGGGTGTCCTCGCAAGATCACGTGGCTCCGGGTCGTGACGGCCACCCGGAGGTGGGCGTGCGCGTGTACCGCCCTGTTGGCTCCTCGGGCACCCTCCCGGGAATCTTCTACATCCATGGTGGCGGCATGGTCCTCGGCAGCATCGAGATGGACGACGCCTCCGCAACGATGCTCTGCGAGATGACCGGTTGCGTCGTCGTGTCGGTCGAGTACCGCCTCGCGCCGGAGAACCCGTTCCCTGCCGCCCCGGAGGACTGCTACACCGGACTGGTGTGGATGGCGCGGAATGCCGCGGAGATCGGTGTCGATCCCGAGCGCATCGCCCTGTTCGGCCAGAGTGCTGGTGGCGGGTTGGTGCTCGCAGTGGCGCTCATGTCGCGTGATCGCGGCTTCCCGTCGATCCGGATGCAGATGCCGATCTACCCGATGATCGATGACCGTAACGTGACGCCGTCGAGCCATGAAGTGACCGATATCGGCATCTGGGACCGCGCCGGCAACCTCGAGGCCTGGGGCATGTACCTCGGCGACGCCTACGGCACCGAGCACGTTTCCCACTACGCCGCTCCGGCCCGGGCGACGGATCTCTCGGGGCTCCCGCCGACCTTCATCGATGTTGGCGACCTCGATCTGTTCCGCGATGAGGACATCGACTTCGCGGCGCGCCTCATGCGGGCGGGTGTTCCCACTGAGTTCCACGTGAACCCGGGTGCCTACCACGCGGCCGAGGTCTTCGCGCCGACAGCGGCCCTGTCTCAGCGGATCTGGGCGATGCGGGTCGATGCCCTTCGGCGTGCGCTCTTCGGGTAGCGCGCACGCTGGGAGCGGGACCTCGTGGCAAGTAGTTGGAATGCCGGACAAGGCCCCGCTCCCCGTCATATGGTGGGGCACTGTTTCTTGAGTCGGTCTAGAGTTAGGCTGTCTTTGGGGACGCATCCCGCCAATTTCGAGTATGAGGAGTTTCCATGGGTCTTCTGGACGGCAAGGTCGCGACCATCACCGCGAGCACCCGGAGTATCGGTCGCGGCATCGCCGAGGCTTTCCACAACGAGGGCGCAACGGTTGTCCTCAGCGGTCGCAACGAGGAGAAGGGCCTTAAGGCCATCGAGGAGATGGGCGGCGGCGATCGACTGCACTTCATCGCGTGCGATGCCTCGAAGCAGGCGCAGGTCGAAGCGCTCGTCGACAGCACGGTCGCCAAGTGCGGCCGCATTGACATCATCGTCCCGAACGCCGGCGGTGTCGCGAACACCGCTCCGGTCGCGATGATGAGCGACGAGGAGTGGCAGTACGAGCTCGACTTCAACCTCAACCAGACTTTCTGGATGACCCGTCGGGCCCTGAAGTACATGCTGCCGCAGCAGTCCGGCCGCATCATCGGCATGTCGTCGATGTACGGAAAGATCTCCACCATGGCCGTGCCCGGCTACATCGCCAATAAGCACGCGATCATCGGGCTCATGAAGGCGGTGGCCAAGGAGGTCGGCACCCAGGGAATCACCGCGAACGCGCTGTGCCCGGGCTTCGTCCCGACGGACATGTTCTACGAGACCGGTCCCGCGACCGTCGAGGCGATGGGCCTTCCGAACCTCGATGCCCTCGCACAGATCATGTTCAGCGTCACGGCAATCCAGCGACCGAACACCGAGGCTGAGGTAGCGGCTGCCGCAGTCCTCCTGGCATCGGATCTCGGCGCGGGCATCACCGGCACCACGATCAACGTCGATGGCGGCGCGTCGCCGTACTAGGCATCGCGCGGCTAGGCCTCGCGCGGCTAGGCCTCGCGCGGCTAGGCATCGCGCGAAAGTGGGCGCGCTGCCGCAATAACTGAATATCCACCGTTTCGAAAGGATTGATGCGTGTCTCGTCTGGGCAACCTCGACCAGTGGTTCACCGACAAGACCGCGATCGTCACCGGCGGCGCTGGGGGCATGGGGCGTTCGATCGCCCTCGCCTTCAGCGCCGCCGGTGCTCGTGTCGTGGTCGCCGACTTCAATGCCGACGGCGGGCAGGAGACGGTATCGCTCGTGCGGGAGCAGGGCGGCGAGGCGGTCTTCGCACGAACCGACGTATCGAAGTCGGATGACGTTGCGGCGATGGTGCAGTCCGCAGTCTCGAACTTCGGCGGGCTGAACTTCGCGGTCAATGCGGCCGCGATCGAATTCGAGACCGTGAACCTCGCAGACCTGCCGGACGAGGACTTCGACCGGATGATCGCCGTGAACCTGCGCTCCATCTTCCTGTGCATGAAGCATGAGATCAACGCGATGCTCCCCGATGGCGGCGCCATCGTGAACATCGCCTCGACGAACTCCTACCGGCCGCAGCCCCACCAGTCGGCCTACACCGCCAGCAAATTCGGTGTCCTGGGCATCACCAAGTCAGCGGCTATCGACTATGCGCCGCTGGGGGTCCGCATCAATGCGATCTGCCCGGGCGCGATCGAGACCCCGATGCTGCTCGGCGCCATCAAGGCGCGCGGCCGAGACAAGCAGGAGGTCGCGGGCCGGCTGAGCCTCATCGGGCGCTTCGGCCAACCGGACGAGATCGCGTCCGCCGCCCTGTGGCTGTGCTCCGAGGCATCGTCCTTCACCATCGGCCACGCGCTCGCGGTCGATGGCGGTTATCTGGCCCGCTAGCGATCCTCCTGCGACTACTTCGCGTAGTCGTAGAAGCCGCGTCCGGACTTGCGGCCGAGGAGGCCCGCCTCGACGTGGCGCTTGAGTAGGGCCGGCGGCGCGAACGCCGACTCGAGGTGCTCGGCATACAGGCTCTGCGAGACGAGGAGCATCGTGTCGAGCCCGATCATGTCGCAGAGGGTCAGGGGTCCCATGGGCATCCCGCATCCTGCCATCATGCCGGTGTCGATGTCCTCCTTGGTGGCCACGTTGTTCTCCAGCGACCTGATGGCGGATAGCAGGTAGGGGACGAGGATCGCGTTCACCACGAAGCCGGAGCGGTCCGCTGCCCGAATCACCTTCTTGCCGAGGACATCCGCGCAGAACTCGTGGGCGGCGTCGGCGACAGCGGGGTCGGTCACGAGGCAGGCGACCACTTCGACGAGCGGCATGACCGGTACCGGGTTGAAGAAGTGCAGGCCGAGCACCCGGCCGGGGTGGGCACTGGCCGCAGCGATCTGTGCGACGGGAATGGACGAGGTGTTCGTTGCGATGATCGCGTCGACGGCGAGGATTCCGTCGAGGTCACCGATGAGGGCAACCTTGTCCTCGAGGGTCTCCCGGATGGCCTCGATGACGATCTCCCGGTCGGCGAGCGCCGCGCGGTCGGTCGTGAAGGCGATGCGCCCGATGATGGCGTCCGCGGGTTCGTTGAGGCGCCCGGCCGTCTCGGCCTTCGCGAGCGATGCGGCCATCCTGCCCCTCGCTCGGTCGAGGATCTCGTCGCTGAAGTCGACGACGACGACATCGCAGCCGCCCTTCGCCCCGACCTCGGCGATTCCGGCGCCCATGACGCCGCACCCGACGACTCCAAATCGATTCATTGCTCGTTCGCTCCCTGTGTGATGAGGACTGGCCGGCGGGCGTGCCCGCCGGGGGATTCGGCAGCTGCTAGAAATCGCCTGCGTTCGCCCGGAGGCTGCGCAGGACGCCACGCAATTGGTCGACCTGGTTGTCGGTGATGCCGAGGTTCTCGAAGACCTGCGCATTGAGGGCGATCGTCGCGGTCGCCGATTGGCTTCGGCCTGGCTCGGTGATGGACGCGAGCACGGCACGGCGGTCGGTGGGATGGGGGAGTCGGGCAACGAAGCCCTGAGCCTCAAGACGGTCAACAGCGCTCGTCACGCTCGTCGGATGGACCTGCAGGAGGCTGCCCATTCGGGTCATCGGCAGCGCACCGTTGCGCGAGAAGCCGAGGAGCATGAGGATCTCGTACCGGGCGAAGGTGAGATTGAGCGGCCGAAGGACGACATCGATGCGCTGCATGAGAATCTGCTGGGCACGCACGAGCGAGGTAACGGCGGCCATGCCGTCCGCGGCATCGGTCCAGCCGTGCTTCACCCATAGCCGGTGGGCCTCACCGATCGGATCGGTGTCGAGCATCTTCCCGATGGTCATGGCATCCCCTCGTCCGGCACGTCGCCAGGTTTGTCGCAGTGCCGACCCCCGTGGACCTCAGATACTAGGGCGTGCAAGCAGGTGAGCGTCAGCCGGAGGCTACTTGACGAGGTGCTCGGCGAGCGCCGCGGCCGAGGCCCGGAACCGCATCGGGCCGAGGGTGCGGTAGCTCGGGTCCAACTCGAGCCTGGCCCGTGAGATGACCTCGAGGAGGGTGATGAGGCCGAGGCCGGCGACCGCGCTGTCGATCCGGTCCTTGGCGGGGTTCATGACCATGAAGGACTTGGCTGCCCGCTTGCTCAAGTCGTCCCTCGTCTTCTTTCGCAGGGCCTCGCCGGTGCTCGTCGCTCCGATCGAGGTGACGAAGTAGACGATGGCGACTCGCTCGCGATCGTCGATCCAGCTGAGGATGTCGTCGATGAAGTCGATGAGGTCGTCGGGGTGCGTCAGGTCAGGGAGGAGCCCGCCGACGAGCCTTGACCACTCGTCTGCGAAGTCGGCGATGATCTCGTCGAGGATCTCATCCTTCGAGGCGAAGTGGTAATAGAAGGCGGCCGGGGTCATGCCCGCCTGGGCAGCGATGTCGGAGACGGCGATCTGATCCGGCGGCTGGACCGCGAGCAGATCGATGGCGGCGGTGAGGATCTCGTGGCGTCGCGAGGGACGGTTTGCGGGCCGCGCTGACCGAGGGGATGGCATGGTGTGGCGAGTCTGCCATACGCAGGCTGGGTCTTCGGGTTCATAATGACAACGTGACGAGAGCCCCTGCCCCGATAAGCCCTGGTGGCGCCGGCAGTGCGGGCAGCAACGGCAGGGGCGATACGGCAGCCGAGACGCCCGTGCATCAGGATCCGGATGCGCCGGGCCGTCCTGCACACCGCCCGTCGCGCCGCGCCGAGATCGTCCGCGGAGCCACGACCGCCTTCTCGCGGCTCACCTATGCGGAGGCGACCGTCGAAGAGGTGGCCGTCGAATGCGGTGTCGCGCCGACCGCCGTCTACTACCACTTTGGCGGCAAGGAGGAGCTGTTCGACCAGGCCTTCGCCTCGTGCCTGGAGGGCTTCAGCGCCTCGATCGACCACATTCGCGGCAATGCCGAGACGCTCAACGAGCAGGTACTGCGAGAGGTCATCTACGCGGGATGGGCCTGGTGGCGAACCCACCCGGTGGAGGCCCGGTTCCTCACGCTGCATCTGGGTGGCGCGACACCGCAGTCGCGCAGGACCTACGAGGCCTGGCAGGAGCGTCACGCCCAGCGGGCCTTCGACTACCTCGCCGAGAGTGAGCGGCCGCCCCGCAGTTCACGCAAGGCACGGGAGCAGTACGCGTCGAAGCTCATGGCCTTCAACTTCCTCAACCAGTTGCTCACGACCGCCCAGACCACGTGGATCGACGGCCCGCTGAGCCGGCTGCCGGTGGCGCGGCTCGAGGTCGCGCTCGCCGACATCCTCGTGCCGGTCATGATGGGAACTGAACAGCCCGCTCCTTCTTGAGCTCCCAGCGGGCGATGGAGCGCAGGTGCACCTCGTCGGGGCCGTCGAAGATCCGAAGACCTCGGTGCCAGCCGTACATGCGTGCGAGCGGTACGTCATCGCTCACGCCCATCCCGCCGTAGACCTGGATTGCCCGGTCGATGACCGCGCACGCCATCCGTGGGGCGATGACCTTGATCGCGGCAATCTCCATGCGGGCAGTCTTGGCGTCACTTTGATCGATCATCCACGCGGCCTTGAGGGTGAGGAGGCGTGCCTGCTCGATCTCTATGCGGGACTCTGCGATATCGCGCTGAATGGTGCCCTGGTCGGAGAGCGGCCCACCGAACGCGACGCGGCTCTTGGCTCGGTCGACCATCATCGCCAGGGCTCGCTCGGCGGCACCGATGGCGCGCATGCAGTGGTGGATGCGGCCGGGGCCAAGGCGAGCCTGCGCGATCATGAATCCGTCGCCGGCCTCCCCGAGAAGATTCGAGACTGGAACACGGACGTCCTTGAAGAGGATCTCTGCGTGACCGTGCTGGTCATAGTGGCCGAGGACGGGAAGCGATCGCTCGATCGTGACGCCGGGGGTGTTCCGTGGGACGAGGACCATCGACTGCCTGCGGTGTGCCGGGCCGTCGGGATCGGTCTTGCCCATGACGATGAAGATCTCGCAGCGGGGATCCATGGCGCCGCTCGCCCACCACTTGAGACCATTGATGACCCACTCATCGCCGTCACGCTCGATCGAGCAGGTGATATTCGTGGCATCGCTGCTCGCGACCGCGGGCTCGGTCATGACAAACGCCGACCGCATCGTGCCGTCGAGGAGCGGGGCGAGCCAGGTGGCCTTCTGCTCGGGCGTTCCGAACAGGTGCAGGGTCTCCATGTTGCCCGTATCGGGGGCCTGGCAGTTGATGGCCTCGGGGAGGATGTCCATGCTCCAGCCCGAGATCTCGGCCAGCGAGGCGTACTCGGTGTTCGTGAGTCCGCTCTCAGCGGGCAGGAACAGGTTCCACAGGCCTCGGGCGCGAGCCTCGACCTTGAGCTCCTCGACGATGGGGGGAAGGGTGGAGTCATCGGGCCCGACGGCCGTTCGGTAGCGGTCGTACTCCTTCTCCGACGGCAGCACGCGAGTGTTGAGGAAGTCCCACATGTTCTCTGAGAGTTCCTGGGCCCTTGGGCTCAGCTGGAAGTCCATCGTTGCTCCGATTCCGGGTCGAGGTTGTGCGCCTGACTTGGGCGATCCTAGTCAGGAGTTGGGGTTACTTGACTCCTTCTCCACTAACGAGCAGTATCCTGCGTGCGAGGCGCGCTCGCACGTCAGGCGGGCCGGCAACTGAGGTAATCGTGCATGCGAATCATCGGGCCTGAGCCCCTAACCGTGAGGACCAAGGTGTCGTCCCTGCCGCTTGGACCGATTGCCGATCGAGCAGCGGAGCAGCCTTCCGCGGTCGCACTCGTCGACGATCTCGCCGTTCGAACGTGGTCGCAGGTCGAGGCTGAGCTCCGCAGCGCATCGGCGGCAATGCTTTCCGTTGCCCCGGATCCAGACTCGCGCTGGGGGGTCCTCGGAGACAATGCCGCCCCCACTCTCCTCGCGCATGCTGCGGGCCTTCTCGCTGGCGTGGGCACGGTTGCGATCTCGCGCCAGCTGACCCTCAGGGAACTCGCGGACCAGGTCGAGGACGCTGGCATCGTGGGACTCGTCACCGGCCCCGGGGGCGCCGCGGTCGCGATCGAGGCGCTCGATGCCGGGCTCGTCGACGCGGTGGTCGTGCACTCATGCGATGTCCCGACCGGTGCGCCCGGAGGAGCCGTGTCGTGGGATGCGTGGATCGCAGCGGCGCCGAAGGCCGAAGACTTCCCCGTACGCCCGCCTAGGCCGGTCATGGTCTACACCTCGGGCACGACGGGCCGGGCACGCGGAACCGAGACCCGGTGGGTGCTGGCACCCGTCGAGACGAGCGGTGACTACCTGCGGGTCCTGCGCGAGCGCGCGCAGTTCCCCGCCGGTCCCCACATCGTCGTTGGGCCGCTGCAGCACAACGGGCCGCTGGCTGCCGTCCGGCACCTCCTCCTCGGCGAGGCGGTCATCGTCATGGGCCGGTTCGATGCGGCGCGCACCCTCGCGCTCATCGAGGAGTACGAAGTCCGCTCCTCGGTGATGGTCCCGACGCATTTTCAGCGGATGCTCGCGCTCGACCCTCAGGTGCGGGCACGCTACGACCTCGGCTCCGTCACGATGATCGCCCACACCGGCTCGGCCTGCCCGCCCGACGTCAAGCGCGGGATGATCGACTGGTTCGGCCCGGTGTTCACCGAGTCCTACGGCGGCAGCGAGTCCGGGACCCTCTGCCGCATCAACTCGACGCAGTGGCTTGCCCACCCCGGATCGGTCGGCAGGGTCGTCGAGCCCTACCGGATCCTCGTGCTCGATGAGCTCGGGGCCGAGTTGCCTGCGGGGGAGCAGGGCCTCCTCGCATTCGAGGCCCCCGAGGGCCACGGGATTCGATACCACCGCGACGAGGAGAAGACGGCGAAGGCCTACGTCAGGCCGGGAGTGTTCACGCTCGGCGATGTCGGACACGTCGATGAGGATGGCTTCATCTTCGTGACCGACCGGGTCTCCGACATGGTCGTCTCGGGCGGCGTCAACCTGTACCCGTCCGAGAGCGAGCAGGTACTCCTCGAGCATCCCGCCGTGCAAGACGTCGCCGTCATCGGGGTTCCGCACCCCGACCTCGGCGAGCAGTTGCTCGCGCTCGTCGTACCGGTGGATCCGAGTGCGCCGCCGACCCTTGCCGAGCTCGACGCGTGGTGCCGCGAGCGGCTCGGCGCCTACAAGATTCCGCGACTCGTCGAGTTCATCGAGGTGCTGCCCCGAAACGAGATGCAGAAGGTCGACAAGAAAGCCCTCCGCAAGCCCTACTGGGGCGAGGGGCGCACGATCGGCGGCTAGCCGCCGATCCATCCACGAAATCCACCGTTCATTGAAAAGACCAACCCCACGAAGGAGAAGAGCATGCTCAAGGGCATTGCAGGTCGCACGGCAATCGTGACCGGCGCGGCCGGCGGAATCGGTTCGGCGACCTGCCGGCGGCTGCACGCCGAGGGAGCCAATGTCGTCGCAGTCGATATCGACGGCGCAGGGCTTGACGCCCTCGCAGCAGAACTCGGCGACCGTCTCGTCGCCGTGCGCGCTGATGTCTCCGACCCTGCCGCGACGGAGGCCTTCTTCGCGACCGCGGTCGATAGGTTCGGGTCGGTCGACATGTTCCACGCCAATGCCGGCGTCGAGTCGAAGGTCAACCCGATCGCTTCGTTCGACCTCGCCGACTTCGAGAAGGTCATGGCGGTCAACGTGCGCAGCGCCTTCCTCGGATCAGCCGCCGCCGTGCGCCAGATGATGACCCAGCCGAGCGCGGGCAAGATCGTCTTCACCGCCTCCATCGCCGGGCTCAAGAGCGACGCCGGAGTTTCGGTGTACAACGCCAGCAAGCACGCGGTCATCGGACTGGCGCGCTCGCTCATGAAGGAGACCGGCGCGCTCGGGATCCGCGTGAATGTCGTGGCGCCCGGCGTCGTCGACACCCGCATGATGAAGCCGCTCGAGGACGGGCTCGGGGCACTTGCCGGCATCGATGGCGCCACCCTCAAGGCCGCGCTCCTCGCCGGGATCCCGCTGGGCCGCTACGCCGAGTCCGATGAGATCGCTGCGACGGTGGCCTGGCTGCTGAGCGACGAGGTGCCCTACATGCACGGTGAGGTCGTCACCGTCGGTGGTGGTCTCTACCCGTGACGAGAATCGGGCTCAGCCTCCCACAGCTCGGCGGCCACGTCTCGAGGGACGTCGTCCGCGGGTTTGCCGAACGGGCTGAGGAGCTCGGGTTCGGATCGCTCTTCGTCCAGCAGCACCTGTTCTATCCGCTTCACCCGGCGTCGGGCTACTCAGCCCGGCCCGGGCTTGCCGTGCCCGAGGCGTACCGATCGATCCTCCAGCCGATGGAGCTCCTGGCCGCCGTCGCCGCATGGACATCGACCATCACGATCGGCACGAGCATCCTCGTCGCGGGCTACCACCGGCCCGTCGACCTCGCTCAGCGGATCTCGACCCTCGACATCCTCGCCGGCGGACGCACCGTGTTCGGGTTCTCCGTCGGCTGGTCCGACGAGGAGCACGCGCAGTACGACGTCGATCCGCGCACCCGCGGCAGGAGGGCAGATGAGCTCGTCGATGCGCTGCTCGCGTGCTGGGGGAGTGACCCGGTCTCGTACGAGGGGGAGTTCTTCTCGATCCCCGAGTCGGACGTCCGGCCCAAGCCGCTCCAGAGCCCGCATCCGCCGCTGATGTCGGGCATGCGCTCGGCCGCAGGACTCAAGCGCACGGCCGAGAAGTTCGATGTCTGGAACCCGGCCTCTGGCACGCTCGAGCAGCACCTGGAGACCTTCGCCCAGCTCGGCACGATGCGGCCGGCGAACCGGGCACCCCTGTCCATGTGCTGGAACCTGTTCACCCATCCACCGGTTGAGGTCGCCAACCTCAGGCCGCTCAGCGTCGACGAGCTCTGCACCGAGGTCGCCGCGGCGGCCGCGGCGGGGGTCGACGCGGTCTCGGTCGACGCGAACTTCGATCCGTCGATCCTCTCGGAGGACGATTGGCTGACGGTTCCCGACCGGCTCGCGCCGCTGCTCGACGCCGCGCGCAGGTAGTCCTGAGTCCGGCGGTCCTCAGTCCGCCCAGCCGGTGCGGCTGTCGGCGTGGGCATCGACGGTGATCGCCTTCTCGGCGATGACGCCGATGCCATCGTGCACGATGACCCGGTCGACGTAGCCGCCCCAGCCGACGATGGACGTCGCATCGCCGGCGAAGGTGTAGAGGAACGACGAGCGCATGAGCGCCTCGCCGGGGGCGAGCCAAGTGACCTGCTGGTTGACGATGAAGTGCCGGCGGGCGAGGGGCGCGGCGAGCGCCTCCCGGTAGTACTCGACGATCTCCTCGCGGGAGTGACGGGTACCGCGCCGGGTGGTGAGGGACGCATCCGGGGCGAAGACCGCGGCGAGCATCTCGAAGTCCGGGGTGTCGATCGCCTGCGCATACCGGTAGGCGGCGGCGCGCGCGGCGTCCGTCGTTTCGAGTCGTTCGAGCCTTTCGAGGATCGAGGTCAGGGCCGAAGCCGAGTCGTCGCTCATTGGCTGCCGTCCTCGACCGCGTGAACGCCCCGCTTCTTCAGGCTGACCGGGCCGGTGACCGTGAGCCGGCAGGCCAGGCGCCGCTTTCCGTCGAGGGGAACGAGGGTCCGCGCGAGCGTCTCGCGCTCGTCGGCCGGCATCTCGCCGCAGTTCTCGAGGCCGTCCTCGACGACGCTCACGCAGGTGCCGCATGATGCGGACGCATCGCAGACGGTGGGCCAGACGAATCCGGCGCCGCGCGCGGCAGTCATCACGGTCTCGCCGACAGCGACCTCAAGGTCAATCCCGATCGGGTCCACGTGCACGACGCTCATGTCATCTCCAGTCGACTGTCTGGTCGTCCGTTGGGGTCCGGATGGGACCGTACCAGCGGAATATGTACTTACCGTAGTCTGATGCTAGTAACATGCCCCCGTCACGGCACTGCCTTACCCGCATCCAGCGTGGCACCCCCGAGCGACGCACTGCGCCGCACTGAGCGAAGAGGTATGACATGGATCTAGGACTGAGCGGCAAGCGAGCCCTCGTCACCGGTGGTACCCGAGGGATCGGCCGGGCAACCGTCGAGCTCCTCGCCGCGGAGGGCGCCTCGGTCGCCTTCTGCGCGCGCAATGCCGAGTCAGTCGAGGAGGTGGCGGCCGATCTTCGCAGCCGCGGCGCGACGGTCTTCGCCCGCGCTTTCGACGTGAGCGATGAGGACGCCCTCAAGGGGTTCATCCGAGATGCTGCCGCAGAGTTCGGCGGCCTCGACATCCTCGTCTCGAACGTGACCGCCGGATCGCTCAAGGGCCCGGAGCAGTGGGCGAACTCGCTGAGCCTTGATCTCATGCCCCTCGTCCACGCCATCGACGAGGTGACCCCGATCATGGAGGCGGCAGGCGGCGGATCGATCGTGGCCCTCTCCTCTACGTTCGGCTTCGACAACGTATGGCCGAGCTCGCCCAACTCCTACGGCGCATTCAAGGCCGCCATCATCCGTCACGCCTCTGCGGCAGGCCATGCCCTCGCCCCCAAGGGCATCAGGGTGAACACCGTCTCACCGGGTCCCACCTACTCCGAGGATGGCGACTGGGGCAAGATCAAGGCCGGCCGGCCCGAGGTCTACGAGAAGGTCAAGGACTCGATCCCGATCGGCCGGATGGGCGAGCCCAAGGAGGTCGCGTCGGCGATCGTCTACCTCGCAAGCCCGGCCTCGGGTTTCTGCGTCGGCACGAACATCGTGTGCGATGGCGGCATGACCGTCCGCACCCAGTTCTGACCGACACCAGGCCTCGAGCGATCGCGCCTCAGACGATGGGAACCCCGGCTCGCTGCACAGCGGGCCGGGTGAACGTCGCCCTCGTCTGCGGCGGCCGCTGGCATGACTTCGACTATGCGCGGCTGCAGATCCTTCAACTGCTCGGGCGGCATGACAGCGTGCGCTGCAGCGTCCACCCGGACTTCTCGGATATTGCGGCGCTCGCTGCGGCAGACGCCGTCGTCGCCTACACGTGCGATGTGCGGCCCGGAAGGGAGCAGGCCCTCGCCCTCCGTGACCGAGTTCGCGCGGGCGGCAGGCTGCTTGCCCTGCATGCGACGAACTCCGCGATTGATGCCCCCGTCCCGGGCGCCGAGCGGGTGTTTCGCACCCCGGACGCCATGCCGGAGTTCAGCGCACTGCTGGGCAACAGGTTCCTCGCGCATCCCAGGATCTCAGCCATGCGCATCGACATCGCCCAGCCGGACCACCCGCTTGCGTCCGGCATCGCGGCCTTCGTCACGACTGACGAGATCTACGTGTCCGAGCTCGCCGGTGATCTCGAGGTGATCATGGACGCCTCGTACGACGGGCCATGTCCGGGCTTCATGACCCAGCAGGTGCCGGGTCGCACGCGGCATCCGGTGCTGTTCAGCCGGCCGGAGGGCAGGGGATCGGTGGTGTCGTTCACCCTCGGGCACTGCCGCGGGCGCTTCGATGTCGCAGACCAGGGCATTGATGATCTCGGGGGGACCGACACGATCGCGTGGGAGTCACCGGAGTTCAATGAGGTCCTGCGACGCTCCGTCGACTGGGCCGTACACGGGGATGATTGGGCGAAGTGTCCTGCGGGGCATGAACACACGAAGGAGCTGCCATGAGCGGACTGGGCACCGCGGTCGTCACGGGCGCGGCGCAGGGTATCGGGCGAGCGGTTGCCGAACGGCTGCTGGCCGACGGATACGAAGTGCTGGCGGTCGATGTCAACGCCGACCAGGTCGCGCATGCCGCGGCCGAGCTCGGCTGCCGGGGCGTGGCGCTCGACGTCACGAATGACGAGCAGGTGGCGAGCCTTGCCGCGCTGGCTCCTGAATGCACGGCTCTGGTGAACAATGCGGCGATCCAGCGCTATCAGGACCTGCTGCACACGACCCATGACGAGATGCGGCTCATCCTCGACGTCAACGTGATCGCCCCCGTGCTCGCCGCCCAGGCACTCGTGCCGGTGATGAGCCGAAACGGCGGCGGCAGCATCGTCAACCTGTCGTCGATCACCTCGAAGGCCCACCCGGCATCGACCTCGCTATACCCGACATCGAAGGCCGCCATCAACCAGCTGACCCAGGCGATGGCACTGGAGTTCGGGTCCCACGGCGTGCGCTGCAATGCGGTGGGCCCGGGCACGGTGCTCACCGAGGGCACGGCCGAGCACTATGGCGCTGAGGCCGCCCAGGCGCTCATCGCCGGCTGCCTGCCGATCTCGCGCATGGGGATGCCCCAGGACATTGCCAATGCCATCAGCTGGTTCTGCTCGCCGGAGGCCTCGTGGGTCACCGGCCAGGTGCTCTTCGTCGATGGCGGCTACATGTCATCGCACGGCCAATTCTTCCGCTGGGCCCGAAAGGCGCCGAAATGAGCGCGCGCCCGGGAGGCGTCAAGCCCTTCCGCTTCGCCATCCAGGCCTACCGCAGCGAATCGCGCAGGGAGTGGTGCGATCTCGCCCGCAAGGTCGAGTCCCTCGGCTACTCGACCCTATTCCTCGCCGATCACTACCTCGGTCCCGGCGAGCTGATCGAGCCGACCGGCCACCGGGTGCAGACCCTCGCCTCGATCCCGGCGATGGCCGCGGCCGCGGTCGTCACCGACACGCTCCGCATCGGATCGCGCATGACCTGCGTGAGCTACCACCTGCCGACCGTCCTGGTGAAGGAGATGGCGTCGATCGACGTGCTCTCCGAGGGCCGCCTGGAGATCGGGCTCGGGGCCGGCTGGCTCGCGAACGAGTATGAGGCGCTCGGCATCCCATTCGAGGGAGCCGGACGCCGCATCGAACTGCTGCGCGAGACGACGGAGCTCATGATCGCGGCCTACTCGGGCGAGCCGGTCGACTACCGCGGTCAGCAGGTCACCTCGCATGGCTACACGGCGGTCCCGGCCACGATCCAGCAGCCTCACCCGCCGATCATGATCGGCGGTGGCGCGCCGAAGGTTCTCGGTCTCGCCGGTGAGCTCGCCGACATCGTGAGCATCAACTTCAACAACAGTGCCGGTGTCGTCGGCAGCTTGAGCATCGCGAGCTCGACGGCCGAGGAGACCGACAAGAAGATCGCCTGGGTGCGCGAGGGAGCAGGCGACCGGTTCGACTCGATCGAGCTCGAGACGGCGTGCTACTTCGTGGCGGTCGATGGGGTCTCAGAGATAACCGCCGAGTCGCTCATGGCCCGTACGAACCAGACGAGGGAGGAGCTCGTCGACTTCCCTCATGCAGCGGTCGGCAGCGTCGCCGAGATCTGCGAGGCCCTCATCCGCAGGCGCGACCGCTACGGCTTCTCCTACATCACCGTCGGTGATGCCAATATCGACGCATTCGCGCCGGTCGTCGCGCAACTCACCGGAAAGTGAACATGACCAAGGAATATTCGCTCGCTCACCTGTCCATGATCGAGGTGCCGCCGATCGGCCTCGTACGCGCCGCCCAGCACGCGGGCTTCAACTACACCGGCTTTCGGCTGACCCCGACCTCGTCCGGCATCGATCACGGCATCCTCGGCAACGGCGGGGCCATCAGGGAGCTCAAGTCCGCCATCGACGACTCCGGGATCGGAGTCCTCGACCTCGAAGTCATCCGAATCAAAGAGGACGGACCTACGGCCGACCCAATGGCCCTGTTCGAGGCGGCAGAGTACCTCGGTGCCCGCTATGTCATCACGACCCTCGAGGACCCCGATCCAGTTCGTCGCGTCGAGTCCTTGGCGCTGCTCGCCGAGCAGGCGGCCGAGTATGACGTGGCCTTGGCCGTCGAGTTCATGCTCTTCTCCTCTGCGTCGACGCTGCAGGCTGCCTGCGAATCGGTTCTGGCGACTGGCGTGTCGAATGTCGTCGTCCTCGCCGACGTCCTGCATCTCGTGCGGTCCGGCGGCGTCCCGGATGACATGCTCGACTACCCGGCGCGGCTTTTCCCCTACGTCCAGATCTGCGGGGCACAGGGCGCGGCGGCGGCTCCTGATGCGGCAACGGCCCGGGCGGAGGCGGTCACCGCGCGCCTCATGCCGGATCAGGGGGATCTGCCTGTCCGGGAGTTCACCGAGTGCGTCCCCGCCGGGGCCGTACTGAGCATCGAGTGCCCGCTCGCCGGGCTCGGCAATCCCAGCGATCCGGCAGCACTCGCTGTCGAACTCCTCGCCTCGGCCCGACGGGCATGCGAATGACGACATCGAAGGCGACGCCGCTCGAGATCGACGGCCTGGCCAACGCCCGTGACCTCGGAGGGCTGCGGACCGGCGATGGCCGGATCGTGCGGCGGGGGGCTGCTGTCCGCTGCGACAACCTCCTCAGCCTCACCGCAAAGGGACACCAGGACCTCATTGAGATTGTGGGTCCGCGGACCGTCATCGACCTGAGGATGGAGCTCGAGGTGGAGCGCGGCGGGTACACCTTCACCGACGAGACGATCACCGTGCTGAACTACCCCATGCTCCCGCTCTCCGGCGTGAACCAGGAGCAGATCGATGCCGGAGCGTGCGATAACCTCATCGACGACTACATGGGGCAGATCGAGGTCAACGGGGACGCCGTCGTCAAGGCCCTTCGCGTGATCGCCGAGCCCGAGCAGCATCCCGTGGTCTACCACTGCACCGCGGGCAAGGATCGCACCGGCATCGTCACGGCGATGCTCCTGGGAATCCTCGGCGTCGACGACGCGACGATTGCTGCGGACTATCACGAAACGACGGCGAACATGGTGCCCATCATCGCGCGAATGCGCAGCGCACAGGTCTACAAGGACAACGGCCTCGCCTATGCGCCCGACTGGATCTTCGAGTCGGAGCCGGAGACCATGCTCGCCTTCCTCACCCGGATGACCCAGCGGTATGGAAGCGCCGAGGCGTGGGCGCTGGGCCGGGGCCTGAGTCCAGCCGAGATCGTCAGTATTCGTGCGGACCTGCTCGTTGATGAGTCCGGGGACTGACCGGCCCGCGAACGGCTACTGAATGGTCTCGCCCCCGTCGACGACGAGTGTCGCTCCGGTCATGAAGCTCGCATCGTCGCTCAGCAGGAAGCACACGGCGGCGGCCAGTTCCTCTGCCTGGGCTACCCGCTTGAGCGGGATGTTGGCGCCGAACATCTCAGCGCCCTTCTCCAGCGTGCCGCCGCGTGCGAGCATGAGCGGCTCGGTCATGCCGGTGAGAGTGCGCCCGGGTGCAACGCAGTTCACGCGGACGGCGGGCGCTGCCTCGAGGGCGAACTGCCGGGTGAATCCGGTGATCGCCGCCTTTGCCGCACCGTAGGGAACATTGAGCCGCTGCGCGACGATCGATGCCGTCGAGGCGATGGTGACGAGGGATCCGGCCCCGCGCGACTGCATGATCGGGTTCGTGTACTTCGCGGTCAGGAAGGTGCCGCCGACGTGCACCTCCATCAACCGATTGAAGCGGGCTGAGTCCCATTCCGAGATGAGGTCGAACTCGGCGTGACCGGCGCAGGCGAGCACGAGGTCGATGCCGCCGAGCTTGGCGACCGTGGCATCCACCGCGGCCTTCACCTGGGCCTCATCGGCGACATTCGCTGACAGCCCGATGCAGCCGGGGAGTTCCGCAGCGACGGCCTGGGCCTTTGCGAGGTCCAAGTCGACGATGGCCGCGACCCCGCCCTCGGCGACGACGCGCGCGGCCGTCGCCCGGCCGATGCCGCTGGCGCCACCGGTCACGAAGAGGATCTTGTTCTCGAAGCGCATGGGAGTCTCCAATTTCAATCAGCGAGGAATGAGGTGAGGGCCAGACGCGATCAGTGCGAACCCGAGGGGGAGTCGCTCGGCCGGGCACCCTCGGACGCCTTCCACATCTTCGCGCTGTCGAAGCCGATCCGGGTCACCGGGACGAGTTCGAGAACGACCCGCTCAGGGGAGTCGAGCATCGTGCGGAAGGCCTCGGCTTTTTCGGGCTCACCCGGGCGCATCGCATTCGCGAACTCCGGCAGGATGCGGTCGATGGTCTCGCGATCCGTGTGGACGATCGCGTTGCACTTGTAGGTGATGGACCGTCGCTCCTTCACCGAGGACCCCTTGGACGTGACGGCGATGCTCACCCGCGGATCCTTGCGGATCGACGCGATGCGCGGGCGTTCCTCGCTCGCGGTGAGCCAGAAGATGCCATCGCGGTAGATGAAGTTCACGATGACGCCCATCGGCCAGCCCTCCTTGCCCGACCAGATGAGCGTGCATTCGATCTGCGCGTTGAGTAACTCCAGTTCGTCATCAGTATCAAGGCTGTAGGACTTGACGTCCTCCCAGTTCTGTGCCTGTGCTGAAGTCACGGTTTTCCTCTCAGAATGCTACGAATCGAATGGTTGCTAGGGTGCCACATCCCGGGGGCAATTCCTAGATAGTCCTTGCATAAACTAGCAAGGCTGTCTAGTTTCGGGTGGGGTGGATGCCGCGATGTCCACTACGCCACGCCCGACCCGCTCACCCGACCTGCTCACCCGACCGCTGAATCGACCCAGCCCAGGAGGCACACGTGCCGCTCGACCTGCAGACCATCTCCGACCGGATGGAGATCGACGACCTCCTCGTCCGCTACTCCCGGGCAATCGACACCAAGGACTTCGCCGAACTCGAGAACCTGTTCACCCCCGATGGCGAGTACGACGCGGGCAGCCTGGGCCACCCGAAGAGCGCCAAGGCGGTGCGGGAGATGATCGAGGGCGCGATCGGCGGCCTAGACGCGACGATGCACCTGGTGGCGAAGAGCCTCATCGACGTTGACGGCGATTCGGCCGAGGTACGCACCTACCTGATCTCGCAGCACATCCGCGAGTCGACCCCCGGCCCGGTCAAGCACTACTCCATCGGAGCCGAGTACGCCGACCGGGTCGTCCGCACTGCCGACGGCTGGAAGTTCGCCTATCGTCGGCTCGACCGAATGTGGAAAGAGGGCGATCGCGCCGTCATCGTCCGCGACTAGCCTGTCGCCACGCACCAGAGCAAGCCATCTTCATCCGAGCAAGCCATCTTCATCCGAGCAAGCCATCGTCATCGACCGGAGCAAGGGAGTCACCATGGACCGTTGGATCGCCGACACGGAGCAGTCCGAGCGCTTTCCCATCTACACGCGCGGCAACGCCGACGAGGTGGGCCCGGACCCGTTCACCCCGCTCAACTGGTCGCTTCCCTGGGAGCAGGGCGTCGTGCCCGGCACCGCGTGGGGATGGATCCACATGGGGACCTTCAAGGAGCAGGAGTTCCTGTGGACCCAGCCGGAGACCTACGGGTCGTGGGGCGGCTACTTCTACAACCAGGTCTCGGTCGGACGCGTGTTCGGCCACCGCATGCCGGGCCTCACCGCCGATGCGATCGACGTGAGCTTCTTCGGCCAGAACCCGGCTGTGCCGAAATATGTCGAGGACCCGCGCGACAACGATGAGGAGTGCTCGGCGGCACTCGGGGCGACGTTCGCCGGGATCCTCGGCAACAGCCAGCAGCCATTGCTCGACGAGTTCCTCGCCGAGGTGCAGGCCTGGGTCGCCTCGAGGCCGGACCTGTCGTCGGTGAGCGATGCTGAGCTCGTCGAGTACGGGCGTGCCATGGCCAAGCGCCAGAACCGCACGTGGGATGTCTATGCGCAGGTCGTCGTCGGCGCGACGGTCGGACCGGCCATCGTCCAGGGCGTTGCGGACGCGGTCGGCAAGCCGGAGCTCGGCATCACCATCTTCGCTGCGCTCGGCGAGGTGGCGTCCGCCGGCGTCCCGGAGCGCATCTGGGACCTGTCACGAATGGTGAACGGGTCGCCGGAGATCTCGGCCGCCTTCGACTCGGGGGTCGATGGACTCCATGAGCGCCTCGCAGCACTGCCGTCGGCAGCCTCGTTCAATGCGGCTTTCGCGGGGCTGCTCGATGATTTCGGCCACCGCGGCGTCAACGAGTGGGAGCTGAGCGCCGACACCTGGCGGATCAACCCGAGCCTCGCCTACGACATGATCGATCGAGTGCGAAAGCAGGATGACAGCAATTCGCCCGAGATCCGGTCCGCGCAGGCGATGGCGAACCGAATCGCTGCGGAGGCCGAGCTCAGCGCGCTCGTGGCGGGCGACGAGGCGACCGCGGGCATGCTCGCCGCCGGCATCAACTCCGGCCAGACGTCGTACCGCATGCGCGAGGCGGGCAAGAACGCCGCGGTGAAGCTGTTCCACGAGCCGAAGCTGGCGTTCCGCGAGCTCGGCCGGCGCATGAACGAGCGCGGCTCGATCGCTGACCCGATGGACATCTTCATGCTCCTGGACTCCGAGCTCGATGGCTTCCTCGTCGATCAGTCGGGATGGAGTGCGACCCTCGCCCAGCGCTCGGTCGACTTCGCGACCCTCAAGGACCTCGACCCGCCGTACGTCGTCATGCATGGCCAGCCGATCCCCCCGATCAGCGAGTGGCCGCGGAAGGGCTCCGTCGGCGGGGCCGCGGAGGCACCCGGCACGATGATCAAGGCGGTAGCGGGCTCGCCGGGCTCGGTGACGGCGCGCACGCGGATCATCTCCGATCTCTCGCATGCCGATGAGCTGGAGCCGGGTGAGATCCTCGTCTGCACGACGACCGACCCCTCCTGGGTTCCGCTGTTCATGATCGCCAGCGCGGTCATCTGCGAGATCGGCGCTCCCGGCAGCCATGCGGTCATCGTGAGCCGGGAGATCGGTGTGCCCTGCGTCGTGTCGCTCCTGGGAGCCAGCCACAAGCTGCCGACCGGGACCCTCGTCGAGCTGAACGGATCGACCGGCACTGTCACTGTGGTCGAATCCGCCTGAGATGACCGTAATCAGCCCCCCGGTATCGCCGGAGCCGCCGTTTTCCGTGCGCGAGCCATTCCTCATCGGCTCGCGCACGGCGACGCGCGTCACGCTCATCCGCCATGGCCAGCAGCAGTACCCGGTGAGCGACGTCTTCACGCACGGGGACTGGGTCGACCCACACCTGTCGGACATCGGCAGGAGGCAGGCCGTTGCCGTTGCCATGGCTCTGCAGGACGAGCCGATCGACGTCCTGTTCTCGAGCACCCTGTCGAGGGCCATCGATACGGCGGCCGCCATCGGCGAGCCCCACGGGCTCATGCCAGTGCAACTGCATGAGCTGCGCGAAATCGAGTCCTACCGGGATATCGGCGCCGACGAGAACCCCGCCGACCTCGTTCCCGAATCCGAGTGGGTCGAACGCCAGCGCAGGTTCCGGCTCGAGCGCCGCTGGGACCTCATGCCGTTCGGCGAGCCTGGTGCCGAATTCAGGGCGCGGAGCCTCGCTGCCGTCAACGGCCTGGCCGATGCGCATCGGGGCAAGCACATCGTCATTGTGGCGCACGGAGGCGTCATCAACGCCTACCTCAGCGAGGTGCTCGGCACCGACGAGGACCTGTTCTTCCTCCCGACCCACACGGCGATCAGCCGTGTGGTGCTCGACCATGAGATCAGGGTCATCCGGAGCATCAACGAGCACCAGCACCTAGGAGGGGACCTGCTCACGTATTGATCGATGAGCGGCCCCGCCTGACGGATGCACCGCTCGACCTTGCGAACGAGCCGCGAGATTCGTATGCCAGCCATAGCGAAAGGATCCTCGAATGACCGAAGCAGTCCCGCAGTACCAGGCGGCCGCGGTCTTCGAGGCGGTTGAGCGTGAAAGCGCACTCGACCTCATGGGCAGGCTCGTGGAGCACCGGCGTAACGGCACGACCGACATGGTGGCCGAGCAGCGCCGCGAGCCGATTGCCAAGTACCTCGACCAGGGGCTCTGGGAGCGGGAGATCGCCGAGATCTTCCATGTGATCCCGCTGCCGGTCGCGACATCGGCCGAACTGCCGAGCGTGGGCGACTTCAAGGCGATGCGGGTCGTCGGCCGCGAGATCGTGCTCGTCCGGGCCGCTGACGGAACCGTCAGCGCGATGCTGAATGTCTGCCGCCACCGCTCGATGAAGGTCGTACCCACGGGTTGCGGCAGTGCCCGGCGCTTCACCTGCCCCTACCACTCCTGGACATACGACACCGAGGGCCGGCTCACCGGCGTGCCGGGGGAGGAGACCTTCGGAGCGGTTGACCGCGAGGAGAACGGCCTCGTGCGGCTGGCCTGCGACGAGCGTGCGGGCATCATCTTCGCCTGCCTCACGCCCGGCGTCCCCATGGACCTCGACGCCTGGCTAGGCGACGCGCTGCCCCTGCTCGAGCAGCTCGGCCTGGACAAGAGCCACCACTTCTCCACCCGCGAGCTTGCGGGCCCGAACTGGAAGGTGACTGTCGATGGGTTCCTCGAGGGGTATCACTTCTCCTCGCTGCACCCGAACACGGTGGCGCTCACGAACTACAGCAACATGGCTGCCTTCGACTCGTACGGCCCGCACATGCGCCATGTCTTCGCACTCAAGTCGATCGATCGATTCCTTGACGCCCCCCGCGAGGAGTGGGAGCCGGCCGAGGCGCTCGGGCTCGTCTACTGGATCTTTCCCGGGATGGCGATCGCGGGCGGGTGGCGTGAGCGGACGGTCGTATCGATCATGCTTCCGGGGGACTCGTGGGCGGAGTCGATGACGCGGCAGACGGTGCTGCTCCGGCATGCGCCGCAGACCCCGCAGGAGCTCCTCGAGGCCGAGCGCACCGCGGACTGGTTCTATGCCGCCTTCCGTGACGAGGACTACTCGGCGCAGGCCGAGGTCATGAACGGCCTGTCGTCGCTCGCGGACAAGGAGATGATCATCGGCCGCAATGAGCCGGGCGTGCAGCATGTGCACGAGACGATCGACCGGATCCTTCGGGGCGACTCGCCCCATCGCTGATGGAATGGCGGTGAGGGCCTATCGCGATCGCGTCGCATGCGCCTGACTTACTGCACATCTTGCCTACTAACCGGTGAGATCCCCTGACAGTCACCCCACGGTGATGGCAGACTGACTCTGCGCAGCGGGCGGTCCTGCCCACGCGCCCTGCGCAACGTCGCAGCCGATGAGAGGAAGAGTGATGACCGAGAAGGCCTGGATCATCGACACCGAGCCGAGCAAGCGGTTCCCCGTCTTCACCCGACTGAACGCCGCCGACGTCATGCCCGAGCCGATCACCCCGCTCGGGGCCTCGATGTGCTGGAAGCCGATGGTGCTTCCGGGCTGGGCATCGGGCTATGTCCAGGATGCGTGCTTCACTGCCGATGAGATGGTCGAGGAGTCGGCGGTTGCCGGCTTCCTTTACGGCTACCTGTACATCAACCAGAGCTCGGTTCGGGTCCTCGGCATTCGCAAGGGCATGACCTGGGAGCTCATCGACCAGATGTTCTTCAATTCCCCGGGTGCACCGGCGCATGCTGCCTCCGAGGCGGATGCGAACGAGGCGCTGTCAGCTGCTGCGCCGGCCCGGTCGGGCTGGGTGCTCACCACGACGAACTTCCCGGAGGTGGAGGAGGACGAGATCCTCGCCGACCGGATCCGCAATGAGCGCCCTAACCTCAAGGGCCTGAGCAACCGCGCGCTCATTGCCCGTGCCCGCTCGGTCATGCCGTACGAGCGCCTCGCCTGGCGTTCGGAGCAGATGGGCTCCTCGAATGCCGCACTCGGCCCGGCTGTTGCCGGCATGATGCTCGGCGACAAGGCACACCTGCTCGTCTCGATCCTCGGCCAGGCCGGCGAGGTCGAGTCCGCTGCCCCGACGTATGCGCTCTGGGCGCTGTCGCGCACGCTGCGCGCGGATGCGAAGACGACGGCGCTGTTCGACCAGGGCCTCGCGGCCGTCGAGGCTGCCTACTCAAGCGCCTACGGCCAGTTCTGGTCGGAGTTCGGCGCCTTCATCTCGGAGTTCGGCTTCCGGGGCCCGAGCGAGTGGGACCTGGGGACCGACTCCTGGGAGTCCAAGCCCTCGCTCGCGCTGGCGCTCGTCGATCGCATGCGCCAACTCGGCGACGAGGATTCCCCGCATGCGAAGCAGGCTGCGCACGCCGGGGCGACCGACCGCGCGATGGCGGAGGCAACGTCCGGCATGGATGCGGCAACCGAGGCGGCATTCCGCGGCGCCATCGCCTCTGCACGCCGATTCGCCGGCTGGCGCGAGAGCGGCAAGTCCTCGTGCACGAAGATCATGAACGAGGCACGCATTGCGCTGCTCGAGCTGGGCTTCCGGCTCGAGGCTGACGGGGTCCTGGATCATGCCCGGCAGATCTTCATCGCACTCGATGAGGAGCTCGACGCCCTGGCGCTCGGTGGCACCCCAACGCTCAAGGCCACGATCCGCGAGCGCGAGAGCGCATGGAAGGAGCTGTGGAACCTCGAGGTGCCGATGTTCATCGATACCTCGAAGGGCATTCCGCCCATCTCGTCCCTGCCGCGCAAGGGCGACTCGCAGGTCGAGCGCGCATCGGTCGGGACCACGCTCACCGGCGCAGCCGCGTCGCAGGGCATCGTCGAGGGCAAGGTTCGCGTCGTCCTCGGCACCGACAGCATCTCGGACTTCCAGCCCGGCGAGATCCTTGTCGCGCCGCAGACCGACCCGTCATGGACCCCGTTGTTCATGGTGGCGAGCGGTGTCATCGTGAACACGGGCTCGATGGGCTCGCATGCGATGATCGTCGCCCGCGAGCTCGGGATCCCCTGCGTGGGAGGCATTCCCGGTGCCACGCAGATTCTCAAGACCGGCGATACCGTTCGCGTGAATGGCGCGACCGGCGTGGTAGAGGTTCTCGCGGTCTAGTCATGGCGATGAGGCGGGGCGGGCGTGAGTAGCCCGCCCCGCCTCATCTTTGCGTTCTAGAGCAGCATCGCGAGCTCGAATGCCTGACGTGTCGCAAAGGTCATCCGTCGAGGCGCGAATGCGTCGCCGAGCAGGTGCACCCTCGGATGATGCGGCAGCACGGCGCGGTAGAGAGCGTCGTTTCCGATGCCCCCGGTCACGAGGACGACCGAGTCGATGCCGTCGACCGTGAAGCGGCGGCCGCTGTAGGAGTGGGCGAAGTCAACCCGATCAGGGTGGATCTCGACGGCCCGGGCATTCTGCAGGATCTGCACCCCCCCGTTGTCGAGGCTGGCGAGCATCGCCCCGATCGAGTACTTCCCGACGAGCGGCGAAGGCCCGGGGGTGCGGAAGGCGAGGGTGACCTCGTGGCCCAGCGACGCGAGGTGGTCGGACACCGACAGGGGTGCCGGTCCGTCGTCTTCCGCGATGACGAGCACGCGCGCCCCGAGCGGACGCGCTGCACCGAGGATCACGGCGTCGGCGCCGGCCACGTGCGGAAGGTACTCGCCGGGGATCCCGGGATGGCGGCCTCGGGCACCGGTCGCGAAGGCGATGACATCGGCGCCGGAGTCGAGCACGCTGCGCGCCTCGGCCCGTCGCCCGAGATACGTCGGCACGTCGAGGTCGGCGAGCCGGCGGGTCGACCAGTCGATCCAGTCCTGGTACGGGGCGTTCGAGCGAAGCTGCGCCGCGATCGCGAATCGGCCGCCAAGCTCGGACTTCGCCTCCCACAGGGTCACCCGGTGCCCTCGCTCAGCGGCTGTCGCGGCGAGTTCCATGCCGGCCGGGCCGCCGCCGATGACGAGCAGGCTCACGGGGACTTCAGCGGCTTCGATCGGTGGCTTGCTCTCCCGCCCCGCCTGCGGGTTGGTGCCGCATCCGAATCCGAGCCCCTCGAGGGTGTAGCGGTGGATGCAGTCGTTGAGCGCGATGCACGGGCGCACGCTCTCGCCCTGGCCCGCGAGGTTCTTCGTGAGCCACAGCGGGTCGGCGATGAGCGCGCGGACGAGTCCGACCATGTCGGCCTGACCGCTCGCGATGATGCGCTCGGCCGTCTCGGCATGGACGACCCTGCCGACGTAGAGGACGGGCAGGCTCGTCGCCTCCTTGGCCTCGCCGCACATCTTGGCCCAGTGGCCCTCCGGGTACATGCCGTGCTGAATGTAGGACACCGGCCCCCAGTTGCCGCCGACATCGAGGTTGAAGAAGTCGATGGTGCCGTCGGCCTCGAAGGACTGCATGAACCGCATGCACTCGTCGATCTCGTAGCCGCCGTCCATGTACTGATCCATGGCGAGGCGAAGGCCCAGGGTGATGGGCCGTCCCACCCGCTCGCGGATGCCGTCGACGATGCGGCGCAGGCAGCGCAGCCGGTTCTCGTAGGAGCCGCCGAACTCATCGACGCGCTTGTTCGTGAGGGGGGAAAGGAACCACTCGACCATGTCGTCGTGATTGGCGTGGATCTCGATCGAGTCGACGCCCGCATCGGCTGCAATGGCGGCAGACTCGACGTACTCGCTGATGATCCACTCGATCTCGGCGTGGCGGAGGACGTGGACGCCGCGGTGATCGAGGTTGCCGGAGAACGTCGATGACGGTGCACTCGGCATGCCGCCCTGCTGCACCAGCTGGATGCCGAGGTAGGCGCCCTTCGCGTGGACCCGGTCGGCGAAGGAGCCCATTCGGTCGTGGAACCTCGGGTGCCGGAAGATGCCGGCCTCCTTGCCTAGGGCGCCCACGCCGGTGGGCTCGAAGCCGGGGATGTGCACGTGCTTGACGTGCCCCGTGGGGCCGCCGATCCAGGCGAAGCCGTCGTCGACCCTTGCCATCCAGTAGTTGACGAGGTCCTCGAAGCGGGAGTCGTCGGCGGTGAGGGATCCGGCCCCGCCGCCGTGCGTAGGCACGAACAGCCGGTGCGGGAGGCTCATGGTGCCTACCGTGATGGGTTCGAGGGCCCGGCTGAGACGGGTCGCCGGGGCTAGGAGGTCGCTGATCGGATGCAAGCCGGTCGTGGTCACGGGCCAGTATCG
>CAFBNE010000004.1_pt1 | contig 61832 bp, 50 predicted proteins | sample 7269181 | NCBI WGS metagenome assembly CAFBNE01 (sample SAMEA6814085, study PRJEB35770) | uncultured Actinomycetes bacterium | biome: Freshwater; feature: Freshwater reservoir; material: water | place: Czech Republic | collected 2017-05-23 | depth 30m m
CGGTCGCTTGCGAGCACGGTCGTCGACGAGCTGCTCTCGTGGGAGCCGGTTGCCGCCACGTGGCTCGGTGATCACCGGTTCGACGGCGCCCTGCCCGACTTCACTACCGCCCACCTAGGCCGATGCCGGTCCCGGATCGAGGACCGGCTGACCGAACTCGATGCCATCGACGACCTCGAGCTCGACCCTGACGACCTCGTCGACTTGGAGATCCTGCGCGCGCAACTGCTGCGCATTCACTTCGAGATCACCGAACTGCGCGCCACGACCTGGAATCCGATGCTCTGGAATCCCGGCACCGCCCTTCACCTGCTGCTCGTGCGGGACTTCGCGCCGATCGAGGTGCGTGCGGAGTCCTTGCGCGGCCGGCTCGCTGAGATCCCGCGATTCCTCGATGACGCAAGGTCCGAGCTTGCGTCGATGCCGCGCATTCATGTCGAAACCGCTATTGCCCAGTTGGCCGGGACTGTCGCCCTCATCGAGGGCCAGGTCTCAGACGCCGTGGGCGATGAGCGCCTCGTAAGGTCGGCCAGTGCGTCGGTATCAGGCTTCATCACATGGCTGACAGACCGCCTGCCTGATGCGCATCGAAGCCCTCGGCTCGGCGAGCGCCTGTATTCGGCGGTGCTGTGGCACTCGCTCGACGACGGCATCACCTCGGCTGATCTGCTCGAGCAGGCCGAGCATTCCCTTGACGAGATCTTCGCGCGCATGCGCGAGGTCGCAGGCGAGTATCTCGGCCAGGCGCCTGATGCGGACGGAGTCGTCGAACGCGCCCTGGCTCATGTGGCGAGCACGGCGCCGGTCAGCGACGCGACCGTGCTCGGGATAGTCGAGGAAGCCACGGCTGGGTCGCTCGCGTTCGTCCGCGAGCACGACCTCGTCACGATCCCTGATACGCGCGTGCGCATCATTGAGATGCCGGAGATTCACCGAGGCGTCGCCGTGGCGTATTGCGACGCTCCGGGGCCGCTCGAGCAGGCGGACGTCGACACCTTCGTGGCGGTGTCGCCGTCGCCGTCCGACTGGTCAAGCGAGCGCGTCGAGTCGTTCTACCGCGAGTACAACGCCGTGCAACTCCATGACCTCACGATCCATGAGGCGTTTCCCGGCCACGTGCTGCAGCTCGCGCACGCGAGGCAGTTCGCCGGTGCGACCAACGTGCGGCGGCTGGGAATGAGCGGTGTCTTCGTCGAGGGTTGGGCGGTCTACGCCGAGGAGCTCATGCTCGATCGAGGCTACTCACCGGATGGCTCTGCCGAGAAGCGCCTCGCGCTGCGCCTGCAGCAGCTGAAGATGCAGGCGCGGATGACCATCAACACGATCCTCGATATCAGGGTCCACACCGGTGATCTTGACGAGGCCGAGGCGATCGACCTCATGCGCAGTCGCGGGTTCCAGGAGGAGGGCGAAGCCGTGGGCAAGTGGCGCAGGGCCCTGCTCACCGCTGGCCAGCTGCCGACCTACTTCACCGGCTACCTCGCCGTGCGAAGCATCGCGAATGACCTGCGAATCCTCCACCCGGACTGGAGCGATCGGGAGATTCACGACCTCATGCTGAGCCAGGGATCGCCGGCGCCCCGCCACCTACGGGCCCTGCTCGGAATCTAGCCGTTCGCTCTGAGCCCTCGCATGACGGCGTCAGCCAACGTTCAATGCAGGCGCAAGAGAGGTTTAGCATGTGGCCGTGATCACAGAGGTGGACCAGGCGCTCGTCAATCTGCTCGCGACGCACACGTACTCGAACGAACGCGTCCAGGTCGACCTTGACCCGCCGAACAGGGACTGGGCGGCCCGCCGATCTGGCCCGGTCCTCAATCTCTTCCTCAACGACGTGCGCGAGGACATGACGAGGCGTTCGGCGAACATGATCGAGACCCGCGATGACGAGGGTCTTGTCGTCTCGCGGCGTCCGCAGGAGCGGACCTTCATGTTCACGTATGCCCTGTCGGCCTGGACCTCGCGGCCAGAGGATGACCATGCGCTCCTGAGTGCTGCACTCCTCGCGCTCCTTCGCCAGGACTACTTGCCCGCGGAACTGTGCACGGGCCATCTCGCCGATCTCGCCGCGGGTGGTCGGCCGGCGATCCTTCGCGTGGGGGGCCTGCTGTTCTCGGAGCGACTCGCAACCGAATTGTGGACCTCGATCGGGGGTGAGTACCGGCCGACCATCGCCATCACGGTGTCGACGGTCATCCGGGCCGGCCTCCCGACGCCTGCCGGCCCGGGTCAGTCCGAGTCACCCAAGTTCATATTCCAGGACATGCCGCGCGACGTGGTCGAGGAGGTCCATGGCCCGGACCCGACCGAGCCGCCTGCAGAGGATGGCATTGCGCAGCGGGCTCGACAGCGGCACCGGCTTGCCAAGGACACGTAGGGCGGGTGGGGCCCGCGGAGTACGTGCCGCGGCTCGATTCGCACGCCTTAAGGCGTGAGGCGGGTCGGGCTCGAACCGACGACGAACCACTCCACTTAGGCCGGCACCAAGTCAGGATTCCGGAGGTCAGGGCTAGGACACGTCGCCACTCCAGTCGCTGAAGGCATGGGCAGGGAAGTTGAGTCGACCCGACTTGCGCCATTCGTCGCGCGCTCCGGCAAGGACATGGCGCCGAGACACCGAGGAATCCTGGGAGGCAGCCTTGTAGGCCGCGGTGATGGCTGCAGCCCGGATGTAACCGCCCGTGAACTCCAGTGCCGCCAGGGTTGCGAACTCGCTGTCGTTGAGCGCATCGGGGAATGGAGAGAGGGCCTGGCGCCAGATGCGCTCTCGAGCAGTGAGGTTCGGTGCAGGGAATTCGATGATGAGGTCGAGTCTCCTCTGGAAGGCCTCGTCGAGGTTTGCGCGCATGTTCGTCGTGAGGATCGCAAGCCCCTCGAAAGCCTCGATGCGCTGGAGGAGGTAGGCCACCTCGATGTTCGCGTACCGGTCGCGGGCATCCGAGACCCCCGAGCGCTTCCCGAAGAGCGCATCCGCCTCGTCGAAGAGCAGGACGCCGTCATCGTTCTCGACTGCGCGGAAGACATCCTCGAGGTTCTTCTCCGTCTCACCGATGTATTTGTCGACCACGCTCGCAAGTTCGACCTTGAACAGGGGAACCCCAAGTTCGCCGGCCAAAGCCTCAGCCGACATTGACTTCCCGGTGCCTGACTCCCCGGCGAAGAGGGCTGCAACCCCGCGTCCCCGGCCACCCCCCGGCCGCATGCGCCATTCGTCGAGCACGATCGATCGATAGCGCACGCGGTCGGCGAGGTCGCGCAGTTGCGCGGCGACGGCATCGTCCGTGATGACATCGTCGAGGACCAACTCGGGCACCACCAACTGGACACGGGATCGCCGCGCCGATCCCTTCACCCGGGACAGTGCGGCGGACTGGCCCGTTCGACCGGCCATGATGATGTCCTCGGGCTCCAAGTGCGTTGCCGTGATCGCCAGCGTGTGGTCGGCGTCGGGGGCGAGCTCCTCCCACCAGCGCAGACGCTGCTCCAGGCTCGGCAATGGCAGCGTCACAGCAGTGCGACTCCGCGAACCGAGCGGGCGTCGCGCATCGACGATGATCACGCAGGGCACGTCGAGGTGCTCCATGAATGCCGCGATCTCCTCCGCGGGGATGTCGGCGGAGCACCCGCGAAGGTCGATGGCCAGTGTCGTGCCGAGCAGCGCCACATCGCGCACGCACGCGCGCAGGACGGCCTTTCTGTTCGCGTCATCAAGGTCGAGCAGCGACCCGTCGACAATCATCGGCTCGGCGTCAACCGCAGCGAAGGATCCCAGCCTGACGTGGTCGAGGACCGCTGTTCCCGCACGCGCACGGACCACGATGGCCGAGTCGTCGGGCCATTCGACGTCGGGAAGGAGATGACCGCTCAGCGGAGGGCGCTCGGGAAGCACGAGGGCACGTTCCAGCACTGGATCCGGGAGCCACGTCCCGAGCAGGTATCCGGTCACCGACTCCGGCACGACGAGAATCCGTGCAAGCAGCGATCTGCGAGCAGGGCCGGCGTCGATGAGTCCGAGGGCGCTGAGGGGTGCCCCGGGGTGCAGATGCCCGCGCGCATCGCCGTCGAGCAGGGACGCACCTGCGAGTTGCAGGGCGGTGGCGCCCGAGGGCCCGCGGGAGTCGCGCTCGTCATTGAGGGCCGCGTACACAGCCTCGAATCGGGGGTCGAGCGCGGGCGCAACCGCGATGAGTAGAAGGGTCAGGTCCAACTCCCCGAGGGGAAGCGTGTCGCTGAGGATGGCGAGTGAGTCCGGGAAGGACGAGGCAGCCGGCACTCTCGGAACCTCCGCGCTGGTGTCGCTCCTGGCGGCCAGCAACCCCTGCGCACGGGCGAGCAGGCGGTCCAGGAGCCCCGACCACGGGGAACCGTCGGGGGCTCCTGAACTGGCAGGCGTCGTACGTCGGGGCATGGGGGAATGCTACGGGGGCTGCGATGGAGCGGCGGGTGCGTCCCAAAGGGTCACCGAGACCTCCTGCGAACTTCGCCGGTCGCCGTCGGCGTCGGCCTGTACGCTGACGGAGTGAGCGACTCGATCCATGAGGAAGAGCGTGTGCTGCTGCCGATGCTCAACGCGGAGCAGGATCACCAGGTCGACGATCAAGAGGGTGGCGACCCGGACGGCCAGTTCCAGCGCGAAAGTGCCGCCAATGGGGTTCAGGCGCCGGGTCAGGCGCGAGATCGGCCACCGCTCATCGCCGAAGCGGGTGCGGATGCGAATGCGAATGCCGAGGATGGTGAAGCACCGGGCGGCGTCGACCAAGAGCCCCCGATCCAACGTCCGGAAGGCTTCCGTCCGGACGTCACCGACAACCCAGAGGGCCTGCGCGACGTCACGAAGAAGATGGGAAAGTGGGATCGCCTTGCCGAGGTCGGCCAGACGCTACAGGGCCAGGGCAATGCGGCTCGCATGCGCGGTGATCACCGGTACGGCGCCGCGGCAGCCCACGGCGTTGGAAGATTCGCGCTCTCGGTCGGGACAGGAGCGAGCGCCATTGCGGGTGCCCCCGCGGCGATGACTGCCGTTGGCCTGGGATCCGCTTTCGCTGCACCGGTACTCATGGGCGCAAAGGCAGCTATCGGAAATACCTTGCAGGTGGCCGGGCAGACGGCTGACTTCATCGCCGACAATCGCCGCGAGGCGCTCGATCCAAAAGGGGAGGCACGCCAGCAGGTGCTTACGGACCTCGCCAATCGCCACGACTTCGGGCAGGACTCCAGTCAGGAACTGACGGAGGATGAAGCCGCCGCCAAGACCCGCGTGGCCGAAGTCGATGCGAAGGGCGTTCGGTTCGAGAAGAACGATCAGGCGAAACGCGTGTTCGAAGGGCGCAAGCGGCGCACCGGTGGGCGTCTTGCCGAGAATGCCGCGATGTCCGTAATCAAGTCTCCCTGGACCGTGCTCAAGGGGCTCGGCAAGTCCATTGGGGGCCTCGGGAAGAAAATCTGGACGGGAACGTCCAGTTGGTGGCACGGAAAGGGCAAATGGCACAACCGTAAAGGTGCGCGCCGGGCACGAGGCCAGGCGGAGATCGAGCGGCTCACCGCGGCAAAGGAGGCACAGGCGAACAACAATGTGCCGGGGGGCATAGAGGCAGGTGAGGCTGCGGCACCTGCCGCACCCAAGCCCTGGGGCATGTGGGGCGCGGAGCACGGTATCCGCCACGGCGTGCGGGCTGAGCGCGCGGCTGCAGGACAGGGTGGCGGCATCGGTTTGAAGGACTCCAAGATACTTAGCATTGGTGACCGGCAGAGGTTCAAAGCGCTCGAAAGGGACGTCGTCCAAGGGACCGACAAGTTCAAGAGTGTCGAGAACAAGGCAATCGAAGAGGGATACAAGTCCATCATCGCCAGTGGCCAAGCAGCGATGGACCTTGATCGTCCCATGCCAATCGGCAACATTAAGGACCACTTCGCCCCGAATCAGGAGTCAGCAGTTCCGGGGGCACTTGAAGGGCTGAGCGCCGTGGGCAAGTATGGCAACGACGGGCTGAAGGCCATGAAGTCGGCCCTGCCGGCGGCGAGCATGGTCGGGACTGCGATCGGCGGAGCCGGGGGGCAGGGTGTCGCGGACGTCGCGAACGCGGCCCTCGGCGGCATAAAGTCAGCTAACGCGGTTACGACGATCCCCGAACTGCCACTACTCCCGATCGCCTTTGAGGGCCTGAAGACCGCCGCAGATGTTGGGCAGACGGCTTTTCAGGCGGCCCATCGCGACGACGACCCCTTGGCCAATGCTTCGCGTGAGCGGCAGGGCCTGACTGACATGAGGCAGATGTTGGCGGCGCAGAGGGCGATGCGCCGGGCCGAGCGCGGGGAAGGGGGCGACGCCCCGCAGGGAGTTGCTGCGGATCGGACGCCACGTAGTGGGCGCCTCTTCCGCGCTGCGGGACGAATGGTTCTGGCGAACCAAAAGCTCGTCAAGGCCCAGGCGAAGACTGGCATTACCTCCCTGAACGAGTACACCGGTCAGCAGTCGAATTTCATCGCAAGTGGCCAGATGTCTGCTGAGGGTCCGCTTGTCGGGTCGCGCCTCGCGGGTCTCGGCTCGAGCCTCGCGAGACGCTTCGGTGGCCGTCGGGCGGCCCCCGCGGACCTGCAGGATCTGAATGCTGAGAATGAGCAACTCCCTCCGCCGCAGGGGGCGGAGGTCGAGCAGGATGTTCAGGACCAGCAGCAGGAAGGAGTGGGTGGCGAGAGTGAGCCGGACCAGAAGCCCGATGAACGACAGATCCCCGCGGCGTTGTTCGACGTCGAGAAGCCTCAGCCGATCGCAGGGATTTCCGACGGGGATGCCAACCTGACCGATGCGGACCTCCAGATGGCACGAGCAATGAAAATGAATGGGCGCTCCGAGGAATGAATCGACGCTAGGGGTATCGCGACTCCTGCCTAAATCAATCTGCTGCCTCAACCTTCAGGTGCACACCCAGGGTTGCTTCGATATTGCTGCGGCCCAACTTCCTTCGTGCTCGTTTGACTCACCGCGTCTTGCTCATGCTCATGATGGTGTACGAGTGACGCAAGGAGTGAGGGGTCTTTCCTCTGCTTTTGCACCCATAACAGCCGTGCATTCTCAAGCTTGGCGCCACCAATCGGGATGTCGAACTTGAGCGAGGGGATCGTGGCTGGACCTGCCGGCCAGTAGAAGTTCGGTCTCACCGTGCGACCGCGGGCGCTGGCATCGTCGTTCAGGGCCGTCGGAGCGACGCGCGCGGCCTCGCGGGCGAGGGGCTGCGCTGGCGCCGAGTGCCCGGGACGCCACTCACCGTGACCCGGCTCTCTCGACGCTCAATCGGCTTCGATCAGGGTGGCATTCTTGGATCTGAGGGAGTGGAGGGCAATCTCCCGATGGCGGACCCGGTCCGGTACGGCGCTATTTGGCACGGACGGTGACTGCGGGGCTCGAGGCGACGGTGATGACGCCCCCCCAGGTGCACATGCATTTGGAGTCGGTCGTGGCGATGGGCATGTCCGCGAGGAGGACGCGGGAGGCTGAAATCCACGGAGAGCCCGTGACCGGGATGCATGGCATCGGCGTTAGGACCCCCAGCGCCGCGGCGGTGGCGGTAGCGACCGTTGGATTCGCGATCGAGTTGCACATGCCGAAGGGGACGATGTTCACGATCGGCTTGGAGTCGAGGATGTTTGCCGCCGGGAGGTTCGACACGAGCACCCGATTGACGGGCAGCACATTGAGCACCGAGGGAGCGAGGCCGAAGGAGCAGCGGGTGACGGCGCCGGCGACAAGAGGAGATCCCACATTTAGATCGTAGCGTGGAGATGCCTGCCCGTTGGAGGGCCGCGCCAGGTCTGCCAACTCTTCATGAAAAGGGGGTAGACGCGTGAGCACGGTTATCGGTAGCGTTCCTTATCATTCGTTGAGAAGGGACCACCATGCCCACCTACCTATCGCCTGGCGTCTACGTCGAGGAGGTGCCTGCTGCGACGCGGCCGATTGCTGGCGTCGGCACCGCCGTTGCCGGCTTTGTCGGATTCGCATCGGACGGCCCCTTCCATGAGCCGGTGCTCGTCACGAACTGGACCCAGTTCACGAACACCTTCGGAGACATGACCGAGCGGTACTCCTTGGGCAAAGCGATCTACGGATTCTTCAACAATGGCGGTGGTCGGGCGTACGTCGTGCGGGTCCCCACCGGTGCTGACGGCGCGAGCGCCGCAGTGGCGGAACTCGCCACGAAGGCCGACAAGAAGGTCCCGGCCCTCCGGGTCGAGGCCATCGACTCAGGCGCCTCCAACGTCTCGGTGAAGGTTTCGTCCGCCCCACCCGAGGGTGACGAGGCCCAGTTCACGATCACCGTCAGTGCCGACTCGGTCGAGGAATCGTTCACCGGCACCCTCGGCAAGGGCCGAAGCAACCTCGCCACGCAAGTGAACGCCAAGTCCAAGCTCGTGAAGATCGAGGCCCTCGATGCACCGGCCGCCCTCGTCGCTTCCGGCCTTCAGGAGTCGACCGTCGCGCTCGTCAAGCCTGCAAGCCTTCCGGCCGCCTCGGTCGAGCCGGGTGAGCTCATCGGTGATTCATCGCGCCGCACCGGCTTCACCAGCTTCGAGACCCTAGAAGAGATCACGATGATCCTCGCGCCCGATGTCGTGACCGCGCATGCGCAGGGAGTCATCGATCTCGAGGCGGTCAAGGCCATTCAGACCGGCATGCTCAACCACTGCGAGCTCATGGGCAACCGCATGGCGATCCTTGACACACCGACCGGGCTCAATGCCCAACAGGCATCCGACTGGCGCATGAACACGACCAACTTCGACTCGAAGTTCGGCGTTATGTACTGGCCCTGGGTTCAGGTGTTCGATCCGTCGCTCGGCAAGAACGCATCGCTGCCGCCTAGCGGCGCGCTTGCGGGCGTCTGGAGCCGCAACGACGATACGCGCGGCGTGTTCAAGGCGCCCGCCAACGAGGTTCTCCTCGGGGCAGTGGGCGTCGATTACGCGGTGACCCGCGGCGAGATGGACATGCTCAACCCGATGGGCGTGAACTCCATCAAGTCCTTCCCCGGACGAGGCATCCGAGTGTGGGGCGCTCGTACGCTCTCGAGCGATGCCGAGTGGCGCTACGTGAACGTGCGCCGTTACTTCAATTACCTCGAGGAGTCAATCCTGCAGGGCACGCAGTGGTGCGTGTTCGAGCCGAACGATGAGCGGCTTTGGGGCCGTATCCGCCGCACGATCTCCGCGTTCCTGGTGAACGAGTGGCGTTCAGGGGCCCTGTTCGGCGCGAGCCCACAGCAGGCCTACTTCGTGAAGTGCGATGGTGAGAACAACACCGCCGAGAGCATTGACCTCGGCATGGTCATCGTCGAGGTCGGTGTCGCCCCGGTGAAGCCGGCGGAGTTCGTTATCTTCCGCCTGTCGCAGTTCTCCGGCGGCACGTCCATCGCCGACTGATTCATCGCTCACGATTCGTTCGTCCACTAGCAGGCAAGGAGATCGGTCATGGCACTCTCGGATGGTGAGGTCCTCACCTCGTATTCGTTCCAGTTCTCCATCGACGGGGAGAATATCCCCAACGTCGTTGAGGTGAACAACATTCAGCAGCAGACCTCGACGATCGAGACGAAGTCGATGACTCCGGGCGGCCAGTACGTCATTCAGCAGATGCTCGGCCCGCGGCAGTCGGGGACCCTGCAGGTGACGGTGCTCGCCTCGGGCAACTCGGCGGTGACGCAGTGGTTCCTGGCGGGTCTCGGGGGCGACTTCAAGGGCGCTCGCAAGACTGCCCAACTCGTCTACCTCGATACGTATGGGGCACCGGTGCAGACCGTCGAGTTCCAGAACGTCATGGTCACCGGCGTTTCCTACGGCGCACTGAAGGCCGGTGAGGCGCAGGGCATCAACATGACGCTCAGCATGACCTTCACGGACATGACCATCGGATGACCCTTGCTGGGAGCGCAGCAGTGGGCCTGAATCGGACAGCCAGATGACCTCACTGCAGACAACCTTCGAGTTTGTCCTCCCCCGGGGCTTTGTCGACCGTGAGGGGAACGTGCACCGCGAAGGGACCATGCGGCTCGCGACGGCTCGAGATGAGTTGATGCCGCTCCTCGATCCGAAGGTCAAAGAGCATGAGGCGTTCATGACCCTTGTGCTCCTCGCCAGGGTCGTAACGAGGCTTGGAACCCTCCCCGTCGTCGACGATCAGGTCATCGGCGGGATGTGGGCGACTGATCTCGCATTTCTTCAGGACCTCTACCGGCGCATCAATACCGAGGGCACGACCATGGCCGAGGTCATCTGCCCGCACTGCGGTGAGACCGTCATGGTCGACGTGGGCGGTGGTGGTGCGCTGGGGGAATAGCGACGGTCGGGACCGACCGCCTCTGGGAGGAGATCGGGTTTCTGGCCTACTACCTGCACTGGTCGCTCGATGATCTCCTCGACATGACTCACGAGGTGCGTCAGCGAATGGCACGCATGGTGTCGGATTTCAACCAATCATGATCGGAGGGTGAGCAGGTGGGTGCGATCGACCGGCTGCGCAGCCTCGCGCGAAGCGCATCTGGCCTCGGCGGTACTGAACAGGGTGCACCGGATCCTGGCGCGTTGTCAGGCAGCATTGGCGAGCAACGCGGTGACTTCATGATGCTTCCGCCCCTCGGCCAGACGTTTGGAGCGATGGCGCGCCTCCAGCATCCAATCACCGATTTCCTCGTCACCCATCGCGCTACCGCATTAACGAATGAGCCGCTCACGCATGGTGCGGATTCCGGTCCGATGGGGTTGATCGCGGCTCGCGCCCAGCGCCGGCCACGTCGATCTTCCACCCGGAGTTCGCGTGACGCACTTATGCATCGAACGCGCGACGACGACGGAATCATGTTCGATGAAGCGGGTGAGGAGCAGGTCGAATTCTCGCTGCCACCGCGGCCTGCGCCGCGACGTCTCGCAGCCACGGCCAAGCCTGCCCCTGTCCGACCGCCTGCGCAGCCGTCGGCGGGGGGATCGCCCTCCGCACCTCTCGAGTCGGCGCCGTCACTGGCCACTCCCCTCATGCCCTCCCGCGCGGAGGTCGGCAGGGCTGTCAGGGGTCCGGTCGTGCGCCCGGCGGTGGGACGCACAGCCGAGGGTCCAGAAGTGCTCGTCGGCAACGTCATCGAGCCCCGGCAGCAGGTCGACTTCGTCGCACCGCAGATGCCGCCCTCGACTCTCGCTTCCGCTCCCGACTCTGCTCCCGTCCTGCGCCGGCGTGCCTCACGTGGCCGGATCAATGCGCCGATCGAGCCGGTCGATCCGGATGCCGCCCTCATTGAGCAGGCACTCGCTGACTTCGTCGGTACCGCCGGTGACGAAGCTAACCGCGACGCACCCTATGCCGGGGGCGTCGAGTCGGCCTCGGCATTGCTCGGCGTGGCCAGGGTTCGCGGCGCAGCCGTGCCCGAGGCAGCGCCTTCGTCGGCTTCGGAGTCGGGGCCGGCTGGAACTGGGGGAGTACCGCCACCTTCATCGCCGGGCAGGACCACGACCGCTCGGCCGATGCCGTCCACCCCGCCAGCCGACTCGGTCGCGTCTGCGATCGGCCCCATGTCGGGTCGGGAGGGCACGGCAGCCCAACCGCTCGCAGTGAGCCCGCGAGCCGACTCGGTCGCGTCTGCGATCGTCCCGGTGGCGGGTCGGGAGGGCACGGTAGCCCAACCGCTCGCAGTGAGCCCGCGAGCCGACTCGGTCGCGTCTGCGATCGGCCCCATGTCGGGTCGGGAGGGCACGGTAGCCCAACCGCTCGCAGTGAGCCCGCCAGCCGACTCGGTCGCGTCTGCGACTGACCCCACGCAGCGCGGAGTGACCCGCGCAATCCCGCTCGATGTGCCGGCGCCCCGATCGAGCGGCGTCGTCGCGCCCGTTCGGACGGGGGCTACGCGGCCGACCCTCGGGTCGCGACCATCGCTGGTGTCGGCTGGAGCCACCGGGATCCAGCGCCGGGCGCGGGATAAGCCCGGGGGAATGCGCGCCGCGACCCCGACCGGTCCTCGGGCCACGACGCCGGGTGCCGGCTCCCTGTCGGCTGGCCCCGCCGAACGCCCGGCGTCGGGCGGGTCCCGCAGCATCGCGGTTCCCGAACAGGTGCGCCAAGCGGTCCGTGACTCCGTTGGAACGGCGCCCTCGCACGTAACTGTCCATGAAGGGGGCAGGGCCGAGGCTCTCACCCGGTCGGTAAATGCTGAGGCGTTCACCCGAGATGGTGAAATCTTCCTCGCTGCCGATGCGCCGCTTGACAGCATGCGCGGGCAGCAGCTACTCGCCCATGAGCTCACCCATGTGGTGCAGCAGAGGGCCGGCACTGAGCAGATGCCGGCGGAGCACACTCGCGCGGGGCAGGACTTGGAAGCGGGCGCTCGCCGCGCCGAGGGCCGCCTGGAGTCCCGGCAAGAGGACCATTCGACACTGCATCACCGAGGCAGTGTCGCCAATGCGCCAGCTGTTCCGCAGTTGGTTGCTGGCGATGGCGTGCAGCGCAGCGCTCGCACTGCGAGCCAGCCAGTTGGAAGCCCGGCACCGATCGACTCCTCGCCGGCTCTGAGCCGAGGCGGACCCCAGCCGATGAACTTCCTTGACGACAATTGGCGCATTGAGGTCGGGCAGCGCCCCGATGGCATGCCGACGAGTTCGATGAGCCAATCCGAGGTCGCGCTGTCGAGTGCCCCGCCGATCACGAAGGACGGCAAGTCCGGGAGGCTCCGAGATCTTGAGCGGCAGGCGCATGAGCTCTACCCATTGATTCGCCAGCGGCTGCGCGCCGAGCTCGTGCGCGACAAGGAGCGACGAGGTCGCATGTCCAGAGAGTGGGGCTAGCACATGCTCGGAAACTCCGATGTCAGCTCCCTTGGCGGATTCGGCAGCACGAAGTACGACGCCGGATACCCAGCCGGCTACTTCCTAGGCTTCACGCTGTCGGTCGATGCCGTCGCCGATACCAGCCTGGGCGGCGGCTGGCAGTCGTTGTCGCTCGGCTCAATGACCATGAACACGAACGACCTCCCAGCGGGCGGTTACCGGAGGACTACCTTCCGCGAGATCGAGCGCATCTCGTACGGAGAGGTGTCATTGAGCCGACCTTGGGTTCCCGGAACGAGCGCGCACATCACCGAGTGGTTCGCCAAAGCCAACAAGCACGGGCCGACGTCGGTCGCGGTTACCGTGGAGATGCCGAGCCAGTCGAGGGGCGCCGATCTAGTTCCGGCATCCATAAAGTCGCTCCTGTCGTTCGCGGGACTCTCGGGCGACATTGGCGGGCAGAAGTTCAACATCGTCTTCCGCAACTGCCTTCCGCATACCTGGAATGCCCCAAGCCTTCAGGCGGGCGTGGTGAATTCGTTCTCGGGCGGCAAGATGGAGCCGACAACCATCGAGAGCCTCACCTTCTCGTTCTCCGGCTACTCCGTTGAGTCCATGGGTGGCGCCAAGCCGATGGTCGACTCGTCGATCACGAACGAGGAGAGGGTCGAGCCCTGCAAGTTGGTCATCATCCCGAACACTGGCAGCGTCACGCGCAAGCTGCTCGCGAAGGTGAGCTCGTGGACCGTAGGTCAGTCGATGATGGGCAACATCCTCGGCGCCGGTTCCGCGAGCGCGGCCGCGACGAAGATGATCGCTGGCATGGCCTCGGAGTACGACGCCATTGAGTTCTACCTACCACCGGCATCCATGCAGATTCATAAGGGCGCGAGCTGGGCCCAGTCCTCCTCGCCACGATCATCACAGGCTGGCCCGGTGAGCTGGATGGGCACCCAGCCGCTTGGTATTTCCTTCGAGTTCCTCATGAAGACGAACAAGATCGACCCCATGTCGTCTGGCGGACAGTCGTCCGGCGGGGGACTATTCGGGGCACTCGCTGGTGCGGGCGGGCATGGTGGAGGCGCGCTGGGCCACGGCAAGCCTCGTCAGGTCATGGACGACCTCAAGAAGCTCATCATGCTCTGCGAGAACTACAGTGGCGGCTCGCTCTTCTCGAGCAGCTCATCGCCGCCGCTCGTCATGCTCTTCTGGGGTGAGTTTGTCTCGCCCCTTTCGTACGTCTCCTACCTCTCAGCGAATATCGTGCGGTTCGAAGCTGATGGCTCGCCGTCGAAGGCTGTGGGCTCGATTTCCCTCAGCCAGTATCCGGAGAGCGCAGGGAGCACCAACCCGACCTCGGGAGGTCTCGCCCCGGAAATGGCCGACACTCTTCTTGAGGGTGACACGCTCGCGCACCTGGCCTATCGCACGTATCAGGAGCCGAACCGCTGGCGGGATATCGCAGAGCACAACGGCATCGATGACCCGCTTCGGATGCGCATCGGCCGAAAGGTGCTGCTCCCGTCCCCGGATTACCTGCCCTTCCGCACTGAGGGGGGCACTGTTATGAGCATCGATGAGGACGACAGCTTCTCCGGTGTGCTCGAGGATTACTGATGGCATTCGCTTACGACCTGTCGTCGTCGACCCTTCAGGTCCTCGAAGATCGCACGCGACTGAAGGATTCGCTCCAGAACCGGGTGAGCCGCATCAACGTTGAGGCGGCCTACGGGATGCCGCGACTTTGCGAGATTGAGGCGATGCCACCCTTTCCCGTGGGCTCTGTTGGCGACACCATCTCGATCTTCGCCTATGCCCCGGGGAATCTCACGGGCGACATTGTCTTCCGCGGCATCGTCAAGAGCCGCGAAATCAGGATGGACGCCGCATTCGGTTCTCGCTACGTCATCCGGGCCTACGATGGCGCCTACGACATGACCGCGGCGACGAAGACCCGTGGGTTCAAAGACATGACCTACGGCGAGGTCGTGAAGCAGATTGCCAAGTCCTACGGACTCGACCCGCTGTTCGGCAGCAAGATTCTCACCAATGGCGTGAAGCACAAGTTCATCGTGCAGGCGAATGAGACCGACTGGGATTTCGTCAACCGCCTCGCGCGCGAGCTAGGGTTCGTCGCGTACGTGAAGGTCTGGACGGTTCTCACGCGCGGCACGACCGCGCTGTACTTCGGTCCGGTCGAGGTCGCGAAGACACCACCGTCGACGACCTCGTTCGAGGTGGGCGACATTCGCGTCCTCAGCTACCGCGGCATCCTCACGAACTCTGGGACCCCCAGGGAGGTCTCGGTGCCGGGCTGGAATGACGCCAAGGGATCGGCGGCCTCCGGTCAAAAGTCGCTCTCCTCGAAGTTACGACGGACGATGAAGGACCAGAGCAGTGGCGGTAGGTTCGTAACGTCCGCGAAGGCCGGTCGAAAGACCTCTCTCGAGACCTTTGCCGGGAGCAAGCCCCAAGCGGATCGAGCCGCGCTCGGCGCTGCCGTTCGGGAGTCAGGGGCGACCGTAGACCTCGACATGAGGGTCAGGGGAAATCCGCTCATCGACATCAACAAGTCGATCAAGATCGACGATGATGCCAACGGCCCGCTGCGCGGTGCCCAGGTCGTCAGCGCGGTCATGCATGTCTACGAACCTGATCTCGACGGATACACGACATCCATATTCTGCACGGGCTTGGAGGATCGGTCGTTGGGCGGGCTCCATGGGAGTGGCACGCCGCCGCCGAGGTTCCACGGCGTATACCCCGCCATCGTCAACGACATCAATGATCCCGAGAAGAAAGGCCGAGTGAATCTCACCCTGCCGTGGCTCGATTCGACCTTCGTCACCGGCTGGGCCAGGGTCCTGCAGCTCGGTGCCGGAGCCGGCGTGGGCCTGCAACTCATGCCGCGCCCGAAGGACGAGGTCATCGTTGCCTTCGAGAATGGGCAGCTCGATTCGCCGTATGTGCTCGGCGGCGTGTACGGGGCCAAGGCTGGCAAGATCCAGAACACCGACCTCGTCCGGGATGGGGTGCCCGTCAAGGCAGCCCTCACGACCAAGGCGGGGCACCAGATCATTTTCGACGACACCTCGGAAAAGTCGAGCATCACCATCCACACGACTAACGGCAACTCGTGCTCCATCGTCATGGATGCGAAGAAGGGCATCACGATCGAGACCAAGGGCGACCGCCCCGTCACGATCAACAGTTCCGCCGATGTCAACGTCACGGCCAAGAAGAACGCGAAGGTCACGGGCCAGGACGTGACCGTCGATGCGAAGGGCAAGACGAAGATCAATGCAAATGGGTCCGTGACGGTTTCGGGGGCGAGCGTCACCGTGGATGCTTCGTCATCGCTGAAGATGAAGGGCGCGGTCGTCAACGTGGAGGCCTCCGGGATCCTCACCCTCAAGGGATCGGTGGTGAAGATCAACTAATGGTCTCGAATCTCGACTCGGCGTTCACCGGCCGAGGCCTTGCGTACCCACTCGCGGTGAACTCCCAAGGAGGCATCCGTCTCGTCAATGGAGTCGAGAACGTCGAGCGAGCCATGCGCCTGATCCTCGGTACCGCCTATGGCGAGCGGCCGATGCGCCCGGAGTTCGGCTGTTCGATTCACGACATGCTCTTCGAGCCCGGCACGATGGATCTTCTCACGCGCGTCCAGATCGAGGTCCACGATTCACTCCTGCGCTGGGAGCCTCGCATCGACATCCTCGAGGTGATCGCAGTATTCGACGGGGATCCGACCCGCGTGCTCATCACCATCAACTACCGTCTCAAGGGCACGTATGACCCCCGCAACCTGCTCGTCCCCTTCTACGTCATCCCCACCGAGGAGGCGCCATGACGTTGCCAGCCCCGAATCTCGATGACCGCGGATTCCAGGATCTCGTCGACGAGGCGAAGCGACTCGTCCAGTTGCGCAACCCGGAGTGGACCGATCACAATGTGTCGGACCCGGGGGTCACGCTCATCGAGACCTTCGCCTACATGACCGATCAGCTGATTTACCGACTCAATCGCGTTCCGGATCTCCACTACGTGAAGTTCCTTGACCTGCTGGGCGAGAAGATGATCCCGCCGGCGGCCGCGGTCGCCCGCATCGAGTTCTGGCTTTCGGTCGCGCAGGACGTCGATATCTCCATTCCGCGAGGCACCCTAGTCTCGACGGTCCGCACCGGCAACGATCGAGCGGTCACTTTCGCGACGATCGATGACTTTACGATTCCGGCCGTCGACTGCAGGCAATCGCTCACGAAGGCGGTCGATGGCGGTTTCGAGAATCACGATGAGAGGCGAGCCCTGCGCGAGGAGTTCCCGGTGTTTTCCTCCTGCCCGCAGGTCGGCGATGCGCTGTACATCGGCCTCACTCAAGCCGCGAGCCATTGCTTCGTGAGGCTGGTCATCGCCTCCAACAGCGACGTCGAGGGCATCGGCGTGGATCCCCTTAATCCGCCGTACATCGTGGAGGCATGGGATGGCCAGAAGTGGGGCAAGTCGCGGATTCTCTCCGACGATACCGGCGGTCTCAACCGCTCGGGGAATATCGATCTGTCCATTAGCGAACATGTGGCCTCGACTATCGGCGGCGTGCACGCTGCGTGGTTGCGAATCATCGTGGTCGAGACGGTTGGTAGCCAGCCCGCCTACCTCAGCACGCCGGAGATTCTCCACGTCGAAGCCGATACCCTCGGCGGCGTCATCGATGCGGCCCACTCTGAGCCCATCGAGAACGAACTCCTCGGACCATGCACCGGCACGCCAGGTGACCGCCTCCACCTGAGCCAGGTTCCCCTTGTGGCTGGCCAGATGAGCATGGAGATTGAGGTGAGTGGGGTGCGTGGTTGGACCACGTGGACTCGAGTCGAGAGCTTCGCCGAATCCGGACCGATGGACCGGCACTTCGTGCTCGATGAGGTGAGTGGTCAGTTGCGCTTCGGGCCGGTCATCAGGCTCCCCGAGGGCGGGTCCCGTGGCTACGGTGCCACGCCCGAACCGCAGGCGATGGTCCGTATTCCTCGTTATCTCGTCGGCGGCGGGCTCATCGGAAACGTCGAATCGCGTACGCTTTCGGTGCTTCGGACGAGCATCCCGTTCATCTCGACGGTCGTGAACTTGCAGGCTGCCTATGGTGGCTCTGACGCGGAGACCCTTGAGGACGTCAAGGAGCGTGCGGCGATCACGGTTCGGACTCAGATGCGGGCCGTGACAGCGCGTGATTACGAACTGCTGGTGGCAACGGCAGCACCATCGATAGCTCGCGTCTCCTGCATCGACGCCACCAGCATGGGAAAGCCAGGACATGTGCTCATCCAGGTCGTGCCGCGCGTCACGCGTGATGTCTCCGACTTTGATGCACTCCAGCCGCGCGAGGAGGTGCTCAAGGAGATCCGAAACTTCATCGATCCCCGCCGTCCGCTGGGAGCGGTCGTTCATGTCGAGCCACCCAAGTACCTTGGCGTGTCGGTGGTTGCACGCATCGCCTTGGAGCCGGGTGCGTCCCAGACGAGGGTCGTAGCGGAGGCCGACGCCGCCCTGCGAAGTTTCATGCACCCCGTTGAAGGCGGATATGACGGCAAAGGCTGGCCCTTTGGCCACCCGCTCCTCCTAGGCGATGTCCACGCCCGTCTCCAACGAATCCCCGGGCTGGCCTATGTAGATGTCGTTCGCCTCGTGCCGGTGGACATCGTGACCGGTGTGCACGGAACGCCCGGTGACAAGGTACAGGCCGGCGCGCGTGACCTCCTGTTTTGCGTAGGAAATGAGATCGAGGTGGTCGAGTGACAGCGGAGCTTGACCTCCGAGCCTCCACCTTGGCGCCAGGTGCGGGCCGGGGAGTGGTCCCGGGACTTCGCAGCCCATTTCCCCTGGAACGGCAACTCCCGGCGATGCTTGCTGACGACCAGTTCACAGCGAGGTTCCTCGCGGCCCTCGATGAGGTCATTGCGCCGGCCATCAGCGTCATCGACTGCTTTGATGCCTATCTCGACCCCCTCACCGCACCGACTGACATGTTGCGCTACATGGGAGCGTGGCTGCTCGCGACCATCGATGATGCCTGGACCGAGGACTCCCTTCGGCGCGACGTTTCGGATGCCCACTTGAGATCGAAGTGGGGCGGTACGGCGCGTGGCCTCCGCGATCGCCTGATGCCGCATGAGGTGTCGGCCCTGCGAATCAAGGAGTCAGGGAGCACGATTATGAGTGCGGTTCCGACGGATCCGGCCTCGTGGCCCGAGGCCCCTGAGCCGACGGTCACGCTGACGATCACCCCGCGGGACAAGGGCAAGCAGGAGGTGGCCCGGGTGACCCGCATCGCGCTGGGCCTGGTCCCGGCCCATGTCTCGCTCAAGGTGACGGCGGGGCGCTGAGCCGACCGTGACGATTTCGATGCACCCGGACATCACGTGCACCCGATGCGGGACCGTCGTTCCCTGGGGCCCGTACTGCCCGCATTGTGTCGCCTACCTCGAATTCGCGGGCGAGCCGCCATGGGCTCCAGATGAACCGGACGCGGAAGCGCAGGCACCCGTCCTCATCGAGGAGCCTTTGGCTGAGCTGGCGGCGTTTGGTGAGCTCATCCGGTTGGGTTCGGACCCGAGCGAGGACATTGAGCCCTCGGTGATGGACCTGGAGTCCGGTGCGGAACCCGTTGAGCCCGCGCCGACGGCACTGATCCCAGAGGTGTCCCGTGAAGCTGCGGGCCCCGCGGGGGGATCTCCGGTTTCGCCCTCATTGCCACTCGGCGATGGGCAGGAGTCAGCACATGACTCATCCGGTCCACGCCGTATCCCGTGGTACCGGCCAACCCCTGCGCAGCGTAGGGGATATGTCGCCTCCGGGGTCCTGTCCGGCTTCATCGTGCTCGTCATCGCCGTGGTCGCCGGATGGAGCACCTTGTTCGTGACGATTCCCGTCATCATGGGATGGGCTCTGGCGTCGGGCTGGCTGTTTTTCGTCGAGGACGAGCACGCGGAGGATCACCAGGATCACGAGGAGGAGACTTCCGAGGAGGTGGCTCCCGAGGAGGTGGCTTCCCAGGAGGTGGCTCCTGCGGAAGCCGGGGGGCTCGAAGCCCGAGCACCTCAACTTGTCGATGCGGTGGTGGTGAATCCGCACGGGTCTACGATTTCAAGGGCCACGACGGGTAACACTCCGTGCCCCACTTGCGGCAATCCCAACGGTGCAATCCGGCGCTACTGCGACTGGTGCGGCGGGGTCATGGAGGGCGCCACCCTCTCTCCGAGCACGGTTGCCGCACTTGGCGCATCCGAGGATGACGGAAAGCCCGAAAAGGGCAAGAAGCGAAAGGGCCGGAGGTCCCCGAGTCGCAGTTGGCGCCAGGCGTTGCTTGCCGGCGGAGTCGGGCTCGTTCTCATCTCCACCCTGCTCGTCGCGTTCTTCGGCCCAGGTGCGCTCCGGTTTAGGGGCGGAATCACGACCGTGTATCAGCAGATCAGCCAGTGGCTAAATCCGTTCACCGGTCAAGTTCAAGCCATCGACACGGTCACCTCGACGTCGACCCTGCCGGGCATGTCGCCGGACCTTGCTGCGGGCGGAGATGTGAGGACATTCTGGGCGTCCGACACGAGTCCCGGCTTTGGCATCGGGACAGTCCTCACCTACAACCTCGCCGATGCCAGCCCGATCAATCGCATGGTGATCTACCCCGGGATTCAGGGCCCGCAATTCGACTCGCGCGCCCTCGCGACGCCCAAGCAGATCACCTTGACCTTCGATGACGGGACGTCGATCACGACGGTTCTGCTGCCCGTCGATGACGAGCGTGCCCTGACGCAACTCGTCGAATTCCCTGCGGTGGGTACCCAGACGGTGACGATGACCATCGATAGCGTCTACCCACCGCGCGGGGCTCTTGAGGGCGATCTAGGGGAGGTTGCGATCAGCGGAACTACGTTCATAAAGCTCCCGCCGCCGCCGCCGCTCTTTGGGATTCAGCAGGGTGTTCGAGAGCCGAAGCTCCCGGGTCTCCGCGGATCGACTAGCGGCTAGCAGTTCACCTCTCTGAATTGCCGTCAACTGGCGGCGGGCGTTGCCGAATCAGCAGGTGCGGGTTGACTCGGCTCGCCGCCCGCGACCGTTGCCGATGGCGCCGGTATAGGTGCGGGAGTTGAGTCGGATCCCGAAGGTGCCAGGGTCTGGTCCGGGGTCGCCGGCTCCTCAGTGGTCCCGCAGAATGCTTTCGTGTACACCGACTCGCCTTCAGCGGTCGTCGCCCTCATTCGGAAGCAGTATTTCGTGGCAGGGCTGAGGTCGACGACCTCTGCGGCGGTGTCGGCTGCCTTCGGACTCACCGCGACGTCGGACCAGCCGGTGAAGATCTTGCGCTGAATGGTCCAACCGGTAATGGTCGCCGCCGGATCGCACACCTTCGAGGGGGCCGCATCGACAGTCGGACTCAGCCCGGGCCTCGTCGAGGGGCTGGCCTGCACTGTCAGTGGCGGGGCGCTCATGCCGCGCGGCGGTGCGGTTGCGGGAGCCCAAAGGATAGCCATCGACGTGGTGGAGATCGGCTTTGCCTCGGTTTCCATCGGAGGGCAGGGGGCGGGCGAAGTCGACTCCAGTGACGCCGTTGCGCCGGCCAGTGGTGTGTCCGGGAGCCCGTCTCCGTTCGTGTCGATGCCGTCGGCGATGCCATCGCCGTTGACGTCAACTCCGTTCGGGTCCGGAACGAATGCGCATGCTTGCGGGCTGTAGAGGGACTGCGAGGCTTCGACCTTGGCAGCGACGCGATAGCAGGCCTCCCCCGGAGCGACGGCCACCACCACGTACCGGGTGGTGCCCCCGTCAAGGTTGGCGACCTCGGTACAGCCCTTGCAAATAGGTGACGGCCGAGCCAGGTGAAGCGCAGCGTCATCGCTGCTAGGGCTTGGCGTGGCACTCGTCCTCAGTGCGATAGAGGTGACGCTGGCCGGGGGAGTGGATACTGCAGTTCGCGCCGAACTCCCACTCGTCGTTGGGTCGCCTGCCGGACCCAACGAATAGACGGTGTAGTTCGACGCACCTGGTGACTGATCCCAGGTGAGCACCACCTGTCCTGGCCCCGCAGCTGCAGCCTTCACATTTTTGGGTACGGGCGGGGCGCCGGCGGTGGTGGGAGGCGCTGATGCGAGCAATCGCGAGACGACGAAGACGGCGATGAGCGAGAGGAACCCGAAGAGGAGCACGAGCCTGCCGAAGAACCCGAGGCGCACACGAAGAAGGGGCTTGTGCAGCACGCTACCTCGAGCGTCGTCCGCCTGGGGATCGACGATTGGCATCCCGGAATCCGCGTTCGTGATCGGAGTGATGGTTGCGGTGAACGCTCGGGTGTCGAAGGTGGTGCCGATGAGGCGGGGTGCGGCCTTGACGAGGACTCCTGACCATCGGGACTCGCCGGGCGCGAGCGTGATGGTGGGTTCCTCCGGCTTGACGGTGAGGTAGCCCTCCGGATCTTCGGCCTCGATTCGGTAAGTGACAGTGGAATTACCTTCATTGCTCACCTGAACGAGTAGCTTCGCCTTGGTGCGAATCGAGAAGCTGTTGCGTCCTATCGCCGTCGAGAAGCGGTAAAAGGGGGCGACCGCCACGAGCATCTCGTCGGACGAGGCATTTGCCCTGCGCACCTCGGACATGGCCTGTACCCCGATGACGTAGTCACCGGCGACGACGCTGGGGGATAGCGGGGGCCGCAGCGTGATGAGCGCCGTCCCCTCCTCGCCCGGGAAGAGCGAGAGGGTGGGGGGATCGATTTCCACCCACGGCGCAGCGGGACCCAGTGCGATGAGGTCGTACGTCTCGACGATGGTGCCGGCATTTTGGACGTCAAAGTGGGCTCGAAATGCCTCACCAGGCGTGACCCGTGCGTGGTCCTCGCGAATATTGACAAGGGGCCGCATCAGGGGTGGCTCTGACGATGGATCGATGAACGTGGGGGTCGTCATATGTCCTCAAGTCCTGGATCAACTGTTGCAGGCTTGTCTATCATCCCGGGGGGTGCCCTTGAGCCGTGTGGTCATGTACCTTACGGCCTACTACAAAGGATTATGCCCGAATTCGCAAAGAACATGAAGCCCGCCGCCATGTCCCCGGCGGCCGATAAAGGGTCGGGCGGGCGCCGGTTCACTTTGCCAGCCTGGTCTGACGACTTCAGCCGGACGGCTCGCTGCGGCTCCTCGCGCATGTGGTGATCGCTGGCGGCGAGGGAGCACGAGTTGGCGACGAGAATCACGCCGGCGTGGAGGTCAGCCCGATCCGAGGTGGGGGCGCGAGGTGGTCGATGACGGTACTCACGAGCGCGACCTCGCCGCGCATCTTCTCGCGGCACCCCTCGGTGGAGGGTCTCTCGTCGTGGCCTTACTCGGATGGTCGGAGGTGATGACGACGTACCGATCGCGCGCCGTGGATCGGAGGGTACGGGCGTGCGCGGGGAGGTGTCGTCGTGGACATAGTGTGCCGGGCCAGTCCCCGGGACGACCTCGGCGTTGATGAGCGGATGCAAGCCATCGCCGAACTCAGCGCGATACGGGGAGTCCTGGTCGCCGAAGCGGTCGAGCTATTCAAGCCTACCCGGCGGCTCGCAGTCGCAGATGTGGAGGACGGAGAGGCGCCAGAGACATGCGGGCACTTTCGCTCACCTATCATGCGCACGATCCGGCAGGTCGCTTTGGTGCCGCTCAGGCGGGCCAGCGATCAGCCATCACCAGGCGCGAGCACACGTCACGCTGTGCTGTCGGTATCGTCAAGCAGTTTCATGAGCCGGGAAAGCTGCCGGGCAGTCAGCTCCAGTCCGCCTTCTAGCGCCACCTCGAGGATGTCACGATCCCTCCGTCGAGCTTCGGGCGCAGGATGCCCGCCCAGAGTCCGCGGACCTCGGGGAAGGAGACCGAGTGGATCGACTCGGGCGAGATGGAGGATCGGACCCCCGGTGATGAGCGCGGTCCACGCGTCGGCAATGAACCCTGGGAGGGACTCGTACTCCCAGGGAACTGTCCCGGTGGAGGAGCTTCCCGTGCCGCGGCTGAATTGCTCGGTCAGGAGTTGGACTTTGGCGTAGACCGCACTGCCTCGAAGCGTCTTGTTCGCCACCACAGTGACGGCGAGCGCGACGGTCGGGATGTCGTGGTCTGGTCGGGAGAGCTGGACGCCGAACGCTTCTCACGGCATCGTTTACGGCACGATCGTGCCGATCTGACCAGTGAGTGCGATGTTCTACGGCAGGTCGAGAACCCGGAGCCTCCTGCCGAGGGCGAGGTGTTCAACCTGCTCGAGCTCTTGGTTGAAGTAGCCAAATGCATCGTTCGCCTCGTGAACGCCAACGACGATCGTATTGAGGGCTCTGAGCATTCTCCCGATGAGCAGGCCACAAAGCGGGAGCGTCACCGTGACCCGCTGGCTTCATGTGGTCATCGAGCAACCCGGGTCGAACGCCATTCTGCTTGAGGACGAACGATTGGCGGGAGTGCATCCCCGGCTATGGATTTACGGTGATCTTGACCTTCTGGACGACCTTGCCCTTGCCGTCGACCGGGCCGTCGTAGACCTTCACGACCGCGGTGCCGGGCCCGAGGGCGCGGAATCCGACGGCCGTGCCGTTGCCGGCCGGGAGGATCTCGATGATGGCGGGATCGGACGAGACTGCGACGTAGCCGGTCTTCTTCGAGTATTCGAAGTTGGGGAACACCGCGATCTGACTCGGGATGAGCTCGATCTTCTTCTTCTTCGCCTTCACGAGGATCGGTGACCAGGTGGCGGGATCCTCGCCGACCATGATGTCCTCGGTCGCCTCGACCGTGGGCTCAGCGAGAGCGGACATCGCAACCGAAGGGGCCGCCGTGGGCACGGTCTCCGCCGAATCGCTGCAGGCGCCGAGCGTGGTCGCCGCGAGCAAGCCGAAGGCGGCAAGGGCCATGACCCTCGTTGACGGTCGTGTCATGTCGAACCCCTTTGGTCGGGAAGGCGCACAGCGAATCGAGAATACGTAGGTGAAGGGTATGCCCCATCGGCCGCGGGGACCCCGAAATGGCGCCCGCGACACGACGAAATTCTTCGCGACCGCGGCCGGTACGCCGTGTCAGCGCTGACGGCTGCTACCGGAGCCCTGGGCGGGAGGCCGGCCGGAACGGCGCGGGGTGGATGACGATGGACGTGAGGTGCGGGGCGACGAGGAGCGAGGAGCGGCGGGCCTGGAGCTCGCCGACACGGCGATGCCCTCCCATTCGGCAGTGACATCGGCCCTGCGAAGGAGGTCACGCACCTCGCCCACCTGATCGGGGGTGGCAATCGTCACGACCTGGCCGGCTGCACCCGCGCGGGCGGTTCGGCCGGACCGGTGCGTGTACGCCTTGTGCTCGACCGGCGGGTCGGCATGTACGACGAGGGGAACGTCATCGACGTGAATGCCGCGGGCGGCGATATCGGTCGCGACGAGGGCGGTCGCTGTGCCGTCCGAGAATGCCGCGAGGTTGCGCTCCCGAGCATTCTGCGACAGGTTGCCGTGCAACTCGACCGCACCGACGCCGATGGCGTCGAGCTTGCGAGCGAGCTGCTTCGCGCGGTGCTTGGTGCGAGTGAAGACGACCACCCGGCCCTCGCGGGCCATCCGTGCGATCTCCTCGACGCGATCGGCCTCCTCGACGACGATGACCCTGTGCTCGAGGAGCACCGGAGCCTCGACGCCTGCGGCGTGCGACACCGGATTGGTGAGGTACCGGCTGATGAGGGTGTCGACGCCACCGGCGAGGGTCGCGGAGAACAGCAGTCGCTGACCGTTCTCCGGCGTGTGGTCGAGAATCCGCTTCACCATCGGCAAGAATCCCTGATCGGCCATGTGGTCGGCCTCGTCCAGGACGCATACCTCGATGCGGTCGAGCGAGACATCGCCGGCCTGCATGTGGTCGAGGAGGCGTCCGGGACAGGCGACGACGATCTCGACGCCCGTGGCGAAGGCCTTGCGCTGCGCCGCGTGGGTCACGCCGCCGAAGACGGTCGCGGTCTTCATGCCGTACGCGGCTGCCAGCGGTTCGATGACTGCTGCCACCTGGGTGGCGAGCTCGCGGGTCGGCACGAGTACCAGTGCGCGGGGGCGCCCGCGCATCGGTGCCATCGGATCCGAAGCGAGACGGGCGACGATCGGCAGCGCGAAGGCGAGGGTCTTGCCGGACCCGGTGCGCCCCTGCCCAAGGACATCGCGACCGGCGAGCGAGTCCGGAAGGGTTGCCTCCTGGATCGGGAAGGGCTCGGTGACCTGCTGGGCGGTGAGGAGCGCGACGAGTGGCGCAGGCACGCCGAGTGCCGAGAAGCCGGTTCCGGTTACGGCCGCAGCTGCCGAGCTGGCCGAGGGAGGGGTGATCGGGGGCATGACCGGGAGTTTCGCCGGTGCCGGCCGCTGGGCGCTGGCGCCTCGGCTCGATGAGCTGCCCTGCCGGCGGGGGCCGGAGGAGCTGCCCTGCCGGCGGGGACTGGATGAGCCTGGGCGCGAAGGCCTGCCGCCTCGGTCACTTGACGTGGACCGGGCAGTATTCGTTGCAGTAATGAGGAACTCCCTTGATTGCGTGCTGTTGACAGGTTGCCGCGAACCTGTCGAAAAGGAGCACGCGCCGCTGAGGCGGCAAAAACCCGAAGTAACAGGAGCATACCAAGCAATCAGGGCCACGGCTCCCACCAGGCAATGAAGGTGCTCCGGGGGCCGCGCGGGGGTCGCGCGGGGGTGGGGGCTTCTCAGGCAGGTTGATGTTGCTGCAGGCGTTCGATCATGATGCCGAAGCAACATCAACCAGCCTGAAACCGGGGGGCTGGGCCCTGGGGCAGCCGAGTTGTCCGATACTTGGCTGGTGGACGTGGATTCTGGCTTCGGCGTGTGTCTTGTTGCCCCTGCTGACCCCCGTGCCCGTGCTTTCACCATCGACCTTGCTGACGATTACCTCGGCGTGATCGGCGGAATCGTCGGCGGGAACGTCGACACCATCGTGCTCGACGACGGGCTGAGCCTGTGGTTCCGCGAAGATGCCCGAAGCGCGGGCCTGCCGCGCAATGTGTCGGCAACCCTCCTCGCCGGCGACCAGATTCACGGCGATGCGGTCGTCACCGCATTCGACATCGACGACGTCGGGAGCCTGGCGCTGTCAGCCGCGCAGGTTGAGTCGCTGTCGGGGCTGCTCGACCCTCGGCCGTAGGACGGCTTCGACCGACCGGTTCGTCTCGCGCAGGTCAATGGTGCGGGTGACGTCGCACTCGGCTGCCGCCTCGCGATCAAGCGGGCGGTCGACGCATCCGATGAGGTGGGTGGCCTGGCCAGCGCACGCACTTGAGGTCTGGTTGATCATCAGGCCATCGATTCCCCGTTCGGACTGCATGACCTGGACCGGCAACACGATGCCCCAGGGCCGCCAGCCGATCAGGTCGCTGCTGTCGGCGCCCGCGGCAGCCGACGCGGTGATCGCGATGCTCAGCCCCCGGTCGATGAGCATGCGGAGGGCCTGCCCGGCTCCGCTCGGCACGTCCTCGAACAGGAGCACCGTTCTCGCCGAGGTCTGCAGGTCGATGAGCGGGACGAGGACGTTCGGCAGTGACAGGTCACCCGCCTCAGGATGGACGAGGATCGACGGCATGCGCAGGATGAGCGGTGCATCGACGAGTCCTGCAGCATCTGCCGACTGAACCGTCGCATTGAGCGCATCGAGCGAGATCTGAGCGGCGAGGGCTGCGAGATGCGCCTGTCGATTCACGGCCTTCAGGAGGTTCTCCGGCACCCGCATGTCAAGGTGCTTGAACTCCCGCGCCCAGCCAACCCCGAGGAGGAGCGCCTCGACGGCGTCGTCCTGAGTCCTTCGGACCGGGGTCACCTCCGTGACGAAGCGCCCTGTGCCGCGGTCGGCGCGCAGTCCATCGAGGAGATTCTCGACGGTCACCGGAGTTGTCTCGACATCGAAGATCTGCTCGGGCCGTAGGTCCAGGGTGCTGAAATCGGGGACCGTGAACGGGTTCCGCGTTGCCTGGTCGACGGCCAGCCGGTCGAGTGCGGTCTGGATGAGTCCCTCGGAGGTGAGGTCATCGACCTGATGGGCGGCGTAGCCGAATGAGGTCGTGACGAGCACGTCGAGATCCATGGGTGTCGAGGAGCCGTGGGTGACGGTGTTGATGGTCTGCTGGAGATCGCGAAGGAGTTGAATGCTCGTGCGGATGACCGGACCGGAGGCGAGGGCCACCCAGATACGACCGGGACGCTCATATGCGACGAAAAACTCATGGCCGGAGAACGCCGGATTGGCGAGGGCGGCACGCATGACCTGACCGATGGCGGCATGCTCGTAGCGTCCGCCCGCGAGGGCTGGAAACTCGTCGATGCCGTAGACGCCGACGACGAGCGAGGCCTGGTGCGGATTGCGGTCGAAGCGCTCGCTCATCCGCCTCATGGACTCAACCAGCGCGGCCATGTTCGGCCAATGCTGCCCAGGATCGAACATGACGTCGTAGGCCGCGGCCTGCCGCTCGCTGCCTCCGGCGAGCATCGGCGTGACCATGGTCCAGGTCGCCAGCTCGCTGAACTTCTGCAGGAGCGCCTGAGACTGGGTGGCGAAACGGCCGGGTGCCAGGCAGTCCCAGACGGTCACCCCGCTGGTATTCGCCTGCTCAGAGCTCGGATACAACGGGATGTGCAGGGCGGAGAGGGCGACAACCTGCTCGAGCCGCTCGCGGGGTGCTCGTTCATATCGATGGGTCACGGCGAGGTTCTTCTTCGGTGCGCCCGATCCGATGTCGTGCACCGTGAGGGCCTGCATGCCGCCGAACACGACCAGGGCCATCCGGCTCGTGGTCGGGAGCGACGCCTTGGCCGCGAGCTCCGGCGAGAGGGAGCCGTCGGCAAGCCGGGTCGCGATGCGCACCTGATGGGAGGCCCAGAGCACGAGGGTACGTTCGGCCTCGGCCCGCCACAGGGCGATCGATGCGACCCAAAGAAGTAGCCAGCAGGCGATGAAGACCCCGAGCCCGGCGAGGATCGCAGGTGTGGGCCCGCCCATGTCCGGCATGCGGAGGAGTTGCTCGCCTGTCAGGGTGACGAGCCAGGCAAGGAGCGCGCTCACGCCGGCGACGAGGAATCGGCGGCCATCTGTCGCATCGCGCACCACCGCCCACCCGACCTTGTCCATGCGAGCCCAGCGGTCCAGGGCTTCCATGGCCAGACCCAAGTAGAGCGCAACGACGGCGGCAAGCAAGAGGGGAACGATCGAGGAGTTGTCGACGACCGCTGCAGCAAGGGGCCGGACGATGACGAAGGCGACGGAACTGACGACCATCATTGAGACGGCATGGTGGAGATGGAAGTAGCGCGCGTTCGGATCGCGGGCGATCGTCGCGCGATTCAGGATGAGGGTTCGCAGGAGGTAGGCCGTCCCGAGGAGCACGAACGCAACGGCGGGGGTGAGGTAGAGCCCGGCGAGCATCGCTCCGACGAGCACCGCATTGAACCGGATCGTCGTCGATTGCCAGGGTCGGATCGGGATCGACGGAGCATCGAGGATGGCGCGCGCGGAGGAGGTCGCGCCGGTTCGGAAGATTGCCTGCGGCGCGAACACGCTGATGGCCGCGAGGAGGAGTGCGGCAGCGAGCACTCCGGGGGTTGTCATGATCAGGGGCGGTGAGGCCGTGTCGCCAGTCGCGGAGATTGAGACGATGCCCACGGTCATCGAGGCGATGCCGATGGCCGCGTACAGGGCCGTGAGGAGTCCGATTCGCAAGTGCAGCACGGCATCGTGGCCGCGGATGGCGGGGTTCGGGTACACCCAGGCGCCGAGTTCGCGAATGAGTCGTGCTGATCCTGCGACGACCGCTGAATCCATGCTGCACCTCCCTTGCCCTGCTCTGGCCGCTTGTTCCGTTCGGTGGATCACGCGAACGCCCTACTGCATAGGGTCAAGGGTGCCTCACCCCCTCGTGAATTGCCACACTCGCCATGCTCGTAGCCACCTGGGCGACCGATCACCGTGGGTCTGGGGATCGTGGGTCTGGGGAACGTAGGTAACGTCTCGTCGAGGATGAACGGACCCTCGGTCCGATTTCGTCCGAAACACACCCATGAAGACGCCGGTCTCGATGGCCAGCGCTGGGATGTTATCGGAGGTGCAACGTGCGCTCGCCCGTACGCGCTCGTGCCGCTTCCGACGACGGCTTCACGCTCGTCGAGGTGCTCGCCGCCATGGTCGTGTTCATCCTCGTCTCGACCGCAACGGTCTCGATCCTCATCCTCGCCCTGCGCACGGTTCGCGAGAACAGCGACCGGGTGCAGGCCGCCAACATCGCGAGGTCGCAGGTTGACGCGATGCGGTTCCTCGGCGCCTCGCTCATCCCCAAGGGGCTGAGTCTCGGCGGCCCCACAGGGACAGACCCCAGTTTCACTGTCCGAACGACCGCGAACTGGGTCGGGCTCAGTCAGACGGTGAGCGCCTGCGAGGCGGCCCAGCCCGGCCAGGCGTACGTTCGGGTCCACGTCGAGGTCTCGTCCGCGAACCTCAGCGGCCCGCAGGTCATCGACACGATCGTCGTCCCCGAATCAGGGGATACGGCCGATGGGACAGGTGCGACAACGGTCGCCGTCGTCGACCAGTTGGGTGCCCCCGTGTCCGACGTCGCCGTTCGCGGCCTCGACGCCATCAAGCCCACGAACGCTTTCACGCTCACGACCGGATCCGATGGCTGCCTGTTCCTGCCCGGGCTCGCCCCCACCGGATCCCTGATCGTGACAGTTTCGAGGACGGGCTACGTGTCGTCGACCCCGACCGGGACCTCGCAGACCCTGCTCGTGACCTCGGGTTCTGTTACCCGATCGACCTTCGAGCTCGCTGCCCAGTCGAGCATCGTTTTTGCCTCGGCCCTCCCCACCTACCTGATGCCCCCGCTCATGCCTGTGTCATGGCAGGTCAACACGACGGGTGCTGCGCTCACAGCTGCGACTGCAGGAGCGACAGTCGGTCAATTATGGCCGAATACCAACGGTTTTTCGGCATGGGCTGGTTCGTGTGCCGATGCGAATCCGACCGCCTACGGGGTCGCTCATCAGGCGTTCGCCTTCATTGCAGGTCAGTCGACGATCGCTGCCCTGGCGGTAGCCCCCGTGAGAATCCGAGGGCTCCCCGCCGATGCGGACGTCACGGCCTTCTATGACGGAACCGATCCAGCGTGCGCGGGTCAGTCGTTCGCGCTCGGCAAGAGCGACATCCTCGGAGTCCTGAAAGTCGGGCTGCCCTACGGGCAATGGCGATTCCAGACGCCCGGACAGGTTCAAACGCTCCTGGCTCCGCTCCTACCCTCCCCGGACTCCACACCTCTGACCGAGGTCGTCGTCAACTTCACTCTTGCCGATCTCGACAATCCGTCGCCGAGTCCCTCCGGGACGGCAGCGCCGACCTCGACAGCGACACCGTCGCCGACGGCGACCGGGGGCACGCCATGATCACGCGCCCGCAGACAGTCAAAGGCGACGACCCGGCAGGCGACGCGGGTTTCACCCTCACTGAACTGCTCATGGCCATGGCGATCTTCGGCATCCTCATGGCCATCGTGGGCGGCGCGATGCTGTCAGGCTTCTCGACCATCCGCACGGTCATCTCGGAGACGAGCGATCAGGCCGACGTCCAGAACAGCGCCGAGTGGACGACCCGCCTCCTGCGTTACATGGACATCCCGACCGGCCGGACCGCAGCCATCGACCAGCTCGGCCCGACATCGATCACCTTCTACACCTACTCGGGCACTGGCGATAGGAACGACGTCCCCTACAAGGCGAAGGTCTCGACCATCGCGAATGCGAATGGCAGCACCTCCCTCGTCTCGGATATCTGGACGCCGACCATGGTGGCCGCGGCATGGACCTGGCCCGAGCCCGCTGTCCGCCGGACACTCCTCACGGTCCCGCAGGGTGTCGCGGCGCCCCTGCGGCTCACCCTCGCCACCTGCGACACCCTGACCGAGTGCACGAGCGTGAAACGCGAGATCGCCCCTGCGGTCCTCGGCCCGGTCTCCCTCGATGTCGGCGAGGTACCCCAATCAGTCACCATCACGATCGGAAACCCGGCCGAGCCGGGCACTCTCGTAACCCAACGGGTGAGGCTGGTGAATCTCGGATGAAGGCCACAAGGTTGGTGAACGCACGATCAGCGGTGCACGGTGACCGCGGCGCGGCCAGTCACGGTGACCGCGGCGCGGCCAGTCACGGTGACCGCGGCGCGGCCATGATCCTCGTCATGGCCTGGAGCATGCTCCTCCTCCTCCTCGCCCTCGTCGTCACCCGAGCCGCCATCGGGCAGATCCTCCCCTCTGATCGCAGTGAACGCTCCTATGAGGCGCTGGCCGCCGCGGAGGCCGGCATCGATGACTACCGGGCCAGGCTTCTTGCCCAGCCGAGCTACTTCAGGGAGTCCGATCCGACGAACCTCTCGCTCACCGGCTGGGCCCAGGTGCCTGGCGGTGCCTCCGCCGGCGAGTTCACTGTGGCCGTCGACTCCTCGACCGCTGGCTCCGAGGGTGTCATCCGGCTCTACTCGACGGGCCGTTCCGGGAACATGACGCGCACGCTCGAGGCGGTGCTCTCGAAGCGATCGACCCTGGACTACGTCTACATGAGCGATATCGAGACGCCCTCGCCGATGCTGCCCGGTGCGTACTCAACGGCGCCCATCGCAGGTGCCGTTGGCGGCCAGCCGACGAGCCAGGGCGTGGCGAGCAGCCTGTGCTCCCGCTACTGGTACGAGCAGGGCGCCATCTCGCCGACCGTTCAGGGAAACCAGCGAAATCTCAATTTCTGCCAGTGGGCAGGCATCTACAGCAACGAGCGCATCGTGGGCAAGCTCCACACCAATGACGTGTGGCGGCTTGACAACGTCAATCTCTCCGGAGCCCTCGATGCGGGGGCGATCTCGTCGGCCTGCCGGAGCGCGGCTGACGGGCTCCTTCCCGGCGAGGTCGGCTGCTCGGAGAACCGCCGATTCATCTCGACGGCCGAGAGCGGCATCACGAGCAACAACGGCGCAAACGCCGTTTGGCCGCCAGCATCCACCCCGACATACCAGGGCGACGCCTTTCGGCCCGCATCGAGCGGTGATGCCACGCAGCGCAACCCACGCTACGAGCCGGTACTCGAACTGCCGCAGTCGCCAGCGCTGCTCAAGAAGCGGGCAAGTTCGAACGGATGCGTATTCACCGGACCGACCCGCATCCGGTTTTCAGTCGAGACCGGGGTCGGCTACATGTATGTCACGAGTCCCGACACGTTGGTGACGGCGACCGCATGCGGTGGCACGACGCTGAAGTCCTCGACCTCGGCTCCGGCGACGCAGGTGACGAAGAAGATCGCCCTGAATGGCTTCACCGACCTCGTCGTGTATATCCAGAACGTGCCCCGGCCCGGCCAGGCCGACGATGCGGACAATGACTACGACGTGAACAATCGCTGGACCGCCGGGACAGAGCCGACCTGCAAGGCGAAGACCACGAAGATCTACCCGTACCTGATCCCGAACGACACCGTCGACAGGGCCCTGTTCAACTCCGGTTCGACGTACAAGGGGTTCCCGTCGGAGCAGGCAGATCCGGCATCCCCTTGGTACGCGAACAACTGCGGCAGCGGTGATCTCTACGTCCAGGGTCCCTACAAGGGCAACCTCACCATCGCGACGCAGAGCAACATCGTCCTGACGAGCAGCGTCACGGACTCCACATCGACGGGCACCTCAGGGCAACCGGCCGCGAGCTCGACGAGCGCGCTGGGACTCGTATCGGAGAAGTTCACCTACGCCTACCGGCCGACGAAGGCGGATCGAACGTGGGTCGGCGACTGGAAGTCGGCCAATGCCGTTGATCCGAAGTACAACTTCGCCCTGCTCGCGGTCGATGAGTGCTTCGCCGCTCAGGATCCGTACTACTCGCCGAGGCAGGGCAACATCTACCTGTGGGGATCGCTCGCGCAGAAGTACCGCTGCGTCGTCGGATCGACCGGCGGCTACTACAAGCAGTACGCCTTTGACAGTCGGCTGATGAGCCTGCATCCGCCGTACATGCTCGAGCTCTCGACAGAGCCGTGGGAGGTGGAGCGCTACTCCGAGCTCACGCCGGTCACGCAGGGGGTCGGGTCGACGGCATGGCCGCTGGTGACCGCGCGTGATGGGGTGGTGACCGTGCAGAACGCCGTCGTCCAGTCCGGCGCTGCGACGGTGGCAGTAGTGGGAACCACCGCGACAGTCGCGGCAACATCAGCCGGGCAGGTCGTGGTGAGCTATGAGGTGGTCTCCGCGTCCACTGTGGAAACGAGGCATCTGGTTGTGACGGTCGAGTAGCGAGCCAATGATCCTGCGGGCCTGACTAGGGTTGGAGGCCGCGAAGGGTGATTGGGGTGATGGTGCGTGACGACCTCCCCTGATGGGTCATGGTCGGCGGAGGAGTTCTACGTCGATCTCCTGGCCCGGGTCAACGTGTTCACCGACCGTTCCCGCGCCTACGCGAACGCCGGCCAGGTCGAAGCAGCAGTGGTGAGCCAGTGGGGCGCGGACGTCTTGACCCTGCAATCCGTCGCCTGGGAGCGCATTGTCGTCGTCTCGAGCGCACCGCAGGAGCCGCTCTTTCAGCTCGGCGCCCGGGTTCTCGACGGACTGGGCGCCTGTGGCCTGCAGTCCGCATCCCAGGAATTCGGTGGCGCGAGCCGCTTGGCGCCAACGGCGGCCGGTCTGGTCGCCGCAGCACGTGACGCGATGGTCGCCTCAATCGATGACGACCTGCGCAGCGAACTAATGACGCGCCTGCAGTCGCTCGACCACCTGGATTCCCTGAAAGCGCCGAGTGCCGTCGACTTCAGCGTTGCAGCGCGGTCTCGGCTCGCTGGAATGAGTCCTGAGGACTTCGTGGGGCGCCGACGGCTGGACGCCGCCGCTCGTATGGCGCAGGCCTGCCGGATCGCTGAGGGCCTCGTGGCGGTCGGTCCGGGTGCGGATTCGTCCCCTGCCACTGCCGAGGATGCACCCGACGGGTCGGGGACGGTGACCGCTGCCATCGCGGCGGCCTATGAGGCCGACATGCTCACCCTTGACGCCTACCTCGTGGAGTCCGCGCTCGCCATCGGCGACGACCTGCTCTTCACCGTCCAGTTGCGCTGGGACTATGCGGCGGCGGCGGTGACGAGGCTCGCCGGCGTGCCAGCCGACCTCAGTGCAGCGGTCGCGCTCGTTCGTCGGACGCTGGCCCGAAGCCTCGGGGCCGGCGACGGGGCCCGACTCGAGCGAACCTGGATCCCACTCAACTGACCCGGTTCGGCGACCCGCAGGGCGTCAGGAGCGCGTCCACGGTGTTTGGGCGGGTTGATGCTGCGCTGCTGAAGGTTTCTGCTCCTCGCAGCGACATCAACCCGCCCAATCACTCGGCGGGATTGGAACATGGTGGGCCGGGCTCTTGGCGGCTTGGCTAGGGGGCCTGCGCGGAGGTCTTGGCCTGGGCCAGCAGGTCCTCCACGTTCTTCACCAGGTCGGGGAGCTTGGACTGCAGGATGAACGTCGTGGTGGTGAGGGTGGCGACCCGATCGGCGCCCGCATCACCGCCCGACTGGTTGGCGACGGTGAGTCCGGTGAGGAGGAAGTCGCGGTTCAGCCCTTCGATGTTCTTCACGAAATCCTGAACCTGCTCCAGGGAGCCGGTCACCGAGACCGTCACGTCGAGCTTCGCGACCCTGATGTTCGCGCGCTGGGCAGACTCCTGGGCGTCGGCGACCGCCCCGGTGGCCGACACGGTGGGGTCGTCAAGGGGAACGGGAACCGCCTGGGTGATGGCTGAGATCTTCTCGGCGGGGATGCCGGCATCCTGCGCCGCCTCGGTTATCTGAGTGAAGAGTTCGGGCAGCTGGGCTTCCTGTGGCATGCGCGAGAGGAGCTTTTGGACCCGCTCGGCGGCGGTCGGCGCGTCCTTCGCCATCTTCGTGAGGTCGCTCAGCTGCCGCTGCTGGGAGACATTCATGAGCTCGACCGACTCGGCCTGGGCCTGGAGGTCGGTCGATTGGGCGAGGCGAGGGGACAGGAGGATCAACCAGGCGATTGCCGAGGCGAAGATGACGGCCCCCAAGCCGAGGAGGATCGAGTTGCGGCGTCGATTCGAGGTCATGCCGTCATCCCCCCGCTTCCGGGCTGGCGGCGGCCCCGGACGGGGCGGGGGCGGGCTGGGCGGCCTGGAGGATCGCCACGAGCTGCTCTTGGGTGAGGGGGGTCTTCAGTGCTTCCACGGATATGCCGCTGGAGCCGGTGAAGGACAGCTGGGCTGCGCCGCCGACGGTCTTCGTGACGGTCGTGGAGGTGACGTAGGTGCCGATGAACGTGGGATTCTCGGCCATGCGGTTGAGGAACTCCGAGACATCGGCGCGGGTCGCGCCCTGCGCAGTGAAGGCGACGCAGCCGATCGTGATGTCGGTGCCGAACGGGTCGGCGTCAGGGCACAGGTTCAGCGAGCCAATGGGGTCGCTCGCGGTGGCCGGATCCGGCACGCCCGTGAAGGTCATCGAGAGATTCGAGTAGGTGATGGACGGGCCTGCAACATCCTGCAATTCGGTGAGCACGGATGAGACGACGGCCTCGGAGGCCAGGGCCTCCTGGATGAAGGTCTCCTGGTTCGTGATCTGCTGGTAGAGCTGGCCGACCGGCGCTAGGGCCTTCACCTGATTGAGGATCGCCACATTCTCGCGCTGGGCGGTGGTGAGCCGGCCCTCGGCTTCGAGGATGGTGCCGTTCTGCATGAGCCAGAAGCCGACAACGACTGCTAGGAGGCCAAGGAGGCCGAGCGTGAAGCCGCGCCGGATCTTGCGTACCGCGATCGATTCCCGCACCGAGGCGGGGAGCAGGTTGACCCGGGGAAGTCGTGGTTCGAAGGGCGGGTGCTCGACCTCGGCTGCGGCGTTCTTGGCCGACTTGGACGACTCGAACTTCCAGAAGCGCTTGGGCGGGGGCGTGGCGCGCCCTCGGCCGGTGGCTGATGGACTCGTGGCCATGTCAGGCCCCCATCGCCAGGCCGGTGGCGACGCTCAATGCTCGGGTGTCGAGGTCGCGCAGGCGGTGCGCAACGCCGACGCGGGCGAAGGGGTCGAGGAGGTCGACCGGCACCCTGAGTTCGGTCGTGACCCGCTCGGCAAGACCTGGTAGGCGCGCTGTCCGCCCCGAGAGGGACAGTCGTGCGATGGGATCGCGCTGCCCGGACGAGGCGAAGTAGTCCAGTGAGTCCCGGATCGCCCCGACGAGTGTCGTTGCCCATGGGTTGATGAGGGCCATCGCACGCTTCGTCCTCGGATCGACGGTGACCTCCTGGGTGGAGGCGAGGAGGCCGAACACGCTGGACTCAGGGACCGAGGTGACGACGGGCGGGGGGCCATTGAGCCCGGTGCTCCAGACGAGGTCGGTCGCCTCGTCAACGGTGAGATCCATGGCATTCGCGACGGTCATGATGACGATGTCACCGCCCTGGTTCGGCATGGCGCGGATGAAGCGAGGCAGGCCGCCTTGGTGGATGACGACCGTGAGTGCGTCAGCTCCGATGTCGACGACGGCCTCGAGGGGATGCCTCTGGCTGAGGACTCCGCCGCAGGCCGCGCGGATGAGAGCGAATGCGGAAGTGTCGGCGACGATCGGCTCGAGCCGTGCGCGCAGGAGAACGTCGGCGACGCCGGCGAGGACCTCCTTGTTCCCGGCCACGAGGAGGAACTGGAGCATGTCGTTGACCTGGCCATGCTGGTCGGTGACCTGGTACTCCGCGATTGGCTCGAAGTCGACCTCGACCGTCGCGAGATCGACGGGCAGGGCGTCGCCGACTTGGTATTTCAGCGCGGTCCGGAAGTCGTCGGCGGGCATCCAGGGCAGTTCGAGCTGACGGGTGATGACACTCGTGTCGGTGACGGCGAAAGCGACCTTGCGGGTGGAGAACCTGCCCTTGCGCCACAGGCTGCGAAGCGCCTTCACGACCGCATCGGCATCGAGGATCGCACCGTTGAGCAGGCAGCCGTCAGGAAGGTCGATCTCAGCGGCCCGCTTGATCTCGTATCGCCCGCCCTTCGAGCGCGCCTCGACCGCCCGAATCCCGGACGTGCCGAGATCGAGGCCGACGAAACGGGGTGCTGGCAAGACGAGACTCCTTTGGCCATTGGAGCGAGGGACCGCTCTCGGTGACGACGGACACTGCCGAACACCTCCTATCATTCCCCATGCGGTGGGCGGTCACGCCCGCTTGGCCGTGTTGGTCCGAAACTCTGGGCATGACGCTGCCACTGCGACCGAGCGACCCCGTTGGGTCCTCGGCGCCGCTGGGTGCCGTGACGCTTCGGGTGCTCCTCGAGGCTGCAGTCGCGAGCGGAGCCTCTGATCTTCACCTGCGCGCCGGAAGCCCGCCTCTCGTTCGCGTCGATGGCCAGTTGCTGCCGCTCGCGCTCCCGAGCCTGACGGCGCCCGAGGCGGAGGCCCTCGTCGACTCTGCGCTCCCGCGCGAGCGCGACCGAGTGGCGTACGCAACCGATCAGGAGTGCGATTTCGCGCTCGACATGCCGGGAGTCGGCCGGTTCCGCGGGAATGCCTACCGGGCTCGAGGCGCCGCCGCCGCGGTGCTGCGGCACGTTCGAGAGGTCGTTCCGTCCATTGATGAGCTCGGGCTTCCCGGGGTGGTGCGCGACCTAGCGGCGCTCGAAACCGGACTCGTGGTGGTTGCCGGGCCGACCGGCTGCGGCAAGAGCACGACCCTTGCATCGATGGTCGATGCCATCAATGCTGAGCGCCGCTGCCACATCCTCACGATCGAGGATCCCATTGAGTACCTGCACGCCGAGCGGATGGCGACGCTGAGCCAGCGCGAGGTGCACACCGACACCGGCAGCTTCGCGACCGCACTTCGGGCCGGGCTTCGGCAGGACCCTGATGTCATTCTCGTGGGGGAGATCCGCGACCTCGAGACCCTGCGAACAGCGTTGCAGGCGGCCGAGACGGGCCACCTCGTCCTCGCGAGCCTGCATGCCAGGACCGCACCTGATGCCGTGAACCGAATGATCGACATGTTCCCGGTCGATGAGCAGCGCCAGGCCCGCACCACGATTGCCGAATCGTTGCAGGGGGTCGTGAGCCAGCGGCTCGTCCAGACGGCTGACGCAGCTGGGCGGGTGGTCGTGCTCGAGGTCCTCGTGACGACCGCGCGGGTCCGCGACATCATCAGGGACCCGGAGGCCGAGGTGCCGCTCATCGACATCATCGCGGAGGGTCAGTACTACGGCATGCGCACCTTCCAGCAGGATCTCGTGCGACTGGTCATGGCGGGCCGGGTGGAGAAGGATGCTGCTGAGGCGATCGTCGCGCAGCCCGCCGACTTCAATGTCGCCCTCAAGCGTGCCGGCTACATCAGGTCCGGCGTAGCGAAGTTGGAAGGGGTGGGGCGATGAGCGCACCGAGCCTGCAGGCTGCCGACCTCCTCGTGCAAAACGGGCTCATCACGGCGGAGCAGCTCGTATCCGCCCACGAGAGCGCGAATGCGCTCGACGAACGGGTGCTCACGGTGCTCGTGCGGCAGGGGGTCGTCTCGAAGAAGGACGTCGTCCGCTGCACGGTCGAGGCGGCGGGCCTTGAGTTCGTCGAGATCATGGACTGCCCTATCGATCCGAAGGCGATCGCACTCCTCACCGGCGAGCAGGCCCGCAAGTACCAGGTCATTCCCGTGTCCATCGAGTCCGGCTCGGTCGTCATTGCCGCGGACTCCCAGACTGCGATGGACTGGCAGGTTCGTGACGACCTGCAGGCCATCACGCGACTGCCGGTGCGGTTCTCCGTCGGGATGAAGGGCGAGATCCAGACCCGGCTGAACCTCGTGTACCGGGCGGAGGCCGAACTCGGCGAGCTCGTGAAGGACCTCATGCAGGACGAGGCCGGCCTCGACCTGTCGATGCCGGTCGTGTCGACCCGGGATGCCCCGCTCGTTCGCTACGTCAACCTCCTCCTCAGCCAGGCGATCGCCGACCAGGCCTCCGATATCCACGTTGAGCCGGGTGAGGACAACATCCGGATCCGCTACCGGATCGACGGGGTGCTCAAGGAGAAGGCGCCGGCTCCCAAGGAGATTCAGGCGGCGGTTATCTCGCGGCTGAAGATCATGGCCGATATGGACATTGCGGAGAAGCGCCGGCCGCAGGACGGACGCCTGTCGGTGGTGTCCGCCGGCCGCAAGATCGATCTGCGGGTGAACTGCCTGCCGACCGTCTGGGGCGAGAAGATCGTCATGCGAATCCTCGACAATTCGTCGGTCCTGATGAGCCTGCCGCAACTCGGGTTCTCGCCGGACAACCTCGACCGCTGGCGCACCGCATACGAACGTCCGTACGGCATGTCGATCATCAGCGGGCCGACCGGCTCGGGCAAGTCGACCTCGCTCTACGCGACCCTCAATGCCGTCATCAGGCCCGAGGTGAACATCGTCACGGTGGAGGACCCCGTCGAGTACCGCATCCCCGGGATCAACCAGGTGCAGACGAACGCCAAGGCCGGCCTGACCTTTGCGTCGTCGCTGCGAGCGATCCTGCGGGCCGATCCCGACATCGTCCTCATCGGCGAGATCCGCGACCACGAGACTGCTCAGATCGCGGTCGAGGCCTCGCTCACTGGGCACCTCGTCCTCACGACCCTTCATACGAATGATGCTCCGAGCGTCATCACCAGGCTCACCGAAATGGGGATCGAGCCCTTCCTCATCGGTTCGGCACTCCAGTGCGCGACGGGCCAGCGGCTCGCTCGACGCCTGTGCGACAAGTGCAAGCGGCCGACCGATCGATCGGCAGAAGCCCTTGAGGCGGTGCACTTCGATCCGCCCGAGGGCATGGCCGTCACGATCTTCGAGCCGGTGGGCTGCTCCGGTTGCGCGAACACCGGGTACCGGGGACGCCTCGCCATCCACGAGGTCATGCCCATGACGGAGGAAATCGAGCGACTCGCCACCTCGCGGGCCTCGTCCGACGAGATCCGACGAACCGCCATCGAGCAAGGGATGCGGACGCTGCGTCAGGATGGGTGGATGAATGTCGCACGCGGCTCGACCACGATCACCGAAGTGCTGAGGGTGACGGCATGAGCGATACCCCACGGCCGATCTCCCTGCCGCTCAATGACACTCCCGGATTCCTCCCGCTCGCCCCGCCGCCGCCCCCTGTCCTGCCGATTGCGGCTCCTGCCCCGGTGCCGGTGGCAGCTCCGGCGACCCCTGCGCCGGCCCAGCCGGCGGCCGGCCGCAGGTCGGGCGGCGTGGGCGATGCGCCGGCCCCGCCGAACGCGCCCCCCGCTGGTGGCGGCGAGGGCATCGTCCGGCTCGATCGCTCGGCGGTCTCGGGGATCGACGGCGGCATCGAGCTGGACGAACTGCTCCTGCACCTGCTCGAGGAGGGCGGATCTGACCTGCACCTGACCCTCGGCTCGCCACCGATGATCAGGGTCCATGGCGACCTCGAACCGGTGGCGGGGTTCGGGCCGCTCACCGGCACCCAGCTTCAGGACTGCCTCTACTCGATCCTCACCGACCGGCAGAAGCAGCGCTTCGAGGAGGCCAAGGAGCTCGACCTGGCCTATGAGCTTCCGGGGGCTGCGCGATTCCGCGTCAATCTCTTCCAGCAGCGGGGCACGATCGGGGGAGTGCTGCGCGCGATCCCCTGGGAGATCAAGGCGCTCGAGGCGCTCAACATGCCCCCGATCCTCGGTGAGTTCGCCGACCTCCCGCGCGGCCTCGTCCTCGTTACCGGGCCGACCGGCTCGGGCAAGTCGACGACCCTCGCCGCGATCATCGACAAGGCGAACCGCACGCGCAAGGCCCACATCATGACGATCGAGGACCCGGTGGAGTTCGTCCACCGGCATCGCCAGAGCGTCGTGAACCAGCGCGAGGTCGGCGATGACACCCTGTCGTTCGCCAATGCCCTGAAGCATGCGCTGCGCCAGGATCCGGACATCATCCTTGTCGGCGAGATGCGCGACCTCGAGACCATTGCGATCGCGCTGACCGCCGCCGAGACCGGCCACCTGGTGTTCGGCACCCTCCACACCTCGTCGGCGGGTTCCACGATCGACAGGATCATCGACGTGTTCCCCCCCGGCCAGCAGTCCCAGATCCGCACCCAGGTCGCGGCGTCGATTCAGGCGGTCGTATGCCAGACCCTGTGCAAGACCTCCGACGGCAAGGGCCGTGTGGCGGCGACCGAGGTGCTCGTCGCGACGCCCGCTGTCCGAAACCTCATCCGGGAGGGCAAGCTCCAGTCGATCCCCTCCGCGCTCCAGACCGGGTCGCGGTTCGGGATGCACACCCTGAACCAGAACCTGGCCGAGCTTGTGACGTCCGGGTCGATCTCCTACGAGACGGCCCGGGAGAAGTGCTCCGACGTATCCGAGCTTCATCAACTGCTCGGAATGAGTGAACATGCCCCAGAGTGAGTACCTCGTCAAGGCAAGGGCCCGTTCAGGGCGCCTCGTCGAATCGAAGCTGACCGCGGTAAGCGAGGCTGACGCCCTTGCGAGGGTCCGAAGCCAGGGCATGACGCCGATCGCCGTTGACCTCGTGAGCAAGACCGGCATGAATCGCAACATCGAGATCTTCAAGACACGGGTGAAGCCGAAGGATCTCGCGGTGTTCAGCCGACAGTTCGCGACGATGCTGGCGTCGGGGCTCCCGATCCTGCGATGCCTGACGATCCTCGCGGAGCAGTCGCCGAACCCGACCCTCAAGGGAGTCCTCGCGGAGGTCACCGACGACGTCGAGAAGGGCGACGCTCTCTCCGTTGCCATGAGCAAGCATCAATCGTTTCCGCCGCTGATGATCAGCATGATCCGGGCGGGTGAGGTCGGCGGGTTCCTCGACACGACCATGCTCGAGATCGCCTCATCGATGGAGGCGGATGTCCTGCTGCGGAGCAAGATCAAGTCGGCGATGACCTACCCGGTCGCGGTGGCGGTTATCGCCGTGCTCATCACCGTCGGCATGCTCATCTTCGTCGTCCCGATCTTCTCGGAGATGTTCTCGTCCTTCGGCGGTGCGCTTCCAGCGCCGACCCAGTTCCTCGTGAACCTCTCGACCCTCCTCACCAACCCCCTGTTCAGTCTTCCGGTGATCATCGTCATCGTGATCCTGACGGTTCTCTTCCGCCGAAACCGTCAGGACCCGCGGTTGCGCGCCGTGCTCGATCCGCTGAAGTTCCGGCTCCCGGTCTTCGGCAAGCTGTTCCAGAAGATCGCACTGGCCCGGTTCACCCGGAACCTGTCGACCCTCCTCACGGCCGGCGTTCCCGTGCTCACCGCCCTCGACATCGTCGGCGATACCTCCGGGAACATCGTCATCGCCCGTGCGGTGAAGGCCGTGAAGGAGAGCGTGCGCGACGGGGCCGGCATGGCGGCGCCCCTCTCGCAGCACCCGGTGTTCCCGAACATGGTCGTCCAGATGATCTCGGTCGGCGAGGACACCGGCGCGGTGGACTCGATGCTCCGCAAGATCGCCGAGTTCTACGACCAGGAGGTTGAGGCGACCACCGAGCAGCTCATGGCGCTCATGGAGCCGCTCATGATCGTCGTGCTCGGCAGCCTCGTCGGCGGGATGGTCATCGCCCTGTACCTGCCGATCTTCCAGATCTTCGACCTCGTCAAATAGGTTTCTGTTGGTCGCTTCTTGGGTTATGCCATCACAGCGACCGTGGGCTAGGCCTTTGCTGGGGCCAGGACCTCAACGGTGGTGCCGAGACGCGCGAACGCGTAGACGACCTCCGATGCGTCGGTGGCCATCCTGACGCAACCGCCGGCGCCGAGCGGCAGGCCGAGCACGTTCTCGCCGTGGATGGGCCGGCCGTCATAGGTACGGGGGATGTCATGGAAGCCGATTGCGGCCCCGGTGCTCTCGCCCCGTGCGAACCGCACCATGTTCTTGAAGGTCAACTTCTGGATGGGGTTGGCGCTGGCCTCGGACTTCGAGTAGACGCGGTAGACGCCTGCGGCTGGACGGTCGGGTCGGCCGACGACCGGGAACCTCGCCACCACCTGCTCGCGGTCATCGATGAGCCAGATGGTCATGAGTGCCTTGTCGTAGACGACCCGCTTGCCGCGCTCACGGCTGCGTGTCGGGTAGGCGGGCACATTGCGTGCCTTCGTGGTGCGGGTCGCCTCAACCGGTGCGGGAGGCTTCGCTGCGGCGGTCGGGCTGCTGCTGGCCGTGGGACTCGGGCTCGAAGCCGGCTCGCTCTCGCTGGCGAGTGCCGAGGTGGCCGGAGTGAGGAGCAGGGCGCAGGCCAGGGCCAGGCATGCCGGTACGGGTCGCATGGATGCAGGCTAACTCGCCGGAGCGATTCCTGGCATTCGGGAGCGTCTTGAATTTCTCGGGCGAGATCTCCGGGACTTTTTCCGGAATCGGTCCGAAACACTCGGTGCAACCCCCACAGTGGGGGTGGCCCCCCAGAGATGAGGGTGCACCTACAGGAGAACGACATGTTCGCTCGCATCCAGAAGGCCAAGGATCAGCGTGATGCGGGATTCACCCTCATCGAGCTCTTGGTCGTTGTCGCAATTATCGGCATCCTCGCCGCCATCGCCATCCCGGTGTTCCTGAACCAGCGCAATAGCGCTCGTGACGCATCGGTGAAGTCCGACCTCAACACCACAGCGAAGGCGATCGAGACCTTCTACACGACCGAGGGCGTCTACCCGGCGACCGCGGTGGCTCTCACCTCCATGCAGACCGACCAGCCGGTCGTCCTGTCCCCGGAGAATCGCGTCGCGGTTCTCGTCACCGGACCCACGTACCGACTGTTCGGCTGCAACTCGCAGTCCGGTGAGTGGTTCGAGTACGACTCCAACGCGGGCGGCATGCTCCAGACGCCGACCACGGCAGCAGGCACCTGCGGCGCTTCGCCGGCTCTCGTCTGGGCCACGGCAGTACCTGCCTAACCAACCGGTATGACCCCCGCTGATCGCCCGCCGGCGGCCAACATGGCCCCGGCGGGCGATCAGTGCCTGCACCGGAGAACGCGACGCAAGAGACGAACGTCACCTTGGCCGTAGGCCAAAAGTGACGTATCCTCAAGGAGAACGAGAGCAATCGCTCCACCCTGTTACGGCGAACCATCGCACCCGACGCTGAATGAAGGGACTGAGCATCATGAACGCAATCGACGTCATCACCGGCTCAGGCCTCCTTCCGCTCGTCGAGGTGGGCCTACGCATCGCGCCGACAGCGGCCGCAGCCGAGGGTGCTGCCACCGAGATCTCCCGTTGCCTCGAGCAGGCCCCCTCGGCTGCAGTTCGGATCGCGGCAGTGGGTCGCGAGGGATCACGGGTCATCGTGACCCTGGCGGTTACCCTCGGCACCGCTGACGAGGTCAAGGCCTGCGCAGCCCCGGCCCGGGCCGCACTCGAACTCCTCGCCCAGCTCGTCGAGCGGCTCGAGGCCTTCGACCCGGCATTCACCAGCCTGCCGCACGGCTCATCCGTCGATGCCCGTATCGCCGCCGAGATCGAGCGACCTGCCCGGCGGGGCGCTGACGAGCACCGCGAAGGTCTCACCCTTGCCAAGGCCGTCATCGCACTTTCCGCCGTTCACTAGCGAGGTCATCGTGGACAGCTCGGCAGAGCAGATCATCACCGCGAACAACCGTCTCGGACGAAAAGTCCCGAACATGACCGTCGATGGCATCGACGAGTCCGACATCCTCGCGATGGCCCCGCCCCTCGTCTGCGATCGGGTGCACTGGAGCACGTTCGAGGAGTTCGATGCCAAGCGCGTCCTGCCAGACCTGCCGATGCAGGCCTATTCGCGCGAGTGGAGCGACGGCCAGCATCGCATCTGGGTTCCGGAGGGCCGAGGCTACGAGGCCCGCGAGCTCATCAAGGAGTGGTGCGTCGCCAACGAGATCGAGGCGCTGAACATGCGGGTGGAGCCGGGCGTGCCCTTCCGCGATGTCGATTCGATTCCCGGTGACCTCATGCAGCGACTCCTCCTCGAGATCGTCGACTGGCTCCACCCGCGCATTCACGCAGTGCGCCGCCGGATCGTCATCGACTTCGATCTCCTCCAGGACGAGGACCTCCGGCCGATGATGTACCTGTTCGTGTCGGACCACATCGACCGCTTCGACGCCGATCGCATCGGCAAGAACGGCACCTTGAACCTGGCGTCCTTCATGCTCGGGAAGATCCGCAAATGGCCGCAGGATGCTGCGCGGGCCGTGTACGGGCGCAATCTCGTCGATGACCAGATGCACCTCAGCCAGGCGATTGACGAGTCCATGGCGACCGTGTTCCGCCGGCCCACAGAGGCCGAGCTCGCCTCGCGCATGAAGACCTCGGTCGCTGATCTGCGCAAGCGGGAGCAGTCCGTCGCTGAGTTCACCGGCATGCGATTCCACGATGTCATCGTGACCGGCGGTGGCTTCGACGAGGAGGGGGGCGTCGATGCGCCGTCTGACACCGATGTCGAGGCCGATGCCACATCGTTCGCCGTCGATGCCACCCTCACCCGCGCCATCCTCGACGCGGCCCGTGCCCGCGGATCCGGCCGGTCGAGCCAGGGCTCGGACCCATTGGGCCTCGCTGCGGTGTACCTGTCCTTCTGGGGGGAGATGAGCCGTCAGGAGGTTGCCACCGCCCTCAACATCCTGCCGAAGACCGCCGGCTCGGCATCGCAGCGGATCATCAATGAGATCAGTTCCTCCGGCTCCCTCCAGGCCGAACGGTAGGGCACAGTGATGGTGGATCCCTCCTCGGAGCCCATCCCGTGGGTCTACTCGGACTCACCGGGGGTACTCATGTGGACGTGGCTCACCGAGCACTTCATCGCCCGGGTCACCGGCACGGAAGTCGACGGGCTCGAGGACCGGAGGATCCGTTCCTACGCATGGGACCTCAGTGATCTCATGCGGACGAGTCAGGGCATGCCCCGGCTCCTCATCAATGGGATGTCGGCGTCGTTCGAGGACGCTGATGCGCTCATTCGGGAGCATGTGGGCAAGTGCTACGACCCACGACTGGGCTATCAGGCCTACGCCGGGAAGCATGCATTCACCTTCGCGCTTGCCAGTGGGATCCAGGCCGATGTCCGGGACATGATCGGGACCAGGTGCACGGTCACCGTGCTGCTGCCCGATCGCAGTCATGAGGTGGTCGTCGGCGACCTGAGCGTCCACAACTACAAATGGCGCCTGCGCGATGGCGAGCAGATCCTCGAGGTGACCCCTGAGCACGTGGTGAGCATCGTGAATCGGTCGGCGGCGGCCCAGCGGGCGACAGAGGTGGTCGACGCGGTCTCATACAGCGGAATTGGCCGCATCTACCGGTCGGAGCGCACCACGGGGTGCACCGGAACGCCCGGATACATGGTCGGTACCGTCGATCACGCGGGAGTTTCGCGCTGCCCGGTGCACGAGGCGTCCGTGCGCGAGGATCTGCTCCGATAATTCACCTATGGATGCCAGCAGGATCGACCGGGAGCTTCACGCACGTTCCGACGCCGGATGGACGGGCCGACTGATGGTGAGCACCCGGGCCGGGCACGAGATCGGCGACCTGTTCCTGTTCGAGGGCGACCTCTATTCGGTTCAGCTCCGCCATCACCGGCCGCGGCTGTTCGCGAGGCTCGTTTCGGGAGGGATCATCGATGAAGGTCGAGAGCGCGAGATCGACGCGCTCGTCGATCCGGAGGCACGCGATGCGGCGGTGGGCCGCTACGCCATCGAGCACGACTGGCTGTCTGTCGAGCGGTTGGCCGAGTTCCACAGCGAGTACCTGCTCGCTGGCCTCAGCGGCCTACGGAGTCTGGACGGGGTGAAGGTCGTCGAGGAGAGGGGTGCCACCACGAATGTGCGGTGCGCGCTGCCGTCGCCCACGGCCGACGTCATCGCGAGCGTCGACCTGCGCACGGGCCGGTCGCGCGATGTCTGGACGGGGGTGGGGGCTGCCTTCGGCCCGCGGGAGACCGTCCTGTCGTGGTGCGGTGACCGGACGGTGGCGCCGTTCGTTGCCCCGGAGCTCGCGGCGTTTGCCGCCGAAGTCGATGCCATTCGATCCGTCGACGAGCTCGCGGATGCCTGCGGGTTCACGAGGGCCGAGGCCGAGTTCCTCACGGCCGCCCTCGTCAACGAGGGGCTCGTTGAAGTGTCAGGGTCCAAAACGCTGCCGGCCGAGGCCTGCCTCGTGCCTGAGGACGCTGGCCGCGCCGGATCGGCGGCCGCGTGACGGACCCGCTCGCCTGGCTCGTCGTCGTCGGCCTCGGGGCCATGGGCCTCATCGTCGGGTCTTTCCTCAACGTCGTCATCGCGAGGGTCCCGGCTGGGGCATCGATCGTTCGGCCGCGTTCATCGTGCCCTGCGTGCGGAGCGTTCATCGAGTCGCGCGACAACATCCCCCTCGTCTCGTGGCTCCTGCTCCGCGGGCGATGCCGGCATTGCCATGCGCCGATCTCGATCCGCTACCCGCTCGTCGAAATGCTCACCGGAGTCCTGTGGGCCCTCATGGGCCTGTGGTCGCTCGGCCAGCCTGGAACGGACATCTCACCGCTCCTGCCTACCCTGCTCGTGGTCGTGAGCGCTGGGGTGGCGCTGGTCTTCATCGACCTCGACTGCCACCGGCTGCCCGACTCGATCGTGCTGCCCCTGTGGCCGGTCGCCGTCGTGGGCCTGATCTTCGCCGGGGTCATGTCCGGCGAATGGCCCATTGGCCGGGCGCTCGCTTCGGCGGGCCTATGGGTCCTGGTCATCGGCGGCATCTGGCTTGCGACCGGCGGGCGAGGAATGGGCTTCGGCGATGTCAAGCTTGCGCCCGTCCTCGGGCTCATCCTCGGATGGATCGGCTGGGGACCGGCAGCGGTCGGACTCGCGTCCGCATGGTTCATCGGCGGCGGGGTCGCGCTCGTCCTCCTCATCGCAGGACGGGCTCGTCGGCGGCAGGCGATTCCCTTCGGCCCCTTCCTCGTCATCGGCTTCATCCTGGGCGTCCTCGCCGGAACCATGCTCCTGGACGCCTACCTCAGCGGCACCGGGCTGTCGGCCATCGGAGGGGCCTGATGCGACCCGCCATGAGCCCCTCGGCAGTCGTGATTCCACGTTCAGCCGTGATCACCTGCCCGATGTCCTTGTCATCCGGGCGCACCCATCCGATACTCAAGGTGTTGGGCACGCACGCCAGCGCCGCAAGCCGCTGCCAGAGCACGAAGGGACCCTCATGAGGGCATGGATCGAGGCCGATGACTCAGGTCGTCAGTTCCTCAGCCGTGCCGGCGAGGGGGCCGTGGTGTCGGTCAGCCCAGTGGGCGTGGTGGGCCCCGGCGACGTCCACAGTTTCCACCTCGTCGAACTCGACTGCGAGCAGGCGATCACGGCGGTCCGGGTCCGGGTCCGTGCGCAGGTCGCCACTGAGGATCCGCTCTTCGACCTCGCGCGCGCCGCATTCACCGGCGGCCAAGCGATGGTGTGGGCCATCCAGTGGCATCGCCATGAGTGGGTGCCCGCAGGGCTGCCCATCACCTCCCTCGACCTCGCGACCGACGCCGTCGGGCGCCTCGTCGAACTGCGACCTGCTGATGCCATGACCGGGGTGCCCGAGCATGTGCCGGCTTCCTGGGGGAGGCTGGGGTCATGAACGTCGATCCGGATGGCATTGCCTTCTTCACTGAAGGGTCGAATGCGACTGAGCCGTCCGCCGGATCTGTCTTCGGGGCAATGCCGGAGGGTCATCTTGAGCGCATGCTCAACCTCGAAGGCTCAGAGGAGGTCGGCTCCAGATTCCTGCCGGACTCAGTCGATGCGAGCAGGCCGCGCGACGCATCGCAGCATGTGGTCGCCGTCCCGGACCATCCGATCAGCCTGCATCCCGCCCTCACGAGGGGCACGCCGGAGTGGCGCCTTGATTTCGTCCTCAACGGGCCAGCGTCAGCTGACCCGGTTTCGCCGACCCCTGCCACGGATCCCCGGGGCTCGCCGGTACGTCGACTTCGCCTGATATCCGGCTATCGAGGAACGCCAGAGGGTGATCGACGGCAGAATTCAGCCTCAGCGGCACACGCCGTCCCCACGGCTTCAGGCGGCGAGGAAGAGTCATGAGCGAGCACGGCATCAATCTGCCAGGAGTCATCGTGGTGGCAGAGCCGGGAATCCATGACCTCCTGAACTCCTCAGGCGTCCCGTGGCTCGTGCAAGAACGGCAGGATTCGGTGGCCGCCATGTGGGCGGGCCTTTCCGGTGGACACCTCAGTGCCAACTCGCGCATCCTGGTGTTCACCGATCCGGGAGCGGGCGGAGACCGTGCCGAAACGGCCCGGGCAATTGTCGCGATGTCGGCGGCCGGTGCGCATGTCTTCGTCGCGTCGTGGGACCAGGCCCAGATCGGGGCCCTCTCGGTGGCGATCGATGAGGCGACAGCGGCACAAGGGCTCCAGCGAGGCTCCCTGCGCTATCACGTGCTCACGACTGAACTCGGCGGTCGTGCCCTGCTCGAGGGCATGCGCACCCCGCTGAACTCGGAGGTCGTCTTCCCCACGGAGTTCCCGGCGACCGTCGACCGTGCGCTCTTGCGCGAACCCTCGCCGATGTCGCTCTCGTCATTCGCGGCGCTGCCGCCCCTCACAACCGCGGCTGCCACGCCGGCCCTACCGCCACTCGGGATAGGCCAGCCGTCTGGCGGTGGGGCGAGCGCGGCATCTGGGGCCTGCGAGGAGTTGCTCGCGCGCCCTGCGATCCCCGGTCAGGTGACCATCACCGTGACATCGAGCAAGGGCGGCTCCGGCAAGTCGACCGCGTCCCTCCTGCTCGCAGCGTCGATTGCCCGCTCGTCTCGGCTCGGTGGCCGGCCGTTGAGCGTGTGCCTCGTCGACATGGACACCCGAGACGGCCAGATCGCTTCGCTCATCGGCAAGTACATGCCGACAGCGCTCAACATTCGAGTGCAGCCGGTGTGGGACGAGCTGACCATCCGGCGGCACCTCGTCCACGAGCCCGAACTCGGCATCGACGCACTCCTCGCGCCGATCCGGCCGCGCACCGCGGATACCGTCGGCCCGGACTTCTACCGGACGATGATCCGAAGCCTGCAGCGCATGTACGACGTCGTCGTCATGGATACGAGTGTGCAGTACCTCGATCCTCTCATCGCGAAGGTCTGCCTGCCGGAGGCGACCGAGGTCCTCTTCATCACGACCCTCGCGTCGACCGCTGTCCAGGGGATGGCGAGGGCCCTGCGCGAGATCACCGCACCGCTCGAGGAGTCCGGGCTCGGCATCCAGCGCGACAAGATCGGGATCATCGTCAACCAATCGCTGGCAGGGGTCGGGATGCAGCGGGAGCAGATCCTCGCGGCTGGTCTCGGCGTGCCCGTAGTCGGGGTCATCCCGCTGGCGACGAAGGACGTCCTCACGGCCACCAACCTGCACCGCATGCACACCCTCCTCGACCACGAACTCATCGGCCCGGCATACAACGACCTCGCCCGAACGTGCATCCCGGGAAGGGGGCTGGCCGAGTTCTCCGTCGCTGATGCGACCGCGGATCCCGCGGGTCCGGTTCCTGGCGTCGTGATCGAGCTCCCGGTGTCCCATGATCAGCCAGGGGCGGCAGACAACGGGAATGGTGCTCAGGGCGAGAAGAAGAAGGGCATGTTCCGTCGAGCATGACGACGCTAGGGCAATCGAGCATGTTTGGAGGCAGTCGGATGGTCATCGAGGATGGTCACGAGGAGTCGGATGCCACCTTGGTCGAGGCATTGGTCCTCGAGGGCCTGCGCACCGCCGCATTCGGGATGTTCGCGCTTGAGCAGGCGCTGCCGCTCGGTGACCTTCGACCGCTCACGGCGGGCGTGCCGCTGAGAGCCCAGGGGTCTCGGTCCCCGGAGTGGTTCTCCGCGGCCGCGAGCGAGCATGCGAGCCTTCTCGACACCGCACCCGAACTCGTCGCCCTTGATACGAGGGATACCGGGTCCCACGCTGATCCTCAGATTCGCGCAGACGCAGACATCATCGGCATCTACGCGCCGGAGGCCCCTGCCTACTTCAGGCCGCTGATCGGCGGAGTCGAGATCGAACTTGAGCCCGAGGTCCTTGAAGCCGCGAGCGAGGCAGGACTCACTCCCCGGACCTCGGTGCAGTTCGGGCTGCTGAGGGAACTGTCCGACCTCGACTCCTGACGCGCGAGGTTGTCAGGCCGGCCGGAACGAGTCGTTGGCCCCATTTGCTGACCGACGCCGATCTGAGGGCTCGGATGGCAGCGAACGGCGAGGCCATCCGGTCGCGCGACGGATTACGAGTCGGCGCTGATGCCATCGAGCGCGTTGCCGAGGCGCACGCTGCCCGGACGTGACCTGGGGCCGCGAGCTCGTCGAACCGCTCCTTCTTCGAACGGAACCGGCAGCCCTGCTCCCGGCTCGTCGGTCGCAGGAGGCTGCGCGAATCGAGCGACCGCTCGACCTGATCGCTTGCGTTCGGCTGGACGACTCTCGCGCAGACCTTTGGTACGCCATCGTGCGCGATGCGCGGGGCGTGTCATACGGAGTGCCATGCATTGTTTCGGGCAAGGCCCTTCGGCGTGCCATCCCGGGCGATGGCGCTGCGGAGGCGCTGCTGGGCCTGCTCGGACGAGGCAGCCAAGGCACGCCCGGTGAAGGCTCGCGGGATGGCCACGTCGGCGTCATCCGTTGGCACGCGGAGCCATGCGCAGGCGAGCGGGGATTCGATGTCGATCAGACGAATGAGCTCGTCGTCGTCGGTGAACGCGCCGTCGTGAAGTGGCTGCTGCACCCGACGGCGGAGGAGCAGCCTGCTCCAAGGAGGCTTGCGGCACTGGCTGAGGCGTCCTTTGCCGGAACGCCGAGGCCCTGGGGACTGGTGAGCATCGAAGATGGGCGGGCCGACGTCCTCATCGCGACCGTCATCGACTACGTCGCCGATGCCCAGGATGGCTGGGAGTGGGCTGTCGAGGATGTGCGCAGTCTTGCCCTCGGTGAGACCGACGAGGCGAATGCCCTCAGGTCGATGCCGGTGATCGGCAGGCTCGTCGCGGGGATGCACCTCGCATTCGCGGCCGCGGGCAGGTCGATCGCGACCGACGATGAGGCGGAGGACTGGTTGGTCGAGGCAGCAGCGGATCTTCGGGACGCCAGCCTCGCGGCACCGACGGCAGGGCTCGTCGAGCAGGAACTGGCGCTCGTCACCGGGTTCGTCGGCACGACCATCATCGACATCCACGGCGACCTCCACATCGGGCAGGTGCTGAGGACGTCGCCTGGCGATGACCTGTCGATCATCGACTTCGATGGAAGCCCGACGCGATCCCCCGAGCAGCGGCTGGCCCGGCAGCCGGCCGCTCGCGACGTCGCCGGAATGCTGGCCTCCCTCGATCACGTGGGCCGGGTCGTCCTCCATCGAACCGAGGGCCTCGACGATGAGCAGCGAGGCAGGGTCCACGATTGGATTGCGGCGGCGCAGCGGGGCTTCCTCGATGCCTACCTGTCCCGGCTCGCGGAAGCTGGCGAGGAGTCGCTGCTCGACGCCCGGCTGGTCCGACCCTTTCAGCTGCAGCAGGAGTGCCGCGAGTTCATCTACGCCGCGAGGTACCTGCCCCACTGGCGGTATGTTCCCGAGGGGGCCCTCGCCGCCCTGCTCAAGAGCCAATCCGAGAGCCCGTCCAGCCACCAGCAGGTCGAGGATCATGAGTCCATGAACCACGATGAGGGAGCCCCATGAGACCCGAGATGTTCCTCGCTGACATCGAGCGGAAGCCAGACGCCCTTGCAGGGCTCGCAGCGAGCCTGGGCCGGGAGAATTCTTGGGCTGCAACGGCTATCGACCGTGACTCCCACCTTGTTTTCCTCGGAATGGGCTCATCCCACTACGCGAACGGGGTCGCGGCGGCCCGGCTGCGCGCGGTGGGGGTGAATGCGGTCGCCGAGCTCGCGAGCAGCGACCTGCTGCCGCAGGTTCGGCCGAACACGGTCGTCGTCGCGGTGTCGGCGAGCGGGGGCTCGGTCGAGACCCTCGATGCCGTGAGCCGGTACCAGGGCAGGTGCCCGGTCGTCGCGATGACGAACACGGCAGGTTCGGACCTGACCCGGGAGGCGTCGGCCATCCTCATGATGGAGGCCGGTAAGGAGGAGAGCGGCGTCTCTTGCCGCTCCTTCCAGCACACGCTCGCGCTGTTCCTCGCGCTGGAGGCCGAGCTTGGTCTTGGCCCGAATCCGGCGGCGACGGTTGCCCGGGCTGCTGACGCAACGGCAGACATCCTTGATCGGCGCGCGTCCTGGCTGCCGCGACTGCTCGAGGAGGCGATCGGCCCCGACGGCACGTACCTGGTCGCCCCGGCACGGCGGATGAGCTCGGCCCAGCAGGGGGCACTCATGCTCCGTGAGACCCCCCGCGTCCCGGCGGTCGGCTGCGAGACCGGCGACTGGAGTCATGTCGATGTCTATCTCACGAAGACGATCGACTACCGGCTCGTGCTCTTCGCGGGATCGCGCTGGGAGCCGCAGTTGGTGACATGGGTCGTCGATCGTGGGTCGCGGCTCATCTCGATCGGCCAGGACATGCCGCAGGCGACGCTCGTCATTCGCTACGCGCACGATGATGACGAAGAGGTGCGGCTCCTCGCAGAGGTCGGCGTCGCGGAACTCCTTGCCGAGTCGTTGTGGCGGTCAGCGGGGTCGTAGCGGTCAGCGCGGCTGGACGACGCCGCGCTCTAGGCGGCGCATCATCTTCGGCGTGAGGATGGTCGCGAGCTCATCGGCTGCTCCCACCACCACGAGCAGGTCGCGGGCCCGGCTCATCCCGGCGTAGAGAACGCTCCGCGGATCGATCCCCTCGTGGAACCCGTTGACTGCGAGCACGACGACCGGCCGCTCGAGTCCCTTGAATCCGGAGACGGTGGAGTAGAACACGGTGTGGTCCGACCACAGTCCGTTCCAGTAGGCGACCTTGTCATCGGACTGCAGGAGCTGCTCCGGGTGCCGGTGCTTGGTTGTGAGCAGGGCAATGTGCTCGGGGAGCCAGCCACCGTGGTCGTGCAGGCTCATGACCATCTCATCGGCGGTGCTCATCACGTCGGCATGGCCCATGACGTCGGCGGGTTCGCATGGGACGTACTGGACAGGGAACCCGTCGCCCCCCATGGCCGTGACGGGCGAGGTGAGCAGGGGGCGAAAGGTGTCGACGATCTGCCTGGCGTTGCGAAGGTTCTCATCGAGGACCAGCGGGGTGAGCGGCAGGTCGGGACGACCCTTGCGGTCACTGAAGACGGCCTGCTCGTCATCGCGGAAGACCGCGAGGCGAAAGGAGTCGGACGCCGCTGACGCGAGCAGTGCCGTCCACCACGAGTCGGCGAAGTCCTGCGCCTCGTCGACGACGAAGGCGGTGAACCGGGTGGAGGAGTCCAGGGCCCCGGCCGCCTCGGCCATCCGGGCCGGGGCCTCGGCGGTCCAGAAGTCGCCTGGCTCCGCGGGGCCGGGATGGACACCCCATTGGTAGCCGAGTTGGTGAAAGGTGCCGACATAGGCGGGCTGCTGTGATCTCGGGAGCGTCTGGGTTGCCCGTCGGGCCATCTCGGCAACGCCACGTCCGTATGAGACGAAGCAGACGCGCTCGCCGGCCTGTGCCCATCGGCGGGCCTGCTCGATCGCAAGCCAGGTCTTGCCTGTTCCGGCGGATCCGGTGATCTCGATCCGGGGATTGTTGCGGACCATGCCCAGGAGGTTTGCCTGTGCTGCGGTGAGTTCGTCGCTGTGGCGAAGCCGGGCCTCGGTGCGTGCGAGGATCTCGTGCTCGCTGTCGGGTGCCCCGAGCAGCAGGTCGAGCGCGGCAGCGACCCAGCCATCGGCCGGCAGGGGTGTCTGGAACTCCGGTGACCATAGGCGGTCGTAGGCGATTCCGGCAGCCTCGGGCAGGTCGTCGCGGTCGAGGATGAGATCGCGACGGGCCTCCGGGCCCATCGCGCCGACCACGGTCAGGTAGGGAAACGCGAGCAGCCACCCGGCTCGCAGGGCCCCTCGCGACCAGGTGGGCTGGGCCTCGAGGTAGCGCTTGAGGGCGTAGACGCCGTTCCTGGCCTGGGTGACGGGGTGGATCTCACGGGAGCCGGAGGCATCATTCTGTCGCCATTGCCCGTCGGTGAACGTGACATGGCCCCCTTTCACTTCAATCACGGCGGCGCCGCAGTCCGGCATGAGGAGGAGGAGGTCGATCTCGACCTCGCCGTGACGGGGGTCGGTGATTCTCACTCCGTGGAGCAGGACGTCGCCGTCGCGCAGGCGAGCCCGGAGGGCATCCCAGACGAGGCGCTCCGAGTCGTCCTCGAAATGCGGATGCTCGGGAATGAGCAGTGCTGGCATGTCCCCCCGTTCAAGGTCGTGTCGCGCATCGCCGGTACGAGCCCGAGGGCACGCTCGGCGCTGTTCAAGCCGGGTGGCCCCCGTCTTGGGTACGGTAGGGCATACGAGGGCCATCCGTACCCGATCCGCGGTCGGTTGGCCGCAGGCGATTGCCCGCGATGACCGTGGTCGAGAGGGGCGGTGGTGGTGAACAGGCAGCTCACCGATGCGCTCGTCTCGGCGGCTGACCGAAACTGGACTGGCGCGGTGCTGGCTCGCGACAAGAAGACCGGTTCTGAGGCGTCCGTCTACGTCTATGAGGGCGGGATCTACTCCGTCGAGATCGACGATTACGAGCCGAGTTTCGTCTCCAGGCTCATCGCCGCCGGGCATATCGATGCGGCGCGGCTGGCGTCGGTGCGTCCGAGCCTGGATCGTGACTCGGCTGACCTCATGGTAGGCCGAATCGTCGTCGACTGCGGCTGGATCTCCGTCGACAGGCTCGCCGACTACCACCGCGAGTACCTGCTCGCTGCCCTTGGTGGGGTGCTCGACTCCCGGTCCCTGCGGGTCCGGGAGTCGAAGAACGAGGTCACGTCGCGCTGGTGCATCCTTCCAGCGAGAATCGAGGACCTCGTTGCCGAGACCGAGATCCGCAAGATCCAGCTTGCGCGGGCATCGTCTGCGCTCGCGGGGGAAGGGCACGCGGGCTCCTGCGTCCTTCGCCCGTTGGGCAGCGCCGCCGCGGTTTCGAATGGCTCCCCTGAGCTGGACGCCTTCATGCGGGCGACCGATGGCGTGCGCTCGGTCGATGAGGTCGCGGCGATGTGCGGATTCACGCGGGCCGAAGCGGTATTCCATGCGTCAGTGCTCACGACGGCCGGGGTGGTCGTCCTCGCTGCGATGCCCGAGCCGCCGAAGGAGGTGCGGGCGCTGCGGGTGCCGGAGGAGTTCGGCAGGCTGACGGTCCGGCCGGGGCTGCCTGATCCCGTCGCGTATCGGCTGCCGTCGCCGACCTTGGGGTCCGCGGAGGCAGGCGAGGTCGTGCCGCCGCGCCGGACTCCGCGACGATCAGGTGCCTGGGCCGAGACGGTTCCACTCGTTCGGCCCAATGCCCCCCGACGAGACCTCACGACCGAGGTCATCCCGAAGCCACCAGCACCCGACTGAGCGACGCTTGGCGAGCAGGTCCGCTGACCGGACCCTGTTCCTTTGTTCGCGACGATGCTGTTTCCTAGCGTGGGGCCGTCGAACCACTGGATGATCTGACGAGACGGACGCAGGGTTCCGCGAGAGGAAGCAGCATGCGAGACGCAAGATTTCTGCCGTTGACTGCCGATGAGATCACGGTGGCGGCGAACATCGTCCGCGCTGCCGTGCCCCGACCGGACTCCATCCGGTTCGCGGCGCTCTACTCGCACGAACCGGACAAGCGCGCCCTCCGGGACGGGATAGCGCCCAATCGCGAGGCCCGTGCCCTGCTCGTCGATCGCTCGGACGGGACAAGTTGGGACATGGTCGTCGATCTCGACACGAAGTCGGTCGTGCGCTCGGAGAAGGTCTTGGAGGGCGCCTCACCGGTCCTCACCGAGGAGTTCATGACCATCGGCGCCCGGATCAAGGAGGATCCTCGCTACCAGGCGGCGCTCGCCAAGCGAGGGATCACCGACCTCACACTCGTGCAGATTGACCCTTGGGCGATCTCGAACGTGCCGGAGGTCGATACCTCTGACGGCCGACTCTGCAGTTCGGTGTCCTATGTGCGGCACTTCGAGGACGACAACGGCTACGCCCATCCCATCGAGGGCGTCGTGGCGATCGCCGATCTCACGACGGGTGAGGTGGTCGAGGTCTTCGACTACGGCGTCACGCCGATGAACGAGAGTTGCGCGAACTATCTCCCGGAGTTCAACCAGCCGCTGAGGACCGACATAGCGCCGCTCACGATTACGCAGCCGGATGGCCCGGGATTCACGGTCAACGGGCATGAGATCACTTGGCAGCGCTGGCGGATGAACGCATTCCTCCTCCCGATCGAGGGGCTCATCCTCCAGGGCGTTGAGTTCCGCGACGGGGAGGAGTGGCGCTCGGTCATGCACCGCGGTGGCTTGAGCGAGATGGTGGTGCCCTACGGCGAGGTGGCCCCGAATCACCTCTGGCGCTGCGCCTTCGACGCAGGCGAGTTCGGGGTCGGCAAACTGGCGAACTCCCTCACTCTGGGATGCGACTGCCTGGGCGAGATCGTCTACATGGACGCCGTCATCGCGTCAGAGATCGGCGAGCCGCACGTCATTCACAACGCAATCTGCATCCACGAGGAGGATGACGGCATCCTGTGGAAGCACACCGACTGGGTGACCGACAAGGTTGAAGTCCGCCGTTCACGCCGCCTCGTCGTCAGCTCGATCTCCACGATCGGCAACTACGAGTACGGATTCTTCTGGTACTTCTACCTCGACGGCACGATCCAGTTCGAGGCGAAGCTCACCGGGATCATGCAGACGAAGTCGATTGGGGCTGATGCCCTGGACGAGCCAGGAACGAGGATCGGCCCGAACCTCGTCGCGACCATCCACCAGCACCACTTCTCCTTCCGCCTCGACATGGAGGTCGACGGCTGGCGAAACCGCGTCTACGAGAACGATGTGTACGCCCCGCCGGTCGGGCCCGGGAACGAGCACGGTAACGCCATCCGGGTACGCAAGACCCTTGCCGAGACCGAGAACACCATCGACGGCATGGTCAACCCACAGGCCGCACGAAACTGGACGGTCGTGAGCTCGGAACGCACGAATGAGTGGGGCACGCCGACCGGTTACAAGCTGCTGCCCGGCTGGGCGAACTCGGTCCTGTTCGCGCAGTCGCCTTCGCATGTCGCCGCACGCGCAGGATTCGCCAAGCAGAATGTCTGGGTGACGCCGTACGATCCGAGCCAGATGCGAGCGGCGGGTGACTTCCCGAACCAGAACCGCAACCAGCTCGGGCTTCCCGTCTGGGTGCGGGAGGATCGCGCGGTGGCCGATACCGACCTCGTGCTTTGGTACAACCTGGGCGTTACGCACATTCCTCGTGCGGAGGATTGGCCGGTCATGCCCGTCGAACGGGCTGGATTCATGCTTGTCCCGGTGAACTTCTTCGATCGCAACCCGACGATGGACGTGCCCCCGAGCGAGCCTGTCGGGTGCCATGCCCCGGGCGAGACCTCCTGCCACTGATGCCTCCCCCTGTACGACCGCGGGAAAGTCGCCCATACTGATCCGCTGAGCGGTCCACAGCGCTGGCCCAACGGTCTGGTGTCACAGAACGATGCGCGAACACGTATTGGGAGGAGGCATGTCGGTGAGGCGTGTCCCCTATGGACCGGTCGATCCCCTCGCGATGCTCATCGGCGGCGACTGGGTGGTTTCCGGCGATTCCTTTGAGGCGGTAGACCCCAGCACAGGCCAGGCATGGGCGTTGATCCCCGAGGCCCGGGCGACCCAGGTCGACGCCGCCGTCGAGGCGGCGCGGCGGGCCTTGCCGAGGTGGCGGGCGACGTCGCCTGAAGTGCGGCAGGAGGCCCTCTGGCGGATTGCGGAGCGCATCGAGTCCACGGACATCGAGATCCCCCTGCTGCTCGCCACCGAGAATGGGCGGCCGATCCGCGAGGCAGCCATCGCCGACATCCCCGCCTCGGCCGCCATCTACCGGTTCTTCTCGGGCGCCATCCGCTCGCATCGCGGCGCGACCGTCCCGGTGTCCGACCCGAAGTCCCTCGTCTATACGCATCGCGAGCCGGTGGGCGTGGTCGCGGCCGTCCTCTCCTGGAACTCCCCGCTCATCACGCTTGCGAACAAGATCGCGCCGGCGCTCGCTGTCGGCTGCACGGTGGTGGTGAAGCCGTCGGAGTACGCCTCTGCGAGCGTTCTCACCTTCCTGCGCATGATCGAGGACCTGCTGCCCCCGGGTGTGTTGAACGTCGTGACGGGGACGAAGGCGGGGCAGTTCCTGGTCGCGAACCCCGGCATCGACATGATCACGTTCACGGGAGGACCGGCGACAGCCCGGGCGATCCTCGCAAGTGCGGCGCAGACGATCACCCCGGCACTCATGGAACTCGGCGGAAAGAGCGGGCTCATCGTCGCGGAAGACGCCGACATCGATCGGGCGGTGCAGGATGCGCTGCTCGGCATCTTTCTCGCCAACGGTGAGGCCTGCATCGCTGCATCGCGGCTCCTCGTCCACGTCGATGTCTACGAGGAGTTCCGCTCGCGATTCGCCGAGCAGGCGTCACGGATTCGGATCGGCGACGCGAAGGACCCGGCCACGGAGCTCGGCCCGATGGTCTCTGCTCGCCAGCTCGCGATGGTGACGGCCCACCTCGATCGTGCCCGCGAGGATGGCGTCGGGTTCGTCACGGGCGACGCGCCCCTCGATCTCCCCGAGCACCTGGCCGGCGGATTCTTCCAACGCCCGACGCTGCTCGAGGATCGCACGGGCTCCTCGCGCATCGCGCAGGAGGAGGTGTTCGGCCCGGTGACCGTGCTCGAGCCGTTCACCTCGTACGAGGATGCCGTCCAGCGTGTGAACGCCACGGAATACGGCCTCGCTGCGGGGATCTGGACACGTGACCTCGAGCGGGCGCACGGAATCGCTCGTCAGTTGCGCGCCGGTATCGTCTGGGTGAACAAGTGGTTCGACCTGCCTGCCGGCATGCCTATGGGCGGCGTTGGGAACAGTGGTTTCGGGCGGGAGCTTTCCGTGGAGACCCTCGACCAGTACAGCACCCTGAAGGCGATCGACGTCGATCTCGGTGCACCGCGGGCGCCGCTTTGGGGCCTGTCATGACGTGCAACCGCCAAACGGCGACGGCGAACGACCACGCCTGCGAAGACAACGTGAATGAGGTGCCCTCGTGATCCTGACGTCACTCATCGGCCAAGAGTCCGCGACAGCGCAGTCGCGTGAGCACGAGGTGTCTCGCAACCCCTCTGATGGATCCGAGTTGTTCACGTTCGCCCACGCCTCGCTTGCCGATGTCGATGACGCGGTGGCCAACGCGCGACGCGGGATGGACATGCCCGAGTGGCGCGACATCACTCCGGACCATCGCGGGAGGCTGCTATGGCGCGTATCGACGCTCATTGAGGAGCATTCGGACGAACTCGCGCTCATGGATTCGAACGATGCGGGCATGCCGCTGGGGATGTCGCGCGGGGTCAATGTTCCGCTGGCCGCTCAGGTATTCCGCTACTACGCGGGATTCGCGACGAAGATCGAGGGGCGCCTGTCGCAGGTCTCCATCCCGAACACGATGCACTACACGACGCGTGAGCCGATAGGCGTGTGCGCGCTGATCACGCCGTGGAACGTGCCGCTTGCGATCGCAGCATGGAAGCTCGCTCCGGCGCTCGCCACCGGGAACACCGCGATCCTCAAGCCTGCGGAGCAGGCGGTCTGGTCGACCTGGCGGCTGGTCGAGATCTGCCGCGAGGCCGGCATTCCCGGGGAGGTCGTCCAGGTTCTGCTCGGGGGCCCCGAGATCGGGCAGGCGCTCGTCCGTCATCGTGGTGTCGACAAGGTCTCGTTTACCGGATCCACCGAGGTCGGCTGCCAGATCGTCGCCGATGTCGCGCCGACCCTGAAGCGGGTGAGCCTTGAGCTCGGGGGAAAGGCGCCGAGCATCGTCACTGCCTCGGCCGACATGGACCAGGC
>CAFBNE010000005.1_pt1 | contig 57670 bp, 51 predicted proteins | sample 7269181 | NCBI WGS metagenome assembly CAFBNE01 (sample SAMEA6814085, study PRJEB35770) | uncultured Actinomycetes bacterium | biome: Freshwater; feature: Freshwater reservoir; material: water | place: Czech Republic | collected 2017-05-23 | depth 30m m
CGTCGACACCCCACGACTCGTCGAACATCCACTCGTTCTTCGGGTGGTTGACGCGCGCGACGACCCGGGGCACGCCGTACTCGGTCTTTGCGAGGAGGGACACGACGAGGTTGACCTTGTCGTCGCCTGTCGCCGCGACCACGACCTGGCACTCGGAGAGCCGGGCCTCCTCGAGGGCGGAGATCTCGCATGCATCGGCAAGGAGCATGTCGGCACCCTCGACGACGCCCGGGCGCGCTAGCTGAACGTCACGGTCGATGAGCAGGACCTGATGGCCGTTGCCGATCAGTTCGCGAGCGATTGCCCGTCCTACCTTGCCGGCTCCTGCGATGGCGACGCGCATCAGATCTCCTTGGGGCCGGACTCGAACGCAGACTCCACGGCGAGCCGATCGTCGGAGGAGTAGACCGCATGCACGAGGTCGCCCTCCTGGACGACGCTGTCGTCGGCGGGAAGCAGGGCCGATCCGTAGCGGGTGATGAACGCGACGCGCGCTCCCGAGGCCCGCTCGAGTGCGGAGACGAGTTGGCCTATCCACGCTGGTCCAACGTGCACCTCGGCGAGCGCGATGGTGCCGCTCGGGTCTCGATACTCGTCCTGGGCGCCCATCGGGAGCATCTGACGCATGATCTGTCCGGCGGTCCAGGCGACGGTCGCCACGGTTGGGATCCCTAGGCGTTCGTAGACCTCCGCACGACGCTGATCGTAGATTCGGGCGACGACGCGGTCGACGCCGTATGTCTCGCGGGCGACACGGGCGGCGAGGATGTTCGTGTTGTCGCCGCTGCTCACCGCGGCGAATGCGTGGGCCCGCTCGATGCCGGCGTTCTCCAATGTCTCGCGGTCGAAGCCGACTCCGGTGACGGTGAGTCCGCTGAAATCCGCGGGGAGGCGGCGAAATGACTTGGAGTCCATGTCGACGACCGCGACCGCATGGCCGAGTGCATCCAGATCGCGGGCGAGGAGTGCACCGACGCGTCCGCACCCGAGGATCACTATGTGCACGGGGTAACCGTACACGCAGGCGGGGGGCGTAGGCTCTGCAGACGTGCCACTATCGGACGGCGCCAAGCGCCTGCTTGTCGGCCGAGCGCTTCGCAGCGACCGCCTCCATGACACCCTCCTGCCAAAGCGGATTGCGCTCCCGGTGTTCGCGAGCGACGCCCTGTCGTCGAATGCCTATGCGACGCAGGAGATTCTCCTCGTGCTCTCGCTCGGCGGCCTATCGCTGTATTCCTTCGGTCCGTGGGTGGCGGCTGCCGTCATCGTCATCTACTTCACCGTGGTCGCCTCCTACCGCCAGAACGTGCACGCCTACCCGAGCGGAGGCGGGGACTACGAGGTGGTCTCCAGGAACCTCGGGCCCAACTGGGGCGTGCTCGTTGCGAGCGCGCTCCTCATCGATTACGTGCTCACCGTCGCGGTATCGATCTCCGCGGCTGTTGCGAACCTGTCATCCGCGCTTCCGTTCATCGGACTGCATGGCACTTGGTGGGCGGTCGCCATCATCATCGTCATCACGCTGCTCAATCTCCGGGGGATCAAGGAGTCGGGTGCCCTTTTCGCGGTGCCCGTCTACTTCTTCATGCTGTCGATCTTCGTGATGATCGGGGTCGCGGTCGTGAGAATGGCGATGGGCAGCGATCTGCAGGCGGAGAGCGCCAACTGGGATGTGATCCCCGAGGAGACGTTCGCAGGGCTGGCACTCGTCTTCGTCGTCGCACGAGCCTTCTCCTCGGGCACGACCGCGCTCACCGGGATCGAGGCGGTCTCGAACGGAGTTCCGGCATTTCGCCCTCCGAAGTCGAAGAACGCCGCCACCACGCTCCTGCTGCTCGGCGTGATCTCGATGGCCATGTTCACCGGGATCACCTGGCTCGCGCTCCAGACAGGCGTCCGCATCACGGAATTCAACAGGGACCTCATCGGTCTGCCTGCGGGGCAGGAGCAGAAGACCGTGATCGTGCAAGTTGCCAACGCGGTCTTCGACAATGCGTACGCGCCGGTCATCGTCATCACCTTCGCCACCGCCCTCATCCTGGCGTTGGCTGCCAATACGGCGTTCAACGGATTCCCGGTGCTCGGCTCGATCCTCGCTCGTGATGGGTTTCTGCCCAAGCAGTTGCACACGCGCGGTGACCGCCTCGCTTTCAGCAATGGGATTCTCACCCTGTCGGGGCTCGCGATCGTCCTCGTCGTCATCTATCAGGCGGACGTGACAGCGCTCATCCAGCTCTACATCATCGGCGTGTTCGTCTCGTTCACCCTGAGCCAGATCGGCATGGTCCGCCACTGGAACCGTCATCTCCGCTCTGAGACCGATCCGTCGGAGCGGCGCAGGATGCAGCGATCGCGGCTCATCAACTCCTTCGGCCTCGTCATGACCGGCTCGGTGCTCGTCATCGTGCTCGTCACGAAGTTCACGAAGGGAGCATGGCTCGTCGTACTCGCGATGCCGCTCATCTTCCTGCTCATGCGGGCCATCTCTCGCCACTATGCGAAAGTCCGTCAGGAGCTTGCGACGACAGATCGCGACAAGATGATCCTCCCGGCAAGGGTGCACGCGCTCGTCCTCGTCTCAAGGATCCACAAGCCGACGTTGCGGGCACTTGCGTACGCCCGCGCGACCCGCCCGACCGTGCTCGAGGCGATCATGGTGAACGTAGACGACGACGAGACGAAGGCTCTGCAGGACGAATGGGAGCGCAGGTCGATTCCGGTCCAGCTCCGGGTGCTCGACTCGCCCTACCGTGAGATCACCCGGCCCATCCTCAGCTACGTGAAGGAACTTCGCACGGACAGCCCGAATGACCTCGTCACCGTGTACATCCCCGAGTACGTGGTGGGCCACTGGTGGGAGACCCTCCTCCACAACCAGTCGGCCCTCCGGCTCAAGAGCAGGCTGCTCTTCAGCACCGGTGTCATGGTCACGAGCGTTCCGTGGCAGCTCGAGTCCAGTGAAGCCGTTATTGACAAGGACATCTAGATGACGATTGGCTCCCGGGCAGGCTCCAGACCTGCCAAGACCCCTGTGCACGTCGGCGACGAGGCCATCGTCGACATCGGGCCGATCGCGCACGGCGGGCACTTCATCGCCCACCTGTCAGGCCACACGGTGTTCGTTCGGCACGCATTGCCCGGCGAGCGTGCGCGAATTTCGATCACCGACGTGTCGTCGAAGATCGTCCGCGCCGATGCCGTCGAGATCCTCGAGCCATCCCCGGACCGGGTGCCTGCTCCGTGTGCCTGGGCGCGGCCGGGCGGATGCGGGGGCTGCGACTTTCAGCATGTCGAGCGCTCCGCTCAGCTGGCTCTCAAGGCGCAGGTCGTTCGCGACGCCCTCGAGCGTCATGCCGGCCTGCCCGGCATCGATGTCCGCGTCGAGGAGCTGGACGATGATGGCAGCGGGCTGCACTGGCGCACCCGGGTGCGCTGGTCCGTCAACGGCGACGGACGGCCCGGCCTGCTGGCCTACCGCACGCACGACGTCGTGCCGGTCGACGACTGCCTGCTTGTGAGTCCGGCGATCGCCGAGCTCGGCATCCCGCGGACCCGTCGCGCAGGTGCCGCCGAGGTGAGCACGATCGAGGGCGATGGGGGTCGGGTCAGCGTCGTCGTCGACGGACGCCTCGCATCGGGCAAGCAGCGAATCGACCAGCGGGTGCGCGATCGCGACTGGCGGGTCGACGTGGCGAGCTTCTGGCAGGTGCATCCGCGGGCAGCCGAGACCTTGGTGTCAGCCGTTCTCGAGGCGGGGCGCCCGGCGCCGGGGGAGCACTGGTGGGACCTCTACTCGGGGGTGGGGCTCTTCAGCGCCTTCCTCGCGGAGGAGGTCGGCGTGACGGGCGTCGTGCACGCCGTCGAGAGCGGGCCGAGCGCGGTGCGCGATGCCCGCCGCAGCCTTCACGACCTCGGGCAGGTGACCCTCCACCATGACAATGCGCTGCGCTGGCTTCGCGTGGCCGACGAGCGGCCGGACGGGGTCGTGCTCGACCCCCCTCGCGCCGGTGCCGGACGCGAAGTCGTGCAGGCGATCGCGCGTGCCGGGCCGAGGGTTGTCGTGTACGTCGCCTGCGATCCGGTGGCCCTGGCGAGGGATGTGGCGCTCTTCGCATCGGCCGGGTACCGACTTGCGGGACTCCGCTCGTTCGATACGTTTCCCATGACCCACCACGTCGAGACCGTCGCCGCCCTGATTCCTATCACGCCGGCGCATCCGATATCTTGACGTCGAGATACTTCGTTGCGAGAGGATGAGTCGTTGTGAGCGTCAATAGCTTCGGTGCCAAGGGCACCCTGCAGGTCGGCACCGAGGAGTACGAGGTGTTCCGGCTGTCGGCGGTTCCGGGCTCCGAGCGACTGCCGTTCACGCACAAGGTGCTCCTCGAGAACCTGCTGCGGACCGAGGACGGCGCGAACGTCACCCGCGACACGATCAGCGCGATCGCCTCGTGGGACCCGACGGCCGAGCCCGCTGACGAGATCCAGTTCACCCCCGCCCGCGTCGTGATGCAGGACTTCACCGGGGTTCCGGTCGTCGTCGATCTCGCGACCATGCGCGAGGCGGTCGCCGAGCTCGGCGGGGATCCGTCGAGGATCGAGCCCCTCGCGCCGTCAGAGCTCGTCATCGACCACTCGGTCATCGCCGACTTCTTCGGCACCCCGGACGCCGAGCAGCGAAACGTCGAGCTCGAGTACGAGCGCAACCGCGAGCGCTACCAGTTCCTGCGCTGGGGTCAGGGCGCATTCGAGGAGTTCAAGGTCGTGCCGCCCGGCACCGGGATCGTCCACCAGGTGAACATCGAGCACCTTGCGCGCGTCATCATGGCCCGTGGGGGCCAGGCCTACCCGGACACCGTCGTCGGCACCGACTCGCACACAACCATGGTGAACGGACTGGGCGTGCTCGGCTGGGGAGTCGGCGGCATCGAGGCGGAGGCCGCGATGCTCGGACAGCCGGTTTCGATGCTCATCCCCAGGGTCGTCGGCTTCAAGCTCACCGGCGAGCTGCCGCAGGGGGCTACGGCGACCGATCTCGTCCTGACGATCACCGAGATGCTGCGTCGCCACGGGGTCGTCGGCAAGTTCGTGGAGTTCTACGGCGCCGGCGTCGGCGCCGTGCCGCTCGCCAACCGCGCGACGATCGGCAACATGAGCCCCGAGTACGGGAGCACGGTCGCGATCTTCCCGGTCGACGAGGCGACGATCGGCTACCTCCGGCTGACCGGACGCAGCGAGGAGCAGATCGCGCTAGTCGAGGCCTACTCCAAGGAGCAGGGCCTGTGGCATGACCCGGCGAATGAGCCGGTCTACTCCGAGTACCTCGAGCTCGACCTGTCGAGCGTCGTGCCGTCGCTGGCCGGCCCCAAGCGGCCGCAGGATCGCGTCCTGCTCTCCGAGTCCAAGGAGTCCTTCCGCACGGCCCTCGCCGACTACACGAAGGAGCCTGAGGCCGCGGCCGAGGCGCTGCTCGACGGCGAGTCGGTTCGACTGGGTCACGGCATCGTCGCGATCGCCTCGATCACCTCGTGCACGAACACCTCGAACCCATCGGTGATGATGGCGGCGGGCCTGCTCGCCCGAAATGCCGTCGAGCGCGGGCTGCAGAGCAAGCCGTGGGTGAAGACCACCCTTGCCCCCGGGTCGAAGGTCGTCACCGACTACTACGACAAGTCGGGCCTCACCCCGTACCTCGACAAGCTCGGGTTCGACGTCGTGGGCTACGGCTGCACGACCTGCATCGGCAACTCGGGGCCCCTGATCCCTGCGGTGAGCAATGCCGTGAACGCCGCGAACCTCGCGGTCGTGTCCGTCCTCAGCGGCAACCGCAACTTCGAGGGCCGGATCAGCCCCGACATCAAGATGAACTACCTGGCCTCGCCGCCGCTCGTCGTGGCCTACGCCATCGCGGGCACCATGGACATCGACCTCGCGACCGAGCCCCTCGGCACCGATGCCGATGGCCGCCCTGTGTTCCTCGCCGATATCTGGCCGAGCGCGACCGAGGTGCAGGCGATCATCGACGCATCGATCGACTCCCAGATGTACTCCTCGCGATACGCCGACGTCTTCCTCGGCGACGAGCGCTGGCAGTCGCTCCAGACCCCGAGCGGCAACGTGTTCGACTGGGATCCCACGAGCACCTATGTGCGCAAGCCCCCGTACTTCGAGGGCATGTCTCCCACCCCCTCGCCGGTGACCGATATCACTGGTGCCCGGGTGCTCCTCAAGCTCGGGGACTCCGTCACCACCGACCACATCTCGCCGGCCGGGTCCATCAAGGCCGACAGCCCGGCGGGCGCCTACCTGCTTGCCCACGGCGTCGACCGGCTGGACTTCAACTCCTACGGCTCGCGCCGGGGCAACCACGAGGTCATGATCCGCGGCACCTTCGCGAACATCAGGCTCCGCAACCAGATGCTCAACGACGTCGAGGGCGGCTTCACCGTCGACTTCACCACCACCGATCAGCCGGTTGTGCCGGTGTACGACGCGGCGATGGCCTACGCGGCGCATGGCACCAAGCTCGTGATCCTCGCCGGCAAGGAGTACGGGTCGGGCTCGAGCCGCGATTGGGCAGCCAAGGGCACGGCGCTCCTCGGCGTGCGGGTGGTCATCGCGGAGTCCTATGAGCGGATCCACCGCTCGAACCTCATCGGCATGGGCGTGCTGCCCCTGCAGTTCCCGGCCGGAGCGAGCGCCGAGTCACTCGGGCTCGAGGGCGACGAGGTGTTCACGGTCCGCGGGATCACCGCGCTCAACGACGGGGTCACCCCGTCGACCGTCGAGGTCGAGGCGGTGGCGGCCGATGGCCGGACCGTGGCGTTCAGCGCACCGGTTCGCATCGACACCCCGGGGGAGGCCGACTACTACCGGCACGGCGGGATCCTCCAGTACGTGCTTCGGTCACTGCTCGTCGCATGACGCGCTTCGTTCCACCGGGCTGGCCGCGAGGCCTGCCGCCCGGTGGAACGCCCGAATTCGATGAGCGGGTCGTCGGATGGCTCCTGGACCAAGGGCCCGCAGACCTGCGCACCTCAGAGCTGCGGCACCTGCCCCTTGCCCTGGCCACCTATCTCGAGCATCACATTGACGGCTGCCTCGAAGGTGCCAGGCGGGCCTACGGGCAGGCCCGAACCGACCTTGGGTCAGCCATGCCGGCAGACGAGCTCGCGCGTGCGCAGCGGGCCCTCGAGTCGGAGGGCGCGCGCCTGCTCCAGGTGCAGCGCGAGGTCCGGCTCGTGCTCGTGGCCATGCGTGTCCCCCCACCGGATACAGGGGGCCGGATGGGTCGTTGACCCGTAGAATGCGGACGTGAGTCTTCTGCGAGGGATCCGCGATCCCAAGGATGTTCGCGCCTTGCCAGTCGAGCAGATCCCTGAGCTGGCGGGGGAGATTCGATCATTCCTCGTCGAGAAGGTGTCGGCCACCGGCGGCCACCTCGGGCCAAATCTCGGCGTCGTCGAACTCACGATCGCCCTCCACCGCGTGTTCGAGTCGCCCGACGACGTCATGGTCTGGGATACCGGCCATCAGGCGTACGTCCACAAGATCCTCACCGGGCGCATCGACGACTTCGACCAGCTGCGCCAGAAGGACGGCCTGTCCGGGTATCCGAGTCGCGCCGAGAGCATCCACGATGTCGTCGAGAACTCGCACGCATCGACTTCGCTGTCCTACGCGGATGGCATCGCGAAGGCGTGGGAGCAGCGCGGACTGCTCGGCCAGCACCATGTCGTAGCGGTGATCGGCGATGGCGGCCTCACCGGCGGCATGGCATGGGAGGCGCTCAACAACATCGCGGGCTCTGACCGGCCGGTGGTGATCGTCGTGAATGACAATGCGCGGTCGTACTCGCCGACCATCGGCGGCCTTGCCCATCACCTGTCGACCCTGCGGACCACCGGCAACTACGAGCGGTTCATGTCATGGGGCAAGCAGATCCTCAAGCGAACCCCGGTCGTGGGCGATCCGATCTACGGCACCCTCCATGGGATGAAGAAGGGGCTGAAGGACATCGTCGCCCCGCAGGGAATGTTCGAGGACCTCGGGCTGAAGTACGTCGGCCCGGTCGATGGCCATGACATCGCCGAACTCGAGCACGCGCTCGGTCGGGCGAAGGAGTTCGGCGGCCCGGTCATCGTCCATGTCATCACCGAGAAGGGTCGCGGCTACGCCCCGGCGGAGGAGGACGAGGCAGATCGCTTCCACGGCGTCGGCATCATTGATCCCGATACCGGCAAGCCGCTCACCGAGGGCGGCCCGTCGTGGACGGGGGCGTTCGCCGATGAGCTCGTGGCGCTTGGGCATGAGCGCCGTGACATCGTGGCGATAACCGCGGCGATGCTCGGCCCGACGGGCCTAGACCGGTTTGCCGCTGCGTTCCCGTCGCGCACCTACGACGTCGGCATCGCGGAGCAGCATGCGGTGACGAGCGCGGCGGGGCTCGCCTACGGCGGGATGCACCCGGTCGTGGCCCTGTACGCGACCTTCCTCAACCGGGCCTTCGACCAGGTGCTCATGGACTGCGCGCTCCATCGGGCCGGCGTGACCTTCGTCCTGGACCGGGCGGGCGTCACGGGCGATGACGGTGCCAGCCACAACGGCATGTGGGACATGTCGATGCTTCAGGTGGTGCCGGGCCTGCGGATGGCCGCCCCTCGGGACGCGGTCACCTTGCGCGCGGAGCTGCGCGAGGCGGTCGCCGTCTCGGATGCCCCGACAGTCGTCCGATTCCCGAAGGGTGCCCTCGGGCCCGAGGTCCCCGCGCTGCGGACCATCGGCCCCCTCGATGTCATCGCCGAGTCGGGCGATGGCGATGTGCTCCTCGTGAGCGTCGGCGCCTTTGCGACGATTGCCCTCGAGGTGGCCGATCGGCTCAAGGCGCAGGGCATCGGCGTTCTCGTGATCGATCCACGATGGGTCAAGCCGCTGCCCGTCGAACTCCTCGAGCTCGCCTCTGCTGCGCGCCTGGTCGTTGTCCTCGAAGACGGTGTCCGGCAGGGAGGCGTGGGCTCCGCAGTAAGCCAGCTGCTCCGCGATCACGACATCGACGTGCCCCTTCGCAACCTCGGGGTTCCGGTCGCGTTCCTCGAGCAGGCCAAGCGTGCGCAGGTCCTCGCCGAGATCGGCCTCACCGCCCAGGAGATCTCCCGGTGGATTGTCGAGGCCGTGGCAAGGCATGCCGACATGTCGGACGTGCCGGCCAGCGCTCAATAAGCCAAGGATCTTGTCCCGGTCGCTGACGGCGGAGAAGAGCGCGAGGCGCAGAACGGCCGCGGGGACCCCTGAACAGAGGGGGCGACTGACCCGGTGAGCCTCCGCGGTCTGGCTACGCTGGCCAGATGCTCACCCTGGCCGATCATCCAACAGTCCTTGGCGCGGCTGCGAGGGGAGCAGACCCGGCGTCCTTCGCCGTTCCGGCTCAAGCGGTCGAACTGTGCGGCAGGGAGTTCTGCGCATCGACCACGAAGCACAAGGTCGGTTGCACGAAGGAGCAGCGCCCGACTATTCGCGCCCTCGACGAGAAGTTGAGTGATCGCTGGGATGTTCGGTGACCGTCGCTCTGCCTTGTTCTTGGTGGCGGCGTCGGCCTTGCTCGGCGTGATGTTGGCCGGGTGCAGCGCCCCGTCCAGGTTTGCCGCGGGTTCGTGCCGACAAGCCACCGGAGCAACGCAGGTTGCGGTGAAGGTGCGGAATAATCTGAACCTGCCGATCACCTTCCATGTCCCGCAGGGCTCCTTCGCGGCGGATGACTGGCTGTGCGGTGAGGATCCAAGTCTGTGGAATGAGGCTGAACTGCCACCAGGGCAGAGCCGGGAGTTCACGCTCACTCCAAACCCCGGGCCTCCAGCGCAGGCAACCGGGCGGCCCGGGGCGTTCCCTCTGAACCTCTCGAGTGCGGGTATGAAGATCACCTCCTTCAAGTACGCCGTTGAGGTGGTCGACCAGGTTGGTCGACAGTACATCCAACGCGCGGACAGGAGGAGGTATGACTGCTCACTGCAGGACACCTGGCAATTTGCATACAGGGGAGTCGCTATGCAGGCCCGAATCAATTGCCAGGGGGACCTGACGATGACCTTTGAATATCCGATGAAACTGGTCCCTTGAATTGAATCCGATCCTGAATCGAAGCCGATTCTGCGCGATGCGCTTTACCTGAGGTGGCGAATGGTGCGTTCACGAACCCGCTGGGCAGTCGTTGCGGTCTGCACGGCCCTGCTGGCGGCACCCGTGGTTACCGCCTGCTCAGCGGACAGTGCGGATCGGAATGCTGCGGCAGTTCATGCTCAAGTGATTGTTCCAGCCGATTTTGAGACGGCTGACGCCTCGAACGAGGATGAAGGGATCAATGTTGATTCCGACTCTGAGGTCATCTTCCAAAATGATCTCGGCGAGGTAGTCAGCGAGGTGGCGATCAAGGATGAGTGCTGGTCGGATGAGGAGTTCCGTCTCCTGTGCGCATCCTCGACTCCGAGTCCCGCAGACCTCGATCTCGCTACCATCTCTCGGACGGGCGACACCTTCACTGCGCAGACGACCGCGGACAGCACCTATCTTCCGGCTCACCTGATCCTTACAGTGACGAGTGCGACGAAGTCAGATCCAGGCAAGACCCGATCCCGAACGGTTCTCCTCACACTCACCTGCTGCTGACATGGAGGGACTTCCACGATGAAGAGTGCTGGGCTGGCGTTCCTCGTCCTTGATGATCACGAGCTCGTCCTTGAGGCGATCGGCCAGCGGTTGCGTGCCGATTTCCCGGGGTGCACGATCACCTACTCTGGTGGCTCGCTCAAGGACGCGGTGAATTCAACGCGCACGATGCATTGCGACTGTGCCATCGTCGACCTTGACCTCGGTGATGGCGCAACGGTCGCTCAACTCGTGACCTCGTTCACATTGCGCGGGATCCCCGTCGTTGTCGTAAGTGCCCTCGGTCGACCGGAGGTCATCAAGGCCGCTCTCGCAGTCGAAGTCAGTGCATTCGTGACGAAGAGGTCGAGCGCGAAGTTCCTCACGACTGCGATCAAGGAAGTGCTTAGGGGCGGCACGTGGTTTCCGGCCGATATGGCAGGTGTGCTCCTTCAGGGATCTGGCAGTGTTGACCTGTCGGCTCAGGAGAGGCGAGCCTTGACCCTGTATGCCTCAGGACTCACCCTCGACATGGTCGCCAGACGAATGGATGTCAGTCCGAACACGGCGAAGCACTACATCGACCGGGTTCGGGCGAAGTACACGGCCGCGGGTATCGCATCACGCACCAAGATGGAACTGAACACCGTGGCGAGGAATGAGGGGATGCTCCCTTAGATCGGCGGGCAGGGATGGCATCTGTCGTCAGTGGCGAGACGGTATGGGTGAGTGTTTGACGGTGAGCTACTCGGGCAGGGATGCGATGCCCGGTGCCAGGAAGCGCTTCCCGGTGGCCCTAGAAGACGCCCCGCTTCGATCGAGGTAGGGGGTGAGTCCGCCGAGTGCGAACGGCATCCCTGCCCCGAGGATCATGCACAGGTCGAGGTCCTGCGGCCCGGTTACGACGCCATCGTCGAGCATGATGCGTGCCTCGCGGGCGAGCGCATCTGCAACCCTCTCGAGCACCTGTGCCTCGTCGAGCGCGGTATCGCCCTGCTCGAGAAGTGCGACGACCTCGGGATCGAGCTTCGGATTGCCCTTGCCCCCGGGCACGAAGATGCCCGGCTTGCCCGCCTCGACGATGCGGCGCAGGTTGTCGGAGAGCGGGTAGCGCTCCGGGAAGGCGTCGTGCAGGACCTCCATGACGTGGAAGGCGACCGCAGGTCCGACGAGTTGCATGAGCGTGAAGGGCGACATCGGCATGCCGAGCGGCCGCAGGGCACGGTCGGCGACGGCGAGATCGGTGCCCTCGTCGACTGCGCGGAAGACCTCAGCCATGACGAGGTTGAGGAGCCGGTTGACGACGAAGCCGGGAGTGTCCTGCACCAGGACCGTGGACTTCTTGAGCGTGCGGCCCACCGCGAAGGCCGTAGCGAGCGTGGCGTCATCGGTGCTCGCGGACGGGATGATCTCGAGCAGCGGCATGACGGCCACCGGGTTGAAGAAGTGGAACCCGACCACCCGCTCCGGATGCGACATCGCGCTCGACATCTCAGACAGGGAAAGCGATGAGGTGTTCGAGGCGATGACGCACGTGTCGGAGACGATGGCTTCGAGCTCGGCGAACACCTGCTGCTTGACGGCCATGTTCTCGAAGACAGCCTCGATGACGAAGCTCGCATCGGCGAACCCGTCCTTCGAGGTGCTTGCGCTGATGAGCGCGCCGAGCCGGTTGGCCATGTCGGGCTTCATCCGGCCCTTGGCTACCTGCTGCTCAAGCTCCTCCCGGACGAACGCGAGGCCCTTGTCGATCCGGTCCTGGTCGAGGTCGGTCATGATGACGGGGACCTGGAGCCGCTTGGCGAACAGGAGCGCGAGCTGGCTGGCCATGAGTCCGGCGCCAACGACGCCCACCAAGGTGACGGGACGGGCGAGCGAGCGATCAGGTGCGCCGACCGGCGACTTCGCCCGCTTCTGGACGAGATCGAAGGCATACAGGGAGGCGCGGAGCTCATCGCCCATGACGAGATCGGCGAGGGACTCGTCCTCGGCAGCAAAACCCTCGTCGCGCGTTGAGGTCTTGGCCGCCGCAATGAGATCGAGCGCCGCGTACGGCGACTTGAACGCGCCGTGGGTTCGGGCATCGAGGGTTGATCGCGCGAATCCGATGACGGTGTCCCAAAGGCCGCGGTCGGGATCCTTACGGGTGATGACGATCTCGCCGGTGAGGACGCGCGCGGCCCAGGTGAGGGACTGCTCGAGGAAATCAGCCGGTTCGAACATGGCGTCGAAGATGCCGAGCTTTCGGCCCTCGGCGGGCTTGAGCTGACGATTCATGGTCATGGCGTTCGTGAGGATCACCTGCATGGCGTCGGCGGGCCCGATGAGGTTCGGCAGGAGCCAGGCGCCGCCCCAGCCGGGGACAAGGCCGAGGAAGACCTCGGGCAGCGACAGGGCAGCGGCGCCGCTCGACACCGTGCGGTAGGTGCAGTGCAGGGGAAGTTCGAACCCGCCGCCGATGGCGGCACCGTTGACGAACGCAAAGGTCGGGACATCGAGTTCGCCGAACCGGCGGAACACGTTGTGGCCGAGTTGTGCGATCTCAATGGCCTGCTCGCGGACCCGCACGTGCGAGATGCCAGACAGGTCTGCGCCGACTGCGAAGATGAATGGCTTGCCGGTGACGCCCACCGCGACGATTCCGGGCGTGGCGATGATCTGGTCGAGCGCCGCGTCGAGCGAGGCCAGGCCAGCCGGGCCGAAGGTCGAGGGCCGGGTGTGGTCGCGGTCGTTGTCCAAGGTGATGAGCGCCATGGACCCGGCCCCCAGGGGCAGGTCGACGAGCCGTACCCGCGCATGGGTGACGACCTCGCCGGGAAGGGCGCCTTCGGTCTGAGTCGCGGTCATGCTGCACTCCCGTTGTTGAGGTTCTCCCAGATGACGGTCCCGCCCATGCCCAGCCCGATGCACATCGTCGTGATGCCGTAGCGGGCTGATGGGTCGTGCTCGAAGTCTCGAGCGAGGTAGTTCATGAGCCGGATGCCGCTCGATGCGAGGGGATGCCCAACGGCGATCGCACCGCCCATCGGATTCACTCGCGGATCCTCGTCGTCGATCCCGAAGTGGTCGAGGAATGCGAGGACCTGCACCGCGAATGCCTCGTTGATCTCGAACAGGTCGATGTCGGTGATGGTGAGCCCGGCCCGTCGCAGGGCCTTCTCGGTGCTCGGCACCGGCCCGACGCCCATGACCTCCGGCTCGACGCCGGCGAAGGCGAACCCGACCATGCGCATCTTCGCTGTGAGGCCGAGTTCGGTGGCGATATCGGCCCCGGCGAGCAGTGCTGCCGTGGCGCCATCGGTGAGTCCGGAGCTATTGCCAGCGGTCACCCGGCCGTGCGGGCGAAATGGTGTCTTGAGGCCGGCCAGACCTGCGAGGGTGGTGTCGGCACGAGGCACCTCGTCGACGGTGACCAGGCCCCAGCCCTGCTCGCCGTCGCGGACGGCGACGGGGACGAGATCGACCTGGATGCGACCCTCGGAATAGGCCTTGGCCGTCTTTGACTGGGACGAGACGGCGTAGGCATCGGCCCGCTCCTTCGTGATCGAAGGGAAGCGATCGTGCAAGTTCTCGGCGGTCTTGCCCATGAGGAGTGCCTCAGGGTCGACGAGCCTCTCGGCGAGGAATCTTGGATTGGGGTCGACGCCCTCGCCCATTGGGTGCCGGGACATGTTCTCGACGCCGCCGGCGAGGGCCAGGTCAATCTGCCCGGCCATGATCGCCGATGAGACGGTCGTGACGGCGGTCATGGCACCGGCGCACATGCGATCGATCGCGTATCCGGGCACCGAGCTCGGCAGGCCCGCGAGGAGCGCAGCCGAGCGTCCGATGGTCATGCCCTGATCGCCGGTCTGTGTCGTGGCGGCAATGGCGACCTCGTCGATGCGCGCCGGCGGAACATTCGGGTTACGGCGAAGCAGTTCGCGCATGGCCTTGACGACGAGGTCGTCGGACCGTGTTTCGCGGTAGGCCCCTCCGGCCTTGCCGAAGGGGGTGCGAACCCCGTCGACGAACACAACATCGCGTGCCTCTGCCATGACTGTCCCCTTGGGTTGCCGACTCGGTTGCCTCATATTACCGGTCAGTAACAAGCGCGGCTACGGCGCCACCGACACGGCACCGGCAAGGGCCACCGAGGTAAGTCGCACCTGCCACTCCCGTGCGCCGCCATCCCGGAGGAAATCCTCGATCGCAGCCTGCGTGGCCGGCTCGGGCGGCTCCCAGCAGAGCCGCCGCACGAGATCGGGGGTGAGGAGGTTCTCGGCGGGCATCTCGATGCGATCGAGGATGACCGCGAGCGCCTCCTTCGCGGCCTCGAGGCGCGCGAATGCCTCGGGGTTGCGCTCGGGCCAGTTGCGCGGCGGCGGCGGGCCGGTGGGTGGCGGGCTCACTTCGGGCAGCTCGGATTCCGGCAGCGCCATCGCAGCTGAGACCGCGTTCCACCAGGCGGGCAGCCGGCGCTGCTGACCGCGGCCGCTGAACTCCTTCAGTGCACCGAGGGCATCCTTGGAGATGGGCAGCGCAGTGGCGGCCGCCACGATCGCCGCATCGGGAAGGATGCGGCCCTGGGCGATGTCGCTGCGGCGCGCCACCTCATCGCGAGCGAACCACAGCGATCGCACCACCCCGAGGGCTCGTGCCTTGCGCAGCCGGTGGATTCCCGACGTGCGCCGCCATGCGTCGTCGCCCCGCTCGCGGGGGGCGAAGTGGACGAGCGCCGCGAACTCCTCGTGCGCCCAGTCGAGCTTGCCCGAGGCCTCGAGCTCGTCGTGCATGCGGTCACGCAGTTCGACGAGCAGCTCGACGTCGAGGGCGGCATACCGCAACTGATTGGGGGTGAGCGGCCGAAGGGACCAGTCGGCGGACCCGTGGCCCTTCTCGAGTACCTCGCCGAGCTCAGCCGCGACGAGAGCGGCGAGGCCCACCTTCTCCCTGCCGAGGAGTCGGCCGGCCAGCTCGGTGTCGAACAGGACTGTCGGGCGCAGGCCGATCTCGGCGAGGCAGGCGAGGTCCTGGGTCGCTGCATGGAGGATCCATTCGACACCCGCCGTCGCTGCCTGGATGACGGAGAGATCGGGCAGGTCGATCGGGTCGATGAGTGCTGTGCCTGCGCCCTCGCGGCGCAGTTGCACGAGGTAGGCGCGCTGGCTGTAGCGGTATCCTGATGCACGCTCGGCGTCGAGCGCGAGCGGGCCGGACCCGGCGGCGAGCCGGGAGGCGTATTCCGCGAGGGCCTCGCGGGTCGTGATGACCTCGGGGACGCCATCGCGCGGCTCCAGGGGCGCCAACTCAAGGGGCCCTGTCTCGGATGCTGTCTCGGATGCAGTCTCGTCTGGGACTGATTCCTCGGGGATCGTCACGTCATCCTTCGTCTGAACCGGCGCATCCTCAGGAGTGCACCGGCGATGGGTGGATCTGGGACTGCTGGACATGCCGGACGCCTGGCGCCATGGGCACGAGCCCGGTCGCATGCCGAAGGAGCTCGATCCATGCTTCGACGTGGCGCTCCATCACATCGTAAACGGGTGTCGAGCCAACGGGGGCAGGGGTCCATGAGGCCCGTATCTCGACGAAGCCATCGCGCGGCCGATCGCTGAGCGAGCCGAATGACTGGCCGGCTGTCGCGGTCACCGTGCCGCCGAGCTGCACTGCGTGGGCTGCGGTCTCGGCGAGGGACTCGACGAGCCAACTCCAGCCGACCTCATGGAGCATGGGGTCGGCGACGAGATCCGGCTCGAGCGCTGCCCTGGCGAAGACGACCGCGCGAAAGTCCCCGTCCCACTCGTCGACGCCATCGGGATCGTGGAGGAGGACGAAGCGACCGGACACCGGGTCGCGGTCGTCGATGGCCGATTCGACGGTGAGTGCAAGGGCGAACGGCGCAAGGCGCTGCGGGGCCGGGGCCTCGTCAACCCGAAACTCCGGCCGGATCCGGGCCTCGCGCACGCGGGCCGCAGCCTGCATGAACGACTCCGCGCCCGCTGTCACTGTCCTCACCTCCGCAGGCTACGCGCACTTGGGTGCGGGACGGAGATCGGCGCGCCGGGTCCGGGGGTCGGGTCCGGGGGGCGGGTCCAGGGGTCGGGTCCGGGGGTCGGCTCGGGGGTCGGGCCTCGCGGTCACCGACCCCGACGCTCTCACCTACAGTCAGCAGGCATGGGGGCTCTCCTGGCACTGGCGTCATCGCTCATGTGGGGTGCGGGCGACTTCGTCGGCGGGATGACGAGCCGCAGGCGCCCCGCGCTCGCCGTGTACCTCGGGTCGCAGGTCTTCGGGTTCCTCGGCCTCATCGTGGCTGCGACGGTCACCGGCGCGTGGGGCACGGCACCGGCGTACTGGCCGTGGGCGATTGCGGGCTCGATTGCCGGGGTGATCGGCATGTACGCGTTCTATCAGGCGCTCGCGATCGGTCCGATGGGGATCGTGTCACCGCTCGTCGCACTGGCGGTGGTCATCCCCGTGACGTTCGGGCTCATCCAGGGCGAGACTCCCTCGTCCCTCCAGGGCGTCGGGATCATCGCGGCCATCATCGGCGTCCTGCTCGCGTCGGGTCCTGAGCTCAGCGGAGCCGAGTCCGCCAAGCCCCTCGGCTATGCCGCCGTTGCCCTCGTGTTCTTCGGCGTCATGTTCATCACGATCGCCGAGGGCAGCAAGACGAGCGCGCTCATGACGATGACGGGCATGCGCACGACGTCGATGGTCCTCGTCGTCATCGCGGTTCTCGTGTTCCGCTCGAAGGGCGGCCTCACCCCCCGGGACTTGCCGGTGCTTGCGTTCGTCGGGCTCCTTGATGCTGCCGCGAACGTGACGTACGGCGTTGCGACGACCCTTGGCCTGCTGTCGACCACCGCGGTGCTGGGGTCGCTGTACCCGGTCGTGACCGCGATCCTCGCGGCGGTGGTGCTGAAGGAGCGGCTACGCCCGGTGCAGTACGCGGGAGTGTGCGTGACGATGCTCGGGGTCTTCCTAGTGAGTGCGGGCGGAGTGTAGGTCCCGGCGGGCTGACGGACTGGCCAGCTTACGGACTGGCCAGCCGACGGACTGGCCAACCGACGGACTGACGCCGCGGCGTGCGCCGCGACTACGACTCGGCAGGGGCGAGCCGGAGCGAGATGGAGTTGATGCAGTAGCGCAGGTCGGTCGGGGTGGCGTAGCCCTCGCCCTGGAACACGTGGCCCAGATGGCCGCCGCAGGCGGCGCACCGGACCTCGGTGCGCACCGATCCGAGCGATCGGTCCTCGATGGTGACGATCCGATCCTGTGCGAGGGGGGAGAAGAAACTCGGCCACCCGCAGTGCGAGTCGAATTTCGTGTCGCTGCGGAACAGTTCCTCGCCGCATGCGCGGCAGGAGTAGACGCCCTCGGTCAAGGTGTCGGTGTACTCGCCGACGAACGGCCGTTCGGTGCCAGCCTCGCGCAGGACGTGGTACTCGAGCGGGGTCAGCTCCTCCCGCCACTCGGACTCCGGCTTCGAGACCGGGTAGGGAGTGCCGTCAGGCTGGAGGTTCTTGCTTGTCACGGGGGTGTTGTTGCTCATGGGCAAACGCTAAGCCCTGTCCCGGGCCGGCGGGAAGTGCGGCCTGCATGGGAGCATGGGCTCCATGAGCGACACCCTTGACACCATGACCTCGTGGCTGAGCTCGCAGGAGATGGCCACGGCACGCGAACGGCTGCCGATCGTGTACGTCGATGCGATCCCAGTGCGCACTGACTCCCAGGGCGCGGTCACCGAGGTCGGCCTGCTGCTCCGCGCCATGCCCGACGGCACGATCAGCCGGGCGGTGGTCTCCGGCCGGATCCTGCACGGCGAGCGCGTGCGCGATGCCCTGCTACGCCACATCGAGAAGGACCTCGGGGCAATGGCCCTGCCGCAGGTACCGCCGTCGCCCCAGCCATTCACTGTCGTCGAGTACTTCCCGGACCCGACGGTGACGGGCTTCGTCGACCCGAGACAGCATGCCGTGTCCCTTGCCTTCATCGTCCCGATTGCCGGCGACTGCGCGCCGTCGCAGGACGCCCTCGACCTCGTGTGGGTCACTCCGGAGGAGGCGTCCACCGTCGAGTTCCAGGGAGAAATGTCCGGTGGCCAGGGACGACTCGTGCGGATGGGCCTCGCACATTGCGGACTCCTCCCATAGTCTGCGTGATGCTGCCCTCGTCGGGGGCACTTGGCGTGGGGTCGGGGAACTGCCCCGGGAAGGTTGAACATGAGTGAATTCGGCAAGGCGGCGACTGAGGGCAAGCGAATCTCAGCGCGCGGCGTCATCGCCATCATCATTCTCATCATCGCAGTGGTCTTCATGGCGCAGAACACCACTGACGTGACCATCAAGGTCATCGGCTACAGCTTCGAGGTTTGGCTGTGGGCACTCATCCTCGTCGTCTTCCTGCTCGGCATGTTCCTCGGTGGCGCCGTGCGCGCGGGCGTCCGCAAGCTCCGTGGCGTGGAGAAGGCCCCGAAGTAGATCTGTTGATGGATCGACTCGACCCGTACGGCGCCTAGTCGTCGTACGGGTCGACGCCGAGCAGGGTCTCGTCCTCCGGCGTCAGGTCACCCACCGGTCCGTCGAACTGGTCACGGTCGACGTCCGCTCGCTCCTGCGGAGTCTCATCGTCGAGGTAGCCGATCTCCTCCGGGCGCTGGGGATCAACGACGTGCATCGCCGCCTCCTCCGGGTTCACCCACCGCTCGGGAGTGAGACCGCCTGCGTGCATCGGGTCGTCGCTCGAATCCTCGGCGTCCTCCATCGCGAGCAGGGTCTCGGCGTCCTCGAGTGGATAGGGCCTGCCCTCGACTGAGCCGTCGACCTCGTCGCCGGTGAGACCGCGGTAGACCGCCTCGGCCTCCATGATGAGCCGCAATCGCTCGGCCTGGTCCGCCGCGTCCCCCGGCGAGTTGAGGTCGCCGGCTGTCTCGCGGATGACGTCCTGCGGCCCTGATGGTCGCAGGCGCTCGCTGGCGAGATGCTCGCTTGATCGTGAAGTGTCGGTCATCGTGCCCACCTCCCGGTGGCTGGTTGTCCGTTCCTTCAGGCTAGGCGCCGGAAGGCAGCGAAGCGATGTTTTGACCCGGCAGTTCATTAGAGTGTTCCCATGACCGCCCTTGCTGATGACCTCACCGCCCAGCGACTGCTGATCGACCTCGAACCCGTTGTCGAGGTCGAGCTCAACCGGCACCTGTCGACTGCGAAGGAATGGTTTCCGCACGAGTACATTCCGTGGGACGAGGCCGAGAACTTCAGCGGCCCCCTCGGCGGCCGTGAGTGGACCCCGCAGGAGCGACGCTTCAGCGAGGCGGCCCGCACGAGCCTGGTCATCAACCTTCTCACCGAGGACAACCTGCCGAGCTACCACTACGAGATCGCCACCCACATGGGTCGTGACGGTGCGTGGGGCACCTGGGTGGGCCGGTGGACCGCCGAGGAGGGCCGGCACGGCACGGCGATCCGCGACTACCTGCTCGTGACTCGGTCGGTCGACCCGATCGAGCTCGAGCGGGCACGGATGATCCACATGGAGGCGGGCTTCGCGGCCATCCATCCGGGCCTCCTTGGCGGCCTCGCCTACGTGTCATTCCAGGAGCTCGCCACCCGGGTCTCGCACCGGAACACGGGTGCCGCGACCCAGGATCCGATCGCGGAGCAGCTCCTCGCTCGCATCGCGCTCGACGAGAACCTCCACATGATCTTCTACCGCAACACCTATGCCGCAGCCCTCGACCTTGCGCCGGATCTCGCGATGCGGTCCGTGACAGACAATGTCCGGGACTTCGCGATGCCCGGCCACGGCATCGAGGGCTTCGGGCGCAAGGCGGTCGAGATCGCGGTCGCCGGGATCTACGACCTCAAGCAGCATCGCGACGAGGTCATCATGCCGGTCCTGCGCAAGTGGCAGATCTTCGAGCGCAACGACTTCGGGCCCGAGGGCGAGGCGGCGCGCGATGAGCTCGCCGCGATCCTCGCCGACATGGACGTCGCGGTCAATCGGTTCGAGGAGCGTCGCGAGGCGCTTCGGGCCCGGCTCGCCGCGCGCGACTGATCACGATCATCACTCGCTGATCGCGCGAGACCGCATGGCTTTGAGTGGGGATCCGGGAGGCTTCGCCGGGGCAGGTGCCGAGCGGGCGGTCGTTGCCCTTCGGGTGCTCGCCGGACGGCTCAGTGTCTGTCGCCTGCCGGCTGAGGCTCCCTGGCCGAATCGGGTGGGTTCGTCGTCGTTGTTCTCGGTGACCAGGACCGCGCACGAGTTGTCGGTGGTGTGCGCCGCGGGCGAGGAGCCTGCGGGTGCGGTCGTCGAGCCGGGCTGGAGATCCCTGGAGGTCGCCGGGCCCCTCGATTTCGGGATGGTCGGCGTGATGGCCGGAATCACCGGTTGCCTCGCGCGGGCCGGGGTGAGCGTATTCGTCATCTCCACGTACGACACCGACTACGTCCTCGTGCGCGAGCAGGATCTCGACGCTGCGGTGATGTGGCTTGCAGGCGACGGCTACCCGGTGAGCCAGACCCCCGCGCCTGGCGACTAGCCGATGAGCAGCGGGAACAGCGGATGGTCGAACGCAGCCCCGTCGGCGAGAGGCGGGTCGAGGTCCTCGAAGGGCGGCGAGGTGCGCCACGGCCTCAGCGCATGCCTCGCATCGTCGCCGACGAAGCGCACGGAGTACGCGCGGCGCCTGCCTAGCGACCCGGCGGAGCCGTGCAGCGTGAGCATGTGGAAGAAGAGGGCGTCACCGGGCTCGAGGGCCCACCCAAGGATCGGGAAGGAATCGCGGTCGGCTTCGACCTCGGGGAGTTCCCCGAGGGTGCCCTCGGGGAACCATTTCGCCTGGTTGTCCTTGAAGGTCCTGGGCATGAGCCACGGCCCGCGGTGAGTGCCGGCGACGAACTCAAGGGTCGACCCGAGGGGCACCGGATCCACCGGCATCCACATCGACACGTTCTGGAGGCCGTCGATGTTGTAATAGGGCTGGTCCTGGTGCCAGGGCGTGCGCTGCCGGGTGTTCGCGGTCTTGGTGAGCATGTGATCGTGGTGGAGCCGCACCGTCGTGCTCGCCATGAGCTGCCGGGCGATCGAGGCCGCGGCCGACTCTCGGATGAACCGCTCGTACTCGTCGATCCGGGTCCAGTTGCGGAAGTCCTCGACGAACCTGCCGGGGTCATCGGGGTCGCTGGCAACGAGGGCGAGCGGGCTCGGGTCGGCGAGGTTGCGCTCGATACCGCGCTCGACGAGGGCCACCTGCTCGGGGGTAAAGGCCGATCGCACGATGACTGCACCGTCGCGCGCGAAGTCGCTCACGGCGTCCACCTGCAGATCGAATTTAGGGATCACGGCGCCAGCCTACGACGTGACGGGCTGACCTCCGATGCGTTGCAAAAACCGATGGGCCACCGGACGATCCCGTGACATGCGCGGCGAACGTGGCAGGATTCGCGGGTGGTGAGCATCGAGTCGATCGGGGTCCGGCGAACGGGGCCGGAGCGGTGGTCGGCCCGCGACTTGATTGCCGGTGAATGGTCGACCTCTCCGAAGCTCTGGCTCCTCGCCTTCCCCTTCATCATCCTCGTGCAGAACGCTCGCCTCCAGGAGTACTCCGAGTGGGCGACCCCACAACTGCTCGCGTTTAGCTTTCTCGGACAGGTTGCGGCGCTCCTCGTCCTCCTCGCGGCGCGGCGCGTCGGTGTCCGCCGGCCGGATGCAGGAGCCCGCACCCTGATCGCCGTGATCGGGATCTGGGTCCTCGCAGGAGGAGCGGCGGGTGCTGTCACCGGATGGCTCGCGGGTTTGTTCAACATCATTCAGGTGCATGCTCAGGTACCCCTGGCCCTGCTCACGATGGCCGCGACGACGGTGCTGACCTACGCACTCGTCTCCTTCACCATTGGAGTGGTTCGTGGCCACCGGGAGGAGGTCGGTCGACTCCGTGCATATCGGGATGTGCTTGTCCTTCGCAGTCAGGAGTCGGGTGCATTCGTCGAGGACCAGCAGCGACTCTTGCGCGCTGCGCTGGATGACGCAGTCCTTCCCGAATTCCGCGACCTCGTCGAGCGGGTCGAGGCCCTCAGCTACCGACCGATGCAAGAGGAGCTCGTGCAGTTGCGGCTTCGGGTCATCATCACCTCGCAGACACTGGTTCGTCGGGTGGAGGACGGAATCGATCGTGCGGTCGATAATCAGCGAGCGAAGCGGCTGCGCCGTATCGCTCAGGGTCGGCGGACAGACGAGGGATGGCGGAGCATCGTCCTCAATACGTCGGTCCCTCCACGCATGGGGTGCCTCATCGTGGTCGCCTTCGCCATCACAGAACGGGTTCGCGGCTGCGCGAGCATGTCGGTTGTCATGGCGGTTGGGATGGTGCTCGTCGTCCTGACTGGGGCCGCCGTACGCCGGCATACCTCCGGTGAGCCGCCGGGCACTCGCCTAGCGGTGGGCATGGCAACACTTGGAGCACTCCTTCTGGTGTTCTGGGGGGTGACTCGCCTTGAGATTGCCGGCTGCGTGTGGTCAGGATCAACCGGGCTCATCATCACCTCAGGCTGCACGCTCGTGGGCACTCTCGCATTCGCCGGGGTGTCACTTGAGACGGATCGTCAGTTGAGGATCGTGAAGGACGAGCTCCGCGACGCCAACGATGCCTCTCGCGCGGCAATCGCAGCCATGAACGAGACAGGCCGCATGCTCCGTGATCAGGTCGCACATGTCCTGAACGGGGATCTCCAGGGAAGGCTTGCAGCGGTGGCGATAGCCCTCCAGGCCCATATCGACGATCTCGGTCGGGGCGGGCACCCGAGCACCGTGCGACTGGTCGAGCAGGTGACTGCACTGCTGCGCCTCGCGGACCGGGATATCGCGGAGCTCGTCACTGAGCCGGTGCCGCCGCTTCGACTCGACGAGGTGCTGGGCCAACTCCGGAGCCGGTGGTCCGGACTGCTCACCGTCGGCTGGGGCATTGAACCTGCGGCACAAGTGCTGCTTGACGATGACGTGATCCTGCTCCGATGGGCGAGCGAGGTCATTGACCATTCGGTGAGCAACTCGAGCAGGCACGGGGCGGCGACAGCACTGACGGTTCACGTGAGCACCTCGGGGGTGGCGGTCGGGTGGCTCAGAATTCGGGTGCAGGACAACGGATGCGGGCCCTTGCATGACGAGGAGCTGGGTGGGTCGGGTGCTCGATCAGTCGCGGAGCGCCAAGGCTCCTGGGCTCTGCGCGGCCGAGCGGTCGGAGGAGCCGAGCTCACCGTGGACTTGCCGGGAAGGCGATGGTCGAGCGACCACTACGCCTAGCAAGCGACCACTACGCCTAACAATCGGCACACTTCTCGCGGACCGATGGCCATGCGGCCGTAGGCTCTGCCGAAGGGGTAGCTGGAGGTTGCGGTGAAAACGGCGGTGGTCGAGTACTCCTGGCGTGATGCGCTGAGAAGTCGATGGTCGACTTCGCCGCTGATGTGGCTTGTTGCCGCTCCGGTGCAGATCTGCGGAATCGTCATCCGAAACTCCCCCCTCCATCCAGATCACGTCGCGGCACTCGTCGTGCTCGCTGTGATCGCAGAACTCGCGGTGCTGCTCCTGCTCATGCTCGTGGCCCGGCAGCGCTCGTCGCGGGCCCGGCTCCAGTCGATGACCTCCGGTGAGGTGCTCATCGTCTGGGCCGGGTGCGGGGTGCTTCTCACGCTCATCATGGAACTTGGCGTCGATCTGCTCATCGGGGGAGGGGGGCTCGGACCTGGCGCCCGACTGCTGTGGACGACAGGAAGCACGTTCGCCTTGTTCGGTGGTGCCACCATGGTTGGGGCGGGTGTCGTGGAGCGGCAGGCTGACATCGTGCGCCTGCGTCGAGCGAACGATCGAATCATGCAGCTCGGGGCTGCATCGCAACGCTTCGCTGAAGACCAGCGACTCCTCCTCGCTGATGCACTCGACGCAATGGTGATCCCCGTCCTCGAGCAACTCGCAGAGGAGGCAGAGGAACTCAATCGGGCTTCCCAAAGCGACTTGGAGCCGTTGCAGGCTCGGGTCGCCTTTTACTCCGAGACGATCGTCCGTTCCCTTAGCCGGGAGGTCTCGGGCATTACCCCCCAGTGGCCGGAGCCGATGCCGGCGAAGGAGCCGGGAATCGGCTTCACCGTTCGAGGGCTGCTGGACCTACTCATGGCGGCGAGGGTGCGGATCCTTCCGTCCGCGGCCTTCATGGGGGTCGTCCTGTGGACCCAGGTCGTGCCCTCATGCCTCCCGCGTGATGCGTTGGCTTTGGCGAGCTGCACGATTGTGGCCGCTATCGGCCACCTGATGTGCCGATTGGTATCGACCTGCTCGCTCCGGGGGGCAGGGTTGGTCAACATCTTGGTCTATCCGGCGATCGGCGCGTCATTCGCGTGGAGCGCCCGTACGCAGATCGTTGCCTGCGAATGGGAAGGCTCAAACCCTCAATTGCTCGCGGTGGTGAGTATTGGGGTGACATGCCTGGCGCTGATCTCCATGGCGTTCGAAGTGAGCGGGCGTTCACGGGCTGACGCCTCGAAGCTTGCCTCTCGCAGTCGGGTTGGGGAGGCGATGGCGGCGGAGCTGGATCGCGCTGGTGAGAGACTGCGCGATCAGGTGTCACTCGTGCTGCACGGATCCGTTCAAAGCCGCCTGACCGCCGTGGCGCTCGCCCTGCGCGTGCACATGGATGAGGTGAGGGCAGGGGGCCACCCCGATCAGCGACAACTGCTCATGCGCGTGACCGTGCTGCTCGAACTGGCAGTGGCCGACGTGCAGTCGGTGTTCGCCGAGGAGCCGCCTCCCGCGAGCCTTGAAACGCGAATGAAGGCCCTTCGAGGTCAGTGGCTTGGGCTTCTCGACATCACCTGGGGGGAGTCGCCGAGGGCAGCGGAGGTCCTCGGCGCCGATCCCGAATGTGCCGCCTGGGTGTTTGAGATCCTCGGTGAGGCCATCACGAATGCCAGCCGACATGGAAAGGCAGGCTCGGTCCACCTGCGAATCGACGTCGACCATGAGACGGGCACCATGCTCGTCATCAGCGCGACCGACGATGGCATCGGACCGCCGGCTGACCTCCGCGAGGGTCTGGGCACCGAACGGGTGAGGGCCCGCGGCGGATCCTGGGTGCTTGAGTCCAGAATGGAGGGCGGGTCACGCATGACCGTGACGCTCCCAATCCCCTCAGAACGAGGAGTCTCGCTGCAAGGGGATGAACGGTGATGGGCCGCGGATGGATGGGCAGGTGTGCGAGATAACCGACGATGGGCGTCTTGATGCCATGCAAGGAGCGGGGAGATGCGGGATCGTCGCACGAATCCGGGGAACCAGGATCGCGAATCAGGGACAGAAAGGGGGGTGCATGACAGCGAATGATGGCGTGACGGGGTTTCGGACGAAGGTGCTCATCGTCGAGGACGAGGAGTTCACGCGCACGATCCTCGCCGACTCGCTGGCAGCCTCTGGGATGACCGTGCGGTCTGCCGTCTCGGTTGCCGAAGCCCTCGATGTCCTCCTGGATTTCGAGCCGAACGCCGTGGTGACCGATCTTCATCTGGGCCCGGGCCCTGACGGCGTAGACCTGCTCGAGCGCCTCAACCGAGACCTGCCGTGGGTTGGGCAGGTCGTGCTCACCTCGCACACGTCCGTTCAGGTCGCCCTCGGCATCAATCGGCGGATCCCAGAGCGGGCGGTCTACCTCGTGAAGTCTCGCATCACCTCGCTGGCAGATGTCGAGGAGGCGATCTTCGATTCGATCACGCGCACTACGTCCGATGACTCCGTCGCGCCGGATCCTGCCGATGGCCGGTTCGAGTTGAGCGCCTCCCAGGGCGAGATCCTGCGCCTCATGTCCGAGGGCCTGTCGAACGCGGCCATCGCAGCCCGGCGTGAGACAACCCTGCGATCGACCGAGAGCCTCGTCGCACGGACCTTCGCCACCCTTGGACTGTCGAATGACCCGAACGTGAATGCCCGGGTGCTCGCCGTTCGGATGTGGCTCCAGGGCCAGGTGGTCGTCCGCGACCGAGGCTGAGCCCTCGTATCGAGCCGCTGGCCTCGGTAGGTTGAGGGTCGTGCCCTCCCTTCGCGATCAGGTGCTCGACGCGTCCGCATCGCGTGACCGGGTGAGCGATGCCGTGAAGGCGCTGGCCCTCGGGCTCGTCATCCTCGGCCACGGTCTCGCGTGGACGACCACCGCGAGCGGGACTGCCGTCAATACCCTCGAGGCCGCACCGTGGCTGTTCCCGCTCACCTGGCTCCTGCAGATCCTCCCGCTCTTCTTTCTCGTCTCCGGCGACCGAATGCGGTCGGTGGCCCTTGATCCGAGCACCGACGGGGTTCCGCGCCGGGTCGCGCGACTCGTGACCCCGACCCTGCCACTGCTCCTCGTGACCATCGTCGCTGCAGCGGTGATCCCTCTCTTCGCCGACAACGCGATCGCATCGGCCGCGGGCGTCATCCCGGTGCAACTGCTGTGGTTCCTCGGGGTCTACCTCGCAGCGATCGCGCTGTGCCCCATCCTCGTCCGGATCCGCAGGCCATGGCACTTCGCCGCCATGCTCCTCGCGATCGGCGCCGTCGACCTCGCTCGAGTTCGGCTCTGGGATTCGATCGGGTGGGTGAACCTGCTGCTGGCATGGCTCTTCTTCGTCGCCCTCGGGATGCAACTGCCGCGGCTGCGCCAGGTCGGGCGCGGCCTGCTCGCCGCGAGTGCCATCGCCGGGCTGGCCGGGGCCATCGCCCTCGTCGTGATCGGCCCCTACTCCGCGGCGCTCATCTCGACCGATGCGCTACCCGGGATCAGCAATCTCGCGCCGCCCACCATCGTCCTCGTCCTCGTCGGGATCGCGCAGGCATCCCTCCTCCTGCTGGCCTGGCCGCTCCTAGCGAGGTCGCTCGCCCGCGACTCCCTGTGGGTGCCGGTCGCCGTGTTCTCATCGCGGGCAATGGGCATGTACCTGCTTCACATGCTCTTCCTCGCCGCCTGCATCGGTGTGGTCCTCAGCGCCGGCCTCCACCCGACCCCGCTCTCCCTCGCGTGGTGGCTCCTGCACGCGGGCGTGCTGGGCGTCGCAGCGGGTATGGCCTGGTGGCTCGCGCCGACCCTCATCACGGCCGGGAGCCGTGTCGCTGCGACTGCGCGGCGACTCCTGCCCCGAACGTTCGTCGCGTCCGCTGGCCGGGCTCCGGCTCGAGCGTGGCTGGCACTCGCAGGCGTGGCAGGCCTGACACTCCTGCTCGTCAGTGAGTCCGGGGTCGGCTCGTCACTTGAGATCCGAGTCGTGAAGGGCCTCCCGTACCTCCCGGCAGGCGCCGTCATCCTGCTCGTCATCGTCGCCGCGCTCGCGATGCCATCGACGCGCAACGCTGGTACCGTCGCTGAATGAAGCCCGTCAACACCCTCCGGATCATCTCGGCCGTGATCCTCCTTCCGATCCTCCTCCCGATCCTCGTCGGGTGCTCGGTCATCGATGGCTCCGGCGGATCGGGACCCACCGGAGGTGACGGCCTCGATGGATCGTGGTCGTTCGTCGGGGCCGGGACCGCAGGCCCAAGTGGTCTCACCGATCCGTCCTCTGCTCCGGTGACCTTGGAGATCGCCGCGGCCAGTGCGTCGGGATCCGCAGGCGTCAACCGCTACATGTCGACGATCACCGCGACCGCGGAGGGCGCCTTGGCCTTCGGCCCGATCGGCTCGACGATGATGGCGGGGCCGCCGGCAGCGATGAAAGCCGAGCAGGCGTACCTCGCTGCGCTCGACACGGTCACCGGGTACCGCGTCACCGGCGATGAACTGGCCCTGTACGCGCAGGACACCGAAATCCTGCGCTACCTCCGGCAGTAGGCCTCAGCCCTCCTCGATCTCCCGCCGGATGACGGCACGCTGGACGACAGCCGGATCGGATCCGCCGGCGTGGCGCTCGAGCGACGCGAGCGCTCGGCTGATCACCCTGGCCTTGGCGTTCCATGCCTTCGTGCCGGGCCGCCCCGGTGCGATCTCGGCGTGCAGGCCCCGCTCGTGCTGGACGAGGGCGTCGGTCCGAAGGAGGAGCCCCTCGATGCTGTCGGCGTCGGAGGCGAGCCCGAGCCGGCCCTGGGCCGACAGCACCGCGAGCATTCCGGCGACCGAGGTCCTCAGCTGGGCCGCTGTCTGGTCGGCCAGCTGCGTGGCCATTGCCTCGCGAACCAGCTCGTAGCGGGGGTCCTGCGGGCTCAGCTCGACCGCGACCCCGACGCCCGTCATCACGGAGGCCGCGCCGGTGAGGGCGGTGAGCGTCGCGATCCCCCCGACCATGCCTCCGGGGCCGAAGGTCGCGAGGGTGCTCGCGATCGCCGCGGCGCCGGCCAGGCCCGCGGGAACGGCAATGGCGAGGCCAACTCCGGTGGCGGCCAGCATTCCGATGCCGGCCGTGATGAGGACCGGACCCCAGCGGAAGCCGGATTCCTGAAGCGCTGCCTTGGCCTCCTTCACCGCCGCAATCACGGCCTGCGCCAGATCTGGCCCGGAGTGCTCCGATGACGGGCGCCTCACCTGCTCGAACAGGGCCTCGAGTGCCTCGTGGCCATGTGAGCCGGCGATGTCGAGGTCGAAGGGGGGCAGGGCCGGGGCGAGGAGGAAGTCGACGCCTGCGACGACGAGCTGGGAGTCCGACATCTGGCCGCGCACGAGCCCGGCCGCGTGGATGAGCAGATCGGCTTCCGTCGGAGCCCTCGACGGATTGAGCGGGCTGAGCTCGCTCACCTCACCGGCGAGGGTGTCGTGCCTTCTTCGGATGTCGTCGACCGTCCGCCGCGCGAGGACCCGGCGCGCCGCATCCAGATTCCGGCGGAACCCCCACTTGCCCGTGTCGCAGGTGGCCCATAGCTGCTGGGTGTAGGCGAATCGCAGGAGGAGCGGATCCCAGCGTGGGTCGAGCCGGCGGGACGGCACCCCCACCGATCGCTCCCCGGCGCGGTCGCCGAACATCTTGAAGCCCACGGCGGCAGCGACGACCGGGTGGCTCATGTAGCCGGTGAGGCTGTGCGACGCACCCGTGTTGACCGGGGCATCGAGGGCGGCCTTGAAGAAGGGGCTCGCGCCGCGCCCGATCGTGATGATGTCGCCCGGATCGTAGACATTGAGCCAGGACAGGACCCGGTCGGATGGGAAGCCTGCGGCTGTGTCGATGCCGTGATGATGTGCCCGCAACGCCTTCACTCCCATGGGCGACCCGATGGTCACGAGGAGGTCGATCTGCAGGCCCGGAGGCAGTCGCGTGAGGAGGTCGATCATGAGGATCGACCCGAGGCTGTGGGCGACGACGGTAATCCGCCCGGTCTCGGGCAGGGCGCCGAGGACTGCCCGCCATGCGGCATGCCGGTGTCGGCTTGACCCCCGGTACGTCGCGACCGCCTCCATGGTGCCGGCAATGGCATCGGGAAGGGGGGTGTCGCTCACGAGGCCCGCGTGCAGCGGCCGCGGGTTGTTTCGCGACCGTTCGATCGCCTCGGCGAGGGCCTCGCGCCGCACGAGGTAGTCGGCCCAGTTCGCGTGCCGGGTTCGCGGCTCGGGCTCGATCCACTCGATCGCCGGGGTGTGGCCCTCAGCGCCCTCGAGCAAGGCGACGAGATAGTCGGCCTCGATGATCCGGTCGCCGTGCGCGCCGATGACCGGATATCCCAGGGCGCTCAGGCCCGAGTTGAGCGGGCCGAGCCAGGACTGCCGCGACTCGAACCCGCCCTTGCCATGCACGAACACGATGGTCCGGCCGACGGTCATGGCGCATCCCTTCGGTGATGCCGGCTTGATCCGCGTGCGCTTGCGTGCTTGATCCGCGAGTGCTTGATCCGCGAGTGCGTGCCATGCTCGCGCAGCAGCCTTATGCTGGAAGCCCGCCTGCCCGGCACACCTGGGGCGGTGTTCCGACGATAGTCCCACAGGAGGAGCAATGTCCCGTCGCGCCCAATCCGTTCGCCGATCGGGCGGGACGATCGCTGTTGCGGCGCTCGCCGTCGCCGTCCTGTCGTCGTGCATGAACATCAACTACTCGCTCGTGGCGAACCCTGACGCGACGGTCAGCGGAACCCTGCAGCTGCAGGTTGCCAAGGAGGCTGCCTCAATGCTCGGCATCGCCACGGCCGAGGACCTCGCCACCCAACTGCAATCGGGGGAACTCACCGACGCAGGAGACTCCAAGGTCCTCGACAACTGCGTGCCGGGGTCGTCTGAGACCTACATCGTCTTGGACTGCGGCGTCACGAACGCACCACTCACCGACATTGACGATGGCTGGAGCCTGGTCCGCGAGGGCGACACGCTCGTCATGCACGTGCGGACCGACAGCGGAGCGACGGGGGAGGAGCCCACCGTCGACCTCGGGGAGGTCACGATCACAGTGACGTTCCCCGGCGACGTCGTCAGCGTCGAGGGCAACGGGGTCACGAAGACGGCGCCCGACACCATCGTCGCGAAGGGGTCGATCGACGAGACCTTGGACTTCACCGTGACAGCGTCGGCGCTGGGCGCCGGCGCGGGTGGCATGAGCCCGATCTGGATCCTCCTCGTCGGGTTCATCGTCGTCATCGGCGCCCTCGCGCTCCTACTGTTCCTTCGGCGCCGGAGCGCATCGCCAGCGCCGGTCCCGGCCGATGGCGAGAAGCCGGCCGACGAGGGGACGCAGGTCGACGACACGAAGCAGGTCGACTAGCCTCACCGCATGCCCATCGCCACCGGAGACCGCATCCCTTCAGTCGACATCCGCCTCATGATCGATGGGGTCCCCGCCGTTGCGTCTGCGGCAGAGGTGCTCGGCCATGGCCAGGTCGTCCTGTTCGCTGTGCCCGGGGCATTCACGCCCGGGTGCTCGACTCGCCACCTGCCCGGCTACATCGAGCGGGCGGCGGAGATCTCCGCGAGGGGCGTCGACGTGATCGCCTGCATCTCGGTGAATGACGTCTTCGTCATGGACGCGTGGGGCAAGGCGCACGGCGTCGCCGAGACGTTCACGATGCTCGCCGACCCCGATGCCGCGTTCACGAGGGCGATCGGGATGGAGATCGACGCGTCGGGCTTCGGCCTGGGCGTGCGATCGAAGCGCTACGCCATGGTCATCAGCGAGGGCGTCGTGACGACGCTGCTCGAGGAGGAGAACGGGCTGTCGATCATGAACAGCACCGCCGAGTGCGTGCTCGAGCGGCTCTGACAACCCCTCATCTCTGCCCCGTCAGACCATGTCCGGGTAATGCAACCGCACGACCTCCGGATAGCTGCGCACGTAGTAGTTCCACATCTGCTCGCCGAAAACCGGTGCCGGCGTGCTCGTCGTGCCCGACCCGCCAGCGAGCAGCTCATCGCGCTTTGCCATGAAGGCGGCATCGCGGTGGCGGGGGCTCGCCTGAACAGCCTCGGCGAATCTCGGGTCGAGGGCGATGGGGTCCAGGCTCGTGCGCAGGTCGGGGCCGTGGAAGTACGCCGACGAGTAGCGCTGGGATGACGTGATGACCCGATGGGTGGTCGCGACGAGGTAGTTGCCGGTCATGGACTGCAGCATCTCGCCGAGGTTGATGACGAAGGCGCCGGGCGTGGGCGGGACATCGATCCAGTCGCCGTCGGGGTTCAGGGCCTGCAGCCCGCCGACCCCGTGCTGGAGCAGGATGGTGAGAAAGCCCGCATCGTGGTGCCCGTTGACGCCGGCCTGGCCATCTGGTGTCGGCGGGTATGAGATGAGCTTGGCGAAGGAGAGCGGCCGCTCCCCGAAGACGGTGCGAAATGCGCGGGGCTCGAGGCCCAGGCCCACGGCGAGCACCTCCATGAGCTCATCGGCGAGGGCGCCCATTCGCTCGAGGAACTCGCTGACGATCGAGTGGAAGCCGGGGAGCACCGATTCGGGAAGCCACTGATTGGGTCCGTCGAGTCGCAGGTACGCCGGCAGTGCGTCGGGTGCGTAGGGCGAATGCTCGGTGGACAGGTCGAGCTGCTCCCGGTAGTCGACCCGGTTGTCGGTGAGCTCTGCGCCGACCTGCTCCCAGCCGCGAAAGTGCGGCGACTGGCGCTTGTCGATGAGGGCCTTGGCCGAGCCCGGCAGAGCGAAGAAGGATTCGAGGGCTGCGAAGTAGGCGGCGATGAACGAATCGTCGATGCCGTGATCGATGAGGGTGAAGAAGCCCACCTCGTGGCAGGCGCCGACGACCTGCTCGGCGAACGACTGCCGGCCGTCGGGCCCTTGCCGCCACTCGGTGAGCGAGACGACAGGGATGTCGGTGAAAGCGGTGTCTGATGCGAGCGATGTCCCGGTCACCCTTGGAACCTACCCCATGGTGGCCTGGAGGCCTTCGAAGAGGAGCCAGGCTCCGAAGGCGAAGAACAGCACGGCAGCGCCGATCCGGATGACCCGCTCCGGCAGCGCCTTGCCCAGCAGGGCTCCCACGCCGATGGCGAGCGCATCGGCGGCGACCATGCCCAGTGTCGAACCGATCCAGGTGCCGAACCAGCCCTCTGTCGTGGCGAGCGTGACGGTTGCGAGCATCGTCTTGTCGCCGAGCTCGGCGAGGAAGAACGCGATCGCGACGGCGAAGAACGCCGACCGGGTGCTGCGCTGGGCCTTGGTCTCCTCCTCCTCGCTGAGCTTGTCCCCGCGAAGGGTCCACAGGCCGAAGGCGATGAAGGCGACGCCGGCAAGGATGCTGATGGGCCCTGTTGGCAGGGCGAGGCCGACGACGTTGCCGAGTGCCACCGAGAACAGGTGGACGACCGCGGTCGCTGCGGTGATGGCGCCGATGACCGTCCAGAATCGATAGCGCGTCGCGAATGTCATGGCCATGAGCTGGGACTTGTCGCCGAGCTCCGCGACGAAGATGACGACGAAGCTCAGGAGGAATGCGTTCATGGGGTTCGGATTCCTCAGGTTCTGTCGCAAAGGTCGGGCAGGTGCGGACGGGACCACACGCTATCGGGCCCAGCGCCGTCACCATGGCCGCGCGCGTGAAAGCACGGTTATGACGCGTGATTGGAGGCAGAATGAGGGGATGAGGGTTGACTGCGCAGGTCGGCATGGGTGGCCCATCGCGTCGCACGGAAGGGGCATCGCGCTGCAACTGATCGTGGTGCTTGCCTGCAGCGGGCTCGTGACTGCATGCTCGGGGAAGGGTCCCACCGGGGTCCCGACTGCCAGCGCGACCGCGGGCCCCGCGGTCTTTGACGACGCGGTGATCGTCTACGACTTCTATGACTCGTCCGTGCCGCCTCCCTATCACCGGAGCCTGGAGCTCACCGTCGATGAGTCCCAGTCGCGGCTCGTCATCGACAGCTACGGCGACGTGCTCGCGGACGAGTCGCGGCCCACCCCTCCCGAGGTCTGGAGTGCCCTCATCGACGGGCTTGCACCACTGGCGGCGCTACCGATCGACGAGGCGCAGGAGGGGTGCGTGGGCGGGACAGGGGAGCGGGTGCGCGTGTCTTCGGGTGGGCAGGTGATCGTTGACCTCGCCGTTGACGAGTGCGCCGGGAGCAATGAGCTCGTGAGCGTTGCCATCGGTGCGTGGATCAATCCGGCACGTGAGGTCTTCCCTACGACGCAGGAGCTCGCACCGCGCTGACCGATCATGACCGGACGCACGTGATCGCGCAAGCACGTCCGCCCTTCGCCTGACCCGTCAACGAGCGTCGGCCGAGGCTACCGTTGGACGGACGTTGATCCGGGGCCGTCGGGCGCCGGGCCTCGTGGATTCGGGACTGGGGCGGGGGCGGACATGTCAGCGGAAGCGCGCAGTTCGGGCCCTGACTACGTCGTGGGAATCGGGTCCTCCGCAGGAGGCCTCGAGGCCCTCGAGGGGCTCGTGTCCGCACTTGAGCCCGGGCACCGCGCATCGATCGTCATCGCGCAGCATCTCGCGCCGCAGCACCCGAGCTTGCTCACCGACCTCCTCGCGCGCAACACGTCGCTGAAGGTCGTCACGGCGGTTGATGACACCCCCCTGGAGGCGGGCGTGATCGCCATCGCTCCGCCCGGCCACGACATCCTCGTGACCGAAAGCACGATCAGGGTGGTCGATAACGAGTCCGAGATCGGGCCGAAACCGAACATCGATCGCTTCCTCGATTCGATCGCCCAGACCTGGGGCGAGCGCGGGGTCGGCGTCATCCTCTCCGGCACCGGCACCGACGGCGCCTATGGCATGCGCGCCATCAAGGCGGCCGACGGCCTCACGATCGTGCAGTCGCCGCAGACTGCGAAGTTCGAGGGCATGCCTCGGGCCTCCCTCGCGTTCGGCGTGGGAGACCTCGTGATCACGCCCTCGGAGATTGGCGAGCGGATCAGCCGTCTCGGTTCCGCCGAAGCCGACTGGGTCGGTGAGATCCTGTTGGTTCCGGGACCCGACGTCATGACAAGCATCATCGCCGAGGTCAGGAGATCGACCGGAGTCGACTTCTCTCGCTACAAGGAGTCGACGCTCCAACGGCAGATCCAGCGGCGGATGACGATCCTGCAGGTGGCCGACATCGACGACTACCTTCCGCTGCTCCTCGCCGATCAATCCGAGTCCCTTGCACTGATGAACGGGATGCTCGTCACGGTGACCTCGTTCTTCAGGGATGCCGACGCCTTCGCCGCACTCCGGGAGCAGCTGCGCCCGCTGGTCAGCGAGTTCCCCCCAACCCAGCAGATGAGGATCTGGGTCCCGGGATGCGCGACGGGCGAGGAGGTCTACTCCATCGCGATGATCGTGAGCTCGCTGCTCGGGGATCCCATCGACCTGGCCAATCGACTGAAGATCTTTGGCACCGATCTCGATGAGGCGGCGCTCGGGGTGGCGCGCCGCGGCGCCTATCCGATTGTCTCCCTGTCGAGCGTCCCCGAGGAATTGAGGCCCCGCTACCTCATTGCTTCACAGCAGGGCGTCGAGGTCACGTCCGAGCTTCGTGATGTCGTCGTCTTCGCCCGGCACAACGTCGCCCAGGATCCCCCGTTCGCCCGGCTCGACGTCATCTCGTGCCGCAACACCCTCATCTACTTCACCGCGCCGCTCCAGCACCGGGTGCTGCAGATGTTCGCCTACGCCCTTCGACCCGGGGGCCTGCTCTTCCTCGGCGCCTCCGAGGCACTCGCCGCTGACGCGGCCGGATTCGACACGATCGACGCCGTGCATCGCATCTTCGTGCGCACGCGCGAGATGGTGACGCCGCGCAGGGCGTACCTCCCCGGCCCAGTCCCGCGGATTCGTGAGGCAGCACGGCAGCCGCTGAGGCTCACTGCGGACACCATCCTGCCCCTCGACACCCACCTTTCGGTGCTAGAGGCGCTGGCCTGGACCCGGAATGCGCCGTGCCTCGTGCTGAACGAGCGGCACGAGGTCGTGGAGGTCGTCGGCGACGTCCAGCAGTTCTGTCGGATCCCGCAGGGCAGGCCGTCTGTCGCCGTCGCATCGCTCCTGCGTCCGGAGTTCGAATCCGAGGCTCGGGCGCTCCTCCTCGTGCTTCGGTCGAAGGGCGAACGGGTGTCGAGTCGGCCCCTGCTGGTCGCCGGCGCCGAGCACGCCACGCGGATGGTCGCCGCCCCGCTCATCGTCGGGGAGCGTGTCATGACCGTGCTGGAGTTCGTCGCCGAGGACATCGAGGTCGCTCTACCTGTCCAGATAGGCGATCGTGGGCCTGAGTTCGACGCGGAGCTGGCCCGGCTCGAGCAGGAACTCGTGAAGAGCCAGGAGTCGCTCGAGGGATCGCTGTCGGATCTCGAGACGGCGCATGAGGAATTGCTCGCGTCGAATGAGGAGCTCCAGGCGTCGTCGGAGGAACTGCAATCCTCTTACGAGGAACTCGCGACCTCGAATGAGGAGCTGCAGGCGAGCAATGAAGAGCTCTCGACTGCGAACATCGAGCTCCGCAGCCGGGCCGATGAGCTTGACCGCAGCCGCCGTCAGTCCGATGCGCAGCTCTTGGATTTCGAGCGGGTCACCGATGCACTAGAGGAGGTCGTCTGGCAGCGCGATCCCACGCTCGGCAGGCTCCTGTATGTGAGCAAGGGAGTCGAGCATCTTTTGGGGGTGACCGTCGAAAGCCTTGGAAGTGACGCGGACCGAATCGATGAATTCATCGTCGAGGAGGACCGTGATCGGGTCATGTCGGCGAGGGGGGACGGACGCCGGCCGTGGTCGGTCGAATTCCGCGTGCAGGCGACCGATGGCACGGTCCGATGGGTCACTGAGCGGGCATCGCTCGTCACCGATGTCACCGGCGGCGACCGAGTCGTCGCAACGATGGTCGACATCACCGAGCAGGTGCGCAGTATGGAGAGCGAGCACGATCAGCGCATCGTCTTCGAGGCGGTCTTCCGAGCCCCGTTCGTCGGGGTGGCCATCATCGACAGTGATGAGCGCATCCTCCTGGCCAATGATCAGCTGTGTGAGCTGCTGGGCTACGCCGCCGACTCCATCCTGGGCGTGCCCCTAGCTGCCCTCGGCTATGTCGCCGCGGAGAATGCAGTCGACGACGCTCCCTCCGTCGGTGCGGGCGCGGCGGAGAACGCGAACGGGAACGCGAACGGGAACGCGAACGGGAACGGCTGGCAGCATCAGAACGTGGGCGGGCTCCCGGCGCGCCAGCTCATCCGCCGCGACGGATCCTCGTGCTGGGCGAATGTCGAGGTTCACGTCCTCAATGGCGGAGTGGGCAAGGCCTCATCGATGTTCATCGTCCGCGACGTCACTGAACTGCGCGAGCAGACCGTTGAGCTTTCGCGGCGTGCGAGCACCGATGCCGGGACCGGCCTGCTCAACCGTGACCACTTCCAGCAGACCCTTGCCCGCCACATGGCCAGGTGCGAGACCCAGGGAACATCAGTTGCACTCGTCTGGGTCGACATCGACCAGTTCAAGGACGTCAACGACCGCTACGGTCATGCCGCAGGCGATGAGGTGCTGCGCTGCAGCGCCGAGCGGATGGAATCCACGGTGCGATCCAATGACATCGTCGGCCGGCTCGGCGGGGATGAATTCGGGGTCATCCTCGCCCACTTCGAGTCGGCTTCAGAGCTCGAGGTGGTGCTCGAGCGGATGCTCATGGCCCTTCGGTTGCCGATCTCCGTCGGAGAGGCAGACGTCGTCATCTCAGGCAGCATGGGAGTGGCGGTGTACCCCGAGGACGGACTCACCCCCGAGGATCTCATGAGGTCGGCCGACGCAGCGATGTACGCCATCAAGAAGCGAACCGGCGACGGGTACGAGTACTTTCGCGCGGACCTCACCCGGGAGGCGGAGATCCGCCGTCACCTGCGCTCGGACCTCGGCGACGCGATCCGCGATGAGGCCTTCTCCCTCCACTACCAGCCCATCGTCTCGGCGGTCAGCGGCGAGGTGTGGGGCGTTGAGGCGCTCATGCGCTGGCATCGCGACGGCGAGATCGTCGCGGCAGAGGAGTTCATTGCCTTCTGCGAGTCAACCGGGCAGATCCGGGCCCTCGCACCTCTCACCTTCCGCAGGCTGCGGGAGGACCTCGAGGTATTCCGGGCGAGCGGAAGCGAGGTCGGCCGGGCCTGCGTGAACGTCTCGGTCTCGCAGCTCGAGGACAAGGACTTCACCTCCCTCATGAAATGGTGGCCGTCCCCGACAGGGCTCTCCGGGGTCGTCATGGAGATCACCGAGTCCATCTTCCTGCCGGATCACCAGCGCTCCTTCAACGCAATCGAGCTGCTCAGCAGGCTCGGAGCAGAGATCAGCGTCGACGATTTCGGTTCCGGATACTCCAATCTCATGCTCCTAGAGGCGCTGTCGCCGAAGTGCATCAAGCTCGACAAGTCGTTCCTCGGGACGCGGGCCGGTTCGCGCAACGGCAGGGAGCTGATCACCGCCGCCGTCGACATGGGGCATGCGCTCCAGTCCATTGTCATCGCAGAGGGGATCGAGACCGACGATCAGTTGCATACGGTCCGCGAGATCGGCGCCGATCTCGTCCAGGGATACGCGATCGCCATGCCGATGCCCCGTGATGAGCTCATCGAGTGGCTTCGCGACCGGAGCCCTGTCGCTGCCGGACCCGCGTGAGAGGCGACCGCATCCTCATTCACTAGCAGGTCAGTGGCCGGTCACCACCTGGTCAGCCGATACTCGTTGGGACGGCGGGCGTCTGCCGCCCCGTGGGTTGAGGAGTGACGATGATGCGACGCCGAAGGGTGGGCGCTACTGCGCCGGCCAGCAGGCTGGTGCTTTCCGCGGTTTCGATGGGCGTCGTGCTCCTTGCAGCCCTGCTGATTGCCGCCGTGCTGATTGCCGCCGCTCCTGGGGCGGCAGCCAGCCCTGTCGTGGCGACGGAGCCCGGCGACCGGGCGCAGGTCATCGAACGGTACCGGTCGGTGCTGGAGCCGCTCCTGCGGATCCCGACCGGATTCTCGGGCAATGTCGCGGGCTGCGACCCCGGGACCATCTCGCAGGCGAATGCCGATGCCACGCTGGCGGCGGTGAACTACGTGCGCGGCCTGGCCCAACTGCCACCCGTGGTCCTCAACCCGAGAAGGAGCGCAGAAGCCCAGGCATCCGCGCTCATCATGGCCGCGAACGGCTCGCTCACGCATGCCCCCGAGAAGGACGCAAGATGCTGGACGAAGGCCGGGTACGACGGAGCAAGCCATGGCAATCTCTCCCTCGGCTGGTCGGATCCCCCCGCCGCGGTACCGCAGTCGACCGGACCCCGCGCTGTCCTCGGCTACATGGAGGATCCGGGCGCCTCGAATGACTTCGCCGGCCACCGGCGCTGGCTGCTCTGGCAGGGGCTCGCGGAGATCGGCACGGGCGACACCGACGTCTCGAACACGATCGTCGTGATCCCCGAGGACTTCGCGGCCCACCGAGGCACGGCCTGGGTGCCGTGGCCGTCAGCCGGCGCCTTCCCCCGCGAGCTCGAGCCGAGCGGGCGCTGGTCGCTCTCCTACCCGAACGCCGACTTCAGTCGTGCCCGGATCAAGATGACCGGACCTGACGGCACGTCGATCAAGGTGCGCGTGAATCCGATCCGAAGCGGCTACGCGGACAACACCATCGTGTGGGAGGCGGCGCTGCCGAGTTCCTACCGGTCGGCCCCCGACGTCGACTATCCGGTGACTGTCACGGTCTCAGGCGTGCGCCTGCCCGGCGGCAAGGTGGTGAAGCGGACGTGGACGACGACCCTCGTCCGGGCGACATCGGGCCCATCGCTGCGTGCTCGGCCCGGTGGACTCGAGGCTGTCCTCGTGCGACGGTGATAGGTACCATCGAGGCCTGCACAGGGGCCCACTCCTTCACGTTCAGCACGCGCAGTCTTCGGATCAGCCAATCGACAGGGAGCACATGATGTCCAGTCCTGAGAAGTCCAGCGAGTCGATCGCCTACCTGCCCGGCGCGAGTGCCAATGACAACGCGCCGGGATTCGCCCCCGTGCCGGCGGGCGTCGAGCCACCGGTCGCCGAGGCCCCTGCTGCAGCGGCCGAGGAGGTGCCCGAGGCAGATCCGCAGGCGCGGCTCGCCGAACTCGAGAGCAGGCTCGCCGAGATCGCCGCCGACCGGGATGACCTCCGCGCGCAGCGAGACAAGCTCCGCGATGAGGTGCTCGAACTACCGGAGGAGCTCGAGGCCATCGCGAACTCGCGGGCCTTTCGCATCATGAAGTCCGGCCCGCTCCTTGCGATGCGCCAGCCGCTCTCGACCCTGCTCGTCGTCAGCAGCATGGGCCTGCTCACGAACCTGTGGTCGTTCACGCCGGCCGCGACATCGATCTACATCGGTGTCGGCTCCGTCGTCCTCCTCGTGTCGGCGCTCCAGTTCTGGGCCAGCCACGACTGATCGCCCGGTCCGCGGTCGGCGCCGGCCCGACCGTTCGGGGCGTTCCTAGGGCTGGGCAACCGCTCCCGCGCTCTCACGCCCGTTGCGGTCGACCGCGGTCACGACGTAGGAGGAGTCCGTCGACACGGCGTCGGCCCTGCCCGGATCGGTCCAGGTCATCGCCTCGCCCGTCCGGCGCACGGTCGCGACGAGGTTGCGCGCATCGGCGAGGTCGCAGGCGCCCGGTGACGATCCGGGGATTCGGTAGATCGCGTACGAGGCCGCGGACGGGTCGGACCCCGTCCAGCGCAGCGATCCTCCGTTTCGGCTCACCGCCGTGACCTCCTGCGGCGCCGATCCCTGCGAGTCGCCGACGACGGGGAGCAGTGCGGGTCGGGTGTACCAGCGCTTGACGAGTGCGGTCGTGGTGCCGCGCCGATCGGCGAGAACGTCCTTGGCCGAGAAGTAGATGTTGCCGACGACCTCGGGAATCTGGGCCGTGACGCCAAGGTGGCGGCTCAATTCCTGGCGCTTGCGCCACTGTCGATTGGTGCTCGTGCCGGCCCGGTAGGTGGCCTCGCCGATGTAGAGGCCCACGTTGTGCCCGAGTGCGGCCGCCGACGCGACCTCGCGCGCCCACCAGCGTGCGATCGTCCCGTACCGCGCGATCTTGAATCCCCGGGTCCAGTAGATCTGCGGCGCCACGTAGTCGATCCAGCCCTCGCGCACCCAAAGGCGGGAATCGGCGTAGAGGTCGTCGTAGGTCTCGATGCCGGCCTTCGTCTTGGATCCCTCGGCATGGGTCGAGTCGTTGCGCCAGACCGCGAAGGGCGACACCCCGAACTGCACCCACGGCTTGACCGCGTTGATGCGGTCGTGGAGTCCCTTGATCAGGGCATCGATGTTCGCCCGCCGCCAGTCGGCCTTCGATGGGAAGGCACCGCCGTAGGCGGCGAAGGCCTTGGCGTCGCGGAAGGGCCGGCCCGACCCGGGGTACGGGTAGAAGTAGTCGTCGAAGTGGACGCCGTCGACGTCATAGCGAGTGACGGCATCCATGATCGCGTTCGTGACGAACTCGCGGACTTCCGGGATCCCCGGGTTGTAGTAGAGCTTTCCGTCCTTGCGCACGATCCAGTCCGGGTGGGCGCGCGCGGGGTGGCTCGGTGCGAGCTTCCCCAGCTTGGCGTTCATGCTCACCCGATAGGGGTTGAACCAGGCGTGCAGGTCGAGGTTTCGCTTGTGGGCCTCGTCGACGGCGAAGCGAAGCGGGTCGTAGCCCGGATCGTTGCCCTGCTTGCCGGTGAGCCAGGTGGACCAGGGCTCGAATGACGATGGCCAGATGGCGTCGGCCGCTGGCCTCACCTGAAGGACGACCGCATTGAAGTTGTTCTTGACGGCGAGGTCGAGCCAGGCGCGCAGCTCGGCCTGCTGGGTCTCGGCGGAAAGGCCCGGACGGGAGGGCCAGTCGACGTTCGCGACGCTGGCGATCCACATCGCCCGGAAGTCGTGCTTCTTGAATCGGGGGTCGACCGGGCAGGCGCCGGGTGCGGGGAGCTCGACCTGTGGCACGCGGGCGCTCGCGGGCGGGGCTGGGGCGATGCCGGTGCTGAGCGCGACGACTGCGAGGCCGGCTGCTGCGATGAACGCGGTGACGAATCGGTATGGGCGTGCGGACGGGAATGGGTGCGGCGGATTCATGGCGATTCGATCCTACGTCGAAATCGCGCGAATCCCATCGCTCAATCGCGCGCCTTGCGGGCGACGATGATGTCGCGCTGGATCGCCTGGTCGACGCGATGACTGAAGCCCCCCTGCGGGCCGGGCTCGACCACCCGCAGGCCGGCGGACTCGAGGGCGGCCGCGGCATCGTCGCGCCTGGCCACGTGGGTATTCCAGGCGATGCCGACCGCCCCGCCCGGCCTCAGCACCCGGGCCCAGGCGGGTGCGTTGTCGGCGATGAGCTCGAGCGGGCTCCTCGAGAGCTCACGGCCCTTCGTGCGGCTGCCGTGCTGCACGCCGTATGGCGCATCCGTCACGACGAGATCGACGGACGCCGGTCGGAAGAACTCGGGGAGCGAGGAGGTGTCGGCGTTCACGACGTCGAGCCGCTGGACGATCCCGGCCCTGTAGTCGTCCTTGCTCGCGGCGAACGAGAGCTCCAGCCGGCGTGCGACGACGCGGCGGTCGCGCCGAACGGGCCCGTACTCCACTCGGTGCTTGAGCCGCTTCTCCTTCATCCAGCGCTGGATGAACACCGCGTAGGCATCGACATCACGCTCGTCGATCTCGATGCCGTAGGCGTCCCAGCCGTACATGAGCGCCTGGTTGAGCGTCGTTCCCCTGCCGCAGAGCGGGTCGAGCACGGTGAGGCTGCGGTCGAGCATGCGGGCCGCGAAGTCGGAGGCGAGGACCGTCACGTTGAGGAGGAGCTTCGTGAACTGCTCATTCGTCTTGCCGGAATACTTCTGGATGGTGATGAGGTCGTCGTCGAGGCGGTCGAGGCCTTGCGCGGTGACCGGGCGCAGCAGGCCGTCCTCGACCGCGAACAGGGCGTACAGCGACGAGAGGTTGGCAAGGTGCGCGATATCCCGGTCGCCGAGGTCGTCGCACTCGAAGGTCACGTAGGGCACGCCGCCGATGATCTCGGCTGCGATCGCGTCGATGCGCCCGCCGAGGACCGAATCATTGAAGGCGGCCAGCTCGGCCTGGGTCAGGGCGATGGCGGCATCGGCGTAGACCCGGTTGGCGGAGGGGAGGATGAGGACGGCGTAACGGCTCATCGAGCCGGGGCCGATCTGTCAGTCTTCACGGGTACATCATCCAATGGGGCCGCCTTCGTCCGATTGGGGCACCATCCCCCGATGGGGGCGCGGCACTCCTAGGGTTGAGTCCGCTGAATCGAGCCGAACGGCCGGATCGAGCTGCAGGCAGGAGGAATGGTGGGCGAGGACGACATGCTGATCAAGGCCCCGATGCGGTGCCGGCCGATGGGGCTGACGATGGTCGATGGCTTCCTCGACGGCCCTGACGTGGACCGCGCGTACGAGGTCGTGTCGGAGTCGGACTACGCGATGATCGGCCGGGTCGAGAGCAGCAGGGAGAGCCTGCGATTCCAGATCGCCAGCCCCGATGCCGCGCAGGACGAGCACCGGCTGGTCGAGGGCGAGGACGGCGAGCCCGTCGGCGTGCTCGTGATCGAGCGCGATGCCGCAGCGAGGCTGGTGTTCGCCGATGCCTACTGCCTTCCGGGCCTGGAGGCCGATGTGCTCGCCCCGCTCGCCGCGATGGGGATCGCTGCAGGTGGCCGGCTGAGCCAGGGGGAGCCGGGCTGGCAGATGGAGGCCGGGGTGCTCGCGAAGGACGTTGCCGCGTGCGCCGTGCTCGAGGCGAGCGGCTATCGCCCGGTGCGTCGATTCTGGCAGATGGGCATCGGCCTCGCTGGTTACCCGTTGGGGGAGCCCGCGGCGCCGCCGGGGGTGACGAGGTCTGTCGCCGCGAGCGAGGGTGATCGGCGGCTGCTCCATTCGATCCATGAGTCGGCCTTCGCCGAGCATTTCGGGTCCGTTGCGCGCCCCTATGAGCAGTGGCTGGCCTGGCACAAGGACCGGCAGGACGCAGCGCCCGACCTGTGGTGGCTGGCCTGGCTCGACGGCGAGCCGGTCGCCGAGATAACGCAGGATCACTCCCGCGATGGAGTGAATGCCGCGTACGTGCGAAGCCTCGGCGTGGCCCCGAGTGCCCGGGGGCTCGGTATCGGCCGATGGCTCCTGCAGTGCGCATTCGCCGAAGCGGCCCGGCGTGGCCGCGAGCAGGCATGCCTCACGGTCGACAGCGACAACACGACCGGCGCGACTGCGCTCTACGAATCGGCCGGCATGGCCTCCGAAGTCGTCATCGACCTGCTCCGCCGGCCGGTTGGGGCGTCGGGCTGACCTAGGCGTGCCTGCCGGGGGAGAATGCCATCGTGGAAGCGGCGATTCCCCTGGCATTCACGGCAGCCTGGGCAAGCGGTATGAATCCGTACCTGCTTGTCTTCCTCATGGGCATCCTCGGGAGGGTCACCGAGCTCGACGTCCCCGTCGCGTTCGAGCGGGCCGACGTCCTCCTCGTCTTCGGGGTCCTCGTCGTCATCGATGCGATCGCGGACAAGATCATGTGGCTCGACTCGGCGTGGGATGTCTTCAACACGGCAATCCGCCCGGTCGCCGGCGGCGTCGTGGCGCTGCTCATCGCCTCGCCGACCGTGGACCTGCCGAGTGCGGTGATCGCGGCGGGCGGCGGCATCGTCGCGCTCATCACCCACTTCGCGAAGGCGACGACGCGGCTGGCGGTGAACGCCTCGCCGGAGCCTGCGAGCAATGTGGTGGTGTCCGTCGCGGAGGACGCCGCGATCGTCGGCGTCGTCATCACCGCGATCTTCAACCCGTGGATCGCGGCGGCCATCGCAGCCGCCCTGTTCACGGCGGCGGTGGTCATCGCCCTGGCCCTTGCCGGAACCGCGAGGGCAGCCCTGCGCAAGCGAAGGCAGCGCAAGGCCCAATCGACCAACCCAACCCCACCCCCCGTTTCATCCGGCCCCGAATCCGGGTCAGGTGAATGAATATCGGTCAAACGGCATCGGATTCGTGCGTCTGCCCCGGAATCCGGGTGAAATGACGTGGGTGGTGGCGCTTGGCAGATAGCTACCGCAATCGGTCGGCCGCCGACTTCGACCGGTCGTCATGCCCCGTCCGATGGGCAGGACTCAAATTGATTGCTGTGGCACCGTTGTGGAATGCCGGAATCTTCCGCGCCAGCCGAGGCCACTTCGCTGATGCTTGCCGCCGCCGTGGCGGAGTCGGTCGCCGACGCCGTCATCGCCTACGAGCCGGACGGCACGATCGCCTGGGCATCGCCGTCGCTCACGCCAGTGCTCGGCTGGGACCCGGCGAAGGTCATCGGAACGCGCCTGAGAATCGCGACGGATGAGGACGCGGCTAAAGCAGCGGAGATTACTGCCGAGGCCATGTCATCCGGGGCGCAGACGGCGCGCGCTCGGCTGAGGTCACGCCGCGCCGACGGGACGATCATCTGGACTGACACCCACTCGCGGCTCGTCCGCGATCCCAGCGGGACGGTGACCTGGATCGTCGCGTCCATCCGCGATGTGACCGCAGACGTCGAGTGGCAGCGGCAGGCGATCGAGGCGGAGCAGCACTTCATGCTGGCCATGGAGCACTCCGCCGTCGGCATCGCCACCGTCGCTCCCGAGGGAGACTTCCTCACCGTGAACGACGCCCTGTGCGAAATGCTGAAACGAGATCCCGCCACGTTGCTGTCCAGCAGATGGCAGGACTTCACCCATCCGCAGGATGTCGACGTCGATCAGGGCCTCGTGAACGAACTGCTCGCAGGCGATCGCGATTCGTACCGGCTGCGCAAGCGCTACCTGTGCCCCGACGGCTCGGTCGTTTGGGGCGACCTGTCCGTCGCCGCGGTACGCGATTCGGTCGGGAAGGTGAGCTGCTTCATCTCCCAGATCATCGACGTCACGGAGAAGGTGACGAGCGCGGAGCGGTACCGGCTCCTCGCCGAGCATGGCACCGACGTGGTGTCGACGAGCGCCCACGACTGCATGATGGAGTGGCTGTCCCCGTCGGTCGAGCAGCTGCTGGGATGGCCGGCCGGCGACTTGATCGGCACCTCCTTCCTCGCGTACCTGCATGCGGAGGACCACCCGCTCGTGGCAGCTGCCCATGATCGGGTACTCAAGGGCGAGGCGGCGAGGTTCGAGGTGCGGATGCGGACCCGCGAGCGCGGCGATCGATGGGTGAATGTCGTGCTCACTCCGATTCTCGGGGACGGCCCAGACGTCATCGGGTGCATTGCCCGTTGGCGCGATGTTCAGAGCGAGCACGAGGCCCGCGAGGAACTCGAGGCCTCCGAGCGCCGGTTCCGCATAATGGTGGAGAACGCCAGTGATGTCGTCTACTCCGCTGGTGGTGATAGGCGCGTGACGTGGGTGGCGCCCGCCGTCACGCAGACTCTCGGCTGGTCGCCCGACGAGCTCCTCGGAGTCGATCTCATTGATCTACTGCATCCCGACGACAGGGGAGCGTCTGAGCGTGTCATCGCCCATGTGCTGGCGGGCGATGACACGCCGATCACCGAAGGCGACGTTGTCGCGCGGGTCCGAACGAGGTCGAACGAGTATCGCTGGATGTCGGTGAAGCTCACCCGATGGGCTGGCGAACCCGGCGACCCGTTGGGCATCGTCGGCGGGCTCACCCTCGTCGACGACCTCATGGAGCAACGCCTTCGCGCCCAGGCCGATGAGGAGCGGATCCAGTCGCTGCTCGACACGATGCTCGAGCCGTTCACGCTGCTCGCCGCTGAGCGGGACGACTCAGGGACGATCGTGGACTTCGTGATCGCGGAAGCCAACCACTCCGCCCTCGACGTGTACGAAATGACGCATGACGAGCTGGTCGGGCAGCGGTTCAGCGTCCTGCACCCGGCCGCCATGACGACCGGCCTGTTCGCGATGTACGCGGCCGTCGTCGATGGGGGCGAGCCGCTCTCCCTCAATGACTTGGCGTACCCGTGGGAGCCGCGAGGGGGGCAGGTCATGCGCTTCGACGTGCGTGCCGTCAAGGCCGGAGAGGCGGTGAGCCAGACATGGCGCGACGTGAGCGAGCGCTTTGCCGTGAGCGAGCTCATCGCGCGGTCGGAGGAGCACTTCAGGCTGCTCGCCGAGAACTCGACTGACGTCGTGCTGCAGGATCTCGGGGGCATCGTTCAATGGGTGTCGCCCTCCCTGACCGCCTGCCTTGGCTGGGATTCGTCCGACTGGATTGGTCGATCGGTCAGGGGGTTCGCTCATCCCGGCGATGCCGGGCGCTTCGATGAGATCCAACCACGTACCGAGGCGAGCGAGTCGACGATCACGACCCTGCGCCTGCGTGGCAAGAACGGCACCTACCACTGGGTCGAGATCCATGCCGGGCGCTACGCGGACGACCAAGGGAGCAGCCATGGCTTCGTCGCATCCTTTCGAGTCGTCGACCGGGAGGTCGCCGCACGCGAGGCGCTGGCAGCGGCCGAGGAGGAGTTCCGGCTCATAGCCCAGAATTCGACCGACGTCGTCTGGCACGCCCGCAACGGCCAGATCGCCTGGATCTCGCCATCAGTGAGCGCCGTGCTCGGCGGCGAGCCAGCGGAGTGGATCGGCGTGGACATTGCCAAGATCCTGCATCCCGACGACCTGCCCGCTCACCTCGCGAGCCTGTCCGAGGCGGCCCCGGGCTCCGCGAGCGTCGTGCGAGCCAGGCTCCGGGCGAGCGACGGCACGTACCACTGGATCGACGCGAACACGGGGTCTTTCATCAATGCGCAAGGCGAGGAGGACGGCGTGATTGCCTCCTTCCGAGTCGTCGACGATCTCGTCGCTGCCGAGGAGGAGCTGGCCTACTACGCGTGGTTCGATGCGCTCACCGGCCTCATGAACCGCAGGGAGATCTTCCACAAATTGCGGGGCATCTCGAGCGGCAATCGCGAACCGGGCGACGTGACGGCGATGCTCTTCTGCGACATCGATCGGTTCAAGGACGTCAACGATGCCTACGGCCACGCAGCCGGCGATGAGGTGCTGCGCAGGCTGGCGGAGCGGATCAGCGCCTCAGTGCGCAGCGATGATGCGGCCGCCCGCATCGGCGGGGATGAGTTCCTCGTCGTCCTCACGGGCACCCACAGTCTCGATGAGGCGGTCGCCGTCGCGGAGAAGATCCGTGACGCGGCCGCCGTATCCGTGTCCGTGGACCATACGCAGGTCGTCACGTCGCTCAGCATCGGCGTGGCGCTGGTGCGCCAGGGCGAGAGCATCGGTGACCTCATCGCCCACGCGGACAAGGCGCTGTACGCGGCGAAGCGGGCCGGGCGGAATCAGGTCGTGGCGATTGCCTAGCGGGGGAAAGGCGGCCGCTGCGAGGGGATGAGGAGGGCGAGGCCCGCTGCGAGGCCGAGCAGGATGACTGAGACGACGCCGTCGATGATGAAGTGGTTGCCGGTCACGATGACGACCCACAGCGTGGCGAGGGGGTACAGAAGCACGAGCCAGCGCCACGGGCTGCGGACCGCGATGATGACAATCATGGCGACGACCGCCGCCCAGGCGATGTGGACCGATGGCATGGCCGCATACTCGTTGGCGCCCGGCACGAGCGCGTACACCGACCGGCCGTTCTCGAGCGCGGTATCGACGATTCCGAGGCTGGGCAGGAGCCTGGGGGGTGCCACGGGCTTGAGCTGGATGAGCAGGCACATCGCCATCAGGAAGGCGACTGTCGTTCGGGTGAAGGCCCAGTGATCGCGGCGCATGAGGAGCACCCAGATGAGCGTGATGACGAAGACCGGGATGTGCAGGCCGGTGTAGTAGACGTCTGCGAGGTGGATGATCGCGTCGTTGCCGAGGACCGCCTGCTGGATGGCGGCCTCGCTCGGCCAGCGCAGGGCGGCCTCGAGGTCGGCGAGCCACAGGCCGGCGGCATCGGCCTGCTCGAGGCCGCCGATCGACAGCGAACCGACGTACTGCCAAGCGGCGTAGAGGCCGAGGATGAGGGCGAGTTCCCTCAAGACGAGGATCGTTGCGTCCAGGCGGGGACGGGTCTGGGCCGAGCGCCGGCGGACAAGGCTGAGGGCGAGGGAGCAGAAGGCGACGACGGCCGCGATGACGAGCGCCTGCCGCCACGGCAGCCAGCCGAGGTCTGGAAGTTCCATGACCCCACGGTAGCGATGGTCGGTGGGTCACCCCCCGAACGAATGCCGAGGCCAGAAGTCATCATGATGCGTCAGAGGTGATGTATTGATGTTCGCAAGCACCGCTTGGGATATGCGGACGACATTGACATTGGACGATGATCTCGCCATGGCGCTGCAGGACAAGGCCCGCACCACGGGCCGGCCCTTCAAGGAGGTCGTCAATGCCTGGCTGCGCGAGGGCATCGACCTGGCGAAGGCCCTGGACCTCGTCGCGCTGGCCCTTGAATACGGCGGGACAGTCCATTCGGCCGACTCGGATTTCGCGCGGTTCCCGGACGTCCGGTGGGTAAACCCGCTGGCCTGGTAGCGAATTGCCACGTCGTCACGAGATCGGTCTGCCAGAATCCGCTGAGCGACGTGGTGCGGCACTCGCGGGCCGGTTCTGGTGTAGACAGCACTCATGAACGAGGAGACGTACACCCAGGTGATGCTCGTCGTCGCGCAGGTCTTCGAGGTCATTGCCGCCGGCGTTCTCTTCGCGGGCCTGCTGTGGTCATTGTGGATCTCGCTTCGGGACTACCGGCGGCGAAGGGACGGTGGCCTGGCCTACCGGGTCATGCGGCAGTCCTTCGGCGGCGCGATCCTGCTCGGCCTCGAGATCCTCGTTGCCGGCGACTTGATCCGCACGGTGGCCGTCGCGCCGACGCTCGACAATGTGCTCGTGCTCGGCATCATCGTCCTCATCCGCACGTTCCTGAGCTTCAGCCTCGAGATCGAGATGGACGGGGTGCCACCGTGGCGCAAGGGACTCGTGAGCGGTGCGAGCGTGATGGCGAGGGCGGCGGCCTCCGCAAAGCCTGCGCCCGGCTAGTCAGGTCCATGCCTGCCCAGCGCCGCGGGCACACGCGGCGGTCGATAGTTCATGAACGGGATTGCCTGGACAGGTCAACCAGCGCCAGGCGATCCGACGCGGTGTAGTCGCCGCGGCCTGCGAGCCAGTACATGAACATCACCGAGAGCGGATCACTGCTATGGCCCAGTCCCATGACATGGCCGTACTCATGGGCCATGAGGCCGACCCTGTCTTCGAGGGTCATCCAGCGACTGCCCTTCGGTCTGCCCACCCGGACGCATCGGCGGGTGTCTCAAGCCAGGTGAGCGAAGCCTCGGCGATGACGCCGGAAGCCAGCAGGCCCGGGCGCTGGTCGCCGTTCTCGTAGGTGATGACGACATTGATGCCGGCGATTGTCGGGACGGCCCCCGGCACATCGGCGGCCTGGCCGGGTCGAACGTCCAGTTGATGGGGGTGGACAGTGGCCAGCGAGGGGACAGCGCCGCGGTCTTCTCGCCATTGATGAACAACTGGCTTGAGAGCTCCGCCCTGAGGGGCGGCAGTGGGCTACTGCGGCGGTGGGCGACTACTGGGCGGTTGCGCAGTAGAGCGAGCGGTCACGCACCCCGCAACGGGCGAAACGGCTTCCGTCCGTTCCTTTCATGTCTAGCCGCCACGATCCGGCAGTCTCATTGGGTGTCGCCATCGCGTACCCGAATGTCACGTCGACCCATGCCCAGCTGGGCATGGGGTAGGTCTTGCCCTCACCGACGGTGTAGGCCGTGGTCGGCAGGGAGTAGCCGATCGTGGGATCGAGTTCGGTCCCGGCGTTGCCGAGGATGAGCTGGCCCGGCTGCCCGGGCAACTGCACCGCCTGCGCGAGGTGCTGGTGCGAGGAGAAGATCATGTCGTACGAATCGAGCAGGCCGTAGGCGGCGGCGCCCTGGTCATACGACGACCATTGGCTGAAGGGCTGGCCCGGCGTGGCGAAGACCGTGGGCAGGATCCCGAAGATCGGTCGGTGGGTGACGAGCCACGATTCGCGTCCGGCCCGTGGCGCGGTCAGCGCGGCGGCCTTGGCGTATGCGGGGCGCTGGATGGCGGCATAGGCTTCGACGACGGCATCGTTGCCTCCGGCGGAATCGACGACGGCAAGGCGCAGGGTGCGACCAGTGGTCACCGGCAGGTCGATTGCGTAGGTGTCACTCGGCAGCGTCGGCGCGGCGGTGAGCGTGCCATTCACGTCGATGGGCGCGCACGCGCCCGAAGTGCCCTCCCGCGGATCGAGGAAGTAGAAGTAGCCGTTGCCGCCGCGGTAGCAGGCCTCGTGGTTGCCGCGAATGGCGACGAGGGGAGCGACGCTGAGCATGGGGGCCATCGGGAGGAAGGCATCCGCGAGCCAGCCGTAGGCGCTGTCGGTGAACGGCATGCCGGTCACCGGCGAGGGGCTCGACCCGCAGAGCGCCTGGTCGGCTGCCGGGCAGGGGGCCTCGCGGTAGAAGTAGTCGCCGTTCATGATGATCGCGTCGGGACGCTCCTTGGCGATCTCGCTCGCGATCCGGGCCAGCGGCCATTCGTCGGGGTCGGCGCAGTCCTGAACCTGCCGAGCGGAGATGCGACAGCCGCTGTCGCCCATCAGCGCCAGCCGGGTCGTCCGTGCCGGCATCCGAGCGGGGATGGGGCGCCCCTCGATGGACGCGCTTACCGAGCCTCGCGGCATGACCGATGAGCACACGGTCAGGGAGTCGAATGCGGGGGAGGTGCGAGCGGGCCGTGGGCGTTCGCGCATCGTGATCGACCGGGTGGCACCGCCAACGGACGTGACGTCGAGGGTGGGGCAGTCGACGCCGGCGGCGACGATCGCGCGGGCGACGAGGCCCGACGGCGCGGTCGAAATCGGAGCCGCGATCGAGTAGGCCGCGATTGCGGACGAGGACACCGCGGCTTGCGCGGGAAGCGCGGCTGAGCCGACACCAACCGCGATGATGAGCAATGCAACTGCACCGGCGTTCTGCATGGCCTTCACTTGCTCGTCTCCGATCCGAGGCGACCCGACTGCTTGGCTTGAAGCAGGATCGTACCTTGGCGGGCTTTGCAGTAGCCGCGGAGTCGCTGGCGCAATTGCCGGTCGCGCTTGGTCCTGACATCGCACGCGAACCGAGGGGATCCCTTGGCGTCGAATGCTGTGGTAGCGCCAATTTCGCCGAGGGTTCGTCTCCAGCCCGTAGGCTCCGAGGCGGGCGGACGAAGGGCGGTGCGGCGAGCATGCAATTGACTGAGGTGGAGGCGATCCGCCGGGGCCGCACGCGGCACCTGTTCGCCCTGCAGGGGGACCTGAGTCTGATCGATGCTGATGCGCACCTGATACCCACTGACTCCTACGGCAGCGTCGAGGACCACTGGGCGTGGGCGGTAGGTGTCGACCGCGACGGCCGGACCCGTCAACTTCGTCGGGAGGAGCGGCTCCTCGAGGCCGAAGGCCACGCCTGGGTGGACGAGGCCCCGGCCGGGCCGGTGCTCGCGGTCAACGTTGCCGGGGGCAACAGCGACAACGATGTCCCTTCGATGATCCGCCGGCTCGGGGCTTGCTTCGAGGCTCTGGGGGAGCGGGGCCTGCCGACTCGATTCCGTTCCCGGCCTCTCGTGGCCATGCCGCTCGTCGGGGTCGGGCGAGCGGGTCTCGGCGGGCGCACCGGCGAGGTCATCGCCTCGCTCCTCGACGCAATCGGCGATCACTTCGACCGAAGTCCCGCCGGCGGCTTCGACCTCGTCATCGTCACGCGAGACTCCAGCAGCATCGCCGCCCTGCAGCATGAGCGCCGCGCGCGTTTCAGCGCGACGTCAACGGGGGTGGTCCCGGACTGGCTTGAAAAGGTGGTCGCGGCGGGCCGGGCAGGGGAGTTGGCCGTCATGTTCGGGGCGGGTGCGAGCGCGGCCCTCGGCCTGCCGATGTGGGATGAGCTGCTCAGGAAACTGGTGCAGTCACTCGATGATCCCGAGCTCAGCCGGATGGACCTTACGGGCCTGGACCCCACCGATGCGGCGACCCTGCTCATCGAGGCCGGTGGCAGCGGCTGGTTCAGCGATGCGCTCGTCCGCCTGCTGGCCACGCCACGCCATTCCCTCACGCATGGGCTCATCGCTAACTTCCGTTGCCCGCTCACCGTCACGACGAACTACGACCAAGCGTTCGAACTGGCAGCGGAATCGATCACCGGATCACCGGTTGCAGTCCTGCCGTGGGATGAGGATTCCGGCGCCGGCACTCGGGTTCTGAAGCTCCACGGCGATCTCACGAGGGGGCAGCTGGTCTTGTCCCGCGACCAGTTCGTCGCCATGCATGCGTTCCGCCGGCCCCTGGCCGGAGTGCTGCAGTCCAGGATGCTCATCGGTCACCTGCTTGCCGTCGGCACGTCGATGAGCGATTCAACCCTCGTCCATGCGGCGGAGGAGTTCCGTGCGCTCATCGCGCAAACGCAGCAGGCGAAGACGCCGCAGGGCGAGCGGGCCGGCGAGGTGCGGGCGGGAACGGTTGTCCTCACCACGTCGGACCCGGCGCGGGTGCGGTTGCTCGATCGGGCCTTCACGGTGGTTGAGGGAGATGCGGAACTCGGGGTGCGCGAGTCGGCGCGCGATGTTGACGTGCTGCTCGACTGGATCGCCATGCAGGAGTCGAGCGACCTGTCATTCGCCCTCGATGCCCGCTACCGTGCGCTTCTCTCGCCGGCCGATCAGAATCTCGCCGCGCGGCTCATGTCGCTCGCGGGCGCTGAAGATCATCAGTCGCGCCTTCGGTCATCAGTGGAGGCCTACCTTTCATCGCTTGGAGCCAATGGCGTCGCCCCCTCTTCGACGATCGGCTGAACGAGGTCGCCGCCGGGCGGAGAATGGCCGGCGATGTAGGCCGCGAGCAGCACTGTGACATCAATCAGTGGCGCGAACGTGGTTCTTAGGCATGTGTGTCCGGCGGGCTCGCTGGCGGAGTCGGGGTGGCTGGGATCTCTGAGCTGTGCGGGGGAGCATGACGAAGCGTGATGAGATGACCGTGTTTCCACGGTAGTGCCGGGGGCCTCGACCCAATAGTCTGCAATTACTTGCACGATGATGGGACGAAGTCCCGGTGAGGCTCGGCCCTAATGAGTGCACGCAGCAGTCTTTTCAGTGTTTTCGGTTCACGTTCAGCCAGCGGAAAGGCCGCTTGCGCGGTCATCGCATGCGCGGTGTTGCTCCTGACGGCCTGCGGTGGCAGTGGGGTTGGCTGCGCCTGCTAGCAGCGTCCCGTCTGGCGCGGGCACGACGGCAAAAGGCGTCGAGGTCCCCGAGAGTGCTCCAACTGTTCGCCTGCCCACTATTCCCGATCCCGGTGTCCCGCTTCGCCTGAATCCACCGATGGGTGACGCGTTTTGGGCCTGATCGTCGTGTTGGTCCGTGTGCGGTTGGTGAGCGTGGTGGTATTGCCGCTGATGACTTTCCCGGGATGTTCAACGTGATGTTGGGTCGGGCCGGGGGTTCGGCGGCGGGTGGATGGGGGCGCAGCCCTTGAGGTCGGCGGTGACCTGCTCGATGATGGCGTGACCGCGATGTTTTTTGTCCGCGGCCACGGTGTCCATCTAGTCTGCGGGGACGGTGGCGCTGACCCGCGCCCCGCCTTTCACGGCGGCAAGGAGGGTCGGGCGGCCGTAGTGCGCGGAGTCGGCGCGCAGGAGGACCATCCCAGTCGCGCCGGTGGACCGCAGCCTGCGAACGGTTCCAAGAGCGTCGGTGGTTTCGGGTCATCAAATGCTGCACTGATCGCGGCCGGGGAAACAGATAGTTGTATCTGCGGGGTGTCCTTCGATCTTGCCGGAATGGAACCGTCGGCAAGTTCGCTTTTCCAGCATTTGCGATGAAACCCATCGGTGCATCCAGGCTTAATGAGTATTCACTGACTCGAAACCGATTTCATTCGTCTATTCAGAACGGCACCTGTCGCAAAGGACGCCAAGATGATGGCGAGGAACATCAGGCATCCGCCGACCGTTCCGATGCCCACGGAGGTCGCGGGGTCAGTTGGGCACATTCCCAGGCCGCAATCCGGCAGCACCCCGATGCCCAACATCGCAAGGTTCAGTGTGATCCACGTGATGATTGCGATCGTGAACAGGCGTAGCCAACCTCGTTCTCGCAGCACCCCAGTGTCACCGGCCTCGAACTGCCCCTTGAATAGCAGCAAGATGGCACATCCGACAATACCGGTCGCGAAGGTGATGAAGGCCCACGTGTAGAGGTGAAATCCGAAGACAACGGGGCCGTGACCGGGGTCATCTGGGTTGGCAATGTGCAAAAGGATCTGGCAGACGCTGCCGGCAGCACCCACGCACGCAGCCAGAATGCTCACTCCGTAGTGAGACGGCCTCATGCCCCACAGCAGGTTCATCATCGGGCCAACGGCAAGGCCGAACATGGCTGATCGCTGAATAAGGAAGAGCGCGCACGGCATCTCCCCCATCGCAAACTCAAACCAAAGCAAGACACCCAGAACTACCAGCAAACCAAGGAGGGCGGCCAGATTCAGCAACCGCATGATGAATACATCACGAATGTTCACGCGTGCAAAATGCCTCGTCACGCTCATATTCAATTTGCCCACCGATATCGACTAAAAGTTAAGGGGAATGGGGTTGGTCATGTGCAACTTGAGCAGCACGAGCGTCCAGACCAGGGTGAGCAAGGTGACAGGAATAACCCAGCGCTTGCGAAGGAATATTCCTACGTAAACAACGGCCCACAGCAGGAACATCGAGAACATCACGGTTCGAATGTTGTCGGTTGCATGCGCAATTTGCAAATGTTGCGAGGAGATTCATGAAGAGTGCCCGCGAAATCCATTCCGCGCCTCACGTAGGAATGACCGCGTAACGGCGATCATTGTTGGGCATGGAGAACGGGCTGTCGATGACGTCTCGCGTCGACGTCACTACGAGGTACGCCAAGGCGTAAGTGGAGGCTGCGAAGGGGAAAAGGGGCAGCGCTGCAGTTACTGGAAAACCCGCCCTCCGGGGTGAAGTGGGGCCGTCTGCGCTTGGGGCTACCGGCCCCGGTGGTGGCTTGGTGTTCCACGTCTCGTTGTCACCTGTCACGAGCACCGGTTCGGCGTGCGGGACCTCGTGCTTCTAGTTGGAGCCTGTGGACCGCTCGTGGGCCGGCGGGCGGTCAGGGCCGCCGTGCGTATTCCCGAAAACGGTGGCAAAATCTTGCAGGTGGGAAGAAAGCTGGACCCGGATGAGGCTGCGGCGGTGATGCGCGCTGCCGGGATGGAGCCGCTCGCCCCCTATCCGGGCAGTGCCCGCCGGTGGGAATGCCGCTGCGGTCGCTGCGGGCGGGTCGTCTATCCGGAGCACAGGGCCGTCAGGAGTGGCCAGGGAGGTTGTGCCTTCTGCGGGCGAGCGGACGCTCTTGCCGCCCTGAGAGTCGACCCGGAGAGAGCGGTCCGGGTGATGCTGGGGGTCGGCCTTCGCCCGCTTGAGCCATACACGACCAGCAAGGCCACGTGGCGGTGCGAATGCCTGACGTGCGGCGAGATCGTCGTCTCGATGTACTGCTTGGGGCAGCAGGGGCGGGGCTGCCCCGACTGCGGCCGGAAGAGGGGGGCGGCTAAGCGCCGCTTCAGCCATGAGTTCGCGGCCGAAGCCATGCGTGCCGCGGGCCTCGAGCCGCTGGAGCCGTACCCGGGAACGATGTTGAAATGGCGGTGCACCTGCGTGTCGTGCGGGGAGGAGGTTGAGACAACGCGCTCCAAGGTCATCTCGAGCGGCCTCGGTTGCCCCCGCTGTGCCTTGCCGAAGACGACGCCGGCGCAAGGCTGACCGGCGCGGCAATGGGCATGAAGCTGGTCGGCATGATCTGGACCCGCACCGTCCGCCCGGACGGGTTGACAGGTCCGTATCCGTGGCACGCGTAGTCGGGGCGTTGAGTCGTCTCATGCCACCGTTCTTGTGCCACCCGAGGCCGGTATCGCACTGCGAGCGGACGGATGGCTCGCACCTGCCGCGAAGCGGTTGCGGCCCCCGGACTTCGCCGCGTACAGGGCGTGGTCAACCCTGCCTAGCCATGAATCCCGGTCATCGTCAGGCCAGAGTTCGGCGACGCCGATGCTCACGGTGACCCGCCCCACGTCATCGAACGGCTCGTCCGCGACGAGGTCGCAGGTCTTTCGGGCGAGCGAGCGTGCCCCGGCGATGTCGCAGTGCGGGGTCACGATGATGAATTCCTCGCCGCCCCAGCGGGCGAGCGAATCCATGCCACGCAGGTTCTTGGCGAGCCGACTCGTGATGTCTATGAGCAGTTGATCGCCCGCCTCATGCCCGTAGGTGTCGTTCACCGCCTTGACATGGTCGATGTCCAGCATGAGGAGGGCCATCGGGGTCCCGTATCGGTGTGCTTCCAACAGGCTGGAGGCGAGCACCCGCTCACCCTGCCTGCGGTTCCAGGCTCCCGTCAGCGGATCGGTGACCGACAGTTGCTCAAGCTCCTGGGTCACTTCCCTGAGCGCGGCGTACGCCGAGGCAACCTCATCACGGGACTGCCTGAGTTGAACCTCCGCCCGCTTGCGCTCGCTGATATCGCGCGTGATGCCGAGAATCTGGTTGATGCGCCCATCCGAGTCGGCAGTCGGGATCACCTCGACCTCAGTCCAGATGGTGGAGCCGTCCTTGCAGTAGTACTCCTCCTCGCAGGTGAACC